>Ga0129327_10000270_pt1 | contig 31745 bp, 16 predicted proteins | sample CPBDNA_6_FD_111799 | JGI IMG/M metagenome (GOLD analysis project Ga0129327, IMG submission 111799) | Freshwater to marine salinity gradient microbial communities from Chesapeake Bay, USA - CPBay_Spr_31_0.8_DNA | ecosystem: Environmental > Aquatic > Marine > Coastal | place: USA: Chesapeake Bay... | reverse complement strand
ATTACATGAAAAAGCAATAGATAGACTAGATGCTACTATTGGAAAATGGTTCGTTACTATTAATCCAAGGAAAGCAAAAAAGGTATTATATTATGACTAATTATTTCTTTCTTTTTGCCTTATTATCTATTGCTGTTTTATTCTGTAACGATAGTATAAGTAATGGTAATTGTTGTTCCTGCTGTAGAAGAAACAATATTTCCATAATCTGCATCAATCGCATTTAAGGCATAATTTAAATTATGTCCATTAGTATTGCCATCACCCGTATAACAACTACCAATTCCCGTCACGATATCTGCTGCTGTAGTAGATAAGGTAACTTCAGTCGTTGGCGCTCCTGTAATTCCTCCACCGTCAGCACCAGCATAAGGGGCGGCAGTAACTTTTAATTCAAGACCTGCAGGAATAGCCGCACTTGTTTGAACCGTAATTTTTCTAGTTTCACTAGTCGCAACAATCGAAGAATAATTTAGCCATAAATCTGCATTCGTCGCATTTGCAAAATTTAAGGCGGTTCCTGCTTCTGTAGGCTCTCCTGCTGTTAAATCAATACTGAGCGTAGCTTCTGGTTCAACATCAAGAATTGCAAAATTTGGAATGATGATTTTTACATCATGGTCATCTGTAGTTACGTCATTATTATCAGCCTGAGCTTGTAAAGAAAAAAAACTGCACGTTAACATTAAAACTAAAAGGGTGTTGTTGAAAATTTTGTTCATCTCTAAAAAAATGTTTACTTATTAATGAAATAGGTTATAAAATAATTTTTAATGCGATTTAAATTGAAATACCTTTAGATTCTATAAACCATGTAAATGGCTTTAATCATCAACAAGAATCAATAGTTCTTTTTTGCGATTAAAATCGCAAGTAGGGAATAATTTAACAGGGTTCTTTAAATAAAAAGGGGGAAATAGGTTATTTAATACGATAGATAGGTATAGATTTGGAATTTACTTGAAGTAAAATCTGTTTTTTGTAAGAATCGTCTTTATGGAAGGGGTAAATGGGAGGAAGTAAAATAAATAGGTTACTCTTACTAATTCAACAATCGTTCCAATTTTTATTTTTTAGTATAAAATTTTTATTTTTTTTATGAAGATAATTAAAATGTATAATTCTGTCATTTTTATACTGTTTATACATTCACTAACTGCCCAACCATTAAAACGGTTTGAATTTAGTCATTCACAAATGGGTACTCAATTTAAAATGATTATATATGATACCGACCGAGTCGGTATACAAAAAACTGTTAATCAATGTATTAAAAGAATTAATCAATTAAATGCCATACTAAGTGATTATGAGGCAGCAAGTGAAATTAGCCAACTATCAGCAAGCGCAGGAAGTGGTCAAAAAATTAAAGTAAGTCCAGCGTTATGGACTATTTTAAAAGAAGCGAATTTTTATGCAAAAAAAAGTAAAGGAGCTTTTGATATCAGCATTGGCCCACTCAGTAAATTATGGCGGTCAATGTTTAGAAGGTCAGAAATTTTTAACGGAGTAAAAATAAATAACGCTAAAGCAAAGGTTGGGTTTCGAAAAATTAAATTATATCCATTTTCCAAAAGTGTTTGTCTAACTCAAAAAGGAATGAGGCTAGATGCAGGCGGTATAGCCAAAGGATTTACGGTGGATGAAGTGGTTAAAATTCTCCATAAAAATGGCATAACTCAATTCTTAATAGATGGCGGTGGAGATATTTATGTTGGGAATCCCCCACCCGACCAATTAGGTTGGCAAATTCACATTCAAGTTGAAAATGCAACAGGTCAATTAACTCAAAAAATACTAACCTTACGGAATACTGCTATTGCTTCCTCTGGTGACACTTACCGCTATTTAGAATGGGAAGGTAAACGCTATTCTCATATTATTGACCCTCGAACAGGTTATGGGGTTATTGATAAAAAAATCATCAATGTGCAAGCTAGTTCCTGCATGAAAGCTGATGCTATAGCTTCTACTTTGAGTGTCCTCAATAAAGTGGAAACATCCAGTTTTATAAAAAAAATGAAGAAGGTTAAGGTATTATAGTAGAATTTGGTACTTTGTGTCGAGGCAAGGACTAAAGATTGGCTAAGACAATCTATCTCTAATTCTTGAATAACTTATTCCCTTTAATTACTATAAACAAAACAACCATGCAAAGAAGAAAATTTTTAAAATCTAGTACTTTAAGTGCTGCGCTTTTAGCAACTGGCGCAAGTTGCGCAACTGCTGCCACCCCTTTGGCTGCAAAATCGGAAAAATATAACTATCAGTTAAAATATGCTCCTCATTTAGGTATGTTTAAAAACCATGCAGGAGAAGATCCGATTGACCAGTTAAAATTTATGGCAGACCAAGGGTTTACCGCCTTTGAAGATAATGGCATGAAAGGACGGGAAGTCGCTTTACAAGAAAAAATGGCAAAGACCATGATGGATACAGGCATGGAAATGGGTGTTTTTGTGGCGCATAAAATCTATTGGAAAGAACCTAATTTAGCAAGCGGTAAAGCAGATTGGCGTACGGAGTTTTTAACGCAAATCAAAGAGTCTGTTGAGGTAGCTAAACGAGTCAACGCTAAGTGGATGACGGTTGTTTGTGGACATTTGGATTTAAAACAAGACATGGGCTACCAAACAGCAAATGTGGTAGAATCATTAAAACGTGCTGCTGAAATTTGTGAACCATCTGGTGTCACTATGGTTTTGGAACCGTTAAATTTTAGAAACCATCCTGGCTTATTTTTAACCAAAGCGGCACAAGCATTTCAAGTTTGTCGGGCAGTCGATAGTCCATCTTGTAAAATTTTATTCGATATTTATCACCAGCAAATTCAAGAAGGTAATTTAATTCCGAATATCGAAAAAACTTGGGACGAGATTGCTTATTTCCAAATTGGCGATAATCCTGGTCGGAAGGAACCGACTACTGGGGAAATTAATTATAAGAATGTTTTTAAATACATTCATTCTAGAGGATTTGAAGGTATTTTAGGAATGGAGCATGGTAATTTTTATCCAGGAAAAGAAGGCGAGCAGAAGTTGATTGCAGCTTATCAGGAGTCGGATCGGTTTTGATAAACCTATAGCCTTGTTGCGATGTTGCCTTGTTGCCTTGTTGTCGACAGAAGGCAACATTGAAGCACTACTCTAAAATCTGGCAACTCAAAATAACCAAACAGTCCTATGATTTGTATTGCTTGTGAAAATGAACATCAAGAAAACTTTTGTCCAAATTGTGGGGAAAGAGCAGGTATTCCAAAAATTACTTTTAAGTCGATGTTTGTGGAAGCCTTTAAGACTGTCACTAATATGGACAAAGGTTTTCTCTTGAATTTAAAATACTTGACCCTACATCCAAAACTTGCGGTCATCCTATTTACTATTCAACTTTTTTTGATTGCCATTGGTATAGGCGTAATTAGAACCTAAATAGTATACCCAAATTGCTTAGCAGTTCCTCTTACTATCAGCCAAACCTGTTCTATTTCTGCTATCGTCAAATTCTCCCGCCAACGCCCTACTTTTACTTTATGATCTTTTGTCGAATAAGGTCGAGAAGTCATGGCTTCTACAAATTTGGTGTTATTGGTATTTTGTACTCGATTACACCAAGCAGCAATATTTTCACTTTCCCTTTTAGCGTCCACATCGACCAATTGGCAAATTCGATTAGCAAAGGTTTCTGTCTTTAAAACAGCATCTTCAAATTTAGAAATCTCGACCAAGTCAGCCACTTTTTCATAACCAACGGTATTCAAATAATTCCAATGATGCGCACATTTTTCAATTAAGGGCTTTCCTAACCAATCCTGCCAATCTAATGGTCTTGGATGATGCCCCCAATTTTTAGCAATGCCCACTTTTAAGGAACAAATCGTATCCAGCGGATGGCGAATTTGCCAAAAAATGGTCAACGGTTTAGGAATCGTTTGTAGTAAATCTGCTAAAGGGAAAGATAATCCTTTGGTGGGTAAAAAATGGTTACTTTCGGTAGGGACTTTGATAGCAACAGGTTGGGAATAATCGTACTGCTTTAAATCAGCATAAGCAGGTTCGCTATAATAAGTATATGTAGATAAATGTTGGAAAAATTCACCAAAGATAGAAGTGCCACTTCGTCCACATCCTAATATTAATACATGATGATTTTGGCTCGACATAAAAAAATTGCTGGTAAAATGGCTACATTAGTTCCTCCGAAATATAAAATATCCGTGGTAAATCTCATGCGTGGTATTCGTGTCATACGTTACTCAGAAAGGAATATACGGTAAAATCCCCGAGATACAAAAAAGCCTTATCGTAGCTAAATTGTATCTCGGATAAATTAAGGGTTACTCACTAATCTTCAAGATCAGTTTCCCCATTTTGTCGCCATTAAATAAGCGTTGGAAAGTGCCATAAAAATTTTCAATCCCTTCGTAAATATCTTCTCTAGATTTCAGTTTTCCTTGCGCCATCCACATACCCATATTTTGCGCTGCCGTCCCATAATCTTTCGCATAATCCATTACGACCATACCTGTCATAGTACCACGATTAACCAATAAAGAAAGGTAATTCGCTGGCCCTTTAACATTCTCCTTATTATTATATTGAGAAATAGCGCCACAAATCACAATTCTAGCATGCATTCTAATTTGGGACAAAGCAATATCTAAAATTTCACCACCAACATTATCAAAATAAACATCAATTCCCTTAGGTGCCGCCGCTTTTAAACCTTTATATACATTATCGTTTTTGTAGTCAATACAAGCATCAAAACCCAATTGCTCTACTACATATTTACATTTTTCTGGGCCACCAGCCGTACCAATTACGGTACAACCTTTTATTTTGGCAATTTGGCCAACAACACTCCCAACAGCACCTGCTGCTCCAGAAACTAAAACGGTTTCTCCTTCTTTGATTTTTCCTACTTCCAAAATACCAAAATAAGCCGTCATTCCAGGCATTCCTAAAGTACCAATATACATCGGTGCAGGGGCTAGGCTTGTATCCACTTTATAGAAACCTTGTCCATTTGTTGCAACGTATTGTTGTACCCCGCCCCAACCAGTAACGGAATCACCTACTTTAAACCCAGGGTGTTTAGACTCAACCACTTCGCCAATCGAGCCTGCTCGCATCACTTCCCCAATTTGAACTGGTGGGATATAAGATTTAGCATCATTCATCCATCCTCTCATAGCTGGATCCAAAGAAATATAATCTTGTCTCAATAAAAATTCTCCATCCTTTATAGTCGGAATTTCGTTCGTTTCTAATACCCAAGTATCTTCGGAGGGCATTCCTATTGGTCGCTTTGCTAATTTAACTTGTTTATTCATTTTTATCTTTTTTACGTGATGAATGGAGTCTTATAGAAATAATAAGTAGCAATATTAGCGAATTTTCGCCAACCCCCATAGATTAAGCGTTGAATTTTTAGTTGTTCTTTCACTAAAAGATTGAGCGTAATTCGTAAATGCTATTGGGTCATGGGTACTCAGCTGTCAGGTTAGAGGTTATTTGCGCTACGCCTGATACTTGATACTAAAATGCTAAAACCTAATTTTGCTTGACTATTTACATTAAAAATTGACATGATAATAATAACTCAAGTTGCGGAGAACTGAAATAAACTGGTAGAAAGACCTTCAGGATTTCCCTTGTACAATTAGAGGAGCATTTGTCAAAAAATATACAAATCGGACATTAAACATATAATATTTTCATATTCTATTTGTTTTTGATTTGATTATTTGATTATATTTGTAGCGCAATACAATCAAATTATAAGAAATCAGAGATTATTCCCTTAAATCTCTTTGCTACCTAAACAATACATTTTCGCTCATCCATCTTTCTTGCAAATCATTTTCTCATAAGAAACACTATTATTTTGATAATTTATATTGTCAAAAATTGACAGCTATTAGTTGATAGAAATAACGAATTTTACTACTTGACAAATCGTCTAGTCTACGGGAAAAGGAAAGGAAAATCGCATCTTATTATTCGGAAACTGCTTACACAACAATTGCGACCACCCATACCTACCTCCAATATGTTTACGACTTTTTGTCCTAAAAACCGATATTATGACCATTCTGAAACCATTAAATTGCTTTAATAGTACTATGCAATTTATGATGAAGCAGATTATTTACCGTGAACATTATTGATATTGTCTTTTATTTTATTCCTACCCTCACAACACCGAAAGACAACCTTTCTTGGAAAAAACGATGTCCTTAAAAAAATTAAAACTTTCAGCGATTTTGTAGTTGATACAAGCTTGCAAGTACCAAATATATTAGCATAAGAAAGTCAAGTAGACAAGGTTAAATCCTTGAATATTAAGCCTGTACAATGCTTCCCATTTGTATAAGAATAGCATATAGCGGTATTTTCAAGAGCGTATTCGTTACAAAGTCCATAGACTTTATAATTTAGCAGATTGGTCGTTTTTGACCTGCTTTATTATTAAAGTTTACACTCAATCTCAGATTTAAATATGAATTTCTTACGTCTATTTTTAACCTTACTCCCTTTTTTTATACTTACAAATTTATCCGCACAAGACCGTAAATGCGGTTCGACAGAGCACACTAAAAATTTAATGACTCAACCCGAATATCAACAAAATTTTCGGGAACGGATGGCAGCTTTTAACCGTGTCGCAGCTTCTAAAACGAGCACTTCTAGGTTAAACTGTTCCGATATTGTTACGATTCCAGTTGCTGTCCATTTCCAAGGTATTAGTTCTAGTGACCGCAGTTGTTTAGAAGATTTAGTCAACCAACAGATAGCTAGCTTAAATGCTGACTTTCAAGGAAGCAATCTAGATATTGGAAACTGGGTCAATTCTACAGCTAGTTTATTTCCTAATACCTCCAATGGAGAAACCTGTGTTGAATTTTGTGTCGCCACTCGAAGCCATCCAGCAGGTTATGATTTAGCTGAAGGGCAAATGGCTATGACTATTAACCAAACAACTGGTGATAGAATCAATAATTGGAGCGGTTATATGAATATTTTTGTTACCGATATTGGTGATAATATTCTAGGCTATTCCCCACTCGGTGGTCGAGGAAATGGTGATGGCGTGGTGATTGCTAAATTTGCTTTTGGCGGAACAGGAGCTTGTGGTGATGTCAGTACATCTAGTTCTCTAGACAGAGGCCGAACCTTAACCCATGAAGTGGGTCATTTTTTCCTTTTAGATCATATCTGGGGAGGTGGCTGTAGCCAAGATGATAGTGTTGCAGATACGCCGAGTGCAAGCCAACCCAACTATGGTTGTCCTCAAAATGGCATCCAGTCTTGCGGTACAACAGATATGCACATGAATTATATGGACTATTCCAATGATGAATGCATGTATATGTTCTCCGCTGGTCAATCCACCAGAATGGAAAATTATCTCCAAGCCAATTTACAATCTTTTATTAATAATAGCGTCAATGCTTGTGGTCCTCCTGCTGAACCTACTTGTGAAGATGGTATTCAAAACGGAGACGAAACAGGAATTGACTGTGGAGGCACAGCTTGTCCGACCTGCCCAGAACCTACTTGTGAAGATGGTGTTCGGAATGGCGATGAAACAGGGATAGACTGTGGTGGTTCTTGTACACCATGTGTTACCGAACCTACTTGCGACGATGGTGTCCAGAACGGAGATGAAATGGGCATTGATTGTGGCGCGCCAGGATGTGCAGAATGTCCAGTAGACTGTAATCAAAATGTCGTTTCTATTCTAATTCGACCAGATAATTACGGAAGTGAAACTACTTGGATTATTCAAGATGAAGCAGGAAATCAGGTAGCAAGCGGTGGTCCGTATGTTGATTTCAATACTAATATTATCCAAACCGATGTCTGTCTACCAACGGGTTGCTATAACTTCACTATTTTTGATGCCTTTTCTGATGGTATCTGTTGTGAGTTCGGAGATGGAGAATATGCTATTCTAGATTTAAATGGCAATCTATTAATAAGTAGTAATGGTGTTTTTGCAGCATCGGAAACCACAACTTTCGCAGTCGGCGGTAATGATTGTGGAACTACTCCTCCGCCACCACCAGTAGACAGATGTGTAGCACCAGTCCCAACTAATATAGAATACTTTAATAATGTAACTAGAATTAGGATTAATTGGGAACTAGTTCCAGATGCCAATCGCTATCAAATCCAGTATAGAGAAGAAGGATTCAATGATTGGACGCAAGTAAGTACTTCTAGAACAAGAAAAACCTTAAGAAATCTTTTACCCAGTACGAATTATGAGGTTAGATTACGATCAAGATGTCCAGAGGGATGGACTGACTATAGTCCCGTATATGGCTTTGCTACCCTTTCTGGAAGATTAACGGAAGCAGCACAAGAAAATGTTACAGTATATCAGCCAATTGAGTTCAATAAAATGTATCCTAATCCAACAATTGACCAGTTAAACTTGGATTATGTTTTAGATATTGATAGTCAAGTAGACATTAATGTATATGATATGCTTGGTAGAAAAGCCATCAGTCAGGCCCTTCAACAAGAGGAAGGGCAACAAAAAATTAGCTTAAATACTGCTGTTTTACAAAGTGGAACGTATATTTTACAAATTAATACAGAAAATCAACAAATTATTAGGAAATTTATTAAAAATTAAATACATTTGTAATAGAAACTAAGTAGAGAGAGTTTCACTACGCCGCAACGACATCTGTTTGTTGTGGCTTTTTTTATGCTTCAAAGATAGATTCTATAAAAAACAAATTTAAAAAAAAGTACATTTATTAATTTATTATATTTTATTTCTTATAAGTTTTTATATATTTGCATTGTCTAATATTTTTAAAGGTAAAATATGGTTAAATTTTAAATAAATATGCTTATGTTTGCAACAAATCATACTATTTAGCCATAAAAGTGCGCTATACATTTTCCTCAAAAAATTCACTTCCAAACCGATTTCTACACTTAATACAGGATTTCTCTCAAACCATTTTACCATTACATTATTTTACTACTAAAGACACTTATGTTATAGTCTCTAGTATCGCGTAAATAATCTAAGCGGTCTATTATTTTATTCCAAATATTATATACTTAAATAATTGTTTTTCAATAACTTACAAAAGCAGTTTCTGTTATACTTTTTATTACTAAAAAGTGTCACGGACACTTAATAACTTTAACCATAAATTTTCATTCTATGAATAAATTTATTCCCCCAATTATTTTTTGGATTATTTGCTTGGTTCTACCAGTAAACAATCTCTTCGCACAAGTAGACCGCTGTGCAGAATTTGACATAGAATTATCCACTAATGGTATTTTTTGTGATCAATCCCGCGGAGAAATAAACATAAACATCATCGGAGGAATTTCTGGTGAATATGTGGTCGAATGGGATAATTTAGGAAATACTATATGGGAAAAACGAAATACCTTTTTCCCTTTTTACACCATTGTAGATTTACCTCCTAGTACTTACACGGTAAAAGTGATGGATTTTAGAACTGGTTGCTTTGTAATGAAATCGGTCACATTAGTTAGAGGAGATTTGCCAGAAGATTTAGTATTAACAGGAAATGAAGTAGAATGTAATGGAATGGGTACTATATCTATAACGATTCCAAAAGATAAACCGCCTTTCTTCATTTCTTTAAATGGCCCTGTAAAAGCAAATTACATTGCTAATAGCAGAAATTTCAGAATTTATAATTTACCAGCAGGTGAATATGAAATAGGCTTCGAAGAAGATGGCTGTGTAGCCACCACCACCACAGTCGTTTCCGAAGGAGAGAACCTACCTAAAATGTCTATTCAGGCGCTAAAAGGAAGTTGCTCCATTAGTACGGGTGCGGTAATAGTTGAACCAAGTGGAGGTGTCGTAAAAGGTGATTATACTTTATCTTGGGAAGGACCAACCAAAGGTAAACTTAACATATCGAATACTACAGAAATAAAAGGGCTTCTAACAGGCGCCTATAAATTTACTTTAGTTGATGATAATGGTTGTAAGGCGCTATCTATGGTAGATATAGACCGCAGCGGTATGTCAATTAACTTATCCCCTACTCAATCTAAGTGTAATCAAAACGGTTCAATTAAAGTGGACATTAGTTCAGGAACTGCTCCATATACCATTAATTGGAATGGAGGAGGAAGTGAAGGAAGTAGAGTAATTGATGGAAATACCACAACATTCTCTTTACCTCCAGGAACTTATATTATAGAAGTAACAGATGCAAATGGATGCTCTACTTATTCTAATACTGCTATCATAAATGTACCAACTGACTTATATTGCTCTATTTCTTCAAGAGCAACTACCTGCAATAAAGACAATGGCTTCATGCAAGTTTTCATTTCAGGAGGTAAAAAGCCTTATACGCTTTCTTATGATGGTCCAACATCTAGAACGGTACAAGTAAACGGTACAATCAATTTCCATAATTTACCAGCTGGAGTATATACTACTTTTTTACAAGATGCAGATGGCTGTTTTGTATCAGAAAGTAATGAAGTACAAGTAGGCGCATCTGAAGATGCAACAGCATCTTTTGCTTATTCCGCCAATGGTACTTCTGTATTTTTCTTTAATAATTCAACTCATGGAGAATATATGTGGGACTTCGGGAATGGGAAGAGTTCTACGCAGGTAAGCCCTAGTCATGAGTACGCAGGTTCTGGAGATTATGAAGTTTGTTTAACTACAACAAACAAATGCGGGTCAAATACACAATGTCAAACCTTAAATATTGTTGCTTTTAGCAATTTATCTGGTCTTGGTACACAAATCTCCAAGACGGAGTTTAACACAACTACTAATGCGGAAGGCATGCGTGTAGCACAAAACTACCCAAATCCTTTTGTTGACCAAACCGACATACTTTTTGAACTTCCAGAAGCGCTTTTAACCACTATTACGATTCACGACGGTACAGGCAAGGTGATTCAGAAGCACGCTGCCAAGTATGAAAAGGGATCAAACCTTTTCACTTTTAACCAAAATAATTTAACTTCTGGTGTATATTACTACACTATTTCAACTGGAAACTTTAGTGTATCTAAGAAGATGCTAGTTAAATAATAATTAGCGTATTCTTAATATACTCAAAATTTCCGCTAAGTGATCGGGCAACTCTATTGTTGTTCGATCATTTTTTGTTAGAGGTCAAAAGCTTTTTAGTGCTTAATCATCTGAATAGATTTAAGTCTTTTTTCCTGTCCTACTACTGTTACTCTATAAATTCCAGTAGGCCAATCTGCAGTTGATAATCTTACTAATTGCTCCCCTACTTCTACTTGATGAGAGGATTGAGCAATTAGTTGTCCAGCTAAATTTACTATAATAATTTCTACCTTTTCCGCCTTCTCTGAGGTAAAGGCTAAAGAAATTTCAGTTGTTTTTGAGGGATTCGGAAAAAGAGAAATTTCGTTTTCCGTCGATGCTATTTTTGGTTCAAAGGCTAACGCTATGGCTAATAGCTGTTCCTCAAAATCAATCGCTTCCATTTTTGTTAACTTAGAATTAATGGTAATAACCTCACTTAAAGTACCTGCTTTTTTTGCTGTAAAAGGTAAGATAAACAAGGAGTTACTTAATTGTTCTTTCCCAACGTTCCAGCTTGTAGACAATAAACCTGCTTCTTTAAATCGAAAATTAAAGTGACTGCCATACAATTGATTTAAATCACTTTCTACTACTTCATTTAAAGCTAAAGTAGCTGGATCAAATCCTAACGAAAATTGGTATCCTTTTATTTTTGGTAAATCCCTAGCATTAAGTGTTAATAAAACCGTTTCGCCTGCCTCAAATTCCTGATCGGTTATAGAGAGCGTAAAAACACCGTTACTACTTCGTTCTTCTCCTTCCCATAAACCAGTAGGGTTAGCACTTCCATTTAAGTCTCCAATTTTGATTCCTGTAAAGGATAGACTCCCCAATTCACTTAACGAAGATATAGCAATCTCTGAAGGGTCAAAAACCCAAGCAGGTGAATTAGCAAAACTATCATTGATGCCTAAAATTAACTGCCGCATTTGTATGATATCAAAAGTAGTCACTGTCCCAGAACGATTAACATCTCCTGCAATATGCTGGTAAGTAGTTGTAAAAGTATCAATTCCCAATATATGCTTAGAAACAAGGACAATATCCAAGGTCGTTACCCCATTGACCGCATCGGTGTCTTTTTCTAAAGAAACCGTATAATTTTCATCAGCTAATAAGCTACCCGTTTGAAAATTCCCATCATTATCTGAAATAATGGTTGTGTCTACAGCACCTGTAAACTTAACCGAAACACCCCCTAATCCACTTCCTGAAATAGTACTGATTCCACCAGATACAATTGCAGTAGCAGGTGCGGTATCGTTCATAGCAATTTGCGCATCCATAATGGCAGCCTCAATGCTATCAACGTAGGCACTATTATTTCCAAAAATTCTTTTGATATAATTGACCGTACCATCAGGAGCGATAACAATAATAGTCGGGGTGCCAAAATAAGTACCATAAGTACCATCTTTATAAGGTTCTGCCGCACCAAAACTACTTCCGCCCGAATGCGCAAAATGCCAATCGTGCTCAAACATAGATTTGAATTCATTGACTGTCTCATCATTATCATTTGACATCACCGATAAGCTAATAAAATCGACTGCTACTTCTTCCGCTACCATCTTTTTATGAAGCGTAGACATAAAAGGAGCGAAAGTTCTACAGGGCGGACAATCCACAAAAAAGAGTTCAATTACAACCGCTTGACCTTTATTCAAAAAGTCATCATATAAGCTGATTGTTTTATTATCTGTGGTAACGACCATAAAATCAGGTGCTTTTTGAGCAACTAAAGAAAAATGGAAGGCCATAAACAACATACATAGCGTTAATTGTAATCTCATGGGGTTTATTATTTTTAAAGTTGATAAAAGGGGTGAAGCTAATACCTCTGGGTATAAAAGTCCACAATCAAAGATAATAAATAAAACTCAAATGGAACTTACATATAAAATATAGCTAATGCTATGCCAGAGTTTGGTGGTCTTATTATGGGAAGAGCTTAATGTATAGGAACTTCAACTTCAACTTCAACTTCAACTTGCAATACTAAGGTCTTGTATTAAAATAAAGACTTAGAATGCTTTATCCGCTATTGAATGCGTATCATTTAAATTATAAGAATCCAACTTAATCACCATCAAAACGCCTAATCTGTAGTGAATTGGGAAAAATAAGTAGTGAGTGAGGGTCTTAAAATTTTATTTAATAAAAAAAAATATGATCTTGCAGGGTAATTTATTGCTTAACAGGTATCCGTTATTTACGGATTTTAGTATATTTACAGCAGTTACACCGAATAGACATTATCCTATAAAATAGTTGGTTAACAATCAATTTTTTAAACATCGTGATAATTAATGTTTATTTTTTAGAGAATGACCTAAATAGTAGGTTTTCAATAAAGCACATTCAAAATTATGGAGACTTTATTTACTTTTCTCTGACTACACATCTGTTTCCACTGCTTACCTGTACATGCAATTTAAAAATAAGGCTAAACATTTAATGAGGTTCTTTAAACCTATTATTACCGTATTACTTTTTGGATTTAGTTCTAGTATATTTGCTCAAATCAGTACTATCAAGTTTGAGCATTATACTGCAGATGAAGGACTATCTCAATCAACTGTGAAATGTATTCAACAGGATGAACTAGGCTTCATGTGGTTTGGTACCATTAATGGGCTCAATCAATTTGATGGACTCCAATTCAATTCTTTCCATTTTAATCCTCAAGATTCAAGTAGTTTAACGAGCAGTAATATCACTACCCTATTTGAAGATAGTAAGGGTAATTTATGGATTGGCACTCCAGATGGCCTCAACCTTTTCAAAAGAACTAGTAATAATTTTCAACGATTTGTTCATTTAGAAAATAATCTAAATAGCTTACCTCATAATCACATTCACGATTTATTAGAAGATTCCGCTGGTAATTTATGGATAGCCACTAAAGGAGGGCTTTGTAAATATGATATTCAAACGAATCGATTTGAAAGTTTCCATAAAGAAGATAGCCCTTCCAAAGGAATGAGCAGTAATAATGTTAGGTGTTTATATGAAGATAGTCATAAAAATTTGTGGATAGGCTATTTTGGATTAGATGGTTTGCAGAAATATGATCAAAAAAATCAACAATTTACAAGTGTACTGTATAATCAGGAAGAAGCAGATAGTAATTTCTTAAATGTAACTATATGGGATATATTTGAGGATAGCCAAGGAAATTTTTGGCTAGGTACAGATGATTATGGTTTAATATTATTTGATAGAAATACTGGAAATCATCAAGTATTCCGAGAAAACAATCAAAATAAGAGTAGCATCAATACTTCCACTATTACAGCTATTGAGGAGGATAATGAAGGAAATCTATTATTAGCAACAGAAGGCGGTGGGCTCAATGTTTTAAATTTAGAAAATTTTGATAGCACAGCGCCTCAATTTGCTGCCTACCAAGTACAACCATTGAATGCTTATAGTATCAACGATAATTTTCTACAATCCTTATACAAGGATAAAGCAGGATTAATTTGGATTGGCAGTAAAGATAGTGGCGTTAATAAAATTGATAAAGGCATTCAAAAATTCACCCATTATCAAAGTAATCAAATCGCTGATAATAACCTAACGAATAAGGATGTTTGGAGCATTATGCAAGACCATGTAGGAAGTGTGTGGGTCGGAACAGCAGATGGTTTAAATCGAATAGACGCAGAACGTATTAATATTGACTATTTTTTTCATACCCCTAATGAACCTGCTACTTTAACAGGCAATCATATTTACGCTATCTATCAAGACAAAAATTTAGATATTTGGGTAGGAACAGATGAAGGTTTAAACCACCTCCCATTTGCAGAAATATTAGCTCCTTCCTTTATTCAATATCGACAAAAAAAAGAAAAGCAGCATACCCTATCTAGTAATTTTATACGAGCCATGTTAGAAGACAATGAAGGCAATTTCTGGGTAGGTACGGATAGTGGATTAAACTTAATGAATCGAAAAGAGGGTACTTTTAAGCAATTTTATAACCCTAAAAGTGAGCAAAGCAATAGTATTCATTGTTTATTACTAGATAAAAAAGGACGGCTTTGGCTAGGAACAGAAAAAGGACTTGTTCGTTATAATCCTAAAACTAAGCAATTTTCCAATTACCTAAATGAAGAAGGAAATTCTAATAGTCTTAGCAGCAATACTATCCATTGTCTTTTTGAAGATGTTAAAGGCAATTTATGGTTAGGTACACCAGAAGGCTTAAATAAAATGACCGAAAAAGCAGGCAAAATCACTTTTGAGTCTTTCACCAGAAATAATAATCTACCTGACAATACGATTTATGCTATTCGGGGCGACCGCAAAGGTAATCTGTGGTTGAGTACCAATACGGGATTAACCAGATTCAATCCAGAAAAAGGAATGATAAAAAATTTCACCAATAAGGACGGTTTACAAGATGGTGAATTCAATCCAAATGCCAGTTATAAAAATTGGAAAGGGGAATTATTTTTTGGAGGTTCAGATGGGTTAAATATTTTCCTCCCCGAAGAATTACCCATTAATCTGAAACCGCCAAATATCGTATTAACAGATTTTAGCATTGATTATAAATCTGTCCCAATGAGCGCAAATGGGCAATTAGAACAACATATTAGTGTGGCCGATAAAGTCATCTTATTTCCAGAAGATAATAACAAATCTTTCTCCTTCAAATTTGCTGCCTTAAATTATACGCAATCAAAAAAGAACGCTTATGCTTATAAACTAGAGAATAAAGATGACACTTGGATTTATTCAGACAATCAAAATATAGCCTTATATAATAATATTCCGCCAGGTAGTTACACTTTTAGAGTAAAAGCAGCAAATAATGATGAAAGATGGAATGAAGAAGGCATTTCTATTAAGGTGATTATTCAGCCAACTTTTGTACAGACTTGGTATTTTAAAGCAATGCTAATCCTAGGAACAATCGGCTTAAGTTATTTAATTTACCTGAATCGAGTTCGGTCGTTAAGACAACGAAGTGAAACTTTGGAAAAAATGGTCAAAGAAAGAACCGAACAACTAGAAAATAAAACACAAGAATTAGAACAGCAACAAGAAGAATTAGAAAATAAGAATGACGAATTAGCTAGTACGGTAAAAACCTTAAAAGAAACCCAACAACAATTGGTCGTTTCAGAAAAGATGGCCTCTTTAGGTCAATTAACTGCCGGAATTGCACATGAAATCAATAACCCTATCAATTTTATTTCCTCTAATGTTCAAGCCTTAAAGATGGATTTTCAGGACATGCAAAATGTCTTAAAAAAGGTCAAAGAATTAGAGAAATCCACCAATCCAAGCAAATTAACGAATGAATTGATTCGGTTAGGTCAGCAATTAGATTTTGACTTATTAGAAGAAGAAATAAGTGAGTTATTAGCAGGTATTGAACGAGGAACAGAACGAACGGTCAATATTGTCAGTAGTCTAAGAATTTTCTCTCGTAATTCCACCGATAATTTTTCTAAGGCAGATATTCACGAAGGTTTAGATTCCACTATAACTATTTTAAATAGTCAATTCAATGGACATATAACCATTGAAAAACATTATGGGAATTTACCGAGTATAAAGTGCCAAATTTCTCGGCTTAATCAAGTCTTTCTAAACATTATTAATAATTCTATTCAAGCTATTAATGCCAAATCAAATGGCGTACCCCATCAAGGCATCATAAGAATCAAGACCAAAAAAATAGGCAATGAGGTGCAAATTAGTATTAAAGATAATGGTAGTGGAATGAGTAAAGCCACCCAAAATCGTTTATTCGAACCTTTTTTCACGACCAAAGATGTAGGAGAAGGGACAGGTCTAGGTTTATCTATTTCTTACGGTATTATCGAACAACATAAAGGAAAGATAGCAGTAACTAGTACGCTTGGAAAAGGAACAGAGTTTTTAATTCATTTACCAATTGAACGGAAAGAAGATGCGTATGCCGTGGGCAGTAAACAATAAATAATGAGCAGGGAGATAACTTAAATTTGCTTATTGCCTTCCTCCTCCGGATACTCAATCCGAACATGCAAAATACTCTTTAATAATTGCTTGAAAACAGCTCTACATTTTTCTAACTCTTCAAAACTTAGCTCAGATTGAGTGAGCTGTTCATTTTTTATTTTATAGTCAATTAACTTATCCACCAAATCACAAATTTCTTCATAATTGGGATTTTTTAAACTTTTACTAGCCGCTTCAATAGAATCCGCTAACATTAAAATAGTTTGTTCTTTGGTGCTTGGTTTTGGGCCGGGGTAACTAAAGTCCGCAATATTAGCGGTTTCATTAGGATGGTTTTTTAGGAAATTTCTATAAAAATACTCGACTTTGGTCGTTCCGTGGTGGGTTGTGATAAAATCAATTAGAATGGTAGGTAATCTATATTTTTTGGCTAAAAGAACCCCTTCCCTTACATGGTCAATAATAATTTTGGCGCTTTCCAATTCTGTGAAATTATCGTGTGGATTTTGTCCATTTTGATTTTCGATATAAGAAAGCGGCTGTAAAGTTTTACCAATATCGTGGTAAAGTGCTGCCACTTTTACTAATAACTGATTAGCGCCAATCTCCATAGCTGCTGCCTCTGCTAAATTGGCAACTTGCAAAGAATGTTGTAAAGTACCAGGTGCTTCTAAAGATAATTTTTTGAGTAAAGGTCGATTTAAATCCGATAATTCTAACAATCGAATAGAAGAAGTAAAACCAAAAACTCGCTCTAATAAAGGAATCAATGGATAGGCCAAAAGTGTTAAGACAACACTCGTAAATAAATAGGCATAATTACTCCAATCAATACTAGAAAGATTCCCTTCTTTGATGAGGGAAAGTCCTAAATACCCCAATCCAAGTGTAACTAAAATGTAAAAGATAGATAGAAAAAAAGTAGACCATTTTGTTTCTTTACTAGTTAATACGGCTACTATTCCTGTTAATATTTGTAAAAAAGTAAATTCATAACCTAAAGAAGATAAAAAGCTGGCTATCAACACAATAGTGATATGAATAAATAAAGCAATTCGGTCGTTATAAAAACTTTTAATAACAATTGGCACAATACAAAAAGGAATCAACCAAGTATTAATGTCTTCAAAAGATTCTATGAGATAAACCAAATAACTGTAGAGCATTATCCACATCAATATGAATAATAAACTATTAAATTTTTCCATGACTTCCCAAGCTTCTAAGCGAAGGTATAGTAGGAAGACACCAATAATTAAACTCGTTAGTAAAAAATAGCCAGCAAAGACCGCTAAATGCGTCTTATTTTGACCTACCTGAATTTCATATTGATTTTTATAAGAGAGTAAAGTTTGATAATTTTTTTGGGTAACAATACCATCTCTAGGAATGATTAAATCACCTTTTTTAACCCTGCCTTGGGTGGTTGATAGGCTATTAATTTGTTCTGTTTTATACCGATTGGTTAAGGCATCGCTGTAAAATAAGTTGGGCTGGAAAGCATTTTCAATCAGCGGAAAAATAAATTCTGGCTCTTTTAAAGGTGCGTAAGGTAGGGAATCCCCCATCAAATCCAAGACTGCTTTTTTATTACGAATGTTTTGCAGCGTTTGTCGATATTCTGTATTCCCTTTAATAATATTAATAACAAAATCTACCTCTTTTGCTTCGTAAGGATGATTGTCTGGAATAATGCCTTGATTAAAATAACGGTCTAATAATTTTAGGCCATATTCTTTGTATTTAGCTGGTTGGTTCAATACTTCTATAAATTGACTACCTGTTTGTTGTTCGGCAACTTGTTCGTCGAATGCAGTCAAAAAACGAGCTTTTTCTTGCTTAGCAACCTTTAAGTCCATTTCATAATAAGGAGAAAATTCCGTATTGATTTGGTCAATAGCAGCTTGGATTTCTGTATCCGTTTTTCGGATAGCGAAATCAAAAGGGGCTACTAAATCGTCATAGCGCCAAGATTGCCCTTCTTGAAATTCATACTTAAACTTGATATTATTAGGAAATAATAGACTAATAAAAGCGACGACCCCTAAGATTAGCAAGTATTTTACTAAAAGGGGTAAATTCTGGATGGTGGATTTGACCTTGTTATTCAAAATTTTAGTTTCTGTCAAAAAATGCTAGAAGAAAGAACTTTTATTCAACAAAGGTAATAGATTTTGGTTGGAAATGGATTTAAAAAAAAGACATAAAAATAGGGCGATTGTCATTGACAATTGCCCTATAAAAGAGGAAGTAATTAAACCGCTCTCTTTTTATTGGTATTTATTTTGAAGTCTTATTACTTGATAACGACAAATTCTTTTGTAATCACTCTATCTTTATTACGTAAATGTAATAGATAAAGGCCTTCTGAAAATTGTGTTAAGTCAATTCTTGCTTTATTTGCCCCTTCCTGCGTGGCTAACTGTTGATAATTTTGCAACTGTCCCAAACTATTATAGATAGATAAATCAAGCACTCTTTCCTGATTATCTGCCCATTCTAAATGAAGATAATCGGTACTTGGATTAGGGAATAGTTGTAAATCAATCTTATTGGTTCTCTTTTGAGTGGTATAAATAGCTGGCTTGCCTGTATGAAATACCGTCTCCTCTTTTCTTTCACCTGCTATTGCTGCACCTTGCAGTCTTAGGGTATAATCTTCTACTTCTCCCCAACTAAAAGATTCACATGGCCCCACCAATTCTCCCCACTTCATAGCAATTCGCAGACGAACTCTTCCCGTTGCAGCATCCAAAGGAATACCAATGCTGCCTTCCAATCTATCATTTCCAGAAGCTAAGAAAACGGCTTCTCCTTCATCATCAAAATCACCATCTTTATTAAAATCAATCCAAATTTGCCAATTTTCGTGGTATTCAAAGAAACCAAAACCTGGTGTAAAGGCCAAGTTTAAAGTACCTCCAATGTCTGCATCAATAATGGTTTCAGAAAAATCTCCATATCCTTCATTATCACCAGAATTAAAAATCTGTCCTGCTATTTCTACCGTTTCTATCCATTCATACTGCGTATTTCTACCATTCGCACCACAGTAATTAATGAAGGGTAAACCTGTTACTTGGGCAGGCAAACAAATAGACTTTGATTCTTGTTTATTAAAACTTCCACCACTGGCAATCACTTTTCCTGTAGCATCTTCAATAACTTCGTAGCCCCCTTGGCCATAAGCACAACACATACCGTCTCCCCATAAATCAAAAATAGTAAAATCATAACAACCTGGAGGTAAACACAATGTAGTGGCTTGAACGGAACCGTTTTCAAAATTATTGAAAGGGCCCACTTCTTGAACTAGTTGCCCATTGCCATCTTTTAGTTCCCAACGGTTTTCTGTGCCATAATTATCTAAGGTAATGTTAATAGTGACGCTATAACATTCTTGACCAGTATTTTCTGTGATGACGGTAACTTCTCCTGTTGCTGCACAATCGTTCGCATCGGTAACCGTAACTGTAAAATTACCAGGTGCTAAACCATCTACATCTCGAGTCGTTGCCCCACTTGACCATACATATTCATAATCACCTGTTCCTCCGGATACCGTTAAATCCACACTACCATTTTGACCGTTTAATGCATTATTACTGCTAAAAGATAATTCTATTTGAGTTGGTTCAAGTACGGTATAATTTTTACTAGCGGTACAACCATTGCCATCTGTTACGGTTAAACTGTAATCACCATTTGGCAAGTTTAAATTACTAGCTTGCCTCACGCCATTAGCCCACTGATAGCTATAAGTAGGGGTTCCTCCACTTGGAAAAACTTGAATGCTACCATTATTCATGTCATTACAAGCAGCATCTTGAACTATATCTTCAATAGCTATAGCGGTTGGTTCTCCTAATATTGCTGAAGCAGAAGCACTTACTCCATTACCATCCGTTACGGTTACTTGATAAGTTCCCGCATTCAAGTTATTGAGTGTTAATTGATTAGCACCATTACTCCATAAAATTGTATAATTGGGCGAACCACCAACTACAGATGCTTGAATACTTCCTGTATTAGCGCCATTACAAGTTGGATTGGTAGTATTACTAATTAATACATTCAATGGTTCATTATTTTCCACTTGTCTACAGACTTCTAAACTCCAACTTTTTAAAGTTCCGCCATCTAATTCCACTCCATCTGCTACGAAAAGTTTCCAAGTTCCATTAATTTCTTCTCCATTGAAAATATCAAAAGGCTCTACTGGTGCAAAGATGTTTTGACTAACGGGCGGCGAACAAGGAATAGTCCCACTACCATTATTAGAAAAAATAAGTTGAATTTGGTCTTCATTCCCACAGATTTCTCTTAAAATAACGGCTTTTTTTCCTGTCGGACTTTCTAAAGTTAAGGTTAAATCTCCAATCCATGAATGGGCAATATCCACACTCACCGTTATTTCATTAACCAAACCGCTTTCCTGGATAATAATTTCAGAGGTTGTCATGCTTGGTAACCCATCCGATATGATTAATTCGTTAGCATTATTGTATTGTTGACAAAGATTGTTAGTTACCGTAAAACTACGTACCGTTGCATTATTATTACTACCGCATTGATTGGTCGTTTTTACTCGCCAATAATAAGTCTGCCCATTTTCTAAATTTAGCGGTAAAGTATAATTAGTAACTGCTAGATTTTGTTCTGAATAGCTAAGTATTGAAAAATTGGCATCGGTCGATAATTCAAAAGTATAATTCGTAGCTGCTCCTCCTGTACTCCAGCTAAAATCTGGCATAGTTGGTATCTCTTGTACTTGATTGGCAGGAGTTATTAGGGTAATTGATTCAGGTATTTGTGCCGCAATAGTGATATCAATTGTTCTACTAATCGTTAAGTCTCCATTGATACCTGTAATTGTAATCGGATAAGTATCAGGGGAGGTAGTATTACTGGTATTTATAGTAAGACTTGTATTATTTCCTGTATTTACATTACTTGCAGCTAAAGTGTGGTTGGCTAAGGCTGCTGGTAAATTTGCAGTTAGATTGACTAGTCCAGTAAACCCTTCTAAACCAATAACATTAATAGCTATCTCTATTGCTGTTCCTTGACAAACAACTAAATTTGGGGCAGAAAGAGCAATATTAAAACCAGCTTGTGATTGGTCGATTTGAAAATTACTATTAGAGACATCAAAAAACACATTATTATGTCCTTTAATTTTAATTCTTGCATTGCTGGTAACCATACTATTTTGAAAAGATATTTCTGCTATCCCATCATTATCCACATTTTCTGCCAAAACAATAGGATAAGTTTCGCCTCCATCTACAGATAGAAAAATATCAACTGCGGTACAATTTACAGGTGCTTGATTAGACCCTGCAACATCCCATGTAATAGTGTGTGGAATACCAGCAGCCAAGACCTCCCCTCCATTAGGACTATTTAGTTTAAATGCCCCTGCGTTGTCCGCTATGGTTAAAACCATATCATCATTTACGGTATTTCCACCCCCACTAAAATTATCTCTGACCGTAAGTCGAAACTTCATATCTCTCCCTACCGAAGGTAAAACCTCCCAAGTGCTAGGCGTATGGTTTTTAGTAGTTCCTTTTGCTGGGAATTGTCGGATAGGACTATTTACAGGTGGAAATGAACGAAAAGCAGGCCCTTTATCTGAAGTCGCTAGTGGCGGCATTGACGCAGGGGTATTGTCCATTTGTTCCCAAGCATAAGTTAATGCATCACCATTACCGTCAATTGCTGTTCCTTCTAATTCAAATGGCGTAGAATGTGGAATAGTATAATCTGCTCCTGCATTAACGGTAGGCGCAGCATTATTAAGTGGTGTTTTAATCGCACAAACATCAGCAGTTCCTATAGCAAACCCTCTTATTTGGTCAATACTTATAGTGTGGAAATAATCGTCACTATTACTCTGGACATTAGGAAAACAAATACCCGCATATCCCATAATTGTTGAACCACTTCCTGGTTCGACAGAAGTAGCAAAAGTGCTACTACAATCGTTATTTTGTGTATGATTTGCCCCTAGTTGGTGCCCAATTTCATGCGTAACATAATCTACATCAAATGCATCGCCCTGTGGTAATTGAGACCCCGTGACTCCTCCAGCTTTAATACTGCTGGCACAAACAGACCCTAAATAAGCGACGCCTCCATTTCCAGTTGAAAAGACATGCCCTATATCATAGTTATTATTCCCAATAATATTGTCAATGTTCAATTGGTTTTCATCTAACATCTTCCCACTATCATTATTGGTATAACCATCTGTAGCTGCATTGGTAAATACAATTTCATCGTTATTAGCAATTAATTGTAATTCTACCGCAACATCTCTTTTGAGGATACCATTGACTCTATTGATAGTGGTGGTTATTGCTGCCATCGCACTAGCCTTTGTGCCACCGTATAAAGCGGTATATTCTCCAGTTACGGCTAAGGCCAAACGATAGGTTCTAAGGAAACCATCATTATTTCTTGATTGCCCCACCTCATGTGCAATCACTTCTGCTTGGTCAATATGATCGGTATGACAAGCAAAATTATTTTTATGACTTCGACTAGCTGATTTTTTATAAAAAACAATATATTGATTAATATCGTTATCTGTTTGTAAAGCTTGTATAACTTGGGTACCATGCTTCGTTGACCAAATCATTCCTGAAAGACCAGCAGGTGTAATTTCAAAGCGAATCGTTGCCGTAGGATCATCAAGGCCTACTCCTTCAAAAGCTTGAATATTAGGAAACTTTTTTACTAAGTCAGGATGCAAGGTGTTCGCAGGTTTTATACTAAAACGCTGTAGATAACCTTCTGCTGTAGGAAAGGGGAGGACTGTTCTAGATGAACTATTTCTCGCCGATGCTTTTAAAGCATTTAGTGGTTGCACAAGTTGTTGTTCATTAAATTGGAACAACATAAATTTATTTACAGATAATCCATTTTTCTCTAAAGTTCCAGATGTCAGTTCATGTAATGACTGCTCCTGCCAAAGCTTGTTGCTTTGATGATCCTGGGCCTTTAATTGAAAAATAGCTATCGCAAATAAAAAGAATAATAGAGTTTGTCTCATTACACTCTTTTAGAATTTTAACAATATTGCCTTTGTTTAATTAGAACTGGTTGTTTTGTTATGAAGGAGGATGTAACCAGGAGGGGATTTTGATAGTATCGTTTACGTTTTAAGAAGTTTATATTGAAACTATCAAAATTATTCAACTAGAATTTCATTTATAGACATTCAGACACTACCGTGTTAGATGCAAAATAAAAAGAGCATTTAAATTGAATACTTACCTGGGGTAAATTTTAAAGGGGTGCGACTAATATTCTATTTTATAGGAATCGGTTTGGGAGAAGCTTAAAAAAAGTACATCTGTACATATATTGCTAATAGCAAGGTTCTTGCCAAAACTGTTAAATTAAAGAAATGAATATTTATTAAATCCGATTAGAATGCGAGAATGATTTATAAAAAATAACTATATTCTATCTCCTCTAATAAAGGTTGCCCATTGTCATTTCTAAACTGATTCCGTACTTTTGCGGCTCGAAATTTGAAGCAGTAGTTATATTATAGATGAAAATCATTTTGAAAAATTCAAGACCTCCATTATTCTATGAATTATTATAAGATAAGTATTACTTCTAGTGCTGAGATGCGAGACATTATTATCGCTATTTTGAGCCAGTCTAATTATAATGGATTTGAGGAAAACGATTTTGGTTTTAAAACCTTTATTGAGGAGCATCAATATGAGGAGGCGGTTATTAAAAGTCTAGCTGACCAATTTGATTTTTCTTATAAAGTAAAGTTAATTCCTAATCAGAATTGGAATGCGGTATGGGAATCTAATTTCCAACCTATACAAATTAATGATTTTTGTGGGATTCGTGCTGATTTCCACCCTAATTTCCCTAATGTCACCCACGAAATTACTATAAACCCCAAAATGGCTTTTGGTACTGGACATCATGAGACGACCTTATCTATGATGGAAATTATGCAAGATCTTAATTTTCAAGATAAAAAGGTATTTGATTATGGTTGTGGTACTGGAATTCTAGCCATATTAGCGGCAAAAATGGGTGCAAATTCTATTTTAGCCATTGATTATGATCCACTTTCCTATGAAAACACCATAGAAAATTGCAAAAAAAATAATATTGAGCAGATAGAACCCCGTCTTGGTGAACTTTCCGTTGTAAACGATGATGAATTTGACATTATTCTAGCAAACATTAATCGAAATGTAATTTTAAATTCCCTTCCTTCGTTATTTCTAAAAATAAAAGAAACGGGTCAAGTATTGATATCTGGCTTTTTGAAATCGGATATCGCTTTAATGACAAGCACCGTTGAGAAAATAGGTTTTGTTATTAAAAAAGTAGTGGATAAAGGAGAATGGGTCTGTATGCAATTAGGTAAAAAATGAGTAAAAACGGGGTAAAATAAGTAGTGCTAGTTCTTTAGCATTCAATAATAACCTCCAATAACTATCTTTGAATTACCCGATTACTGATAGTAGTATTTTAAAATTAAGTTTACTACTCATTTTCTACCTTACCCATTTTAGGAAAATAATTTTTGTAGTGTTTAACTACACTACTTCCTATTTAATCTTTTCTTCCGCTACTCGTTTGCTCCTTTCTTACACCCCTAATATTCGACCGTCATTATTTCACTTTTACTAGCATTCTAATTATAGCAATATGGTTAAAAAGGTATTACTTTTCTCTTTGTTGATTTTTGGCTTTGTACAACAAATTGACGCACAACGTTTAGAATCCTTTTCTGAGAATCAGAATCAATTTTTTGGAGAATTAAAAGATTACATGACGTCGAGTAAACGGAAGGTAATGGATGATATATTTTCTGAATTTGGAAAACGTTTTAAAGGCGGAAATTTTACCGTAACGGAACAAGATACCATAATGAGTACTTGTAATAGAATGCTAGCCTTAAAAATGACGGCTAGTCCTTATTTTAGTGATTATTTAATCAGTTTGACGCATATTAAGAAAGTACAGAATGCCCCGCAACGATTTATGGATTGGCATAAGGTTTTACATGGGCTATTTGATGATATAGAAAGAAGGCGATTAAAACCAATTAAAGATTATCTGGCTTTTTCGACGCAACTTTTTGAACATAATGCATTGAAATATTCTACCAGCGGTGGTATTTCGTGGTTCATTCTAGCCGATTCTTTTAATTTAACTTATGAAGACCGTGTTCCAAAAATAGTTATTAACGATTTAGATTTATTGGCTTCGAGAAAAAAAGATTCTATGCTAATCGAAGAAACTAGCGGTATCTTTTATCCATTGGACAATCTTTGGAAAGGAACTAGAGGCTTAGTTAGTTGGGAAAGACATGGCTTAGCAAGAGACCATTACTGTAATTTGGGTACTTATCAAATTGAAATTAAAAAAACGGCCTATCAAATTGAGGAAGCGGTCTTGTATTATCCAACTTTTTTTCAGACAGATTCTATCAAAGGCAAGTTTCAAGATAAATTAGTAGCATCTGGACAAATTAATTCCTTCCCACGATTTAATTCCGATAAAGATGTATTAGAGATTGATAACCTTGGTCCAGGTATTAAATATATTGGGAAATTTAACTTGCAGGGAACTTCTGTTTTAGGAAGTGGCAGTAAAGAATCTCCAGCTAAGATTCTTTTATATAATGAAAAAGAAGAATTAATTTTTAGAGCTAGCTCAGAGAATTTCACCATCAAGAAAGGAGAACTAATTACAGGCGCAGGAGTTGAAGTTGGGCTTTTTTCCGGACAGGATTCCATTGTCCATCCATCCGTAAATTTACGCTTTGATATTATCAATCGAGTGGTTTCCTTTACGAGAGGAGAAAGAGGAAGTGATAGAAATCCATTTTTCACCTCTTTCCACCAGTTAAATATGGATTCTGATAAATTGACTTGGCATATTGACCAAGACTCCGTTACGGTAGGCGGGCAAGCGATAGCTGTTGGTAAAAGTGCCGATGAACAGATTGCTTTTGAGTCTTTAAAATATTTTTCACCAAATGTTTATCGTAGGATGCAGAGTATTGGTTCTCAAAATCCCATTTCTACCTTGAAAATTTTTGCAGATATGGAGGGGTCTAATATCTTAGATGCCAGTGCTTATGCTCAAAGACTCAACCCAAGGTTTAATGTAAAAAGTATCGAATCTTTACTTTATGATATGGTTTCGAAAGGTTTTGTTAATTATGACAAAGACCTAGAAATGATTGAAGTAAAGGATAAAGTATTTCATTATGCCGATGCTAGTCGACAAAAAGTGGATTTTGATTACCTAAAAATTGTTTCTCAATCAAATAGTGCTAATGCTATAATTGACTTGAATAGTAATGATATGGTGATGAATGGTGTAAAAAATATAGAATTAAGTGAAAAACAAAAAGTAGGGGCAATTCCTAATGGTAAAGCGATGCTTTTAAAGAAGAATCGAGATATGGAATTTGATGGGCGATTATTTGCAGCTTATGGGGTTTTTCAGGGGAAAGATTTTAGTTTTAATTACGATAAATTTAATGTAAAACTAGATTCCGTTCGCTATTTTAATTTATTTGTACCAACTGGCGATGCGGATGAGAAAGGTAATGCTATTGCTAAAGCGATTGATAGTGAAATTGAATATTTGACAGGTATTTTATTGATTGATGCACCCTCTAATAAATCAGGAAAGGAGGATATTCCTATTTTCCCATCTTTCCAAAGTAAGGGAGATTCTTATGTATTTTATGATAGAGATAGTTTATACACCAGGGATTCCTTTTATTTTAAATTAGCCCCTTTTAGTTTTAATAGCTTAGATAATTTTACTAAGGATGATTTGCATTTTAAAGGTAAAATGTATTCGGCTGATATTTTTCCTGATTTTGAAGAAACTTTAGTATTGAAAGAAGATCAATCTCTCGGTTTTTTAACCAATACCCCAGAAACAGGATATCCAACTTATAAGGGCATAGGTAATTATAAAGGCGCATTAGATTTGAGTAACGAAGGATTTAAAGGAGAAGGCACGCTTACTTATTTAGGGGCAGTTGTTAATTCAGAAGATATTTTGTTTCGACCAAAAGAAATGACAGCTACAGCGGAACGATTTGATTTGGCGGAAGATAGAAATAAAGCTATACCTCAAGCAGTAGGGCTAGATGTTACTATTAATTGGAAACCTTATGCTGATAGTATGGAAATACGTACGAAAAAAGAACCATTTGATTTGTATAAAGAGGGCGATTATAAATTTACTGGTTTGGGCTTATTGACGCCTGACGGGCTTAAAGGTAGTGGTTTACTGAATTGGGCGAAAGCAAGTATGTATTCAAAAGATTTTTCTTTTGGCGCCTTTTCTGCTCGGTCAGATACGATGAATGTCAAAATAAAAGCTTTAGAATCTGATGCGTTAGTTCTTGAAACGTCTAATTTGAATGGCTTTGCCGATTTTGACCAACAATATGCCAAATTTAAATCAAATTCGGAGATTGGAGAGACTTTCCTTCCATATAATGAGTACGTCACAACTATGGATGAATTTGAATGGGATATGGATGGACAGGTCATCATTTTTAAAGCAAAAGAAGATAAACTAGCTAGTTTCACCTCCACTCATGCTAGTAAGGATTCATTAAGATTTCTTGGAAAGACTGCTCGATACGATTTAAAAACTAGTCAATTAGAAATAGGTGGTGTGGAACAAATTCGGTCAGCTGATGCTTTTATTTATCCTGAAACTGGTGATATTAATATTTTAGCTGGTGGTAAAATGGAAGAACTAACCAATGCGAGAATTGTGGCAGATACCTTAAATAAAAACCACGTTATCAATAAAGTTACGATAAACATTGATGGAAGAAAAGAATATAGTGCAAATGGATATTATGAATATAATATTGGTGATAGAAAACAGGAAATCTATTTTGAAAATATTTCTGGGTCTCGGATAGGTAAGGGAAAAAGGAGCGATAAAAAGACAGAAACAAGAGCTAAAGGAACGATTAAGCCAGAAGACGATTTTTATATTGATAATAAAACTCAATTTAGAGGAGATATTGCTCTTTTTGCTTCTTCTAGAAATTTGAAATTTGATGGATTCGCTAAATTTGATGCACCTTTAATGCCTGATCCACAATGGTTTACAATTAATAGCGAAGCAGACAAAAATGATTTGACCATCGCTTATGATGTACCGAAGAATTACGAAGGGGAGCAGTTGAGAACAGGTTTTTACTTGAGCAAAGAGAATACTCGAATTTATGGTAGAACGATGATGCCTTTATTTTTCAGAAAAGATAGACCTATTTTACCTGTTACTGGCGTTTTTAATTATGATGAAAAAAAGGAAGAATTTGTCTTTGGTGACTCAACCAAAGTGATTGGGAATAATATTAAAGGAACAAAGTTGACCTTCTCCAATAAAACAGGAAAACTAAAGGGGGAAGGGCCCATAAATATTGGAGATGGTTTAAAATATATGAGTGTAAAAGCAGCAGGGAATATAGAGACTTCTTTTCCTAATGAGCAAGATTCTACTACTTTTGATGCACCAGTCTTAGTGGATTTAATGGCTGGAGTTGATATTATTATTCCAGAGGCACTTTTAAGAATTATGGCTTCGGACATTATCTCTAGTAGTTTTGATGCACCAGATATTGCTTATGCTAGTAAGGAAGACTTTTATACTAAAGGTTTGTCGGAGTTTATTAGCAATCCTACAGAATTAACGGAAACAACAAATATTATGAAAAATAGGACGTTGTTTTTTCCAAAAAAATACAAGCATCATACCTTCTTTTTTAGTGATTTACCAATGAAATGGGATCCTGATTATCAATCTTTTATTTCTAGAAAAGATAAAATTGGTTTAGGGGCAATTGGTGCGGATCCAGTTAATAAAACCTTAACTTGTTACGTAGAGTTTAGAATGCCTAGTAAAGGAGATGATCGCTGCTATATCTATATTAAATCACCCAGTGAATATTTCTATTATTTTAGCTATAAAGGAGGGATTATGAGTACTGTTTCTAATAATACAAGGTATAATGATGCAGTGACTGGTTTGAAGAAAAAAGAGACTATTATTAAAATGAAAGATGGAGAAAATTATGAAATCCAACCTGTTAATCCAGGTACTGCTAGGAAATTTGTAGCTCGGATTAAAGCGGCAAGAGGGTGATTTTTAGTAGGCAGTAGCCTGTACTGTTTACTGCCTACTGTCTATTTCATCAATTAAGACTAGACAAATCTGCATCCACTTCCTGCGCCACTTTTTTAAATCGAATTTGTAGCTTATATCGCTTATTTAAGCCCGCCACTACAGGGCTAAACATCAAATCCATTAACTCTACCGCTTCTTGTTTGGCTTTCGACATAATATCGCTATTCAACGCATCCGTTCTAAATTCTCGGCGCAATAAATTAAAGTTTTTATTAAAATCTTCATCTTGAACTTCTCGCATCCAACCTACTTCTAGTTTATCTACTCTAGGATAAACCTCATGCGATAAAATTTGTGGTTCAGGAAGCGTAACGGTAACAGCATTCCTTTTTTCATCCACGCTAATCTCAAATAAATCGTTTAATTTAAACCCTATTTTTAAAATACTAATCGCAGAGATTTCAATATCCGTAGAAGAGACATTGACGCCCCAAACATTGGTTTTTAATTCCGTGTTCAACCCCTTTTTATCCCGCACTTCCATCGTCGCTAATTCCGATATTGCTTTTTCTACCTTTTCTTCTAAAAAGCCTTTAGCTCGACTAAAATCCGCAATAGCTGCCTTGGCTTCCAAGCGTTTCATCATCGGTTGTAAGCCTTCTTTTAAAGCCACTCCACAAGGTGTTTCGACATATTTGCCCGCACCTGCCAAAGGAGAAGAACCAGATTGCAACAAAGAAGTAACCACTGTATTAATCATTGGGCAAGTATACTTAGAAGCCACTTCATTTAGGACTTCTACCGCATTTGCATTTTCCGTTTCATACCACAATTGCTGATAACTATCCGTCGTATCTTTCAAAGCAATAAAATCCTGAAAATAAAGGTCTTTTAAATAAGAGTGATGTTTTTGATATTCACTTTCTAATCTTGATTTGATGTCCGTAGATAAATCCATTCGGTTGGCTACATGCTCTAATAAAGACAAATTAAAGTCGTAGACTAATTGGTCAAAATCCCTTCGATATCGGTTCGGGTTAGACAAAATTACCAAAGCATCTTCCTCATCGACATTTGCATTATACTCAGCAGGAATGTAATTAATATGCAGTTCCTTGGGGATATGCGTGATGGTAGGGTCTCCACCAAGTGGGTTTGGGATATTTGGCTTATAATATTTTAATAGAATCATAGCAGTTACTGCCAACATCGTAATAATTAGCGCTTTCTTCCCGATACTATAAATACTACTAGCTCTTTTAATTGGTGGTGGTCCTTGATATTCATTATCTGCCATGATGGGTTTTCTTTTAATTATAAAACGAAGTCGTTTAAAGTCATTTATTAAGCCAACTAAATCAATCGTAAAATAAGTATTTTTTAGCTTAAAGCGCTAGGTTCGCCCAAAATTAGTTAATAAAATAAAATATTATCAAAATAATATTTTGATTTATGTTTAAAATGCAGAATTTTATTTATTTTAAATAAACTCTTTTCAGGTTATTATT
>Ga0129327_10000266_pt1 | contig 31947 bp, 41 predicted proteins | sample CPBDNA_6_FD_111799 | JGI IMG/M metagenome (GOLD analysis project Ga0129327, IMG submission 111799) | Freshwater to marine salinity gradient microbial communities from Chesapeake Bay, USA - CPBay_Spr_31_0.8_DNA | ecosystem: Environmental > Aquatic > Marine > Coastal | place: USA: Chesapeake Bay... | reverse complement strand
TACAATCGAGCGATCTACATCAGTGAAGTAGTAGAGAGCATAATTGTAAGGAGCTTCTTTTTCAACTGCAAGCCAGTAATACTTTTCGACTGACTCCATAAGTCCTGACTTGATTGCTCCATCTATTTGCATAATTGCTTGAATAGGATATAGCAGTTGAGTCGCTTGTCTTGCAAAAGCGTGTGGAGAAGCGTCTCTCGTTGTCTTGATGTCGAGCTGAACATTTTTATTTGCTTTTGCCACGTCTGGCCGAGACTTTAGATCAAGTCCTGTTTCTTCATCTTTCCAGAAGCACGAAACTTGGTAAGTCGTAGCTCCTAGTAAAGCCCAGACAGTAGGATCTTTCTTGAGTTGTGCAATCATTCCGTTGATTGACTCCATTGATTCTTTTCCTTCATCTGCTATGACGTAGCAGTTTTCAGGCAGCTTATCGAACCATTCTTGTTTTGCTTCTTTGTAGACTTTCGAAGCTGTTGGAGATTTCAGTTCTGGATTTGATTCGAGAGCTTTCTCGATCCATTCTTTTGTTGGCTCGACTTTGACTTTTTTATCAAACTCTTGAGTTTTGTTTGCTTCATCCATGAGAGCAAGCTCGAAAGCGTTTCCGAAGTCGAGGTGCGGAATATGCTCTTCTGTCATTTTTGTACTCATGTAGTGCTTTAGTGAAAGCTCTGAATGAGCAGCTTTTTTCAGCGTCGAGGCTGATATCGCTGGCAGTTGGTGGTATTCTTCAATCGTTAGATCTGTTCTGATTTGTTTCATCTTTCGTCGTTTTTTACCTCGAAAGCTCCGCGACCAATGAAGGAAGCGGAGCGAGTGAGGTGGTTTGTTTTTACTTATCTGAAAATTCAGAAAATAAGCGTTTACTAAAAACGTGCTTTTTTCCGTCCTTCGCTATGTGTTGAATTGTTTTTTTAGTTTCCCTTGTTACCACTAACACATCTCCTTTTCTCCAATTGAAAACTGTTGATCCGCAATGACAATTAAAAGTTACTGTATTCATCTTGTTTGTTTTAGATTGTTTGATAGAACAAATATAGTAGAAAATTTTATACTACAACAAAAAAGCAAATTTATTTTTCAAGATCCGCAACCTTCGCAGTCGATATGACTATCCATCGGCTTCGTTCCATTGATCTTCATTTCAAGATTATGAATCTGATCACGGATTTCCATGTCTTTTATCATGTCTCCTGAGAGCTTCAGCTTCAGTTTCTCGATTTGAGTCTTGAGCTGGTTCTTATTGTCAAGAGGTTGTTTTTCCATTATTCTGGCTTTAAGTAACAAGAAATACAATAATTAGATCCAATAGTGATTTCATCAACAACGAACAAACAATCAAAAAAATCTTGATGCAGTTGTTCCAAATCATCTTCTTTGTTTTTTGTTTTGCTTAATATCTCGATTGCTGGTAGATCAATTTTGTCTCCTACATTGAATCTGAATGGCATCTTACAAATCCAACTGAAGATAATTTCCCTTTTATGATGATGTAACCAGATTTCGTGTGTAATATTTTCCATGATTTTAGTTTTTAGTTTTATCCATAGCAGTAGAATGATCAACCCAAGGTGAATTGATTTCAGGAACATCTCTACGATTTAAGTTCGCACCAAAGATAGTTCCTAGATTTTCGACAGCGTCTTTGATTGCATACGATTTCGCGGCTGGAACAGCTAACTGAATAGCGTTCGCTTTGATAGCTCCTAAGTCAGCAGCAGAAGCTCCTTTGTCAGTCTGCACGTTGACGGCTCCAACTCCATCGACATATCTCCATTGATTTGTAATTGGATGCAAGTAGTTGACTCGAACTGTCACTTGAACAGAATTGAAAAGCGGCTGCACTTGCTTGACTTCAATATCAAACTGCTGGAAGATCTTACGAAGCATCTCTTCGATGATCTCAATCGGAATGTACTTCAGTTTCTTCTGGAATGGATGAGTTCTCACCCAAGCCGGTCGAGGCTCTTTCGATAGCAGTTGATTGAAAGTTTCAATCTTGCCTTTCAACTCAAGTTCGGATGCAATTACTTTGATCGCTGATTCCTTCTTCGCTGGTAGTTTTTCAGACATCTCTCAAAAGAATTGTGCCTCCGTTCTTGCGAACTAAAGCTTGACCGACTATGAATACAGCTTCTTGTATTCCGTTTACTTCTACCATGATAGGCTCTTGGTTCTTGATTGCTTCTCCGATTACTCTTCGAAAGTAAACAAGATTTCCAGTACTTTTTTTCTCGTGGTAGTCCTGGATAGTAGTCCACTCTTCAATTTTTACTGACATTATCTAAATTTACTTGTGTATAATTTTGATTTGATTTTGAATTTCTCTCTCAACTCTTCAAGATGTTCTGAAATTGAATCAAAGGTTGAAAGGACTTCTCGACATAGCTTTTCAACTTCTTCAACTTCGCTATCTTCTTGCTCGAAGTTTACAGCTTCAGGATTTGAAAATTTGTCAAGCTCTTTGACGATGTCAAAAATATTTTGATTTGGAATCTTATTGTTTGGGCCTACTGGCTCAATCAATTCAAGTATTCTCTTTTTTGAGTTCAAAACAGTCGCGTGATCTCTACCGCCTGAAACCTTGCCGATCTGAGTGAGCGTGAAAGGAGTGTTTTTCGCTGCGATGTAGTGATATAAATGTCTAGCGAGAACAAAATCTCCATCTCTTCTTTTGCTGATCACGTTTTCTTTTGCTTCGCCCATGATCATACAGACATCGTTTAAAATAGATTCAAGCTTTGAAAAAGCGTATCTATCACGGAATTTTTTTCTTGTTTCGTTCATCTTTTGTTGTTTGTTTGGACAAATGTAGTAGAAAATTTTAAAGTAAAACTATTGACGCAAAAAAAAGGCCGAGAGATGAAGCTCGGCCTTCCAAACAACGAAGATGTTTCTTCGGGATTGAAGAATCAGCGTGACAAATATAAGAAAAGAATACCGATAGCTATTACAGAGCTGCTGCCTATTGAAGAAAATTTATAGAGCTTTTTCTTTCTTGTCTCCTTTTTAGCCTGGCTTTCAATGATTTGGATTTCCTTCCGAAGAGCGATTTTGATATTCTCATTTTGAGTGAGTCCATTCTTACACTCTTCAAGCTGGAGCTTTTGCATGAAAATGATTCCATCTTTTGTAGAAAGCTTTTCATCTCTAAGCTTGAGAAGCGAATCGAGCTCCGAGTTCTTTTCAAATAGATACCAGATCTTCTTTGCGTCTTCGCTTGAGAGTTCGTCAGTCTGGGATTTCAAAGCCGTCGAGCAAACTACGAGCAGCAGCGAGAGCAGTGTCAGCTTCAGCGTTTTTGATGTCATTATATTTCTTTTCATAGTAGACTTTAGTTTTAATGATCACTGTATCAACTTTCAACTCTACTGAAAGCAGCGAATCAGTGACATTCTCAAGCTCTTTCATGCGCTCAATCGTCTCAGAAAGCTTTTGCTCACCTATTGCAGATTCTATTTTCGCTTCCTCTAGCTTATCTCGCAGCCCGTAAGAGGGTAAAAATATGATTCCGAGTAATACTATAACTATGATAAAAAGAATCGCTGAGATGAGCTTAAAATCGCTCATTTTTTTGAGAGCTTGTTCGAGAAGTAGCTTCTAATGGATTCAAAGCCGCTTTCGATTACCCAACCAATAAGAGCTGAAGACATTAATCCGAGCACTAGAGCCCAGATTGGATGCCAAGAATCTCCGAGAATAAAAAGCCATTCCCATTCCTTTGAGATTCCTAAGTCGGCAAGAAATTTGAAGATGTCTCCACCCCAAAAGCCGAAGACTAAAGCAGAACCTACTCCGAAGAGAATGTCATCGAAGCGATCCTTCCAGTAAGACTTCTCGAGATAATCCTCTTGGTGCTTGTTAAAAAAGTAGAGCTCTCTAAGTATAGCACCTAGAAGAGCAGCAGCGATAAATTCGTTCATGGTCTTACTATTTTAATGTGATCAAGCCCTGTGTTCCGAACATCTGAGTGAAGCCAAGTCTTTGCAATAGCTGGATCTTCGAGCGTTGTCAAGCCTTTTTGCATGAACAAATCTTTGTAATCATTAATGATTTTCTGAATCTCAATGTAGTCGGCTTCGTACCTAGTTCCGTTCTTGATAATGATGTCACAATCGAAAGCTCTTCCATATCTGTGTTGGCTCTCTGAGTTTGGTCTTTTACTGAACTGACCTTCGTTGTACTGCTGCGGCTCTCTGTAACCTCTACCGATGTAGCTTCCTCCAACGTGCCAGTTGTTGATCACAATGAATACATCATCAGCTTGATAGTGCATCGTAAAAAACTCCTTGTAGAACTGAGCTAACGAGAAGAGTTTCGGATCTACAAACCAGATTGATTTCTCACCCCACTTCGCCCAAGTGTCTTTTGATACAAACTCTTGAAGGCAAAAATTCTCAGCTACTTTCATTTCTTAAGCGTTAGGTCATACATCTTGTAGAACTCCTGAATATTCTTTTGCTCTTGAAGTTTGTATACAACATCTTCCTTTCTGTCGTTCTCATAGCGTACAAGAAACTCATTGAAGTCGTTTGATAATCTTGTCAAGGTTTGCTCTTGCATACCGAGAATTTTAATAGCTTCAATTCTAGTCGGCTCAATTCCTTCACGATACTCTTCCACGCTTTGCAATCGAACTTCAACCGCGCCAACCCATGATCCGAGCATGACGAAGCCAACCATCAAACCGACAACGATTTGAACGATGTTGATTCTATCGTGCCATTTTGTTTCTAAAGCCGCCTCCTCTATTTGTGTCATGAGTATAATTTTCGACGATTCGAGAACCGGTCTTTGAATGTAAGTTGAATTGACGGCTTCGTGTTTGTTCCTTGATAGTTTGGTTCGTAAGCTCCCGAGATTTCGACAGACTTATCGATATAGCTTCCAGAGTTGTTCCACGAATTATAATCAGTGATCAATATTTCGTCTGCTTGTAGAATGTCGTAGATGATAACATCATGCACTTCAATTGGCAATCCTCTCAGAATCATTGTGTAATCTTCGGAGTATGTTTTTGACACTGAATCTTCAAAACCGTTCTCGTATCTTCTTGACTCTGTTTCAAAGCCTCCTTTTTTGTAGCCAAATATTCCGTTGCAGATTCTAATTTGATTCCACCAATCTAAGCCAGCAAAATCGCGAGTATCTTGAGAATGTCTATCTCCTATTACAGAATCCCAAAGCCATTCGATTCTCACACTATTGTCAACAGCAAATTGAGAGAAAAATTCCAAGCAGTAAGAATCTGAATAAATCGCTGTTGATGTCAAGTCAAATTTGACTCTATACTTTCCAGTGCTGAAAGCTGAAAGCACCTCAACCCAGTTAATTCGATAGCCGATGAGATTGTTGTTTCCTTTCGTTTCAAAGCCTAAAGGATAGAAAGTTCCGTAAGTATCATTTACAAGAGAAGCTTGAATTGTCCAAACTCCATTGACATATTTCTCAAGCTCCATATTTACAGAGCTATAAGATTTGGGAATAATTTTTAAAAAGCTAGTCCAATCGTTTCGATAGTTGTCTGAATTTGAAGGATCAGCAAAGACACATAGATTGTAGCAACATCTTTCGAAAGGATTATCATTCAGTGGGAGAGTGATGATTTCCCTGATTCCGTCTATAACTAAGACATTTTTCTTTTGAATCTCTCCCCACTTGCTCATGTTGCAAAAATATAGAATTAAATCGTACTTGAATCTTGCCCGAGTCTTGCTGAGATTGTAAACTCTTCAACTCCGTCTGGTAGTTCTGAAGCTTGAACAGTGCATTCAAGTCTGATGACATTACCGCTCGGATTTGAGATTGTAACCTTACCACCCGTGCCTGATAAGAAAGAAAGAGAGCTTCTATTGTATTCGCTCGAAGCGGAGTCGTTTGCGATGTATGTTCCTACTTCTTTTGGTATTACTCTAATCAAGCCCCAAAGATCTCCGACTGCTGGAGCTGCTGAGAGATGTTCGAACTCTGCTCTGATAGTCGTATCGATTCCAGTTGATTTCGACTTAATGTAAGGAGTTCCACCAACATCGAGAAGAGTTGCCCCATCATAACATTCAATCGTTTCGTTTATCCAATCAGTGTTTGAGAGATAATCGTTTAAAGTAATGTCGACAGCTTTGTTTATTGTTTTTGTTGTGTTCTGGACTGTCACATCAGTGGATAGCCTATATTTTAATGACCAGCCAGAGAGCTGAGAGAGCCGATACCAGTTTTGATTGTAGCCGTTGAACTGTTCTGTGATGTCAAGAAAGTCTCCTGGCAGTGTAGTGAGAAACAACTGTTCCCAATATTCCCAACGAATCAAGAACGGATGCTGTAAATAGTAGCCATAAGAAGAGCCTGAATCCGTTGAAGTATCTCGAACAGCTTTATATTTTGACCTTATCTCAGTAGACAAAACAGCGAAAGGTGTGTCAGGAGTTTCATTTATGAAGCGTACATCGCCAATAATAGGTGCGCCAGTTAAATCAAATTCAATCTGATCAAGAATCACATCATCTTCACCAGTTTTTTCAAGATACACTTCACCTCTCATAGTATCTATCTGAGCGTCTAAGCTTGAGCGATCTAAAAGAATAGCGGAATACCCAACTATTTCATCTTCAGGCGTAAACTCTGGAGATGTGACTGGGCTCGTGAAATCATTCTGATCATGAAAGAAAAGCTCTGGAGTGCAGGTTATTATCGTGTCAGGAATATCAATCTTTATTTCATCAATATCGACAAACATTAAAGTATAATTTGCCAATTCAGCTGAAAGAGCGTTGCCTACTGCATAAGCTGCAATCATGAAACGCTTATCATTTAGAGCGTCTATAACAGCTTGAGTAGATGTTCCAAAGTCCATATCAAATTGGACTGTAACTAGGCTCGCGCCTGAAGTTACTGTCAAGTTTGTAATAGCTTGAAAGCCAGTTCCGTTTTGTATTCCGTTAATTGCTGCCGCTCCTTCTTGCTGGTTTGCTCTGTCAAAGCAGAAATTGCTTGACATGAACTCATCTTTGTTCTGATACTGTGAAGCGTCTTCTGGCAACATAATAAAATTGACACAAACAAATTCAGCGTCTCCGTTAGTGTTGTCAGCAGTGTTTACTACATCGAAAGAGACTGTGACAACTGAATCCTTGACGATCCCTAGACTATTGGAATAAACTAAATTGTCGATTTCATATTCGGCATCACCTCCGTTGTACTCTTCACCTGCCCATCCAGTGTTTCCAATCTTTTTATCGAAGACACCTTCTTGATAAACATTCGGATCTTGAAGAGTTCTTAAAGCTCGAATCCTAAAGACGTACTTTAAAGCGTTTATCAGCCTAAAATACTTTGGCGCAAGACGTGGCGAATTAAGCAAATCAGTAATCTGAGGAGCTAAGAACATTGGATGAATAATAAACGTCTGACTTAGCGTGAACTTATAGCGATAATTTATGCGATCATCACCAAGAGTTGTGTTCGAAACTAGAACGTCATCCAAGCCTGTGATTCCAAGCTGCCAATCTTTTTTACCTAGCGGATTCATCAAGATAGGAGTCGCACCGATAGGGTCTGCACCATATTCGTAACGCATTAAAGAGCCGTCAACTTTTGAGTTAAAGTTGGTAGCTTCTGCGTTTTCAATAAGGCCGTAGTCTAAAATGATTCCTTTAGACTCTTGAACCAAGTGAATCTTTCCACTATTCTCAAGCGTTGAAGTCATTCCGAATCCAGTGATTCGAATCTCATAATCACTTGGCTTCTCTGTAATCACATAGAGAGCTGAATCGTTATTACCATGTCTGGAGCCTACAACCGCAAGAGAGTCTCCAACATTAAAGTCAGTAGCAAAAGGCCAAGTTGCAGTAATCCAGTCCGTCGTAGTCATGCCAGGGTCACCGAAATACACTTCGTCAGTAGTGTTCATTTCAACCCAAGTTTCAACACGAATTTCAATGTTGACTTCGATCTTCTGGAACATATTCCCTTTGAGATAGTCAATATTTCCACTGACGTTCTCTTCGTTTATCTCAAGACTCTCTAACCAGACTGGCATATTTATCTCTTAATTTTTTAACTTTTTCATGGATTTCGATTTCTCCTTCCATAATTTTAGCATACTGCTGAAGATCTTCATCTGTTTTAGGCTTCAAGTCTTTTGTCAAGCTCTCAAGAACTTTTGGAGCAGCTTTCAAAAACTCCATAGAGCCCTGCAAACCTTCTCTTATTTTTTTTATATCATCTTCCAATTGGCTCAAGGATCACCTGTTTTAAATTGTTAGTAAAAAGCTTTCTTTGGCGTACTACAAAAGTAGCTAATCTCGTGAAAGGATTCCAATTACAAGATACAACTTCAACAATTTCACCTGAAGGTAGCTTGACGGCTCTATCTTCAATAACGTTTTTAACGTCTGTAAGATTCATCTCTACTTGATCATATTCAAACTCATATCGCTGTGCTGAGTTTGCAGTAGGAGCAAAAGTATTCGAAATGTGAAACTCGTTGAAGAGATTAAGAGCGGTCAACTTAGTATCGTTCAAAGCGGATATTTTATTGAGCTTATAATTTGAGTTCACATCAAGAAGAACCAACTTTGGAACAGTAATCATATCTGTATCAAGAAGCATCATTCCTGTTCTATTGTCGATAATATTTCCAAGTTGTGGATCTATTAACTTTGGAACTGGCTCTAGATCTGCTTTGATTTTTATACCTATTACAGCAAGAGCTTTCTTGATTTTGTTGATTGTCTTTATCGCTTTGTTAACTATATCAAGAACACCATTAGCGAGTGAAATAAGAATACTGATATTAACACCTAACACATCAAGCAAAGCATCGGCAATCTTTTCAGGAGTAGTCAGTTTTTCTTTTCTAATCGCTCGAGCAAACGGACTTTGAACTTGGTTGAGATTCTTGAGAAGCTTTAAAGTAGGATCTGTTGAAACTTTCAAATCAAGAATCGCTTGCATATTATTCCCAGTCCAGTTGTTTATCGTTTGCTTCTCAACTGAATCGTATGAGAATGAAATCAAATAGCTTGAAACAACTTCTTCAGCGTTCGTCTTCCAATTCTCAACATCGTATTGAGGAAGCTTGAATCTCGCTGTTGTCAACTTCTTATTTCTCTTGTCAATAGAAAGCTGCTTTCCATTGATTACAACCTTAGCATTGAACGTATCTTTGATTGCTCGAAGTAAGTCTCCAAATGTGCCTTGGAAATATCCGTTTTGCTCCGTTGTATTTGGAGCAAAGAAGCCCAAGATTCTATTATCTTCAACATCTTCTGGATTTGAAAAGCTCTCTGGAATAATATGCAGCTTTGACCAAGTAGACTCAAAAAGAAAGTCGCTCGTGTATGTGAGCCCTTTAAAGTCGCAAGCAATCTCAATCAATCTATTGACTGACATTGCTGGCTTGTACTTTATCCTTTGAATGATAAGCGCAATAAGATCAAGAAGTAAATCCACTACTGTAACAAGAAGCAGAACAGCGTAAATAATTTCAAAAATCAAATCTATTGCTCCACCTGGGGCTTCAACAACTGTTGCAATATTAGCAAGTTTTGGTTCTAATGACTTATACACTTTCACTATTTCATTAGAGCAGAAAACGATCGTGACAGTAGTGATCATTGCATCTGAGTAATTTGGAACACTGCTCACAACATAAGGAACAAACACGAAGTCTGAATCTTTGATTTTATCAATTTCACGCAAGTAATCAAATGTGAAGCTATCAGCTATATCATTAAGCCAATCAATTTTTGCGACTGGTGTGCTATCAGCAACGACTTGATTTCTACCCCAATTTGCGGTTGATAGGTCAATGTAACCATCAAACAAATCAAGCGAGCTTCCATTTTCTTGAAGTGTGATCTTGTGCGGAACTCCTTCAAAGACTCCAGCTCCTCCACTCATGCCAAGATTAAAGTAGTCAAGCAAATCTTGAGCTTCTTTATCTACCCACTCAAAGGCCGCTATGCTGACTTGCCTATCTGTGCTGTCATTGTCGAAGTTTATCTCAATTGAAAGCTCTTGATGATTCTTAGGAACTTGAACAGACTTGCCGTTTATCTTATGCAGTTGCTTCATATTCTTCTCGGCTTCCTTTTATGCACTATTGTCTTCTTAATACCATCTTCAATTCTCTTATCGATCATCTGTCCGAGCTTGTCAACATCGATCACTTGTCCTGAAGAGCTGACTGCTTTTCGAACCGAACGAAGCTCGTTCACGATATTCGTATCATTCAAAGCGTTGACTTGGTATTCTCCTTTTCGATGACCTTCTGCCATAGCAACAAGATCTTCATTGCTCATGTTTCCAATTCTTTTGTTGTCAGAGGTTTTGATCACTCGCTCACCTTTATGCACACCAATCAAATAGTCATCTCTTCCAGTGTTTCTCCACTTAGTTGCGTTATCATCACCAACTGACTCTGTTCCTTCGTAGAATAAACCTGAAACAGTTTCAGCTATTGCTACTTGAGCTAGTGCTTTTCCTGCTGCTGTATTCGGATTCTCTTTCAAGTATTCTGTGAAAGCTGTCAAATATGCAAGAGTTTTCTGACGCCTCTCCTGTTTCTTTGCCTCTCTATCTCTTTGAGCCTCAAGTTCTGCGGCTTTCTTCTGCTCAAAAGCAAGTGTGTTTGCTAATCCACGATCGGCTAAGTCTTCTTGTCTCGCTAAATTTTCTTTGGCGTATCCAATTTCACGAACGATTTGTTCTTGTCGCAGTTCGCTTCGCCTATTCATTGCATCCTCAAAAATTGATGTCAATTGATTTGCTTGCTCAATTGCTGCGTTAAGCTCTTTTTCACGCTGCTGTTTTTTGTATTCATCTTCTTCACGATTAATGTTGTTCAAGTCATTAATGTATTGACGTTGAATAATCAACCTTTCTGCAGTCGTCAGCTTCTCATTTTTAAGTTCAAATTCTTTTTGCTGTTGAAGCTTTTCACGACGCAACTCAAAGACTTGTTCTGCATTTTCTTCAAATTCAGCAGTTGCAATCTGTGAATCATACACAAGTTGATCAAGCTTCTGGTAGTCATCTATCTCTTTTAGTCTCGCTTTCTCTGCAAGTTCATCTTCTTTTCTCTTTTTTGCAGCAGCCTTCTCTGCTTCTTCTTCTCGCTTTTTCTGTAATGCAGCTGCCTCTCTGTCTCGTTTAGCTTTGTCTGCATCAATTTGACGCTGAACACGCCCGACTGCTCTGACTGCCTCTGTGCGAAGTCGTTCGTTTTCTCTTTCAATTCTTGAGATTGCCAACAACTGCTGTGCCACAAGCTTCTGACGTTGCAAATTGTTGGGGTCATTTTTCAAGAGCTGCTGAAACATTTTCAACCTTTCCTCTGCAACCTTTAACTCTGCATCTTCTCTTTTCGTGAGTATGTCAACAGCATCACTTGCGGCCTTCAACCTTTTAGAAAATGGGAGATATGTATCGTCACGCACCTGCTTTAATTCTTCAAGTGTGTCAATTTGCCTTGCCGCAAGTGCTTCAGCTTTGATGGCTTCAATCTCCAGGTCAGCAAGTCTATTTGTGGCCATCTTTTCCAGCTCACCTGTAATGTATGTTTTCGCCCCTGTCACCACGCCAACCCACGCTGTAAGCCACGCTGCAGCTTTGTCAAGAACTCCATTTCCCTTCCCGTCAGCACCAGCAGCCTCGCCAAAGTCGTTTGCCAAACCCTGAAAACTTCCACGCAGTCGCGCAGTTGCTGAAGCAAGGTCAAGTGAGCCGCCCGTGCTGCTTAAATACAAGGCAGATAATCCAGACACCGCGCCAGCAACGAGGCCAACAGGTGACAACAAAGCACTGAAATTTTTCATTAAGCCGCCAAGCGACTGACCCATGAAATTTTGTTTCTCAATTGTTTTGCCAAGCCCTTTTCGATAATTACCTACAGACCGCTGAAAGTTTCCGATGGATTCATCGTTTGCCTTTACCTGCTTATCAAGCTGTGTAATTGATTTTTTTAATGAAACTCCAAAAGGTGATTTTCGTTCTTCCGCAGTGAGCTTTCTGTATGTGTCGCGAAGCTTACCAAGATGAATACTAAGTTGATCGAAAGAAGTACCTGCAGCATTTGCTTGCTTCACCTGCTGACGCATTGTAATTCCAAGCTGTTGGTTTGCAACTGTCAATTCTTTCTGTCGCTTTGAAAGAACAGTTGACTTTTCTACATAATTGCTTGTACTTATAAGCCCTCGATCAAGCTGCTTTGTTAGATTTTTTTGCTGCTCTGCAAGCTTTTTCAACTCAAGGCGATATCGAACAGACAGCTTGACGTTTTGTGTAAAGCTTCCGTTCACGTCGTCAACTTGCTTATTCAGCTCTTTGTTTAGAACGATTTCTTCAGCAATTGATTCGTCAAGTTGCTTTGTTGATTCTTTGACGATATTCTGCGTCTTTGCAAGTGTCTTTGATGTTTCATTCAAGTCACGCACCTGTTCTGTGTATGCCTTTAAATCACCCCCTGACTTGATTGACCCACCCTTCATGATCTGTTGTATCACTTCAAGAACCTTGATCAGTTGATGTTCCAGATCACGACCCTCTTTAATGACACTAATAAGCGCGTCTGGTGCAATTATGTCTGACCGTTCAATTCGGTTTTGTGCCATTTTCTTTCATCAATTGTGCGTGAATGTAATATTTGCGAACCGACATTTTTGAATCATCTATTGGAAATCCAAGATGAGCCTCAAGAACTGCAATGCTTTTGTGATATTTAAAAGGTTCTAGATCGCCTGACTCTTCTTGTGTGTACAAGCTTGTCTGTTTATATTGTAAGATCGATAATGTGTCACCAACAATCAACGCTTTAAGCTTTCGCAAATATTCACGACGCTCATCGTTTACTTGCTCGATGTAGTCCTTATCCTCGGCAAGTAGATCAAACATTTCTTCTTCAATTAACGCCCATGCAGTTTGAAGATGCTCTGTTTTAATTGTGCCGTCATTCTTACCGTCAAGAAGAAGATGAACGTCGCCTGTTTCTATGATCTTCCAGTAATTACCAATTGGTAGTGTGTCAATAGAGGTGTGCACGTTCATTGCGTAAAAATACAAAATTAGAACTTAAGCAATTTATTCAAAATAAGAAGCTTTTTCCAGTTGCGCTATTTTAATTTCAATGCTTCTTTAATTACAATGTCTCGAACTATTGGGATAATGTAATCAACGAGCTTTGAAAGATTTCCTTCTGTCAAGCCAAGTAAATCACCATACTCAAGAAGGTCTTTATTCGGTTTCACTGTGTCGGCAGATATTGTCACAAAGTCTCCACTGACATCGCTCATTTTGAAAGAATCATAAAAAGCTCCAGTGTCGTAAAGTGTGAAAGGTGTGCCTGCAATCTTCTCGCCTCCTGAGATGATCTCTGTTGCTCTCGAATAAACCGGAAGAGCAGAACCATCAGAAGTGATACCAAGACGCAACTGGCCATCTGTATTAAGATCAATGACCATGTTTTGAGCATCCCCTCTCGTAAAAGTCAGAAAGAACACTCTTCTATCAGTTGTCTTTTGAATGTTCCTAGCTACTTCAATCAATCTTTTCATGCTGTATTGTTTTTTGCTTTTACCCAGATTCCAGCTTCTTTCCAGCTTCTAATCACATGGCGATATTCAATGCGTTCATGTAGCCAACCTCGCTTGCCTTTTACGTGAGCCTCAGCAATCACTGCTTCTTTGCTGTTTCCCGCTAATTGTGTGAGTCTTTTATCTTCTAACACCCAAACATATTCACGCAAAGGGAAAGAGCTGTCAAAAGCGTTCTCTGCGCCTCCAGCGTTGCGCTTATATTTTAACCTCGTGAGCCAAATGAATAATTTCGTCAACATTATAAGTTTTTAATTTTAATAATTTCTGGCTTGCATTCCTTTAAGTCCAAAGCTGCAAGCTCTGACCTCTCATTAAAGTAGTCACTAAAGCAGCCAAATATCTGATGTGTAGGCTCTGCAAAAATACATGAAGTGAGTTCTTTGTCTTTGACAGTGATTAAATCCCCTGTAAAAATCATACTTGTCAACTTCTTCTTGCCGTGCTGCCCTATCAAAACTGGCCTTTCAAGTAATATTGATTCTCTTGATTTCATCTTAGCTTTACACCTCAAAAGCTCCGCGACCAATGAAGGAGGCGGAGCGAGTGAGGTGTCAGGAAATCTACTATGCATCTAGATTATCTTGAAACAATTGAACAATCCTTGTAGAGGTACTACAATTAACGGCCTCTAACATGTCGTAAACGTGGTACGTGTTATCATTTATGATTTTCAGAGTGTTATCCTTTGTGAGTAATTCTCTTCTTAGATTCTGTGCAAGAGCTTTTCTATGCCCACCGTGAATCACGCTTTCTAGGATCTCATCAACCCTCTTGTTTATCCGCGACGCTTCTATTGTTGATAGTTGGATTTGTACTTTCTTCGTTGTTTGTGCTTTCATCTTGTTTGTTTTAGATTGTTTGATAGAACAAATATAGTAGAAAATTTTATACTACAACAAAAAAGCAATTCATTTTTTTAGATTTTTTAAATTATCTTTATGTAAATCAGGGTTTGAACATCAAGCAAGCCATTGACGCGATGAGATAACAAAAATTGAGAGGATGAGTAGACCGAGATTAAGCAAAGGACTCAACTGGCTTGTGGGAAGCCTAAAAGATGAGTCCAACAGAGTCCTAGTAATAGGAGACCTGCACGAACCTTTCTGCCTGGATGGCTATCTAGATTTCTGCATAAAGCAAAAGGAAAAATTCAACTGCAATAAAATTGTATTTATTGGCGATGTAATTGACAATCACTTTAGCTCATATCACGAAACAGACGCAAACGGACTCGGAGGCTCTGACGAACTAGAATTTGCAATAAAAAAGATAGCAAGGTGGCGCGATGACTTTCCGGTTGCTACCGTTATTATCGGAAACCATGACCGGATCATAATGCGCAAAGCTCAGACCTCCGCAGTTCCTACAAAATGGATTAGAGAATATAAAGATGTATTGGAGGTTGATCAATGGGATTTTGTAGACAGGCTCGTGATTGACGATGTGCAATACATTCATGGTGAAGCAGGAACAGCTAGAACCAAGTGCAAGGCAGATATGATGTCCACGGTTCAAGGACACCTACACACTCAGGCTTATACTGAATGGGTTGTCGGCCAGAAGTTTAAGGTCTTCGGCACTCAGGTAGGTTGTGGAATAGATCACAATTCCTACGCTATGGCATACGCTAAGAGAGGCAAAAAGCCTGCTATTGGATGCGTTGTTGTTCTTAATCAGGGCAGAACGCCCATTAACTTACTTATGGACTTATGATTGAAGGAGTTGCATTGTATTACACAAACGAGAAAGTAAGAAAGCTCATAGATAAGAAACTACATGAGATGTCGGTAATTTCCGCAAATCTAGGAATAGACTCTACGGAAAAGGAGAAGAAGGAGGCGAATAAAAGAATCGGAAGGCTAGAGGCTGAAATCAACAACCTATCGCCAAACTTTCTAAGATCAGCAGAGTAGCCTTATCCAGTTTTTTCTACTGTTAAAAGCAAAAAAAAACTCGAAATTTCTTCCGAGTCTTTCTTTTTTTAGAACTTACTTCAGCTTTTTATAAGCCTCCCAGTGATCATCGAATCCTCTCTTAACTCCATTCTGAGCTAAGAATTTCACGAATTTCTTTTTCTGCTTTGAAGAATAAGCTTTCAAAGAAATGTGGATTCGACCAACTTGATAGTGTGAAGCTTTAGTCATAATTAAGGAATTGTAATTGTCTCGCTAACAAGATATGTGTCATCATATCCTAAAGTGGCAGCATCAATTCCTAGAGCAAATGTCTCTGTTGAAGAAGCTGGAGTTGTGATTGTGAAGTCGTAAACTCCATCAGAAGACTCTACAACTGTGAAAGGCTCTGCGCCTGGAGTAGGCGTAAGCTCATTCAAATCGAAGTCAGCAGCATTTAATCCGCTCACCTTTGCACGAGTCTTTGCAGATCCGTAGTCGGTTGTGATTGTCATTGTGAATCCTGTAGTCGCTTCGTTTGAAACAGCTCCGTACAAGTCAACCAAACCAGCGATGTCAAGCAAATCAATACCTGAGAACTCAGAAGCAAGAACCATTCCGAGTTTATCATCGGTGAAGTCCTGTCTCCACTCGAAGTTCAATTGAACTTTTGGAACAGTCGTGTCGGTTGTTTTGATGTACTTAGGGCTCCAAGTTGCTGAATTGATTGGAAGAGGAGCCATGTAAAGAGGATCGGTAACAGAGTCACCAATCAAGTTTCCTTGCTTGTCAACAACGTAAGCTCCGAAAGTAGTACAACCCCAAGAGATGATCTTGCGAAGGTAGTCTGGAGTCTGGTTGATGATGATTCCAGCGAATGTTCCAATCGCGTCTTGAACCTTTGCAGAAGTTCCGTCTTCAAATGTCTCAACGACATCATCTCCACGAACGTCTTCGACATTCAAAAGATTTCCGACTGGGTACCAACGCTGATAAGGATCCGCATTGTTGATAGCTGCATCGACATAAGCTTTGTCGAGCGTATCAGATAAAAGGATTCGATTCAATGTGCCATCTGCTTGAGCTAATGGAACAAGGATTAATTTTCGAGCCGCATCTTGCATCGGCATACAAGATGGCCGTCCTGTGTTCAAGAAGGTCAAATCGCAAAGACAAGTTTTCATTGAGATTGTTTTTAGATTTCTACAAATTTAAGTATTTTCTTCATCACTCGTGAGATCTTCTATTTCTATTGGTGGCAATTCTATTTCAGTTGTGTTGACTGCTTTCCATTCGTCAAGTGTTGACTTATACTTGATGTAAGTTTTGCCCTCAAATTCTATGGGCTCTGTCTGCCAAGTAGTCTGGTTTATTCTTCCGAATAGGAAAGCGTCGATGTCTTCGATGTCCTTTTGAAAGTCTAATGTCTCGAATACTATCATACTATTGTTGTCCAAGTGAATCCGTACTTTGTCCCGAAGGCTGACCCTCTTGCGTTTATCTGTGTCAGGTCGTAGCCGTTTCTAAAAGTCATTGTACCAAATCGCCCCCTACTTCTTAATTGAGTTGACAACGCCCCCAACCAACCGAAAGAACCATTTTCTTGGTGTTGGCTTGCGCTAATTACCAAAACTCCATTTAAGTATAAGTTCGTAGACGCGCCCGTACCTATTAGAGTCCAAATACCGTCTGTATCTAAATTTGTCGCTGTGTTCTGAGTGGTGTTAGTCGATGCGCTTAGTTCTTTTGTTCGAATCCTCGTGTATCCTAAGTCCTCAAAGCCACCAAGCGAGCAAACGGTGTTCCCGTATTTACTGCCAAGCCAATCGAATCTCGCCACTGTATCAACCCGCCCAACAAAGAAAAACGAAAACCCATCTTTCAGGTGTGCTGCGAATGGTCTATCAAAATACATTTGGTCAGCCGCAAAAACGACCACAGGTTGATTATTGTATGACGCATCCGAAGCGACAAGGCTTGGCTGTGTTGAGCCTACATGTTGGTTCGCGTTGTTATTCTTTCCGCCTTGGTCAGTCATTACACTTACCGCACCCCCACTTTCTACAACCGAATCCGCTTCTAAAAATATCTCATCGCTTACATCGGCACTTGCTGTGATGTTTATCGCTGCGGGGAATGCCTCGGTTGCCCCACTTGGATATGTCACCGTAATATCAGAAAGCGTAAGCGTGCCAGCACTTTCAACTGTGTTAGTGTAACTGTTGTCTGAGTTTTCAACATTTGCATCAGGTGCTAGAACTGTGTCAGTAACTGTGGCTTTTACTGAGTTACTTGATAAAACTGTGCCAAGAGTATTAACCACATTGACAGTTGAATCAGCGACATTATAAACTCCTGAACCCTCTGCTGTTACAGTTGCGCTTGCAATTAAAGTTCCATCGCTCTGGTTAATGTTAATGGTTGCATCGCCAATGATAATATCCTCGCTCACATTGCTAGGAACTAACTCTGACCTAAGAACTGCATTTAAAGTGTTTTTAATTACAGCAGTAGCATCAGGAGCGGTAATAGTCGATGCATCAGTTGCTAAGACGTTTGTAGTAGATAATGTAGACCCGTCCGTATTGTCTAAAGTAATGACGCTGTCAGGTATTCTAAAATGTGCACCTTGTTTTGAACCTATTAATGTGCTTCCACTCGATTGTCTTACCTCGATGTTTAAGGTTCCGCCTGAAGCTACATTGTCAAAAAATACACTATTTACATTCACCGTACCATCAGCCGCTAAACTACAAACTACATTCACAACAGAAGCCTGAGTGAACGTGCTCCCATCGCTGTCTGTAACTGTGATGTCAGGAAGCGTAAGCGTTCCACCACTTGCCACAGTATTAGTGTAACTACTGTCGCTATTTTCTACTGTAGCATCTGCTGAAGGCGTACAAAGTACGTTTTGGACACTAGGCACAGAAGAAGTTGAACCATCTGAATCTGTAACTGTAATATCAGGCAGCACTAAAGTAGCACCACTTGCCACTGTATTAGTATAGCTTGAATCTGAGTTCTCAACAAAGCCACTACCGCCTCCACCGCTAACAGTGTAAGAAGAGCCTGCGTCAACCATTGTAATTATATTACCATTAGCGTCTAAGATAGATACTTGAGGACATACACGAGTTGAAGCAGTATCAGAGCAATCAAAGTCAACCATAATAGGAAGATTGATAGTCACCTCTATTCCTGAAAGCGTTCTCTGGAAGATTCCTTGAGCTTCAGTACTTCCTAAGTCTCCGCCTCCGATAGTCAACTTCGCATGATTTGTAGTTTCGATCACACCAAAATCACCAGTTCTTTTATTCGCTTCAAGCTCTACAAGAAACAAATTGACAAGAGTCAGAACCGGATTTAAGATTTCTTCATACATCTGTTCTGTGTCTCTCGACCAGTCATCTGTATTTGCAAAGAAAAGTCTGACTTGACCTTCGCTTTCGATTTTGCTATCAAGCTCTGAAGGCCGTGTGCGCTGCTGATTTTCAAGCATCCAAATCAAAGGCATGATGTCCAAGTCTTGCGGATCTGAAAGCTCTGTCAGAACAGCTTGATACTTGCCATGCTTGAAAGTCGGATTCCGTAGAGCGAAAATACCTGGAGTCGGTTCGACTGCTCCTTCAAGAATCAAATATTCATCTTGAACAAAGCTTTCAACAACATATTGAACGCTACCAATTTCAAGCTCAGAGAGCGTGTTTAAATATTGAGTGTTGGAACAATATACTTTCCAGTTTGAGCCAGAAGCTTCAACTGAATCAATTTTCAAAGTCACTGACATTGAAGCAATAACCTCACGAAGCAGTGTTGATACTTGTAGCATACTAAATTGGACTTTGATATTCGAACTCTATTCCTTTAAAATCTGGATAAGTAGCAGCGTCAGACAAAACAAAAGCCTGAAGCAAGCTAATCGCTTCAACTCCTCGATTGTATAAAACGATTTCAAGCTTGTTGATACCTTGAGCTGAGACTGCTGATTGATTGACTCCATGATTACCTGAAGAGAAATTCCGAACAGATTGTCCAGTTGTGACTTCAAGATAAAAGAGATACATCAAAGCTCTCTTAATTCCTTCGCAGTACCAATTCTGGCTATTCTTATCGAAGTCGAAAGGAGTGAAAATATCAAGCCACTTAGCTGAAACAGGCACGAGCGGATCTCCAGCAAGGTCATCAATCAAAGCTTGTCCAAGTGTTGAGCCGAATATTTGCTTCAAATAGTGAATCTCTTTCTCTGCAGAAAGTATTGAAGCGATGGCAGCTTTCGTGTTTTGATCTTGTGCTAATTTTAGATCTCCATTCAAGAAGTCTGTCGTTGATAGTATTTGCGCCATGGAACAAAATTAAACAAAAAAAGCTCAAGAGATTATCTTGAGCCTTTTCGAACTAAACCTGAATCTGAAAATACTAATCTTCAGCTTTCGCTTTAGATTTTGCTTTCGCTTTTGGAGCTTCTTTTGAAGCTTCATCAGCATACTTCGCAACTTTGTTTTGATGAACGAGCTTAGAAGCCAACATTGAGTTGACTTCTATTTTCTCGCCCTTCTTTTTGGTTGCGAAATCCGTAGTGAACTCAATCACTCGTTTGTTTCGCTTTGCCATCTTATGTCGCTAAAGTAACCTTAGCAGCTGCGATGTCAGTACACTTAAGGAAACCAGTTCGGTCAACATTGCGAAGAAGTAAAGCCTCGCGCTTGCGGCCTTTCATCGTCACTAAGTCTTTACCAAAGTTATTTCCAACATAACCTGTCATGATGGTTGTTCCTTCTACTTCGTAGATAGTTCCGTAACGACTGTCACCGATAACACAAGTATTGTTGGCAATATTTGAATTTTCAATTACAACCATGTTCATGATTACATTTCCTTGCTCATCTGCAAAAGGAGGCATGACGTAGTTGTCATTAGCATCCTTTGTTAATTGCATTGAAGTGATTTCTGAAATGTTCATCATTGCAAAGTTCGGAGAATACTTAGAACCATAAGTTCCCATGATAGCCTCACGCATTTTCACGATTAGATCGTAAGTTGATGGACTTGCAATTCCAGAAGCTGCTGCTGTGTAAGTTGGAGCTGTTGGATATAAACCATCCATATTAGCACCACCGCTACCCATAGCAAGTTGATTATCTTCTACAATCGCGATGTTTACGCTCAAGAATTGGTTTATTTCTCTAGCAAAACGCGGACGATCATAAATAGTTTCCTCACTTAAAGGAATAGTATCACCGATTTTCTTAAGCTCAAGAGTAAACTCTTCCCATGCAGCTGTTGATTCTGTATAAAGAGCTCCTTCAGCCACCATAGCTGCAGCTCTAGCAGTAGTAGCAGCATCCCAATCAGAGTAACGAATTACTCCATTTGAATCTGCTCCTACTGGAATCACGGTAAACAAGTCACGAAGGGTAAGCTTCGAGTGAGCAAGTTGACCAATTGAATCCAAGCGCAATGCTCCAGTGCTGTTGGTAATTGAAGCAGCAGTAACATCGGTTTTGATTTCAAACTCAACTGAGCCTTTTTTCTCTCCAATCTCTTTCTTGAAGGCATCAGCTTTCTCTTCGAGAGCTACCTCAATTTCTGATTTTGGATTTGCGCTAGAAGAAACAAGCTTCACGCTCATTGACTTCATCGCTTCACCTTGCTCCTTCATTGCTGCTTTAATGACTTTCATCTCTTCAGCACGAGCTTCATCTTTTTCACGGATGAGTTCAGCGATCTCCTCTTTTGAGGCTTTCTTTTCTACAAGCTCTGTTTGAGCTTTGATTTGCACTTCGATGAAGTCAGCCCAAAGTTCAGACTGTTCGTCAGCCGACTTTTTACCGAACTCCTCAGAAGTGATTCCTTTTTCCGTTAGGAAAGTTTCGAATTTCTTTTTCACTTTGAAATTATTTGATAAATGATAAAAATGTTGATTTCGGTTCGTCGGCTTGCTCTTTTTGAGTGTCTTTTATAGACGGCTTTCGAAGTGCGAGTGACTTATAACTATGCAAAAGTTGCAAAAATTCTTGTTCTTTCACAGGATCTGCACTAGTTATTTTTTTCAAATCTGATAAAAAGAGGTTTGATTTCTCTTCAAGCTCTTCAAAAAGTTGCTTGATTTCCTCTTCAGATTTTGTTTCGTTTGGAGTCTCTGGATTCGCTCCGAAGGTTACAAAAGAGCCTTCATACAACTTTACCTCATTGAGCTTGTAGTAGCCTCCATGAGTTTTGATTGCTTCAACATCACTACCTGGATAAGCAGTAAGCAAAGCCTCAATCTTACCTTCTTCTACCGCTACAAATTCGGCTTTGTCCCATAAATAGCGAAACCCGATTGAATGCTCTCGAATTACGCCTTCTTTATACATTTTCCAAGCGTTTTCGCCTTCAGAGTGAGTTCCGATAGTTGATTCGAAGTACAAGCCTTTCTCATCTTCTTTCAGCTCTGTAATCGTTCCAACTGGTCTGCGGGTATCGTGAAAGGCAAGATGAGCAATCTTTCGATTTCCAGAACTTAGCGGTCCACGATCATTGATAGATTTCGAAAAAGCTCCAGGCATGATCATATCTCCATCTGAATCAATCACGTTAAAGGCAGAGAAATATCCTTTCACCGAACGGCTATCGCCTTCCGCTTTCAACTCCATACCTAGAGGAGCTGAAAGAGTCTTCTCTTTATACTGGTTTTCTGTTTTCTTAATTTCCATCGATATTAGAATTTGATGTTTTTAATGGATTCAACTGATCTCCTCCTTCAATTTCTTCAAGATTGTAAATCATTTCACGAGCTTCATTCGGAGTCAAAATTCTCTTTTCTACGTCTTGACGGATTTGTTCGTGCATCTCTTCTTGAGATGGATTCAAAGCTTCAATCTCTTTCTTGTTAATCTTCAAGCTGAAAGTTGCTGTGCTTCTTTCATTGATTTCTCGAACAAGAGTTCTGTTGAGTGTACTCAAAAGAAGCTCAACATTAGGGAGAACAGCTCCAGAGTAGTGTGCTTTCATAGCTTCTTTCATGTTGTTGTAAGTGCTTGCCTTCGGGTCTCCGTAAAGAATCGATGGAGTTCCAAACAATCTACAAATCTGACGAAGGTGTTCCATCTTGCTTTCAAGGAGCTTCATATCAGAAGAAGACATTCCAAGCTGGTGTACTTTAATATCTCCGCTGGTTGTGATAACACTGTTTGTCCTGTGCGCCCCTCCCATTCGATTATTCAAACCTTTGTCAAGATTCTTCTGGTCTTTTGGCATCATAGGAATCTCAGCTTTTCCAGCTGAGATGATTGCGCTTGTACCTCGATTCTCGAAGATTGAAGCTTCTGCAATCTGAAGATTATTCGAAGCAAGCAAGACAGCAGCTCCAGCTTGCATAGGAGACAAGCCGTCATTCAATGCTCTTCCTATTGAACTTGGATCAAAGTATCTCAAGTGAATCATCTCCTCTGGAAGAATGTCGACTCTTTCTTGTCCGTATTCAAATTTGTATTTCTCTACTGTAGCAAGGATTGAGTCCTCTTTGCTTTTAACAACTTCCACATTCTGGCAAGGAAGAGTCTTCATCGAAGTGGAAACAAATCCAAGCGATTCTTTTTCTCTCCAGATAAAAGAATCTCCAGTCGAAAGCAAGTAGACAAAAATCTCATACCAAAGTTGTTGTCTGCTCTGCTCAGAGTTTGGAAAGTTAATAGCTTGATACAATTCACCTTCTTCAATTTCTTCATCGTTTCGCAGAACTTGAATAGGAACAGCAGAACAATCTTTTGCAATCTTATCGACTATCGAGAAAAATTCTGAATTTGAAAGAAAGCCTTGATTGATTGCTTCGCTGTTCGAGACTCGATTGAATTCAAACGGCTTCCCGATCTCGTAGAAAAATGATTGAAACTGCTTAGACGGGTGTCGAAGTCCTCGAAGGAAGCTTCTAAATGATGAGGCCATGTTGCAAAATTAAGTATTTCCTTGTAAACGAATATGTGTAAAATAATAAGCAATCGCATCGAGAGCATGATTGAACTTGTCAATCGGTATTTCTCCACGCTTATCAATCCAAACGTAATTAATCAACTCACGCTCTACATCAGGGGAGTCTTCAATGATGATAAGATAATCCATGATTGCACGAATCCGAGAAACAATGCCACCAATTCCTTGCTTGTGAGCTGGAAAAATATTGTAGCCGTCTTCCATTAAATCAATACGGCCTCTAAGATCTGCTGAATCAGCTACAACCAACTCATCAGTGACATTTCGAGCCATTATCTTTTTGATATTAGACATTGCAAGCCCTTCTTGATAGCATACCTGCTTGACGTAAATGATTCGCTTCTTTGAGTCGATTGCTACTTTCATCAATGCAAAAGGGTCTCGTGTACCCCAGTCCAATCCAAAGCCATAAGGCAGAGACTCATCAAAAGTTCCTCTCTTCCATCTGTTAAAGATAGCACCTTCTAGTGGAGCGTATTCACCAAGGCCGTAAACCTTCCATCGATATTCGTTAGCTGTTCCAGACTCTATGTTCTCTGGAGTAGGCTCGTAAGCTTGAATCTTTTTTACAAGCGATTCATCAAGAAACGGATTGTGTTCATACGTTGACTTGATTGTTCTAACGCCTACACGAGATTCAAACCTTCTATCCGTGAGCCAGAAAGTAGACGAAGGGTTAAAGTCAACCCAAGTGTGAACTTTTGTCCGTGAATAGATTGCTTCGAAAACCTCGTAATCAATACCATTCACCTCATTAAAGAAACTAAAATCACGCTTCCCAGACTTTGCATCCTGCTCGTTTTCGTAAGACTTGAACTCAATAATTGATCCATTTAAGAAATGATAAATCCTATCGCTCTTATTGTAGTGAGATATGATCTGATGGCAGAACTCACTCGACTCAAATATCGATTGAGCATCTCGAATTGCTCCAGCTTTTAAGTTTGGGATGTCTTGACCTATGACAGTGATAACAGAACCAGGATTCATGTAGCCGACTATAAAAAGAGCCTGCATGATGCAATAAGTCTTTCCAGACGAAGTGCCACCTTGATTGATAGTCAAATCGATTCCTTCTGGAATCTGAATGTTCAAGTCGAACAGCTTGCTAGTCAGAAATGGTGTTGGCATGAACTTCTGGAGATTCTCCGATTGAATTGAATTGAATGACTCCAGGTGGTAGACTGTGAGTTCTGTTCTGAGTTTCGATGTAGCCTCTTTTCTGACCTCGCGTTTTTAAAAGGAAGATAACAGCACCGAGATTCCCTTTGCGAACTAACTTGATAAGCTGCTCTTCTGCTTCGTCGAGATGTTCTTCGACAGTTGTGTTGATTACTTCGTCGATCTTCTCTTTGAAGCTCGTATCTTCTTCGTTGTTGTACTTTCTGTAATACCAAGCTCGTGAAGCTCCAAGTTGCTTGCAAGTCTTCTTGATGTTGCCTGAGTTCTGCGCAAGTGCTTCAGGAAATTCTTTTGCTAGTTTATCTGAGAGAGCATTGTTCACTCAACAAAAATACTAATCTTTTATTTCATAGCTTCTCGCTGCCATTTCTTGACAACCTTGTGAGGAACTTCTCTTGATTCTCCTGTGTTGAGGTTTGCCACTTGATGCATATGAGGAGAACCGATTGTACCCCATACTTGATAAGTATCTCCGTTCGAGAGAGTGAAAGGCTCTAAGCTGATCACCATCTCTTCTTGTTCTTTCGTGAGCTTCATACTATGACTACTTTTTTTCTCGAGGCTTGAAAATAGAAGGAACGAAGTCCGGATTGAACTGCAAGAATTTGAACTTCTTCACTTTGACGCAATAATCAACAAGCTCTTCATGTAAGTCAAGGAAATTCTGATAGAGGATATCATAAGAGAGCCGACTCTTTTCATCGAATATCATCTTCAAGAAGCCAGTTGTCAGCTTCGTGTACTCAAGAAGGTAGTATCTCTCTTCCTTTCGAATGCTTCTCCTGGCTCTTCTATTCTCAGTCGCAGTGTTGTAGCTGTAAGCTCTTATCACTGGAGCTTTCTCCTCTTCAATTTCCATGGTAGATAATTTCTTCAAATAGTTGCTTGAAATGCTCAAAGCGTCTAACAATGAGATAAGGAAATCCATGCCCGCCCACTTTCATCTGCCACTCAAATTGTTCCTTTGACTGCTTTCCTGTCTCCGTTTTTAGCTCGAAGAAATACGCTTGACCTTGCCAGAGAAATGTGAGATCAGCAACTCCTTTGACAAGTCCGACAGCTTTCAACTGTGCGCCTTGAATAGCGTTCTTAGGATTGTTGAAGTTGTGATAGAGCAGCCCTCTCACTTCTGGAAAGGTATTGTAGGCCCATTGATAGCACTCGGCTTGAAGTTTGTTCTCGCTCATTCTTGTTTGATTAAGTGATCCCATTCTGGAATCGTTAGACAAATAAATTCACTTGGTGACTTACTGATCACAAACTCGCAAAAATCTCTCACAGAATAGTCTTCTGTCTGAGTGAGCCAAAGCTTTAAGGCTCTATGAATGTCATCGCCCTCACCTAGGTTGTGGACCACTTCAATCGTGTGCTGAGTAGCTTTCGAATCCTTGAAACTCATCTTTGCTTTGAAGTACTTGTTCTCGCTCATCGTCTTTGGTGTTGGGGATTAGTAGCCGTGATCAAGTTCGTAGTTCAAATAGTCTTCTTGAAGCTGACTCTCGTAGTATTCTCGCCTCATATTATCCTTGACCAACTCTTGCTGCTCAATGATGTGGTGCTCACTCGCTGAGAAGATTTCAAGAAAAAGATCCTCATCTTCATAAAGCAAATCTTTACCATCAACCGTGATTTCAATCTCGTCGTGATCGAGCGAGTATTGAAGTTCGTAGCTTGTTCCCTTGTATTCGAATTTCGTTGTTTTCATCTTCGTTTGTTTTCCATTTTGATAACACCCTCAACATAGTTCTTTGCTATTGTGAGGCTGCCTACTGTTACAACATAACACCCTCGTCTTGATATATCCCATTCTCGACTTGAATACTTTGAGATAGACCACTCTTCAAAGACATATTCGCTTTGATACCCGTAACCTGGATCGTATGATGTTTGCTTTGTGAATTTCATCTTCGTTTGTTTGATGATGTAAATATAGTATAAAATTTTCTACTAAGTCAACAAATCCCGTTCTTTTTCTGATAATTCTACTCCGAAGACTTCTCGAAGCTCTTGAGGAAAGTAATTCATCAAGCCTCCTTTCTTGAACTTGACTGTGTAAGTTCCTTCCCATCTGTTGTAGGAAATCAATTTGCATTTCTCAGATCCGTCTCTCGTGATCTTCGTCAGCTCATAAGCTGGAATAGTGATTCGCTTCATCGCTTTTTGGTTTTAGGAAATCTTTCTCTGTAATCCTTTAAGGCTTGATCAGCCAAACCACAGCAAGTTCTTGACTGCTCCTTATAAGGTAAAAACTCTAGCGAAGCAATTGAAGTATAAACATCTGTCCAAATCTTCTTTTCGTAGTCGATGCTATCGAGAGGGACGACTTCAGGTTTCTCTCTTAAGATCTTTTGAGCTGTCTCACACTTTTTCTTTTCAGCCGCCATAGATTCAAGCTGGTGAAGAGTGATCTCTTCATCTTCCAATCCGTCAAAATAAGGTTCACTAACAAAATATGCAATCACTCCTTTTCTAACCGCGTAGCCGACAGCGTACAAATATTGAGCATAATTCTTACCATCAGACCACGTGAAGCCAAACTCGAAGAGAGCCGTTTGAATCCTAGCTGTTTGAACCAGCGTCTTGTTTGAGTTTCTGATCTTAAAGTCTCGCATCGCTTAGAATTTGGTAGTCAAAAATCATTGTCTTTCCGTTCAACAGAAAAAGCTTCACATCAACCTTTTGATCAAGGCAGATATTGTAGGCGCTTTCCTTGCAATCATCCTCACTTCCCTTGGTAAGCTGCTTGCAAACAATGTGATCAATCTTCATGAACTCTTGAGCTTCTTTAATTTGATGCTCATAACACCAATGGCCGATGTCGAGATCGTAAACCGCAAATCCTTGCTCTTCTCCTTTTGATGTGATCGTTCCTGTGTACCTGTCACCACCTTTGTCTGTGAATGTGACATTGTCTCCTTGTTTGTACTTGTATTGCATATTCGTTGTGTTTGTTTGTTTGAATTAAAAAAAGGCTTAAAAATAAAGGAAGATCTGCTGTTTCCGCTAGTAGTGTACGTGGCTATTAAAAGTTTCGCTACCACAATCTTGAATGTTGAGACTTACGTGCCGCCTTCCTTTACTTAAATACCTTTCAAAGAACTTTTCTTTCTGCGTTTGTATAAAACAAATATAAGTATCATATTTTATACTACAACAACAAAAGAGAAAAAAGTTGAAAATTTATTCCTCGTATAGTAGCTGCTCTCTCTACGTTGGTTGATCAAGCTGAGAGAAAGAGAACGAGAACGAGCTTCCAACTGAAGAAGAAGAAGCCGAGACTCCATGCTGTGATGTAAAGGATCGAGCTGAATATCTTCAAGCTGCTCCATTTTTTGATATTAAATTTCATAGTCTACAAATTTAGAATTATTGATTTCCTTTTTCTGTCTCCAAAGCCAGCCTTGAGAGTACTGCATTTTGAAGCCGTATTCTTTTAGCTCTTGCTCTCCTCGTGATCGCATGACGCGCCAAACGAGAGCCGCTTTCAATCTCTTGACTCGCTGCAAATGTATAAGCTCCTCGATAGACAGCGAAGAAAGTCTTCGACCTTTTAGCTCTGACTTCATTCCTACTTCGACGAGAACTCCTTTCTTCTCATACTTCTCAACCTCATGAATGTGACCGCAGATAGGACACTCACGAGCAGAGAGCAGCATCATTGCTCCGCACGACTTACACTCTTTCACCGGAGCCGCCATCTCAGCAGCTCGCTTTCGCTTTGGCTTCTCGAGCTTCCATTCTCTAGGCTCGTTCCAAAGTCCATGTCGATCATGATTGCCTCCAAAGTCTAAGATCATGAAGTCTTCCTTTCCTTCTGAGATTCGAGATCCTCGACCGCAGCACTGAAGCCATAGAGGCAGAGACTTCGTTGCTCGATTCATTACTATTGTCTCGATGGTAGGATCATCAAAGCCAGTAGTGAGAATACCGCAATTATTGAGAACAGCAATAGAGCCACTCCGATACGCTTCCAAAATTCGCTTTCGTTCATGCTTTTCAGTGTTTGAGGTTATGACTGCCGAGTTGATTCCAGCTTCAAGAAACTTCTGATGAGTCTTCTCAGCATGTTCGATGTTGCAGTTGAAGACAAGCGTCTTTCTATCCAAGCTCTTCTCTTTCCATTTCTCTATCATGCCAGCATAGATGTTCGTCCTATCAAAGTGAAGCAGCAAGCTCTCATCTGTGAAATCTCCTCTGCTGGTCTTTAGATCATCAAACTTATCTTGCATCTGATACGCTCGAACCTGGCTCAAGAAGCCTAGCTGCTGAAGATCCGGAATATCAATTGGCTGAACTATGTTCGTGTAATACTCATAGAAGTGCTTTCCGACTGGAGTCGCTGTCGCTCCTATCACATAAGCATCAGGAAACGCTTCAATGATCTTAGTGAAGTTCCCTTTATGAGCCTCATCAATCACAATCAAGTCAGGCTTTAACTCAGAGATGAGCTTCTTTCTTCTCGACAGCGTTTCGACCATAGCGACATGAAGCAGCGCATCAACATCGACATTCTTCGACTCAGCTCGAATCATCTCAGGCTCGTTTCCGATTCTTCCAAGAGCGTGAAAAGTCTGATCAAACAACTCAATTCTATCAGTCACCACTAGACAGCGAGTTCCTTTCATCGTAGCTCTTCGAACCATCTCAGAAAAGATGACTGTCTTGCCAGCTCCAGTAGGCAGACAAAGCACTTGCCGACGATGAGACATCGAAAAGCCCTTTTTAAGAGTCTCTATTGTGCTCTTTTGATATTCCCTAAGCTTAATCATAGGAACCGGAGTAACAGAAAGGAACAGAAGAAATTCACCCATCTGTTCCTCTTAAAAACCTTGTTACCACTAGCTAAGGTATAAATAGTAACAGAAGGAACTATTTTTATTAAACTAATATGGAATCGTTTATACATAGTGTTTAGATGACATGATTTTTTTTGATTAGTATTCGATAGAATTATCTGTTCCTTCTGTTCCTCTAAAACGGAAGATCCTGATTATCAATCACTTCGTTACCTTCTAAGAGGAACACATAGTACCTACGCCCTTTGGATCCGTTAATAGATTTCATTTCCGGCAATCCAAAAAGCCGCCGAAGTTCGCCTCCGAATCTTTTCATTGACATAATCTTTTGGCGCGTTTTCGTTTCAATCACGTCTTTGATTTCTGTTGCGGTGAACCAGGAAGCAAGTGTTTCTTCTGCTCCATCCGGTTTTTTGAAGAACTTTTTGATCAGTTCTTGCTCGAAAGCTATCGGCTCGAAGTGAGTAGAGACAGCAGCGAGTGAGTGCAGTTCTTCTCGAGATAGTTGCCATTCATAGCCCTCTTCGTAGAGTCTGACGCATTCCATGAAGAGTTCTTCTTTGCCAATTTCGTTGTATGCTGAGTGATTTATAAAGTCAACTTCAATCGGTAGGATTCTCGTGTTTCCAGTTGGATCGTTTACAATTTCTGGATCGTTCGAGGTTCCGCAAAGTAGAGCGAGCCTGTTGAAGTCTTCGTTTGCCCTAGCGTAAGGTGCTCGGAGTGAGAATACTTGTTTCGAGGTAAGTTCTTTAAAGCGTTTTTCGTCTTGCTTTGACTTGCCTCCCATCTCATCATCCATGACTATCAGCTTCTGACACATGAGAAGTTCATCGTCTTTTCCGGAGTCTAGTTTGGATTCTGCGTAGTATTTCTTGATTTTCGGAGGCAGTAAGCGTCTGAACCATTCTGTTTTTCCTGTGTTCTGGCCTCCTGTGAGAGCTAAAACTGAGCGCACTGGGTGTCCGTCTATGGCAGCAGGGAGTGAGAGAAGCCATTTTCGAATAAAGGTCGATGCTCCTGGAGTAGAGGTGTTGATCGTTTTAATGATCGCGTCGATGTTTCCAGAAGTCGTGCAGCGTGATCTTAGTGTTTCGATGTAGGCCTTCAGCGGATTATATCTTGGAGTGTACTTCGAGAAGATAAGCCTTTCAACCAGGTCGTATGTAACCGATGTTGAGTTGAATGAAGACTTGGCTCTAATGAATATCGTATTCAGTTCATCGCGATCTAAATTCAAACCATCTTCTTCAATCATGCCTGTGATTAGGTTCTTTTTGAGTTTGTGGTTTGTCTGAATCCATTCTAGCAAATTCTCAATCAACTGCTCTGGATCTGCTGACATGAGCTTTAAGTTGATGTCATCTCTGCTGAAGACCTCATCGACTAGGTTTCTCGCTTGAACGTCTTGGATTCCTTCGAGTTCTACAAGCTGCTGAATCGCTCCTTCTTTTGTTCGACCTGAAGATTTTGCTAGAGCTGCTACTTTGACGGCTCTGTTCTTGTTTTCTTTTGGTGGGTGGATTCCTACTTGGCCGAGCATCCAGTAGAGGCTTCCGACTGTAACTCCTGAAACGTGAGCTCCTCGCAGGCAGTGCTTCCATTGCTTAGAAGCTTCTTGTGAGTTATACTTCTCTGATGTAGAGCTCAGAGCGTGAAAGAGATCTTCTCCAGCGTCTCCGAATCCGTTAGCGATAGCGAAGCCAAGCTTCAAATAAGATTGATAGTCTGGAGCTATGTTGATTCCAAGCTGGACTGCTTCTTTGATCATCTCTCCGACTGTATCTTGAGGAAGTACTATCGGCAGCGATTTCGGTTTCTCTCGCTTTAGAGCTTTAGTCTTTGATTTCTTCGAGCGTTTGTTGACGAAGATATTCTCATCAGAGCACACAAAGCGCAGCGAGGCGACGTTCGATGGTGCTGGGTCGAGTGTTAGTCCGTATTTCTCGAAATAGTAGTTCTGAAGCCATCTAAATGAGTCTTTGTGTTTGCTGCCATCGATTTTTACAACTACAACTCTACCTTGACCGCTTATCGAGCTGAAGTAGGCATAGGTGTAAGGATCTCCCATAAGGTGATCCATCTCCGTGATGTGATCAAAGTCAAGAGCAATGAATCCAGAGTGAGCAATGAGGTTGTCTTCTTTACGAGATGGAGAGAAAGCTCCAGACAATGTTACTGCTGGAACTTTCTTTTTCTCTCTCGATTGCTCGTCTTTAGATTTAGCTGCTCTGACTCTATCCTGAGCCGCCCTCCATTTTCCTTTTTTGATAGCCTCGAAGAGCTCATCGATAGTGATTGACTTTGTCGGCTTATGCGATTGCCCTTTTTCGGGCAGCGACTTAAAAAATGAAATTTGGCTCATACTCCGGTCTTCTTGTTCCAGATGACAATATGAAGCCGATCACTATATTGAAATCCATGGAGTATAGCTAAGTCAACCACATTGTTTCTAATTAAAGACAACTCTTCTCGAGTCTCACCAGCGGGCATGAGATAGATGTTTTTCTT
>Ga0129327_10000265_pt1 | contig 31966 bp, 55 predicted proteins | sample CPBDNA_6_FD_111799 | JGI IMG/M metagenome (GOLD analysis project Ga0129327, IMG submission 111799) | Freshwater to marine salinity gradient microbial communities from Chesapeake Bay, USA - CPBay_Spr_31_0.8_DNA | ecosystem: Environmental > Aquatic > Marine > Coastal | place: USA: Chesapeake Bay... | reverse complement strand
CTTTCTCTTTAACTAAACTACTCATTTGCTCTTGAACCATAGCTTTGATAGATGCTAATTCAGCTTCCATTTCACTAACTTTACTTGCAAATGCTTCTTCAGTAACATAACCTGCTTCTAATGCAGCCTCTTCTTCTACCACCTCTTCGGTGTACTCTTCTGGTGCTTCTGCTAACTCTTCTGTAGCTTCAGCTACTTCTTGAGCTTCTTCTTCAACAGCCTCTACCTCTTCTGAAAGAACTACTTCTTCTGCAGCTTCTTCTTTAGTAAGCAAAGACAACTTCTGTAGAATCTCATTCAGTAATGATGTTGCTTTTGGACTTTCCATAATTTTGATAAATATTTATAGTTAAGTAACTATAGGTTAATAAAGTGTTCTATTTTTATGCTTTTTGTTGTATTACGAACCATTCAGTTCCATTTCCCCAAACCTTTATACCTTCATAATCTCTATTTAAATCAAAGGAACTGTTAGCTCCATCTAAATTTTGAGAACCTGAAGGAGTCAATTGAGCGTGAGTAGAATTATGAAAAGTTGAATCTGTTATAATTCTCTTAGTTCTATTAAGATTTTTTGCCAATGTTACATCAGGTAAAATAATTGTAGCAGTACCATTCCCACCAGTCCAACTTAAAACAATCAACTCAGCTTCATCATAAATAACATCCCCTAAATCAATAGTATCTCCATCTCCAACAGTTAAAGTAGTTGGTTCTAAATGATTAGTGATAAAATTCTGAACATCATTTAACGATGTTTTTTTAGTAGTACCTGATTGTACTATAGGAAAATCTTCACCACCTGTTATGTTTGCAGACGTTACTGCTGTTAATTCACTTATTTTTTTATCTGACATTATTGATATAGTTTATTGTTATTTTCTTGCACTATTTTCTTTCCATCTTCTGTATACAGAAAGAAATTATATCTAGTTATATTACCTATTCCTTGAGCCTGTAAACTCCCATTACAGCATTTAGATGAGTATGTTTTTCCATTTGCACACAAACAACCTCTTTTGCCACCTTTAGGACTTGACTTACTTTTATATTGACTCTTACGATTTATCATTCTCTATAGATTTTATTTTAGATTCTGACCAACTTAAAGCTGACTTACCTCCCCAAGAGTCGTACATTAACTTGCCACATCCATCAGAATAACCTTTAGAGCTGTCTAAGTCACCTTTATGACGTGATAGGTAACTGTACATCCTTTTTATAGTAGACTCGCTTATAGGTTCTCTATTTGCTAATTGAGATGCTCTACGCTTACCTACTGAAGTACCACAAGAACCCCAACCATTCTCTTCTGCCCATTTTAAAGCTTTCTTAGCATTGTTTGAGACCGAATCTGGATAGTCGCTATACGAAGCCAATTTAAGTGCCTTAGATTCTAATTCATCGGCAATCTCTTCTAGTAATGAGATAGCTTCTGGACTATTCAATTCATCATCTTCACTCATTTCAATCTTATCCGTAAAGTACCCTTCTATAGAAAAACCAGAAACTAAACCAGTCTTCACATAGTTCTCCCAAACCTCATCGTTATTTACCTTCATAGAAACCATCCAAGTTCCTACTGGCAAGTCCATACCAAATTTACGAGACTTATCGTGAATATCATCTTCTATAATCCAAGACTCTACTACAGATAGTCCGTGTAGCTTTGCCTCGTGTTCTAGTGTAGATTGATTCTGATTACCTCTCATTAAGAATAACTGAGATGCCTGTCTAACTGTTTCATCTGAAAAGTATATATAATATTCCTCTTCTCCGTTAGTACGGTAAATGTTCTTGTTAGGTATTAAAGCAGCACCCATAAGGATACGTTTCTCATTATCTACCTCTGCTAGTTCAACCTTATGCTCTTTAGATAAAGCAATAAAGTTTTCTTCAATAGCAGGTCTATCTACGATTGAAATTGCTTCAATTCCAGAAAAGTCTGCTTCTTCGTCAATTAGTAATTCTATTATTCTCATAATCTTATTTTAAATTATTATAGTCCTGCTGTTGAAATTGTATTTCTATCTAATTCTTGTTGATTTGTTATTTCTTTACCCACAACGTATGCTTTTAATGGCTCATTTATTTTTCCTGATACTGCCTGAGCTAGTTGATTTGTAGATGAAGTTCCAACTACATTAAAACTCGGTGCCTGAATACTAGGTTTTGCTGATGCAGTAGTCTCTCCTTTGGAATCTACTTTCATTATAGTTTTAACATTTGCTAAACCACTCGCTACCGCTGCTGCTGCAGCTATAGTACCTCTTACAGGAGAATCAGCTGTAGGTATAGGCATAAATTGAGACTCGTATGCTTTTTGTGCTGATGAGTATGTTGATATTAATGTTGCGGCTATAGATAGAGCTTTACCTGCTTTAGAGTTTTCACCTACTAATTTAGCAAATGAATTCATTGCACTTGAAGTAACGTCAAGAGCCTGAACCTTAGCTTTAGCTTCTGCGTCAGCTAAAGTAATCTTAATAGAAGTGTTGTTTCTTTGTTCCTCAACTAATTGTTTTTCTAATTTACTTCTCTCTAACCCTACTAACTCATCATTATCAAGTAAACCTTCTAAACGTCTAACTTCTGTATCTGATATACTTTTCTTCTCATTAACTAAATCTCTTTGAAGTGTTAGTTCGCTTCGCTTAAGACCTAATAACCCCTCTAATACAGTTTTAGATTTCTGACCCTCAACAAGAGTAAGCTCTCTTATGTCATTCAAAGACCTAGACTTGGCTATATCTCTATCTATAACTATTTGACGTTCTAATTCTTTTCTAGCCCTCTCTCTTTCTTTTCTATCTAACTTTAATATCTTGGTGTTAGTTTCTTCTTTTATTTGAACCTCTACATCAGCAGCCTTTCTTTTAGAATCAATAATTTCCTTATTAAAAGTAGCGTTAGCATCCTTAAGGGCATCATTATATTTCTTATCTATAGCTAAAGATTTCTTACCATCTTTATCTTTACCCTTTATTTTATCTAACTCTTTCTGTCGGTCTTCATTTATTTGTTTAATGTAGTTCTTTAGTCGAAGCCTTTCTCTTTCTTCAAATTGCTTGGTACGTCTATTTAGATCACGAAGATTGTTTTCCTCGTCAACAGCTATCTTTTCCCTTTCAGTCATTAAAGACCTGTCTATAGCTCTTTTTCTATACCTCTCTTCTAACTTTTCAAGGTCATTAAATACTTCTTTAAATACTTTTATTCTCCTTATACCAGAAGCTTTTAAACCATTTTCAGACTCGGAGTCATTATTAAATAATCCAACTTGTTTTAACTTTTCTAATAGTAGACCTATATCTTCTTGTATCTCCTTACTATCATCACCTATTGCCTTACCTGCACCGCTAATAGCTCCAGTAGCTATAGATCCTGCAACACCAATACCTTTTAAAGCCCCAACAAAACTATCCCAAGTAACTAGATTTTCAGCTACAGATTCTGATGAATTTAAGAACGACTCCTTATACTTCTCCTGTATAGCAGAAACTAAGGCTTGAGATTCCGCCTGTCTTTTTAATGTATCTATATACTTATCAACAGCAATTTTTTGCTCATCTGTTAATCCCGTATTCTCATCTATAACTATATTAAGGTCACTGAATTCATCGTTTATTTTAGAAATAGCTATTCTCCTCTGATCGTCAGATACATTAGAGTCATTAACAAAACTAATATATGTCTCAAGAGCTCCTATTTGAGAACCATATACATTAGTAGCCTCTCTTAATGCTTTAGTAACTGCAGTAACTTCAGCTAACCAATTTTGAAACGCTTTAGTTATTTTAGGTAAAAAACTTAGTAATAACTGAACACCTATTATAACACCACCTAAACCTAAGAAAGAACCCTTCAACTGCTTTAAAGCACCTGCCATTCCACCTCCTTTATTGGTTCTGGCAAATTCCTGACCAAGTTCAATTAAACGACCTAAGTTGTTTGCTACACCTTGAATACCATAAGCAGCATCAGAAGCAACCCTACCAGATTCTATAAGTATAGCATTACTTAGTCCTGATTGCGCTCTATTTTGTTTACTAGCTTTATTAAGGCTTTTAGTAGAGTTTGCAAGACCTTGTACCGCTTGATCTGTTTTTTTTATAGTAGCACTAGCCCCCTTATCGGACACTCTTATATCTACAAATACTTTTTTATTTTGTGCCATAGTAGTATCTCTTTAGTTGTTTTTTCATATCTTCTACAGTACCTATAGCTTTGTATTTTCCTTTGGCAATATCAACCTCTTCTGATACTCCGTACCAGTCATCAATATTTAGTAACTCTATAATTTGTTTTACCATTATATTATTTCGTCTGAAGTTAGGTTAATTAGTTCTAATTCTGTTTTACCTGTAGTAAGGTTTGTAGTTATAGAATTAATACGATACACCACATCGTGTACCTTTAGTTGATCGTTTAATTTATAATTAACCAATACGCTAGGAGGTAGATATGCGTTGAATTTAAATATCCTCTTATTTTTATCAAAAACACTTTTTATGTAATTCTTATAGAACTTATTGAATAAGGAATTTGTGCTTCTACCAAAATCATTTAAAACAAACTCATCGATCTCAGCATCAAAAGTTAAAGCATAACTTGGAGCAGTAGTGAAAGCACCACCTCCATCAACTACAACCGTTTCATTTGTGTTAGATGGTCTGTAGTATTGGCTTGTAATTATACCTGCCTGAGTCCCTGAATAACTTCCAAATATAAAAGGAGTGTCAGTTGTTTCTCTTACCCCATAAAATAATAATGGCTTTATATTTTCAGAACTATAATCACCTTCTGGCATTACAGGATTAGAGCTGTCTGAAAAGTCTCCATCTTTTGTATCAAAGTCACCTCCTGCTGCATACCCCCACTGAAGGTTAGTACCTTCTATTCTTTCATATTTAAGTATAGTAAAAGGAAGTTCAACCTCATAACTCTCTCCAAAGAAGAGGTCTGTATCAGGATACTCTTCTGCTAAAGAAATACTAGAGTCTCCAAAAGATTTACCAAAAGTATCTAAATGATTCTTTTTTATTACAGTATCATTCTCTTCGTAAGAAAACATAATCTCTGAAAATGGTAATGAAGTATTTACAGCATTAGAACTTACATCTATATATTTAGTTACATCTATTGTTCCTTTACTCTGATTGTTAATAGCATCTGCATAATAATCATCCAAAGTAGTTATTTTTATAACATTAGCAACTCCATTTGAATCAGTTCCATACTCAGAATCTGTTTCATCGTCAATAACATATGCTGTAAGATTAAACATCTTAAACAAACCAGTAATGAAGTCTATAATTTTCATATCAGGAAGTTCATTCTTGATAGTTATTTTCTTTTGGTTAGTGTCAAAACCTGCATTAGAACCAAACTTAGTAGTATACATTTCAAAATCCGAAGATTGATTCCACCAAAGAATCTCTCCATTATCCTCTCTTGCCTCAAAGATGATTTCAGTTTCTGACATAGCAGCTTCAGAAGAAAATTCTATGTAATATACTTGATCCTCGTCTAAACCAAAAGGTATAGTTACTAATGCTTTCTTGCTTCCAGTGCCTTTTATAACTTGATATCTACCAGTATCTTTATTAACTAGTTTAACCATCCAGTTTATATGAGAATATGTAGGTGTAGGGTTAACGTGTATTTTGAAGTCAAAGTCATATGCCCAATATGAATTTTCTATATTGTTAGAAAAACCATCCTTTCCACCTCCTTTTATAGTAAATTCTCCATTACTTTCTGACAACCAAACGAAGTCTTCATCCGATTGAGCGTGATTACCGAAGACCGTAGGTATCCCAGTATAAAAGTAGTTGTCCTCACCTTCATTATTAACAATACTACCAGAAGAATTACTTATCCATAAATACAAGTTAGAAATAGCCTCATTCTGAATAGATAGGAAGTCTTTAGTTCCTGCATTATCATCAGGTATAAGAACTAAGTCAAACTTACTCTCAATAGCTTTTATTATATGGTAGATTTTTATAGCGGGTTTTAAATCACTCTCATTAACTCCTCTTAAAGCGTATAACTTTAAGTCGTCAGTATCTGTAGGTAACGAAGCAGGTGCGTATAAATTACCACTAAAGTTTTGGTTAGAGGTGCTTGATAAACTAGAGTTATAAAACAACCTCTTTTTACTTGTTATAAGCGGAAATATTAAAGCTGAATCATCTCCATTAACAGTTTTACCTGTTGATAAGAATATATTTTCAATATTGTCGTGTGAGAATTCATAGTCAAAACTAGATAAATCTAAAGAACTTAACTTATTGTCTTTAAATTTATCTTTCAAAGAAACTGTATTTCCATAGAATTTAATCCGATATGTATGGGCAACGTTATTCTTCATATCAACACCCTCAAGAAATATTTTACCTTTCTTAAAGAGAAGAGTGTTTATATATATTTTAGCTTCGTGACGAACTCTACCATCAAAACCTCCATCTATATTATGGTTATAGAAGTGTTTAAATATTTTATTATTTGAAGATGATGCAGGTATTGAAAAGGTTTGACTATAATCAGTAAAAACTTTACTTATATCTCTAGCGTCTTGAATTGATGATTTAATTTCTATACTCTCATCATCAAACAAGTCTATTCTTTCGTCTTTTATATATAATTGTACCTGTCTCATTTATCTTACGCTTTGTATAAAGTCAGAATCTGCTTCAAATTCAAGTGTATATTCTATTAATTTATCATTCTTTCTTGTTTTTATTTGTAAAGAATTAGTTATTACTGAAACAGGAATCGCTAGAGGGAATGAAGGGTCTGTAGGACTTCTTCTTGAAGAGTGAGATATATAAACATATTCAGAAACTAACATTTCTTTTATAACTTCATTATAAGATTCATCTACAAAACCAGTATTCATTACTATCTTTTCTTTACCCTGATTTTCTAAAACTACGTTTTGATGGGAAGATACATCATAAGATATAGAAGAGTTTATGTTTAGTATAGATTTTTTATAAGATTCACTTTTACTAGAGAAAGAGTCTTTCCTTTTAGCAAAAAACCAAATATCTTGCATAACACCAAACTTATTAATAAAAGAAACCTTGTTAGGTGTGTTTTTACATTCTTCTATACATTGTATTTTTATAGTTTTAGTTGTTCCGTCAGAAGAAGTAATCACTACTTGGTCAGCACCTTCAGCTAATAATGTTGAGTCTATAGTACTATCAGTAGAGGATGCCACATCAAAAGTTTTATCTATAGTTAAAATATCTGTTTGCGGAGGATTTAAATGTACATTTTGAGCTATAGTGTATCTTTCAGAACTACCAGTTACAATAGATTCTAATTCAGATGACCCTTGAATATAAGATACATTAGTAACTCCTTCTTCATTAAGTGAATATACAGGTAAAGTCATAAATTCTCCACACAAGTTGCTTACTGTTGTATTAGAAATCATAACATCTTTAGAGAGTTCTGGATTTATACCATCAGATATATTACCATAACCCCTAAAAGCTATAGCGTGTTGAGTAAATGTATCTGTAGAATCATCAGAATAAGTTCTAACTACTATCCATTTAGCCCATTTGGTTTGAACTATATTATTATAATCTCCATTAAATTCTATATCTACATAATCCTTAACTAGTTCAGATATTTCAAATGTTATTATATCTTCTGTACTTAGTTTTGTTTTACTTAACTCATATTGCGGTTCTTCAGGAACTGCATTTATACTGCCTCCCCAGATATATAAGCTCAATCTTGCACTTACTAATTCTTCCATAATTTATTGTGTATTAGTTAATGAAGACACTTTAGATACATAAGTTTCTCCATTTCTTTTTATTGTTTGATTCCCCATAACTCTAAGTTGAATTGAATCAAAAGTAAATACAGCACTAGAAGTGTCTGAGTAATCATATTGTTCAAAATATATATGGGCAGTTTCTCCTAATACACTAGGTAGTAACGTACGAACTCCATTTATAATTGAAACAGGTCTCTTAGCCATTCTGAAGGTTAAGTTAAGAATTCCTACTCCTCTAGGTACTGTGACAGAAATTTCTTGGTTTAATTGCCCAAAATCCAAGTGAGACTTATGTGTTAACGTCATACCAGTATAACTCCAAGTATTATGAGCTTTTTTATATAAATTTCCAGTTTGAGGATATGGGAAAATATTTGACTCTGGTGCAATTAATGGAATCTGATCATCATATATAAGTCTAATACCATCACCAATAGATTTATTCGTAGATAGATCATAACTCGTTCCATCTACATTCACAGTAAACTGACTTACTGTAGCAGGGGCTCTATGTTCTATGGTTAGAACGTTAACATATCCACTTACAGTAGGAGATTCTATACCTACCATATCTTGACAAGATAAATTATATGTAAAACCTAAAGGTCTTATAGGCAACTGAATTTCCATTATCAAATTCGTTCCGTAGGTATCTGATTCTAATTGAGTGTAATCGTATGTTAAAGTTTTACTTATAACTGGATAACTTCCATTAGTCTTAGGTGTTAAAGTGCTAGGAGACTCACCAGTAGCGTCAAGCCATAAGGATGCATACTCATCTCTACCTACGGTATAAAAATCACCGGGAACAGCTCCTTCATTATAAATTCTTATCTTCATAGGTACTTTCACTTCATCGACAGTAAAAGTAAAATTACCATACTGAGATCCGAGCATTTTATACCTAGTCTTATAGATACCAGTATTGCTTCCGTGTGAATAAGTAGTTCCACAATCCATATCATAAACAGGAACAACTGGTTCTGTTGGTGGATCTGGATCTGGAGGTGTTATATCATCATCCAACGCTGAAATTTCATAAGCATTCCCTACTTCTACATAGTATGGACTTCTTACATTTATTTTCTTTATGTTTTTTATTGCCATTACTTTATAATAAAATTATCTCCTTTTTTAGTATATCCTGCTGATATCAATATCTCATCTATGTTTAGTGCCATATCTTTAACTATCGGATCTGAAATATCTTGTAGTTGACCAACCATCTTCTCTATTGCCTCAGATATGAAACTAGCTTTGTAAACTCCCCTTGCTTGTATCTTCTTAGTAATAACATTGGCTAGTGATTGTACTCTACTTTCTGGAACTCCACCAATTACTGATCCTGTTCTTAAATCACGCAACATAACAGGTTTTCTTCGAATCCAGTCCGCTATATCAGAAACATTTACATCTGGCATTCCGACATCAGAACCTTCATCTAAAACCTTACCGTAAGCATTACCCTCTATGTTAAATGAGAATCCATCCTGATTAGCTTTATATAATCTATCTATAGAGTTTGCCAATGAACCTGAGTTTTCTATTGGAGCTGTAAAAGCACCGTACTTACTCTGTCGCTGTTTAGCATTCCTAAGTTCTAAGCGTAAAGCCTTAACTAACTTCTCAGAGAAGCTGTTCATATAGGCTTTTGTATTTGAGAACTTATTTACCATTAGCAGTCAGATGTTCCATCAGCATTAATTAACCCCATATCATTATTAGGCATATTAATCGTTAAATCCATAGACCAACCAGTAAGAAGATTCTCAAACCTATCCTCAAATAGATTGGCACTAGCAGGAGTATCTATCTCTACATTTGCATCATTAAGACCTCCTCTTCTAAGGGAGCTTTGCAATCCATTTATAACCGTTAGCATTGTATTTAAAATGTCTTGTTTGTTATCAAGTCCTAGATGTGGTTTTGCCAATGATAACTTATCTTCCTTAGCTTCATCAACAATATCCATAGCAACTATATTTATATTAAAAGTAACTATATACTCATCAAATGTAACGGACTGTACGTTAATATGGGCAAGAGGAAATATTGTTTGGTTCGCCAGATCAATATCCATTATATCTCCTATAGTAACTGTATTTATAGATTTGTTACCATTTAGATAGTTATAGATATAATTTACTAATTCGTAGTATGTTTTCATTTATATTGGTTTTTTATCATTTGAGCTTCTAACTCATTTTTATCTTTTTCGAATACTAAGTATGTTAAACATTTATGGAGAGGTTGTGCTGTAACTTCGTCAAATTTAAGTAAGTCTCCTTTAGCGATTCCATAAATAGATTGATACCATCCCCACTATGCTCCAAAGTTTTCTGAAGATGAATATTGTCCTCTTTCTCCAGAGCCATCTGTGTATATTTCAGGGTAGCCTTCGACAACTGAATCCCTAAACGATAAAAAAAAACCATAGCACTCATTGTGGCACTAAGAGGCATTTCTTTCATTATTTCTTCTATCTCTTCATTTGGAGAATAAGGTGCTATTGTATATTTATCACCTTTCTTAAAGTTAACAGGTCGATATAGCACCGCCATAGCTTTATGGATTTCTTGCCAATCAGTAATAGTATTCTCCAGATCAATGAACTCACCAAGAGAAATATTATCTAGTTTAGGTATAAAACCAAACTCAACATCTCGCAACGTAAAATGCTTCATTAACTCTCTTTCCTCCTCAAAAGCGATTTTAAGCACTTCTAAGACCTTTTCTACCTCTACTAGGGGTATAGAGTCCACTTCGTCCATATCAACGCCACAGAACAGCTCTATGAGCTTCTTATTGACATATTCAGTATTTGGATTATCTGCAACTTGTAAATACTCTTGGTATTGCCATAGTTGAATGTCATCTAGAGATGTTGGTACGGATAAGGTTATTGTTGCCATATTAAAGTAATTTTTATATCGTTAATTGTACCTTTGGTGCGTTTTGGCACTTCATACTAAATAGTTACTATATTTAAATAGTTTAATGTTTGAATAGTTCTATATAGTACTACAGATAGTACTATATATAAATAGTTCTATATAGTACTACTAATAGTACTAATACTATTAATAGTACAAATATATAATAACTATTTATATTTACTGTGCCATATAGGCACTAAGAGATATTTGAATTATTGTAGTCATAAAAATGACAATACAACTCATAAATTTTAGTCGCTACATCATCTTTTGCATACTTCTCCTCTGAAATAGTCTTAGTACCATTATTCCAAACCTCTATATTGCATTCCGATGATTTATAATGTGAAGATTTAGGAAATATCTTTATACCTCGCTTAATACACCAATTCATAGCTATTAACTGATCCTCTCTGAAATAGTTTTTTATTACTTTCATACCGCTAAGATAATAATTTTTATTTAGATAGTTGGCACTAGGAGATTACAACATATTTAGAGAGTAGGTTAATATCACATAACCGTCTTTTACTTGTCAGAGTATCTTTTAAATAAGCTTATTTAAGAGTGTTTAACAATTCTGTAGTATGTTACTATTAAAATTCGCTTAAGTGGTCTGAAATATGTTTTAAATTGGCTCAAATGAGACACGAACGTACCAATCCAACCTTTTTTTAATCTTAACCCGTTGATTATCAATATAAGTATAAAAATAAAGCATAAAAAAAACCGCCTAAATTAAGCGGTTTAAATTAATTAGTAGTGTATAAAGTTTATTTTTTATATGTTTTTATATATTCCAACCTTTCGACTAATTGTTTTTTATTTTCTTTTGCCAATGTTATTAAGTCGAAATTATTTTCGAACTCATCACCTGAAAAATATAATATTTCGTTTATTATTTTATCTCGTTTCATTGTTTTACTATTTTGATATTATTTTATTTAATTCTTTTATTCTTTTTATACTTTCATCAATTTCGTTTTGGTTTTGGTGATCTTCTAGTATATTTATAATCTTGTTAAAATCCCAATGTAAGAACCTTTTTTCGTTGTATTGTTTTAAAAATTCTATTTGCTCGAAATAGTTGCCACTTGTGAAAATTAACACAGCGTATTTTCTAATAATTTCTTTGCGTTCGCTTAATTTATAGTACTTCATCTAATTTGTTTTTTTTAATTGCTTGTATAATTGTTTCTTTTGTAGGGATTGTTTTAAAGTTTAATATAATATTATGAGATAAATTTTCTTTGCATACTGTTTTAATATTAAAGGTTTCCAATATATCGGTTATCTCTTCCTCATCTTCATTAATGTAAATTTCATCCAATCCTTTTAAGCTATGTACATAAATTTCCTGTTCATTGTCAAACCTTATAAAGTCCTGATATATTTTTTTTCCATAATAGTCGCAAATTTTTGCTATACCTATTGTTATTGTTAATGTCTCCATAATATTGTTTTTTAGTGATAAATTAATCCTATTTTATTGTTAGTGGTAAAAAACTTTGTTGCATACAAATCAAGTTTTGATGCGTCCGTATATCCGGCTTCTTCTAATTCTTTTTTTGTCTTAAAAATTGAGGCGTGTCTCTCTGTATCTTTGTTAATTTTGTGATCTAGTTTTGAACCCTCACTAAAAATTATATCGAAATTACTAGGTAAGTGTAAACCTCTAAAAAAATCGTGGCTTTTGGTATAAGCGTAAAATTTAACGTTTGGCAATTCTTTTGCAACTGTTAACCACTTATCAAGATACTTTTTACTGTAAAAATCCCCGCTATCGTGAATTCGTATGTAGTTAGCCTTTTTTCGTTTTACCTGTTCAATCATTAAATAGGCAAAATCATCTTGTTTTGTGATATTATAGCGTTTTTCAAAAGCGGGTTTAACATTGCTCCAGGAATACGCGCCCTTTTTTGCATAACAGTATTTTATACAGTCTTTTGCAAAAGGACAAACAGTTTTACCTGTTGAAGTTTTATAGGCCGTTATACCAAAGTTAAAAACTCTTTTTCCTAATTCTTTACTAGTCTTTTTTAATTTACTGTTTTGTGTTAATAGTTCCATAGTATTTATATGTTTGAGTTAATTAGTAATTTAGCTAGTTGATACATTAAATATAAAAAGAATAATACACAAAAGGGTATTGTTAATTTTTCGCTAATGGTTTCAATTGTTTTTTTCATAATTTGTTTTTTTTAGTTGCTTAATTGCTCCACAAACATATAAAACGAAATAACAAAAACCGCATAAAAAATGCATTTTAACAAAACTTTAACATTTTAACCATATAAAGATTAAAGATACAAAATGCGATTTAATGCAAAAAAACCGCATAAAAATATTATGCATACATAACAAATAAGCAAAAGAAAACCCCAACAGAAAGACTGAAGGGGTATTGAATTTATACCTATTGAATTCACATTTTACCCTATTGAATTCACAAGGGTATTGAATTCACATTTACTGAAGATTCCTTATCTCATCTCCTAATAAATTATAGACTGTATTTAATTGATCACTATTAAGTCTGATCCAGTAATGTTTTTCTTCACCTTCATTTACATCCTTTTCGTTTTCAATATCATACATTGTATCGTAAAGACTGTCTCTAACTTCTTCCAATTTATCTATTAATCTTTTCATTGTTGTAATTCGTTATGTGTTTTAAAGTATTTACTTTTGCTTCTACGAGCCTCATCAGACCTTATGGTGTAGAAAAAACCAGTTATAGGATTAACTGAGTAGTTCCAGAAATCTCTAGGAAACTCCTCTGCTTCGTTCAGTTTCTTTAAACCGTTCCTACCTTTTCCATTGTGTTTCATTGTTATCTGTTTTGTTCTATTATTATTGAATCTGTAGGCACAGTCTTAACTACACCATCTTTTGACCTTATATACGTTGTAGTATTATCCTTCCAATTGAACGCTAAGTCTACTTTTATTGTTCTTTTTGTTACCATTATATCTCGTTAAAATTATACTTACTACCTTCTATCTGTATCCAGTTTAAACGGTCTGTCTTGATCGTTCTATAACCATTGGCATTCATATCCCATACAATAAGATTATGCACCTTACGAGGGTCGTAACCAAGACCTTTGCCTTTTAAGTCTTTCTGTACACCTACTCGGCACACCATTGTTCTTTCTTCTCCATTAGCTTTATTAAAATTAGCTGAGAATAGTTTGCCTGATTTAGTTAGTTCTGCTATTGTGTTGTAAAGTAATTCTCTCATAATTATTCTTCGTTTAAAAGGTTATCAATCTCATTATTCTCTATCTCGTCTCTCTTTTTATCACATAGATCTAAGAATTCAGTAGTTGCTAGGTCGATCATAGCTCCGTTAATGTGAGCCTGTCTACCCGTGTGTGATGTTACATAATCATCAAATCCTATCGGCACAGATATTTTATCTGCATTAACATTTAGGAGGAATTCTAAATCATAAAGATTCATTGAATTGGAAAATTCCAACAGTTCTTGTACTCTTTCTGGTGTCATTGTTTTCATATCATTTGTTTTTTATTAAGACAAATATATAACCCTTTTTAAAACTATGCAACATTATTAACAAATAGTTAACATTAAAACACAAAAAACCCTCTAGAAGGTTTAAAACTAGAGGGTAAATGAAACTAAATTAAAAAAAACTATTATTAAATTTATTACAATATATATATAATATATGGATATAAAAAATATTGCCCTACCTAATCACATACATTCCTTTTGGATTTGTTCTAACTAGCAGATACTCAATAGCATAGCGACAACTATCAATTCCGTGATTCCAACTATCTCTTGGTTTTACACCCTTTAAATCCCATACATAGTTGTTGAATTCTTTGACTATATTCTCTCCATCTACATTTATATTGTAATCCTGCATAAGAGATATACCTGCTATGATACTACCTTTTTTCTTTACACAAGGTGTCACATTGAGACCTCTAGTGTTTAGTTCTGATAGTAAACGAGGCTCACTACTATCCATCACAATAAGCTCTTTACCTGCGTGTCTCAAACATAAATCATATATATTAGAGGTTACCAAACCTTTTTTATAAAAGTGTTCCTTTACCCATATAATCTTCCTTTGTTTATCTACTGCAACTTCAGTAAGAACAGTCTCATCCCTAGAAAATCCTATATCCAATCCGAAACACCTCATAGGCATATCCTCATTGAATTTTCCTATTTGCCAATTATTAAAGACAGTACCTTCTGCTTTTTGTAACCATCCACCTAAAATCTGGTGCTGATATTTCTCTGGTCTACGAATCTTCATATCCTCGATCTGAGATACAAATGAATCAGAAAGATTATCTATATTATCAAGGTAGGTTGTGTGGATATAAGTTACATCTCCTACAGTACCATTAAATCCATCAGGAATACCTCTATTTTGAAAGAACCTTTGGTAAATCCAATGTTCCTTTGTAGTAGGGTTTAGAATTAACAAACACCTATTCTTAGCATCCTTAGATCGTATAGAGAAATCAATCTTATCAAAGTTCTCTTCATTAAGTAACTCTTCTGCTTCATCTAATACAAACGTATTGACTCCACTAATAGATTTTAGTTTTGCTGTCTGATCACCTGAAGCTGTCTTAATACCAGAAAAGTATATAGAGCTTTCAGTAGCTCTATTCTTTATATCAACCTTAGTTATCTCAAAGTTTTCCTGCACCCCCATTAAACCTAATTTCTCTAGGAATTCTGGTATAATAGACATACCGGCTGAACTCATAGTGTAACGAGTAAATAAGGTTCTATTATTACGCTCATAAGTAAGTAATGCTAGAAATATTGTAACTGCAAATGATTTACCAGAACCACGACCTCCTGTTATGACAAAGTACCTACTTTCTGAATTGAAAAGAGGTTGATATTTATCGTGTATTTTTATCTCATTCATTGAAGTCAAAATTATTAAATTCACCTGCGTATTTACTACCTTCTGCTGAATTCAGTCTAACAGATTTCATATTTCCAACATTTTTTATAATAAAGAATCCACCAAAGTGTTCGCTATAGATAGCAAAGTAATCTACTAAATCTAAAGTATAATTATTTTTATTCCCATTAAGAACAGGAACATTGATAGCAATTTGATCCGTAGGAGTCTTAGCACTATACTTAACTTGAACCTTGATAATCTTACTACCTAAGTCGACTAACAGATCATATACTGAAGAGTCTAATATTGGAAATGATGGAAAATAACCTCTAGTTAAACACTCACAGGCAAACAAATATTCAGCATAAGCACCTTTACTATTGCTATCCATCATAGCTTCTCTGAATTAGAAATGTAAAGTAATCCTATTTTTTTTAATATCTTGTTATCCTCACCAAAATTAGTAGTATGTCTTAATTCTTTGTTCTCCCAAACTATATCTTGTTGCCTAAGATTAAATCTATATACACCCTTAGGAGTTGAATTTATATACATAGGAATAGATTCATAATCACTACACCTATCAAGTAAAGCATTCCACTTCTTAAATTCTATTATAAGTGAATCGTAATGAGTATTCCTACTCTTTAGTTCTATTAAATGACCTGTACAAACTGAATGACAATCCCATCTACTCATAGGATTATCAGACATAATCAAGTCTGGATAGTGATTAGACTTTAAGTAATTAAATAGAGACTCTTCATTCATTTAATTAATAACCTCTTCTGGATCTACTACCTCTATATTTTTAGCTTCTAGCTTTTCTATCTTATGGAGTGCAACTACAACTACTTGCTGTAATTTTTGTATATCACTCTTCATTTTTAGGAGGGTCGATTCTTTCATTCTCTGGTGTTATATCTATTAGATCTTCTTTTGGTTTTGCGAAACTAATCACAGGTATATTTACTTTAGTATTAACGTCTATCTGTTGCATCTCTTTAGGTTTACCATACCTATAATTCATTAGGTAATCCCAATGCTTAGAGGAACCTCCCTTAGCTAATTTAGCGACCTCTTGCCACATTTTCTCTTCACTACCAAACACTTTCCTTAGTGCTGCTAGTGTTAGCCTATTGGTATCTTTATCATTTATTTTTCTAGGTCTACCTGCACCTCTGGAAATACCTTTAACAGCTCCATTATTTTTACGACCATCTACTTTTTTCGGCTTATCTTCTTCCATACTATTCTAATAATAACATCATTGCTAATATTAAACTACCAAATACATAAAACATATTATTCACTTTTATAATTCTTCGTATCTCTCTACTAAATTTTTCTCATACTTACTCATATACCTCAGTAAGTTATTATGCTTATCCTTTAAAGTATTATACTTATCTAATATAAAGTTTTTCTCTTCTAAAATAGACCTTCTTTCCTCTTGGATAGATTCTAATATAGTAGATTCCTTTATAGGGTTTTTAGTTAATTCTTTTTCAATAGCATTATATACAGATAATTCATATTTAAAATACTCACTATTAACACTAAATGTTTCGAATAACTTAAAACCGTGAAGCACCGTTGCGTGATGCCTATTTAATGATCTAGATATTTCTGTTATCGTTGCGTTTGTTTTATCGTGAACTAATTTATAATAAACAGCTCTAGCTGAAACAAATTTTCTTTGTCTTGAATCTATACTTATATCAAAACCAAATTCACCTTCTACTAAATCTCTAATCTCCTTTAAAACTTGACTCTTCATCCTTTATCTGTTTTTTTTCTTTTTTATATTGTGCGTATGCCTCTACTAAACCAGAGCAACATTCATAATGCTCGTTGTCTCTGTAATAATTAAGAAGATCTTTTAAGTCCTCTTCATTTATTACCCCTAATTTTAATGAGAGTAAAGTATCAGTATAGCATTCTTTTTTAGTGTAATACATTTTATAATATTGCTTCTATAAAATATTCCCCCACATCCTCTTCTTTATCGATAAAATATTTCTTGTAGATTGAACTAGCACGATCAACCTTATACTTACCTCGATTATAAAATTCTTCACTACAATTATATATACCTACAGTATATGTCTCTTTGTCGATAGCTATGAACCAAAAGTCTTCTGGCTTAATATTAAATAATTGGCAATATATATAACATTGACTATCATAATTCCACTTATCTGCTGAATACTTAAAACCTCCTATTCCAGTTGTAGTCTTAATATCGGCAACATATCCATCTCCAAGTATATCAGCTTTACCTCTAAAAGGTATTCCATTTATATCTGAAATAGCAGGTACTTCTTGTTTAGTATCTTTAAGTAATTCTACTGCTTTAGAATTATTATAAAAAGCATCAGCTAAACGTTCCACCTTCCATCTATCGGATTTAGTAAAGACTCTTCCAAATTCCTGCTTAGCTTCTTTAAACGCCTTTGTATTTTTACTTGCCACATCTACAAACACCTGATCCTCATATACATCTGGTTCTAGTATAGCTGTGTGAAATAACCATCCAAAATCTAATGCAGTAGTACTCTTATTACTAGGAAGTAGTGACACCTCATAAGCTCTAGGAGACTCCAATAACTTAGTAACTATACTACTAGATAAACAATTCTTTCCTAGATAATTGTAATAAAAATTATCATCAACCATCTTATCTAGTAATTCTTCTTGATTCCAAACCTTATTATCAAACGTTATTATCATTACCAAAGATTTTTTCTAGTTAAATATTCTGGATTCATTAAAGGTAAAACTTCTCCATTCATTATTTGCCATCCTTGATACTTGTCCTTATCAGAACTGTATCTCTCTTTACTGAATTGATCTCTATTGCTTATCATTCTTATTTTTTCTTTTAGGATATCTATTGTAGAATTCCTGTTCCATCCAATGTAGCTCAGCTCTAGCCTCTAGTCCTAAAAAATCTTCATCAGTAAGTTTCTCAAATAATTTTTTTGTTGCTCCCATTATGATAATTCTTTTATAAAATAACGTATAGACTTCTCAAGAAACCTTAGTAAGTGTCTAAAAGGAGTCTGTATAGCGAGGTAAATACATAACATAATTCCCTCGAAAATAAAAAATAATATCAGAAGTACTGATATAAGCAACAGTCTAGGTAGATTTGTTACTAGTTTAAAAATTGCATTCATATCATCTTTGTTTTAAACAAATGTAGTAAAAACAATTTTATCCACAAAATATTAACCTACTTTTTAGGTGAAAAGTTTTTAGTCCATAAAGTCTGGCATACTGTAAACCTCTGATCTCTATCTTTATAATCCTCCATCATAGAAGCATTATTCATACATCTACGGTTAAAATCTTTTTTCTCTTCGTACTTCTTTGGTTGTAATTTGATTGGCATAATCTATTCTTTTATTAAATGTTTAAGTTTCTGTAGATATAAGGTAGCATCCATCAATTCCTCTTGAAGATGTTGGATAAATTCCAATGTATCTTGATCGCTATTCTCTAGAGTCGTTCCATACTTCTCTATACCTATTTGACTTCGCTCCTCATACATCTGCTTAACCTCCTGTACAATTATATCCGTCTCTATACTAACCTGCATAGGATCTATTGTTTTACTACCAGTATGGTTTGTGAAATAACCTTGACTCTCGTAATATTTAGTAACACTATCGCTCATCTTGATATTCTTTAAATACTCGTTCTAGTTTTTTATGGATATTATTTACAAAGCAAGGTGTACAGTTAGTTGTTCTTGCATTATCATTAAAAACTCTATTGTAAATCTTAACTAACTCCTTTTGCATTATAGAATCTATCTTAGTTCTACTTGTATTAAAGTAATCTGAAAGGTAGCTATGTTCATCCTCTGTTAAGCAATTAGGTTTCTGGTAGGGGAATATGGAATTTAAAACCTCTCTACGATCACTACAACCGCAATCTTCACCTAGCAACCACTTAGCTGCTTTGTCTATTCCAGTAGCTTTAAAAACCTTCTCTACGGAATCTCCAAGACCTGTAGATTTAGTTTTTTGAGTTTTTGTACCTTTTGTACTCTTTTTGGGAGCTTTCCCTGACGTTTTTTTTGCCATTAGTTAATGTATTAAATATTGAACTTAAACTTATTCTAGTCTCCCTTGATATACGTCTCATACTCATTTCATTCTTAAAATGAATATTCCATAGTTTCTTATCATACCAATACCAAGAATCTACAGTTTCCTCTATTTTATTTATTAATAAGTCAAAAGAATCTTCGTAATCTTCATTATATTCCTTTGTATATATTAATTCTTCATTAACCTCATCTAAAGATAAATGATTACTTTTCTTGCCACTATGAAATCTAGATAGGAATAAATTTCTCAATGTTACATATATATAGTAATTGTTTAATTCCTTTTCGTTGTACATAATTTTCTCTGGATCATTAACATACTTAGTCACACGAATATACATCTCCTGAACAATTTCGTTTGCAGATTCTCTACTGACTCCAAAAGACATAGCCATATAAACCCAGTCTTTATGTTTCTTCGAAAGTTTATCTATTAATTTTTCCACCAATGCACAGATATTCCAATTATGCCAAACATAAATTGAATTAAATATTCTTTAGGTTCACCTTCTGGATGATCCTCACTCATATCTGTATCCCAATAATTGATACCGACATTAAAACCGTAAATTGGAAAAAGCTGTATATACATTATATATTTGTTATGGTTACTTCTAATCTTGGATTCTCCCTATCTATTCCCATAAACTTTGAATTCACTTCTATAACTATACTGACATCATCTGCTTCTATACAACCACTTTCAACTAGTGCATCTTGAAAGAACTTATCTATAACAGATATAACATTCATTAAATCTCTCTTCCTTTTATCTGGTGCATAATATTCATAATCAATACGAACTTGACCAATTAACTTAAAATCTAAACTAGACCTTATATCTTCTTTAAACTTCTTCTTACAGTTATTAGAAACGCTATAATGCCAATTTCTATAACTATTCAAAGTTAACCATTTTTTTCTAATCTTAGACACAAACACATAAAGTGGTAGGTCAATTTTTATTTTTCTTACGGATTTCATCTAAATTCTTAAAGGGATTAACACCATTATAATAGTATCTATGTTCTCTTACGTTAAATTCTATCCCTGTAACTTCCTGAGGTCTCCCTACTAACTTTTGTTTCTTAATCTTTTGTGAGGCAAATACTACATTCCTATCACTAAAATCTAAAGCACGTTCTGGTCTCCAGATAGTCATTACATTGTCAGCTTTGTCTGCAAATGTACCTCCACCTTTTATACGGTTGACATCTGGCTTATAATACCTACCACTATCGTCTTTCTGAGGTGTTACTTGGTGTGCCACTAAATGAATAGATATATTCTGTTCTATGGCAAATCTTTTTAATTCACTCATAAATCTAGATATATATAAATCTTCACGTTCACCTGATTTTAGTTTATGCTGTATAGTGTTATACGGATCAATAATCAAACTACGAATACCTTTAGTCTTAACTAAAAACTTAGTCCTTTCAAATATAGATTCTAGTGTGAAATTTTTCTTTGGATATATCAAGAAGAAATGCTTATTACAGAAATCCATAGCCTCTAAATACTCACTCTCTTCCATTTGAGTACTCTTGTAATAAGGATCAGAACTCTTACCAACATACATTTCTATTATATCATTAAAGAAATCATTCAACGGAAAGTTCTCAGGACTAAAAATAGCAAACTTCCATCCGTCTATAGCTGCTTTTAAAGTTGCCAATTGATTAACAAATAAAGACTTTCCTTCATTTTGATAACCAGTCCAAATATTAACCTCTCCACTTCTCCAGGTCCAAGCAGGATCTATAGCTTCAACGTGAGTAGTAGTTCCTCTTTCTTGCCCATTATGAAAACCATCCAACATAGACTCTTTAACACTACTCAGTTCGAATATACCTTCTATCTGAGGACTAGAGGCACTTTTAAGGCGGTTTCTTAGACTTTCTATCCCTTCATTCAGTAATACTTCATTTGCGTCTTTATAAGGGCTTAAATCGACTAATAATGACTTCTCTGCTCCAAAACGTCTAATAAGCTCCTTTTGTAGTATTCTACCATTCTCATCTTCATCAGTAGCAATATACACCTGTTTAGCATTATCAAACACCTCATAACAGTTACTGATACATTCTAACTTTTTATCAATATTCTTGTCATCTTTGTTTGGTGCACCCATATTAACAGAGGTATGGTATGTTATACCTGCCACTTCCCAAGACAATGAGTCCATTTCACCTTCACAGATTATTATGGTTTCACTATCAACACATCTATCGTAGTTATATATTATAGGCATAGAACCACTTGACTGAGTAAATCTCTTGCCATCAATCCCTCTAGTTTTATAGTTAATCATCTCTTCGTTCTTGAAGTATGGAAAAACTATTGACTTGTTATCTTTAGATGAAACTATTTTATTGGCAAGAATAACATCTTCAGTTATGCCACGATCAGTAAGAAAACTAACTCCCTCTTTAGTGATGTTTTTTAAGTTAGTTCTTTGTGGCTTTTTATAATTCATTTTTACATTTTGAACATTCGATATCGTAGTTCCTACTTTTCCACTCCATCCACACTTATGGCAATTATATAAACCTGTTGAAGTGTTGACTGAAAGACAAGCATCTTTATAGTTCTCTTTGCCTAATTCAATGCACTTTGGACATTGTGTCTTTTGCTGATTATAATTTCCCTTTAACTTTATACCTAATTCCCCGTAACTCATATTTCCCTTATTAACTATTTATTATATATTTTATATTTAGTATAATACTATTTATTATACTGTGCCACCTTGACACTAGGAGAAACGTAAATCTTTCTCTCTTTTCCGTAATGACCTGCCCACTTAGTTTGCCTCTTTATTAGATTTAAATCTTCTAATTTATCTAACACTCGGCACAACGTTCTGTATGGTATACTAAGATCTTTTACGATTGTATTATTACTTGCATAACAATAACCCTTTTTCTGAGATAAACCAGTTATATGGCTTAACACAACTTGCTCCCTTAACGATAACTCTATACCTATTGTTTTCGGTAGGTTTAAGTTAACTTGTACAAATCTTTTCATAATCTAATTCTTTAAATAAAAGGGGGGCGAACCCCCCTATTACATAGTTATTAAAATGGCAATCCATCACCACCAGAAACAGGCTTAGCTTGTGCTTTTTCCTCTTGTCCTTCTGGCTTATACTCATTTAACCATACTGCGTGAGTTTTACCGTATTGGTCTGCTTCACGCTTCTTACCTACTGTAAGTTTAATGTACTCTTGTCCGTTGTAATTGAAATAGTTGTTATCTAAATCACTTTTTTTTAGAGTAACATTTACTAGATCGTAACCTGCTACTTCTTTACCACTTCCTACAAATTTTCTGTCTTGACTCATAATTCTAATTTTACTTGATTAATAATTGTTCTACTTTTTTACTTACTTTAAATTTCTTCCTAACATCTCCAACTGTAGCTCTACCTTCTTTTATAGCTCCTTTTATAGCGTTGAATTTAGGACTTGTCTCATTTAACCACTCTAACTCCTCCGTAGAGGTGTTTTTAGCGTCATTTCCGTGCGTATTAGTAGCATCGGCATCTTTGGTGTCGTCTATTAAAAATAAACCGTTTAAAGCGTACTTACGAGCGTACGAAGAACTACTACCAAATGATTGTGCAATATCCATCCCTTTACGGTTAGGATCAATACCTGCTTGTGCAGATACGGATATAGATGATTTTCCGTCAGATATAGTTGCAGTAGCGTCTACATAATGTAGTCCGTCATTAACAACAATATCACTAACAGTAAGAGCTATACCGTTTTCTGTTAATAAAGGCTTAACAGCCTCTAAAATGTCCTCACAACTACGATAGTTATACTTACCGAAATTGTTTCTCTGATTCTTTGGTGCTTTCAGTCTCCCCTGAATACTCACCAGTTTTTCTTGTAAATTCATAAGGCAAAGATAACCATAAAAATGACACTAGCAAATAAAAAAGCAAAAAAAAAGAGCAGTAACTTTTCAGAAACTGCTCTTTGATAGAAAACAAAGTATGAAAATATACAAGGGAAATATATATTTACTACAAATATAACCTATTGAATTCACATTTACAACCCTATTGAATTTACATTTATCAACTATCTATAGATTTTATTAACAATTCGCCTGATTCTTCATCTATTAAATTTATTATTTTATAGATATCCTTACTAGTTTCACGAACTAACACTCTTTCTTCTTCACTAGAATCTAAACCTAAATTAGTGTAATTAGAACAATCACTTTTTAGCAATTCATCTACACGCTCTTTAATAGTTTTATTAAAATCAAATGCAATTTTTTTAGCTAATTCTGACGTTACTATTCTCATATAAAAATGTTTATTGTTATCTTATTGGTCTTACAAAGTACCTTTTAAAGTATCTTTTTGTCATTTGTGTTTATTGTTACCCATAATCTTCTCAGCACCTCGTGAACCAAAGTAACCTATAAAAACTATTGTTAATAATTCTTTCACTACTTGCAACTCTTCTAACTGGTATACCCATCCTGCTACGAATGCTATTGTTAAAAATACTAGAGTCAGCGGTCTTACATTTTGCGCTAACCAACTACTAGAACTGGAATCTGCAACCCATCTTTTAGTTATGCCATCAAATTCGTGTATTTCTTGCTCTAGCTTTTTAAGTGCTATTTGTTTATCTGATTCACTTAATTCAGAACCGCCTATTAAAGTCCTTATAACGTTTCCTACGGGAGTATCTCCTGCTAAAGACCCAACTACATCTGGAATCTTTTCAAGTAGAAACTGACCCACCTTAGTGTCTTTAAACTTCTTTTTACTCATATTCTAAAGTGTTACCCGCTGTACAACTAATAGAGCCACAAAACATTCTGGTCTTTATCGGGGTCGTTATCCGTATGTATGAAGGTGTCTGCAACTCCAAATCTTGTAAATCCAGCCTCACGGAGTGCATCAAGTATGATTGCTCTTCTTCTTGAATCGGTACAATGGATGTCAACCGCATATCCATACAGGTGTGATGATAATTTAGCTCCTCCGATATACGCATTATGAGACTTTGTTCTGAATCCCGAGTTGATTTTAAAGGGAATCCCTGAAATTTCACGTGCATTGTCGAGCATTTGCAAAGTAGAAGGCTGCATACGAGAACCACTACCTTTTTCATCTGGGGAATCAAATTCGGATATATCAAAATGTAACATATTTAAGTTTTTTTTACTAAGATACTATATATTTATTTAAACAAAAAACCGTTTACACTAAACGACTATCTATTTTTTATTCTTTAAATCAAATATAGAATCAAAAGCGACTGTCCCTGCTAAAGATAACTTGTCTATAATATCTCCTTGTAAAGCTATCATTTGTGCTTCGTAAGCATCTTTTTGCTGTACTAGCATATCTATATGCTTTTGCTGAGACTCTACTTTAGACTGTAATTTTGCCACTTCATCAGGATTACGCCCTATGATTGCGTATATAACTACAGATAAACTACCAACTATCATTCCTGTAATAGATACAAATATATCTTTATTATCAGAAGGAATTGAATTATTAGCTAAATATAATAATAGTAATACTACCATTAAGAAAATACCAGCTGCTCCACAATAATGAATTAAATCCCTTTTCTTCATTTTTTATTTGTTTTATGTATGTTGATTGACGTGTATATTATAGTTAGCACTAATACAATAAATTGGAGTGCGGGGTTAATATCACTAAACCCTGTTAAAAGGCTAAATAAACTCAATGCATATATTTTTAAATCTTGTATCATTTTTCTATTCCGTTAAATACATCTTTTAATAGGTGGATTCATTATATAATTCACTAATCTCACTAGACGTTAAGTCTCTATCATAAATTCTAAATTGGTCAATAAGACCATCGGAATAATTAATACTCCCAAACCTATGTATGCCAATAGCACCTTTTACCTCAACTGAAGGGGAATAAGGATAACTAATCCAGCTGGAACTAGATGAAGACCCTCGATTGTCTTGAGTTGTGGTTTTTTTACTTCCATTAAGCCAAATTTCTCTTTCTGTACCATCTCTTTGAACAATAATATGAACCCAGTTTGTAGTCGGTGTAATTGTAACTTCATCTGTAAACTGGTTTGAACTTGAACCATCTCTACATTGTATTGCAAATTTTGAGTTAGAATTATTCCAAGTAAAATTAAAATAATAAGACGTACTGGTAGTTCTTGATATAGTAAATGCACTTATTCTACTAGAAGTGGTATCAGGCTTAATCCAAAAACTAAAAGCCTTAATCGTATTCTCAAAAGCAAATGGAGAGCCCCCTCCTAATGTTACTCTTTTATCGCCATTAAAGTTACCTGCTTTACCAAATCTACCAGTACTATAGGTAATATCACTTGATTCAGCATTATAATTTCCCGTTTCATCTACATCACTATCATCAAATTTATAGTGAGCTAACATATTTCCTTCTGTTGATGAAGGAAATGCTACACCTCCTGATGCTTGTGGCTGTAATAATCTTTTATTAAAACTCATAATTTAATAAGTTATGTTATACGATATTACTTGCGCCTTTGTGGTTTTAGTATTTATAGCTGTTTCGTGAGTAGAGCAGGCAGTTCTTAATGCTGCTCTGTCATCTAAAATACTTTGGCTAGTTGTGTTTCCTAATTCTTGGTCTCTTACTATAATCCAGTCTGTTTGTTGTAATTTGTCGTTTGCTAAATTTTTAGCATCTTTAACTCTTTGTGCTTTTAGCTCTGTTAATGTTTCGCTCCAAGTTTTGTTATTTACAGGATATGTAAATTGACTGTTAGCACTATCCCAATAGATTGCTCCTAGTTCTTGTGTTAAATAATTATAAGAAGGTGTTACTACATCGTAAAACCCGTGTCCTTCTAAATCACTATCAGATAGCAAATCAAACCCTGCTATAACATTACCGTATGATTTAGGTACAGTACTAAATGTTTTTATCGTTCCGTTATAATTTTTTGCCTTCATATTATGGTGTCGTATCTGTTACATATTTATTTATACTATATACTAATTTAGCAGCACTATCCGTATCGTCTAAACAAATAACTTGTATGATGTTTGTTTCTGCTGTATCTAAATCTCCTCCTACTTTACTTATAGTTGAGGTTGTAAAGTCATCTGCTAAAGTTATTACTGCACTTGTTAAAGTACCAGATAATACGATGTCAATAGATTGACCTAACTTCATATTTTGTATTGTTAGAGTAGCAGTAGTTATGTTACCTGTTAGTAGGAAAGTACTTGCAGTTGAAGCATCTAAGTTTTGACTTCCTGTTGCACTACTTGTAGCTTTTGCAGTATATCTATTTTCTAGTTTATCGTGAGTTACTGCGTTATCCTTAATTCTTATAGTACCAGTACCATCACTAGCAGAAAGTTCTATAGTAGTATCATCCACAGCAACTTCAACTTCATCTGCATTTACAGTTATACCATCACCTGCACCTACATTTAAAGTGGCAGATCCACCATCTTCATTAGTTCCGGTTAAACCGCTACCTGCATTTACATCTGTAATGTCTGCTGCAACATCAAAATCTAAAGTACCATCACTATCATCGTATGTAACAGTTATATTATTCTCTGTGTTTCCAGTAACCATACTACCAACAACATCTTGGATCTTTTCAGTAATATGAGTATCAAAGTTAGTTGAAGGTACTGATTCAGAATCGGTTAGATTTTCCGCATCAGTATCTCCATATATCTCAGCGAACATCTTTCTTACTTTTCTGAAAGCTGCTCTTAATACATCTCCATCATTAGCATTGTCTGCCGAACCGAGATTAATGTTTTGTTGATTTGTTGCCATTTTAGTTTATTCTATTTGTTATGCTATCTATTAATATATTAACACTATCTATTATTATCGTTACAGCTACGGTAGCTAAGGCAGCAGCCTTGTTAAAACCTATATGAATGAAAGATTCTATCTGACCCCAATTAGTCGTTTCGTATATTTTTCCCCAACTCATTATATTTCTTTCTAATATAACTAGAAAGTTTAACTTCGTTCTTTTGTTTTGGTCTATATTGACCTATTTTTTTTCTCTCTCTCACTATAAAACCCAACTTGTGTAAATTGTATCTTTATCTGGATATATATCTTCGTTATTATTAGAGTAGTACTCTGGGAACTTGCTAGAAGCGTTATAGTTCATATAGTCTATAAACTTATTAGAGTAGTACTCAGCGTAATCTCTTTCTTTAGCAACAAGATGATCTACCTCTCTTTTTTCTGCATTTTGACTATTTTCACTACTATGCTTATGAACACCGCTATTAGATATAGTATATGAAGCAAAAGGTAAGTATTCTGCCATTGCGTAATGAATTAACATAGGCACAATGTAATCATTTTTTAGTGCTAGATAATCTCCAGAAAGGTTATTAGATTCAATGTCCGAACTTATTTTATCATACAAATCTGTACCTAAGAAATTACGAACGTGTATCTCTTGTGCCAATTTTATGAATTGAATAAATTTGTCAGTATCAACACTACCACTAAGTGCAGTATTTTTTACTAAGTCTTTTCTTGTTATAAATAGTGCTGTAGCCATTATTCTTCTATTTGTTCTTCTACTATATCTTCGTCAGACTCTTCAGTAGTCTTTTTAACACCTGTTTCCTTCTCTATCTCCTGATCAGTAATAGCATTAGTTAAATCAGTAAATTCAAGTGGCTGTAATGTCTTAAAATACAAATCTAAATCTATATCATTATACTCTAATATTCTTTCTAATTCATCTATAATCGTAACTTGCATTGGTCTAATAACAGTATTGTCCATTAACAACGAAGCTGTTTGTAATTCATCTGCATTGTTACCTAAACCAGAGTTGTCTTTTATTCCAACCAACATTGGAGATACAATTCGGTGAGATACCATCACTTTTCTCATACTCTCATCAGATAAAAACTGATATTGTTGGTGAGCATCGTTTAATATTACTGGCTCTATAGTTGCAGAAAGTTCTTTACTGTCGTTAAAAGCCAAGATAAATTTCCCTGCATTTGAACTCCCACTAAACTTTTCATATATAGCTCTTTCAATCTCATCACGCTGTTCTTTATCTGGAGTGCCGTTATTGAAGTTGATGAGCATACTTGGTTGCAATCCATTTTGTATATTATTTATATGATAGTTGGCAATTTCCTCTTCAAGCTCAGAATACTGCAAACCTCCTTGATAATCAACAGGAGAATAGTAATAAAATCCTGCTCTATAAGGTCTAATGTATAATATCTCTATAGAATCTTTACTCGTTCCGAATGCTGAAATACGTTTAGGTGTTTCATTTCTTTTTAATTCAGACCAATCTGGATGATAGAAATAACCTTTAATCTCTCCGTCTTTAGACTTCTCAGCTCTTAGCGTTTCGATTGGCATATGCTCTACCTGAACAATACGAGAACGATCTTTACTATATATAACTTGAATAGCTGCCTGACCCATCATCTTGTAGTCATAACAAACTTTCTTAATACAGTGCTTCTTAAATAAGTTTCTCATCTCAGTATACTCTGAAGACTTCTCTTCACTATCAACAGCATCTAGCCCTCTACCATAAATCATTTCAGCTATGCCATTTATAGCAGCATTATTTGTAGGAGAACCATTATACCTATCTATTAAGTATTGAAAGTAATTGTTATCATCACCATAGGCAATCCAATCATTTCTAGCATCCTCAACAACCTGAGGAGATGAATAAGATGTTAAGTTTAGAACGTGAATACTATCCTTAACTTTTTTAACTTGTTTATTACTTGGACTTTTTCTAGCCATTACGCAAATATATAATCATTATCGTAAGTATCGTCCATAATATATTCATCTTTATTGACATAATACTTATCTAAATCTGTTTGATCGGTACAGAAAATTAAACCTCTATAAATCACTTCTGATCCATTTTTAACTTTAAAACTATATGATTCACCTTCTCTTAGAGAAAATGCACCAGATAGCTTCATATACTCTCCCTCTGTCGTTTTAGTAACTGAAACAGTAGACGTAGTTCTTTTTGATTTATCTGTAAGCTCAAAAATAGGGTTGCTAGAATCTTTTCTAGGCACTATCTTTATATTTTGAGTTCCAGTAGATGTTGTTAATACCTCCATACCAAAGTAATAAATATGTATCGTTTTGTTTTCAGTAAAGATAATAAAAAAAAGGGTAGCTATAAAAACTACCCTTTCAATAATTAATCAAGATGTATATTATACAGCAACTGGAGTTCCAATAGTAACTGTTCCATCTAAACCTGCCATAGCATCTACAGGGAAGTTAGCAGTTCCGCTACCTGCAGTCTCAACAAAGTTTGGAGGAGAAACTTCTTGTGCAGTAAAAGTTAAGTTATAACCGTTAAAGTCACCTAAAGCATTTCCAGTAGAAACAGTACCTGCTGTTACGTCAGCACCATTTTCTTTACCCATTAAGAATACATTGTCATTTTGGTCAACAATAAAAATGTGAGGTCTACCTGCAGCTAATAACTTTAACTCCTTGTTATCTTCTTTAGTTAACTTCTTTAATGTAATATTAAGAACTTGCTCGTAGAATACAGTACCATTCTCACGAGATGCATTAACTGTAGTTTCAAATGAGTTATTTCCTTTCAGTTCATAAGTGTGAAGATCTAAATCTCCTCCTACTCCAGTTAAATTTGTTACTTCGTCATTCGTTAAGGTGATAGCACCTAAGTCACCGAAATCTGCAAAGTATATTTTTTTAATCCCTGCCACCGTATCTTTACACGCTTCGGCACGAGATCTAGTTAAATTACAAGCCATAGTTTTTAGTTTTTATATAAAAAAAGGGTAGGTAGATATTCCACCCACCCCTTTTTATTAATTATTAATTATTCTTAGTTAGCAGAGTTTGTAATTCCGTAAGTAGTTATGTCAGAAATCTGAGCATATTGTACACCTGCAGAAAAACGCATTACTAGACGAGCATTTTGTGAACCATCAAGGTCAGCCATATCTAATAATTTAACCTCATTAAGGTCTGATAATAATCCAGTTCCAAAGAAGATATTACTCTTCTCTACAGCTACAGCTTTGTTATCTGATAATCCGTTAGCAACAAAGATTTTTACACCGTCGAAAGATAAACCTCCTCCATTGTACCACATTGTTCCTTGAGAGTTGATTCCATTTCCACCAACACCTGCGATTCCAACGTTTTCGTCAGCAGCAGCATTTTGTTGAGTGATAGCAGCGAATCCACCTAAACTACGGATGTATGCACGAGCAATGTTTTGAGAAACATATAAGTGTAAATCATCTTTTCCGTAAAGTGTAGAAGGGATTGCATCAACTAATTTCCCAAGCTCAGCAACGACATTTGAAGAAGTGATAGCTACTCCTGCAACTTCTTGTGCAGCAGGTAATCCTGCATCAGCAGAAATTTTTGTAACTAGACCATCAAATTGTCCATTTGTAGCAGTAGAACCTTCCCAGATTGACTTCTCAGTACGCTCTGCTACTTTAGCAGCGATATGTCCGATGATGAAGTCAGCGAATGAAGGAGGTAATGAATCGAAACTAGAGTAACCCATTTGTACAGCTTCCCAGTCAGATGCGAAGTCTTTCTTACATAACTGTAAGTTAACTTGCTGATCTTCAGGCTGAAGAATAGCTTCTGTAAGAGTTAAAGTTGATGTTGGATCAAAGTCACAAGTTGCATCTTTAACGATATCGTCAACAGACACTTTCTTTATAACTTCCTTGAATTTTACGTTAGGCTTAACGGTAATCCCTCCTTGAGCGATAGTGTTAGCTTCAAGTAAAGCTGCAGCGATATATTGTCCTGCCGCTTCTCCTGCGTAAGTTGTTGTGATTGAAGTAGTTGTAGCCATTTCTTTTTTATTTATTTATTGTTTAATCTATTAAATACTCTATCTAAAGTATTAGTAGGTCTGTTTTTCCCATAACTAAATACTTGTTTTTTATCTCCAGTTGATTCTGGGTCGTGTTTGATTGGTTCAGCAGCAGGTTCTGATGCTAGGTCAGATGAAAGTTTTTCCACCTTAGAAGATAACTCTTCTTTCTCTTTAACTAAACTACTCATTTGCTCTTGAACCATAGCTTTGATAGATGCTAATTCAGCTTCCATTTCACTAACTTTACTTGCAAATGCTTCTTCAGTAACATAACCTGCTTCTAATG
>Ga0129327_10000261_pt1 | contig 32175 bp, 25 predicted proteins | sample CPBDNA_6_FD_111799 | JGI IMG/M metagenome (GOLD analysis project Ga0129327, IMG submission 111799) | Freshwater to marine salinity gradient microbial communities from Chesapeake Bay, USA - CPBay_Spr_31_0.8_DNA | ecosystem: Environmental > Aquatic > Marine > Coastal | place: USA: Chesapeake Bay... | reverse complement strand
ATAAAGAAACCTACTTTGGTTTTTTTGTTTTGTTTCCTCTTGTTTTAATTTAAAATTTAATATCTGGCATAAATTACTATTTATCAATCTTTTATAAAAAGTGTATAGGAGTGAAATCTATTACTAGCGATAATCCCATTCCTAACATGATAATGAATAAAGAAATGGGTAGAATTACTAAGGTTAGAATCGAATCTTCCATATAAGTGATATATTTGTCGCACAATATAGGTCAATTCTTCAATTTATCTCTTTTTTAAACAATCCTTCCTTTTTTTTATTTATGTTGTTCAAACTTATTAAAAAACAGATAGGCATCTCTTAAAAATATTATTTCAAACTAATCAAAAACATGGCAAATAAAGGCTGGTTCGTAGTAAAAATATTATTGGCGATTTTCATTATTTATGCAGGCGCACAACATTTTGTAAACCCTGATTTCTTTTTAAAAGTAATTCCACCTTTTTTAATGAAGGCTGGCTATCCTATTGTCTATATTTCTGGAGTTATTGAGATAGCCATTGGCTTACTGATGTTGACCAATAAGTATCAAAGGATGGGTGCACTTTCTTTTATGTGGTTAATGATTATCTTTCTACCTCTTCATATTTGGGATGTATTTGCAGAAAATCCTTTTACAGGCAATCAGCAAAATGCATTAGTAAGGCTGGCAATGCAGTTTGTCCTAATTGTTTTGCCTTGGAAATTAAAAAATGTTTATTCAGATAGTTAAAATTAAAGGCATTACGGTAAAAGTCTGGGTAGCTAAAAATGTATGACAACTCAGGGAGTTGTGTTGCGGTGTACAAGTAACACAACTCTCTTGAGTCGTAAGTTTAAAAGTCTACAATAAAAGTAACCCGACTCTCATGAGTCGTCAACTTTAAAGGTCTACAATTACAGCGTTAATAAGTCTTTGTCATATTTTCAGGGATACATATTATATAATCTGCTTTGCCAAGATGTTCTTTGGTCAATTTCCCAATCATTTCCTGAGAAACGGTAGAGATAGTAAGATACTTCAAATCTGGGGATGCCTTTCTTAAATACCATAAAATACCTTCGTAATTATCGGAATGATAACTGCCATGCAAGTGTAGAAAAAGTTTACTTTTATCAAAATTTTCTAAAATCGAAAAAGCCATAGTAGCATCCTTAATCGCCTGTGCTTTGGGTAGGTTTTCGCCGCTATGCATATCGCCCATCATCGTCAGCATATTTTTATAGCCCGGCAATTCTTTATCATATTCAATTGGCAAAGGCGCTATCCATTCTTTTTCTTCATTGGCTAATAATTCTAAAGCTTCTAATCCTTTTTTAAAAACCAAGCTTGCGTATTTCCTAGGAATATTGGTAGCAATAACAGGAATATAATTGCTTTTAGCAAACTCCACCAAAGGTTCATAATCGGTTGGGTAATTATTCCATAAACGCACTAAAGTATCTAAGGCTTTTCGGTCAATTTCATTGGTTAAATACTGCGTTAAAGCTACTTGATTATCTCGTTCAAACATCTCTGCACCTATCGTTAACTTTCTTTTTGCATAAAGCGATTGTGCCACTTCTAATTGCAACCAATGGGAAATTGGATTATTATGGCTTTCGCCAAATAAAACAATATCTGCTTGTTGTAATTTTTTAAGCATCTTTTTATAAGACACTTTTTTCCCTTTTGCGGTATACAATTGATAAGCAGGCTTATTTTGGGCAGATATGGAAAAAAACGAAAAAATAAATAAACAGGTAAGTATAACTTGGTATTTTTTCATAGTTAAATAGCTAACAGAAATTGAAAATGTAAATGTATACTGCATCAGGGTAAAAAATAGACTTTCTGTTGAAGATTGTTTTATTGTTGAATTGTTACATTGCTTAATAATTACAGCTTAAAATAGGGATAAAACCCTACTCAACAATATAACCATAAAACAATATAGCCATTTGGGTTATAACTTGAGCTGCTCAACCTTTTGAAAATGTTCAAATCTTAACCTGTTAAAGTGTAAAATTACAAATATAAAATTTAAAAGTACCAACCATTCGTAATTTGCATTACTACATTTGACTAAAAGAATGGATATAGATAAGGCGGCTGTTTCCGACAGCCGCCTTATTTCGTAGTCTAATATTATTTACTTTTCCTAGTATAATAAAATGAGGCACAATAAAAGTCAACATTTCGCAAGTTCATCATTCATCCCCGATAAAAATCGGGATTTCGTTTTACTCATCATTTATAGTTCATCATTTCCTTAAGCACCTAAATCATCTAATATTTTCGCCAATTTAGCATCCAACTTATCTTGCACTGCTTCAAATTCAGCTTTACTAGCCAATGGCTCATTGACACTGCAATAGAATTTAATTTTTGGCTCTGTTCCTGATGGTCTAGCAGAAATAATACTACCATCTGCTGTATAAAATTGTAAGACATTCGAGGAAGGCAAATCAATTTTTTGAACCTCTCCACTTACCATATTCTTAGCTAGACTACTTTTATAATCTTTTATCATCGTCACTCTAGAACCGCCTAAAACTGCTGGCGGATGGTTTCTATATCGCTCCATCATCGCTTTAATTTCCTCTGCGCCTGCTTTTCCTTCTTTTTTGATGGCAATTAGCTTTTCTTTATAAAAACCATATTCTAGATACATGTCAATCATAGAATCGTATAAACTACTGCCTTGGTCTTTATAATAAGCAACCATTTCCGCTAACATGGCACAAGAAATGACTGCATCTTTATCTCTCGCGTGTTCTCCAACCAAATAGCCATAACTTTCTTCCCCACCTGCGATAAAGGTTTTTTTACCTTCTAATCGAGTCATGACTTCTCCGATATACTTAAAACCAGTCAGCGTATTATAACAATCAACTTTTTTAGCTGCGGCAATTTTATCAATTAAATAAGAGGTAACAATTGTTTTAACCACATATTGGTTGCCATCAATTTTTCCCGCTTTTTCCCAAGCAGTCAACATATAGCGGATTAATAAACAAGCAGCTTGATTCCCATTTAATAAAATTATTTCTCCCTTATCATTCTTAATCGCCATCCCTACCCTATCTGCATCAGGATCGGTTGCCATGACTAAATCTGCATCAATTTCTTTAGCTTTATCAATCGCCATTTTTAAAGCCTCTTCTTCTTCAGGATTGGGATAAATAACCGTTGGAAAATTACCATCTACTACCATCTGTTCTTCCACTAAGGTCACATTATTAAACCCAAATTGCTTTAACACTGGCGGTACTAAAACACCACCTGTTCCATGAATGGGAGAAAAAACAATTTTTAAATCTGATTGTCTAGCAATTGCCTCTTTGGAAATAGATAAGGCAACTAATTCGGCTAAATATTTTTCATCAACCTCTTTCCCTATCAACTCAATTAACTCCTCATTTCCTGCAAAGTTGATTTGCTCAATATTGTCAATTTTTCTAACTTCTTCTAGAACCGCCGTATCATGCGGGGAAACTAATTGACCACCATCTTCGCCATAAGCTTTATATCCATTATATTCTTTTGGGTTATGAGAAGCCGTCAACATCACACCACTTTGACAGCCATTTTCTCGAATAACATAAGATAATTCAGGAGTTGGTCTTAAGCCTTCAAAAAAGTAAACATAAATACCATTCGCCGAAAAAACTTCAGCCGTCATTCTAGCAAATTCTGTGGAATTATTCCGACAATCATGCGCAATCGCCACTTTTATTTGTTGATTTGGATACCTCTTTTTCAGATAATTAGACAACCCTTGAGTTGCCATACCTAAGGTATATTTATTGACTCGATTTGAACCAACGCCCATAATTCCTCTCAATCCTCCTGTTCCAAATTCTAAATCTTTATAAAAAGCATCCGTCAATTCTGTTACTGCACCTGTTTCCATCATTTGCCGAATTGCCTCCTTCGTTTCAGCATCATAGCCGCCATTTAACCATTTATTGACATTAATTTTAACGGTAGGTTCTAAGTCTAACACAAGCATTCTATTGATTATTGGTGATTAAATTAGATGTAAATTACAAATCCATTTTACGAGGTTTCCCCTCCTTTGTTCAAATGAATTGTAAATATAATTTAATTGTAATAAGTTGAAAGGCTAATTTAAGTAGGAAAATAAATTTAGGGTTATAAAAATGGTATCAGGTATCGGGTGTCAGGTGTCAGGCCAGATGTATGTCCACATCACTGCTGACACCTGACACCCGATACCTAGCACCTATTTAATCATTTCCCGCCACTAATAGACCATAAAGCAATTTTTGTCTAAAAAGCTATCAACGAATTATTAAAAACCAAAATTCTTTCCTATACTGCGCGAATATTTAATCAAGAGCTAATGCTAGCAATAATTCCTACTTTCCCATTAGTACCTTGGAGGTTTAAAAAACGCTCCAAGGTCTTCGAGAAATACCTAAAATTATTGCCCATGCAAAGCAAAACCAACGATAACACATGCAGTTAATTATTGAAAATTTATCTAAAACTTACCCGAACGGTACTAAGGCATTAGACGGCGTTAATCTAACTATTAATAAAGGAATGTTTGGTTTATTAGGACCGAACGGCGCAGGGAAATCGACCCTCATGCGGACTATTTCTACTCTACAAGAACCCGATACAGGAAGTGCTCAAATTGGCGATATTAATATTTTGGAAACACCGATGGAGCTTCGGAAAATATTAGGGTATTTACCCCAATCTTTTGGAGTTTATCCTAAAATGACCGCCAATAAATTATTGCATTATTTTGCTGCCTTAAAGGGAATTGCTTCCAAAAAAGAACGGGAAACAATGGTCGATTATGTGTTAGACATCACTAATTTAACTAAGGTAAAAAATAGAGAAGTGGCTCGTTATTCTGGCGGTATGCGCCAACGATTTGGCATTGCCCAATTATTATTAAATAAACCCAAATTAATTATAGTGGATGAGCCTACCGCTGGCTTAGACCCTGCGGAAAGACATCGGTTTTTGAATGTCTTACGAGCTTTAGGAAAAGACCATATTGTTCTCTTTTCTACTCATATTGTAGATGATGTAAAAGACCTTTGTACCGATATGGCAATCATGAACAATGGTCAAATTTTACTAAATGAATCCCCTCAAGCCGCAGTTGGTAAATTGGAAGGAAAAGTTTGGGAAAAGACGATTAGTCCAGAAGAATTGGAAAGTCACGAAGGCGCACATCAAGTTATTTCTTCTAACTTCAAACAAAATAATCAATTGAACATCAGGGTTTTAAGCGCGGAAAAACCTAGCGAATATTTTCAAGCATCCAAAGTAGAATTAGAGGACGTTTACTTCTCTTTATTGAATAATTTGACTGCCTAAAATCAGTTAACAGTTATCCGCAACTTAGAACTGCCGACTGATAACTGTGAACTGCCAACTGATCATCTTCTAGACCAACCAAAACATGATAAAACATATATTCAAATTCGAGCTTGATTACTGGTTTAACCGCTGGCAATTTTATATTTATATGGCGATTTCCTTCTTTGCTGGCTATCTAACAATGGTCGCTTCTGGAGGACTTTTTGATAGCAATACCGCTACTGTTAGTTCAGCGACCTGGATTAATGCCCCTAGTAGTTTATTAGTCACGATAGCTGGTTTTTCTTCGTTTTTATACTTTTTCTTACCAGCTATTTTTGGTACGTCTATTAGCAAGGATTTTACGAGTGAAACCCATCACGTTTTATACTCTTATCCTTTCACCAAATTTGACTATTTCTTTGGTAAATTCTTTGGTGCTTTTGTCATTGCACTCATCGTTTTTTCCTTTGTAGGAATCGGTGTTTTTGCAGGAGTAATGACGCCTGGGATGAATCAGAAGTTATTAGGACCTAATAGTTTTATGCCCTATTTAAAAACTTATGGCATCTACGTTATTCCGAATATTTTAATATTTGGTGCCATTGTTTTTATAGTGGTCAGTGCGACTAGAAATGTCACATTAGGGTATATCGTAGTCATTATTTTATTATTCCAAGATGCTTTGACCGCACAGGTTTTCGATGAAATGGATAATAAATTCTGGGGTGCTTTATTAGACCCCTTTGGCTTTAGGGCACACCTATTTTATGCAGAATATTGGACAGTAGAAGAGCAAAATGTGAATCCAATTCCATCTGGTGGCTATGTGCTTTTAAATCGGGCGCTTTGGGTAGCCATTGGTTCGGTTATTATTGGGTTGTTTTATAATTACTTCCAATTATCCCAATCTCCTTTCTCTTTTTTCAAGAATAAGCAGCAGGAAGCGGAGGCAATGGATACGCAAAAACATGGCAGACCTTTATTAAATGTTAGTTTACCAACCGTAAATTTCACCGATAACCTAGGTTTTCAGTTGAGCAATATTTTTAGTTTTGCTTGGATGCATTTAAATTATATTGTTCGGAATACCGCTTTTATCGTTTTTGCGATATTAGGCATCATCTTCCTATTAATCATTTTATCTTTTTCTGGTCAAATTCTAAATACCGAAACATTACCGCTAACAGAACAGATTCTGAATTATGGAAGTGTGACTTATCTCTTTATCTTAATTCTAACTTTTTTATTTTCTGGTTTTTTATTACATCGAGAAAAAGAAGTAAAGATCGACCAATTAGTAGATGCGACGCAAAGTCAGAATTTTGTGCATTTATCAGCAAAATTATTGGCGATTATTGCCATGCAACTTATTCTATTATTACTCATCATGGTGAGTGGTATTGCTTATCAATTATACAAAGGATTTTATGATATTAATATTAGTTTATATCTTTTTGATTTAATGGCTATTCGGATATGGTACTTTATTCCTTGGGCAGCACTTGCCTTTTTAATTCATCATTTTGTACCCAATAAATATGTTGGATTTATTATCCTATTAGGCTTATTTATTGGCCTTCCTTTTTTAGATAAAATTGGCTTAGAACAGAGCATGTTTCGGTTTAATCAAGGTGGTTCAATCGTCAGTTATTCTGCGCTAGATGGATATGGTACTCGTTTTAATCGTTTTATAGCTTATAGAAGTTATTGGTTGTTGCTCGGTTTTGTGTTTTTATTTTTGACGAGTCTTTTCTGGCGAAGAGGTTACAGTTTTACCATTGGCGAAAGACTGGCAAAAGCCAAAAAGAGAATGAATCTAAAACTAGGTGGTGGTTTAGCTTTAAGTTTAATTGCCTTTTTGTCTATGGGTTTCTTTATTTATAATGAGAATAATGTTAAAAACAAATTTACGAGTTCCAAAGAAAGCGAGCAAAATTTAGTGAATTGGGAAAAGCAATATAAAAAATACGAAAAAACGCCTACCCCAAGAATTACGGCGGTTAACATCAATTTGGATTTAGTACCAGAAAATCAAACTTTTAAAGCAAATGGAACCTATCAATTAGTCAATAAAACTGGACAAAACATTGATACTTTATTACTCAATTATGTCAATCATCCTTTTGAATTTGAGTTTGATAAAGCAACCGAATTGGTTTCCAAGGACGAGGACATGAATTTTTCCATTTATGAATTACCGCAACCCTTATTGCCTGGAGATACCATGAATTTTAGCTTTACCATGGAGAATCGGGCGAATACTTCCTTTAGAGTTAATTCAGGAGTACAGACCAATGGTACTTTTTTAAATAATAGTATTTTCCCTTCTTTGGGTTATTCGTCAAATGGCGAATTATCAGATGATGATGTCAGAAAGAAATATGATTTGCCCCCTAAAGAAAGAATGCCACATCCAACGGACACCGCAGCTTTAGCCAATACCTATATTTCTGGGGATGCCGATTGGATTGATTTTGAAACAACTATTAGTACCGCCCCTGACCAAATTGCGATTGCCCCAGGGTATTTGCAAAAAGAATGGGAAGAGAATGGACGGAAATATTTCCATTATAAAATGGATTCGAAGATGCTTAATTTTTACAATTTTGTATCGGGCAGATATACCGTCAAAAAAGACAAATGGGAGGATGTCACTATTGAAATTTATTACCACGAAGCGCACGATTACAACCTTGACCGCTTTATCAAAGGTTTGAAAAAAGGCTTTGACTATTACACCAAAAATTTCAGTCCTTATCAGCATAAACAAGTACGAATTATCGAATTTCCTGCTTATTATGGTGGCTTTGCCCAATCATTTGCCAATACGATTCCGTTCTCTGAATCTGTAGGTTTTATTGCAAATGTAGACGAATCGGAAGAAGGCGGAGTCGATTATCCATTTAGTGTTACTGCACACGAATTAGCGCATCAATGGTGGGCACATCAAGTAATTGGTGCTAAAGTGCAAGGCGCTACTTTAATGTCTGAAAGTTTATCGGAATACAGTTCTTTAAAGGTCTTAGAAAAAGAATATGGGGCTGATAAAATGCGTATTTTCTTAAAAGATGCCTTAGATAAATATTTATTAGGCAGAACGACTGAGCAGAAGAAGGAAAAGGCGTTGATGTATAATGAAAACCAACAGTACATTCATTATCAAAAAGGGTCTTTGGTTTTATATGCGATGAGTGACTACTTGGGCGAGGATAAATTTAATGGCATTTTGAGCAGTTATATTGATAGCGTAGCCTTCCAAGAAGCACCTTATACGACTTCTTTAGAATTTGTGGGCATGATTGAGGAAGCTACCCCCGATTCTTTAAAGTACTTGATTAAGGATATGTTTGAGACCATTACTTTGTATAATAATAAGGTGATGAAAACAGAAAGCGAGGAATTAGAGAACGGCAAATATAAAGTCACCATTGATTATCATGCTCGAAAATACCGCACCAACGAAAAGGGTAAAAGAGTCTATGCCGATGAAGGTATGGAAGGTTATTTTGAGTTAAATGAAAAGCAAGATACGGTCAAGTCCCTTCCCCTAGCCGATTATATTGAAATTGGTGTTTTTGGAGAGGATGATAAAGAATTGTATTTACAAAAGCATAAAATCACTAACATCTTTGGAACGGTTGAGATTATTGTGGACGAAGAACCTGAGGAGGTTGGGATTGATCCCTATAATAAGTTGATTGATACGCAGGGGGATGATAATCGGCGGAAGTTGTAGCCTTTGAGATTTAGGATTAGGTGACTGTTTCATGGAGGGATTTGCTTTATGAAACAGTTATTTTTTTATTACTACCTGATTTTCGGTAGTTTATATTGCAAATATATGAACGAATTCGTGTATGAACAAGCTGTCAGATAAAATTACAATAAAATAAAAACTTATAATACATGGAGTTTCCAAAAAAAAACGAATACTATCCTGGTTATCAACCATATATTGACCTTGTTGATAAGGAGCATTTTTTTGAACAATTTGACAAGGTCACAAACGAAACGGTTGATTTATTTAAGTCAATCCCTATTGATAAATTAAATTATAAATATGCTGAAAACAAATGGACAATAAAGGAAGTCCTCATGCATATAATAGATACGGAAAGAGGGTTTTCCTATAGGACAATAGTATGTTTACGAAATGATAACAAAACGCCATTATATGGAATGGACGAAGATTTTTATGCTAAAAACGTAAATGTTACAAATAGAGGTATTGAAAGTATGTTGGAAGAATTTGAAATAGTAAGAAAAGGATTTAGAATTTTATTTAAAAACTGTACAGCCGAACAAGCCTCATTTTTAGGAAACAGAGTTGGTCATAAAATTTCGGCAAGAGCATTAGGCTATATTTCTATTGGACACACTCAACACCATTTAAATATAATAAAGGAAAGATATTTAGACAGTTGATAAAACCCGAACAGCTAATAAAGTATATATTTTCAGAAGCATAAAATGGAGATAGCCACAACATAGAAGAAACTTACGAAATATAAAAATCATCAAATAACCACAATAACAAATAAAAAAACTAAACATGAAAAGTAAAATCTTTCTTTTTGTCGGCGTATTTATGGTAGTAGATGTTATTCAAAAGCTAGTAAAATGTCCTGCTTGCGATGATGATTACTTTGGCTATGTAGTTTCAGGATACACCTATTTGGCAATTAAAATAGTATTCGCAGCAATAATTTTATATAGCGCATATACCGAACACCAAAAAAGTAAAAACCAATTACCTAAGGAGGGATAAAAAATCAAAATATGAAAAACAACTATTCGCTAATTCTAATAATTGGATTGAGAATCTCCACCCAAAACATAACTAGCAAAAGAAAAAAATGAATCAAAAAGAACTATCAGCATTAACCGATCAAGAACTGTTAGCCGAAGCAAAAAAAATGAAATCAGCTTCCATAATGAATGCTCTATTAATTGGAGTTATGATTGGAGTGGTCATTTGGAGTGTTGCAAAAAATACCGTTGGATTTTTTACCTTAATTCCCTTATTTTTTGCCTATAAATTAATCAATAAGGATAAAGATCATAAAGCATTGAAAGACTATTTAAAAGAACGAAATTTGAAATTTTAACTATTAAAAACAGCATTAGATAAAATTAATAGTCACCAATATCTTTTGTCTATTATACGCTTCAACCATCACAAAAGCGGACATCACGTAGGTAAGTTCGCAGCAAGAATTTAATGCTGTCCATAATAGTTCGGCAAATACGATAATTTGGAGAGCTGGCACTTATTCCAATATCTACATGACCCTTCAGGCAATTGGAAGGAATCGCCAAGAAGACGTCAAACGAGTACAGACTATTAAGTTTATTAAAATTAAGTAGTCTTTCCAGATAATACTATTGGATTAAGTCTGAGCCAAATCATAAATCTTACATCATAAATCTGTCACGTAAAAGCTAGATGGATATACGATGTAAGATGTAGGATGTAAGATTTATGATTTTGTCGCCCGCTCAAAAATCAGAGGGAACTTTATCCCACATTCTGAAAGCGCTAAATATAGATACTAAAAGAACTACCCTTTCACAGCCTCCTTATACTCCTCATACCCAAACACCTCATCCAAAGACAATTTATTAACCGCCCCATACTTACTCAAAGCTTGAAAATTCATTTTTTCCTCATCTCCAACCACTGCAATATTGAATTTTTTGTCTTTAATATATTTTGCATGAAATGCCTTTAAGTCTCCAAAAGACATTGTTTTAACTCGACTATACACATCTTTCCGAATGTCATAATCCAAGTTTTTACGCTTAGCCGCTAAATAATTGAAGAAAATAGACGTCTTGGTAATCCGAGAACTTTCGATTTTATTCAAAATAGATTTTTTAGCCGTTTCAAAGTTCTTTTCTGATTCTGGTAGGTTGTTTAATAAATTAACCAAAGCATCTAATGCTTCTTCTTGTTTATCTGCTTGCGTGCCTAAATAAGCCGTTAAGTAGTCATTATCTTCTGCTTTGCTGGCTACATTATAGCGAGAGAAAACAGAATAAGCCAAACCTCTAGCCTCTCTAATTTCTTGGAATAAAACAGAAGACATGCCACTACCAAAGTATTCATTAAAGACATTCACTTCGGGCATAATTTCTTTATTGAATTGGTCTTGCTTAGACGTCAACATCATTTCCGCTTGCACCATATCGTAATTGGCAAAATAGACATTTGGGTCTGCCATATCTGTGGTCGCAAATACTTTTTTGGTGGGTAACGGCTGCATTTTTTCTGGCACTCGATGCAATTCATTTAAGGTCGCAACGACTGCATCCTGCTTCATTGGCCCATAATACATGACTTTATGTTCCATTTTCGGAATACTTTTTATCATCCCAATCAATTCAGCTGATTGTAAACTGCTTAATTCATCATTGGTCAAAACGTTGGTATAAGGAGAATCTTTACCATATTTTGCATAATTTGCTAGACCTTGCCATAAAATTCGCCACTTTTCTTTCTTCGCATCCGAACGAGATTTATGGGCATCCGCAATCATATTTTCTAGCACTTCCCCATCTCCTTGTGGATTGGCTAATAAATCTTCAAATAGCTTCATAGCTGGTTTCATGTTCTCACTTAAACCAGATAGATATACATAAATTCTTTCTTCTTGAGAATTGATACCAAAATTACAGCCTAATTTATAGAGTTCTTTTTTGAAATCTTCTGGGCTTAAATCTGGGGTGCCTAAATATTTCAGATAATCTAAAGCTAATTTAATGGTTGGATTTTCATTTGTACCCGTTTCCAATAAGTAGTACATGGTAAAGAGGCTATTTTCTGTATTCTCTTTATACATAACGGGCACATTGCTTTTCATGGTAGTTTGCGCAAAGTCTTTGGTGTAATCCACAAAAACAGGCGCTACTTCTTCCACTTCTCTATCTTGAATCCGCTTAAAGAAATCAGATTGCGTCAAACGGTCTAAATCCACAGGGGTAATACTTGGTTTTTCAACTTTTTGTTTATTAGGATCTTCTCCATTTTCTTTATAGACCGTTACATGATGCACATATTTTTCATTCACAAATTTCATAATATCTTCCTTCGTCAAAGACTCCATCTTCTTGATCAAGCTCACTTTTTCAATCCAAGGCATATCATTCGTAAAAGCCATAACCATCGCATTTGCTCTAGCATAATTACTTTCCATTTCCTCCATCTTCGACTTCTTAAACTCATTGATAATCGCAGGGACTAACCAATCTTCAAATTCTCCTTTTTTAATCAATTCTAATTGGTCTAAAATTAAGCCTCTAACTTCTGCTAAAGTCTGCCCTTCTCTAGGTTCTCCCCAAAAATTATGGATAGAATAATCGTTCATCGCATTAACATAACTGCCCGCTTTCAACACTTTTTGTCCCTGTACTAAATTCAAATCAATCAACCCCGCCGTACTGTTATTTAACATAAAATCAACTACCTGCAATTTGTGGTAATCTTCACTTCGCATGCCGTCAAATCGAAAGCCCATGCTCAATCTTTCTTTATCTGGACCTATGACGGTCGCTTCCTTATTGCTGGTCAATGCAGGCTCTTCGATAGACACATATTTTTCCAAAGGTTTAGGTGCAATTTTGCCCCAATATTGGTCGATTAACTGAATCGTTTTTGCTGGGTCTAAATCTCCACTCATACAAATTGCCATGTTATTTGGCACATAATACTTATAGAAATAGGCATTAATATCTTTAATTGATGGGTTTTTCAAATGCTCAATCGTACCAATTACGGTTTGTGTACCATATTGATGTTTAGAAAACATATTGCTCAGCATCGCTTCGTATGCCTTTCGACCGTCACTATCTAAGCCTCTATTTTTTTCTTCATACACCGTTTCTAATTCCGTATGGAATAGGCGATTCACAATGATTTGAAAACGATTCGCTTCAATATCTAAGAAATTCTCTAATTGGTTAGTAGGAATATTATTCACATAGACGGTTCGGTCATTCGTCGTATAAGCATTTGTGCCTGTATAGCCTAGAAAAGAACACATTTTGTCATATTCATTGGCAATCGCCAATTTAGCTGCGTCATTAGAGACCTTATCAATTTTAGCGTAGTGCGCTTTTCTTTCGTCAGGATCCGTAATGCCACGGTATTCTTCAAATAGATTTTCTATTTCCATCAATAATTTACTTTCTGCTTCCCAATCTTTAGTCCCATAATCAGCAGTACCTTTAAACATAATATGCTCTAAATAATGAGCTAAACCAGTTGAATTGGCTGGGTCAAATTTACCACCTGCTTTCACAGGAATATAGGTCATAATTCGAGGTTCTTCTTTATAGACACTGAGATAGACTTTTAGACCATTTTCTAAGGTGTAAATTCTAGTTTTCGAAGGGTCATTTTCTACAAAATCGTAAGTATAGCCATTTATATCTGTAGCTGTTTTGGAAACCAATTGTTTGGTATCTGTGGCTTGTTGGCAAGCAGTAAAAATAAGGGTAATGCCGAGCACCAGCATTAGCAGTTTGGATGATCTCATTCAAATAGATTTAGTGGTTTAAAATGTTTAGTTCGATAAATATACAAAAAGAATAATATTTTAACGCAAAAAATGGATTTAGTAACGCTTATATCTTAATTTTAACAAATATACCAAATTATCTTTCACTTGTTCAGCAATCCTCAATTGGGTTTGCCTATCATCAAGTAACTTTCCAATATTAACTCGACAATTAATATTGCTAGATGATTTCAATCTTTTCTTTCTTTAAAATTTTCTAGCACCATTACTTGTCGAATTAATGGTGGGAATTTACTGGAAAATAAAACACGAACTTTCTAAACTTTCAGAAAATTTTGAAGTTTACTTTTTAAACTGTTTTATCAAAGTAAAAAATAAGGTACTTTTGCAAAAGAGATGAAGGAAAAGCAGTTTAAGTTTTATCACCATGCTAAAAGATACATAAAATGAGTCAAATCGTTAAACCATATCAGGAAGAAGGTAGCAAAAAGGAACAAGTAGGAAAAATGTTTGATAATATTGCGCCTTATTACGATTTTCTGAATCGCCTCTTAACTTTGCGAATAGATGTTTTATGGAGACGTAAAGCCATTCGTTCCATTAAGAATCGGGACGCTAAGCATATCTTAGATGTCGCTACAGGCACAGCAGATTTAACCGTTGAAATCAACAAGCAGTTAAAGCCTGAACAAATTATTGGGATGGACTTATCTCATGAAATGCTAGAAGTAGGTCGTAAAAAAATTGCTAAAAGAGGTTTGGATAAATTAATTCAATTAGATCAAGGAGATAGTGAAAATTTGCAGTATGAAGACAATAGTTTTGATGTAGCCACCGCTGCATTCGGTGTTAGAAACTTTGAAGATTTAAAAGCTGGTTTGACTGAAATGCATCGAGTTTTGAAAACTAATGGACAAATTGTCGTATTAGAGTTCTCCCGCCCCACAATATTTCCCTTCAAACAGTTGTTTAATTTATATTTCAAATATATACTTCCCCTCATTGGAAAAGTAACTTCTAAAGATCCTAAAGCGTATCAATATCTTTATGAATCAGTACAAGCTTTTCCAGACGGGGAAGATTTTTTAAAAGTACTAAGAGAAGTAGGATTTAACTCAAATCAATGCAAGAAATTAAGTTTAGGAATTTGCTCCATTTATACAGGTTTCAAGTGATTCAGTTGGCAGTTAGCAGTTGGCAGTTAGCAGTTTCGAGTAGGAAAGTAGGCCGATTATTGACGCTAATTGGTTGTTTCTTTTTTTTACAAAGTGGAGATATTTCTGCTCAAAATGCTAGGGGGAATTATAATTTCCTAGATTTTCAGCAAAAGCCTTACTACTTTGGCATTACCCTCGGCTTTAATCGAGCCAATTACCGAGTTTTTCATTCCAAAACTTTTATTAGAAATGAAGATGTAGAAACGGCAGAATCTGTTAGTGGCCCAGGGTTCAATTTGGGAATTGTTACTAATTTAAAAATTGGACAATATTTTGATTTTAGATTTTTACCGACCCTTTCTTTTGCTGAAAAGCGATTAGAGTTTACGCCAGGCAATAATCCAGACAAACCGAATGTTCCGCTCACAAGAAATATAGAATCCGTCTTAGTAGAAATGCCTTTTCATATAAGGTTCAAATCTGCTCCCTATAAAGATATGCGCTTGTTCGTTATTGCTGGTGTAAAATACGGGTTTGATGTAGCAAGTGATTCTAAAGCAAGACAGGCAGATTCGCAAGTAAAAATTGCACCTACGGATTTTTCAGGTGAAATTGGCGTTGGTATTCAATTTTTCTTCCCTTATTTTATCTTTTCTCCAGAATTAAAAATGTCGCAAGGTTTAGGAAATACTTTAATTTTTGATGAAAGTTTACCACAATCTACGGTGATTGAAAAGGTATTGTCTCGGACTTTCACTTTGTCTTTGCATTTTGAAGGGTAAGAAGTAGCTTGGGCTTCCAGCCCGAGTAGCACAATCAGATAAATAGCCTGCTAAAAATAATCCGTTGCTAAGTATCTTAGCAACGGATTATTTTTTTGTTGATGCAATAATATGGTCTACTCTACTTTTGCCTACTTTAAAAGAGCAATTTTTTGGACAATTGTCTGTGCATGTTTCAATTTTGATTCCATCGTCCAACCTGCAATATGAGGAGACAGTACTACCCTATCTGATTGAATTAAATATTGAAATGGCTTAGGTAAATTAGCTGCTTTAAAAGCTTCAAAAGATTGTTCTTCATATTCCAAAACATCCAAACCAGCGCCTAAAACTTGCCCTTTTTTTATGGCTTTTACTAAATCTTTGGTATTCAAAACCAAGCCTCTAGCGGTATTAATCACATAAATGGGTTTCTTGAATTTTTTCAAAAAAGCTTTGTCAATAAAATAATGATTGGCTTTATCATAAGGAATATGAATACTGATAATATCACTTTCTTTATGTAAGGTTTTAAGAGAGACCTCTATCGCATATTTCTTACTAAACCCTTTTTTGTATTTGTCATACGCCATTACTTTGACGCCAAAACCAGCCAATCGCTTTGCCATCGCTTGCCCCATATTCCCGAAACCGATAATTCCAACTGTTTTCCCTTTCAGTTCCACGCCTCTATTCGGTTCTCTAAGCCATTGTCCTTTCCGAATTTCTCGGTCTCCTTTAGACAGATTATTTAATAAACAGAGTAATAAACCCATACTATGTTCTCCTACGGCATCTCTGCTTCCTTCAGGAGATAGAATAATTTCTATGCCTTTCTTTTTGGCGTAAGTCCTATCAATATGTTCAAAGCCTACTCCTACTCTTGCTAGAAACCTTAAATTGGTCGCATTTTTAAAAAAAGATTTATCGGCACGAAAACGACTTTTCATGACAACACCATAATAGGTAGTCATTTTCTGCTCAATCTCTTCCTTCGTTGAGGTATAATCAAAGTCTACTTGAAAACCTAACTCAGTTAATGCTTTGGGTAAATAAGGATGAATTCCTTTATTTGTTAATAATATTTTTTTGGCCATTAATTATTTTTATTTTTTACCGAATTATGGGCGATATTACATTTCCTAGGGTTTGCACCCTAGGCTACATTATATCGCCCTTTCAGGGCTAAAGCATAAACTTGTCGAACTATGTTTGAATAATCTCAACACTATAAGTAATATTAACCGATTTTTCCAACATTTTAGAAACGGAGCAGTATTCTTCCATTGATAATTGAACTGCTCGCTGCCCCTTACTTTCCGCAATTTTTCCAGTTAATTTAAAATGGATGTGAATATCTGTAAAAACAGCAGGCACTTGGCCTTCAGCTCGTTTCCCTTCTACCGTCACTTTAATATCCTCTAGTTGTTGGCGCTGTTTTTTCAGAATCATCACCACATCAATGGAACTACAGCTTGCTATCGCTGATAATACCATCTCCATTGGTCGCATCGCTTTATTGCCACCACCTATAGCAAGAGAACCATCGGATTCAATTGTTAAACCATCTTGATTGCTAGAAATAAAATGAAAAGCATCATCTGCTCTGTGTAATTCGATTTTCATATAAAAAGGTAAAGAGGTATAAAGGTAAAGAGCATCAAAGGTAAAAAGGGCATCAGGTTTAGAAACTTCTTTACTTATTGCCATTCTAACCTCTTTACCCCGTAACCTTTATACCTTGTTTTAAAATAAATTCGTCAATAAATTTGAATATTAGTCAAAAAGCTAATAGATTTACAGCTTATAATATTACATTTTATTGCAAATGTAATATTCCTCTATCTTTCATACCCAATTTTTTGGGTTTTTATAGAGAAGGGTGAAGAGAACGGGCTCAATGCAACCCTGGCAACCGGTTTCAATCATGAAACATCGGTGCCAAATCCCGCCAAGCTTACTGAGGTAAGTAATTTTGGACATATAAATACAAATACTCATGTTTCACAAGTTTGCTTATTTCCGCTGAATAGGAATGTCTTAATTTAAGACATCACTAATCTTATTGACTACTTTCAAAATAATAGTTTATCAAATTATTTTGTTTTAGCCAATATATTACATGTATTGATTGAATATAGTTCAAACAATTGTAGGTTTTTTCCTGCTATTTTATTAATGGAAAAATTTTAATTACTTGACTTTAAACACCATTTTGACAGCTAATTATACAACCAATGAAGTGAAGATATTACAGCACAAAAAACCGTTTCCGCTTGCCTGTGGCGAGACTTTACCAAGTATTGATATCGCTTATTGTACTTCCGGTCAACTGAATAAAAACAAAGATAATGTTGTTTGGATTTGTCATGCTTTGACTGCCAACGCAGATGCACTAGATTGGTGGGATGGATTGGTCGGTCAGGGAAAAGTATTTGATCCTGCTAAATATTTTATTATTTGTGCCAATACACTCGGTTCATGCTATGGTGCAACTTGCCCTTCAAGCATCAATCCCAATACGGGAACCGCTTATCATAAAGATTTTCCATTAATTACTATTCAAGATATTGTGAATTCCCACAATATTTTACGAAAACATCTCAAAATTGACCAAGTTGAGGTATTAATTGGTGGTTCTATGGGCGGGCAGCAAGTTTTAGAATGGGCGGTAGCTAACCCTACTCTTTTCAAGTATATCATTCCTATTGCCACAAATGCTAAACATTCTCCTTGGGCGATTGCCTTCAATGAGTCGCAAAGAATGGCTATGGAAGCAGACCCTACACTTTTTACCAATTTACCAGATGCGGGACACAAAGGATTAGAAGCAGCTAGAGCGATTGCCATCCTATCTTATCGGCATTATGTTACTTATGAAAATAGCCAACAAGATAAAAGTGCTAAATTAGAAGACTTTCGAGCCGCTTCTTATCAAAAATATCAAGGGTTAAAACTTAGAAAAAGATTTGAACCATTAGCTTATTATGCTTTATCAAAAGCCATGGATTCGCAAGATATTGGAAGAGGGCGAGGTGGAATAAAAAAAGCGTTAAAACAAATAAAAGCGAAGGCACTCGTCATTTCTTTAGATACAGACGTATTATTCCCTCCTACCGAACAAAAATTCATTGCCAAATATATCAAGGGCGCAAAATATAAAAAAGTAAAATCCAAATTCGGTCACGATGGTTTTTTAATTGAATATCCGCAATTGGAAAAATTGATTAGTAAATTTTTAGCTAAATAATAACTAATGAATAAATTTGAAACACAAGCCATTCGAGTTCAGGCAGAAAGAAGTCATAATAGAGAACATAGCGTTCCAACTTATATGACCTCCAGCTTTATGTTTGATGATGCAGAACACATGCGTGCGATGTTTGCAGGAGAAGCAGAAGGCAATATCTATTCTAGATACTCCAATCCCAATACCGATGAATTGGTCAAAAAAGTCTGTCTGATGGAAGGGGCAGAAGCTGGTTTCACAACTGCTTCGGGGATGTCTGCGGTGTTTAATAGTATTGTTCCTTTCTTAAAAGCTGGAGATCATGTGATTGCTTCACGAGCAGTTTTTGGTTCAACTCACCAGATTTTAACGCAAATTTTGCCTAGATGGAATATTGCGTTTACTTATGTCGAACCTGATGATGTTGGAAGTTGGGAAAGTGCCGTACAAGCCAATACTAAAATGCTGATTTTAGAAACCCCTTCTAATCCAGGTTTAGCTTTAATCGATTTGGAAGCAGCAGGCGTTTTTGCTAAAAAACATGATTTAATTTATTGCGTGGACAATTGTTTTGCGACGCCTTATCTTCAACAGCCTATTAAATATGGTGCAGATATTGTTTGTCATTCTGCTACTAAATGGATGGATGGGCAAGGCAGAGTTTTAGGAGGAATCATTGTAGGGAAAGCGGAATTAATGGCCGAAATAAAAGTATTTATTCGACATTCTGGCCCAGCTATGTCCCCATTTAATGCTTGGACTATTTCTAAAAGTTTAGAAACGTTAGCTGTCAGAATGGATAGACATTGTGCCAATGCTAAAAAAGTCGCTCTATTTTTTGATAAAAATGAAGAAATTCAGCGAGTACTATATCCACATCATCCTAAACATCCACAATACAAATTAGCTAAAAAACAAATGACTCAAGGTGGCGGCATTGTTACTTTTGAAGTAGTAGGAGGTTATGAAAGAGCTAAAGCTTTTATAGATGAAATCAAAATGATTTCCCTTTCTTCTAATTTAGGAGATACTCGGTCAATTGTTACCCATCCCGCTTCTACCACTCATTCTAAATTATCAGAAACAGAACGATTCTCGGTTGGTATTACACCAGGAATGGTTCGATTATCAGTTGGTTTAGAACATATAGAAGATATTATTGCCGATTTACAGCAAGCCTTAGAAAAATCTAAAGTGGTAATCACTAAGCAAATGGCATCATCGTTAACCTAACGGTATAATCACTTGCTGTTGACAGTACTAAGTTAGCATCAATTTTCTCAGCACGCATTTTCATATTGGCAATTCCTTGACCTTGTTTCTTGGATTTATCAGTCATTTCTTTAGGTTGCCCATCATTTTGAACCACCAAGATGAATTGTTTGTTTTCGTTGCTAAAATTGATGTTAACGGTGGTGGTATCTGCATGTTTTACTATGTTATTAATGGCTTCTTTGTAAATAAAATAAAGATTTTCTCTTAACAAAACTGACATTTTCTTTTTGCGATTGATATTTTTTACATCCAATTGCCAGCTAATTTCTAGCGGATCTAAAATATCCATGGCATGCTCTGACATTCGAGCAATCAAATCTTCAACTTTATCGTTTCTAGAATCAATTGACCAGATAACGTCGCTCATTCTACTCATTGCTGAACGGCTAATTTTAGTGATTTTATTCAACTTTGGTTTAGTCTTAGCATCCGAAGTAACCATTTCTAATAACTCACTTTGCATGGCAATGCCAGATAATAAACCACTCACTTCATCATGTAAGTCACTCGACAACTTAGTTCTGATTCGCTCTACTTTTAATTTTTGTTTTAATTGATACTCATTAAAAAGTTGTAAAATTCCTCCTAAAATAAGCGAAACTAGCACCCAAAATTGCCAAGTTTTATGGAATGCTTGTAACACTTTAATATTAATTGAGAGCGATTCTTCGCTCCAATTCCCTTTAGAAGTTGCACCTTTTACTAATAATTTATAATTACCCGTCGGCAAAGCACTATATCGAATACTATTATCAGTCCCTAAAAATACCCAATCTTCATCATATCCTTCTATCTTTACTTGATATTGATTGTTTTCAGGATTGCTATAGTCGGGAAGACTAAAAAATAGTTCTAAATATTTATCATTTGGTTGTAAAGTAATGCTCGATAAAGCAGCTAATCCCTTAATTTGATTTTCAATTTTATTCTTTTTGCCATTATAGTAAACCAGCTTGGTTAATATTACTTTAGGTGCAGGTGATGCATTTAGTAAATCTTTTTCATAAAAACTACTAAGCCCGTTCACTCCTCCAAAATAATACCTTCCTTGCTTATCCTTGTATTGAGCAAAACGATTAAATTCATTATCACTTAATCCATCTTTTTCAAAAAAATTATAAAAAGCCTCTGTTCTAGCATTAAAAAAATTAAGCCCCAAAATGGTACTAATCCAATAGGTATCAGGGGCTTCGCCAGCAATAACGCCATAAGTTTGATTGGAAGAAAGTCCATCTTTTTTAGTAAAATTTTGTTTAGTACTATCTTTTAGATTGTAAATATCAAAACCCTTATTCGTACCTATCAATAATTCCTCTTTATTAATCTCTAATAATGCTTCAATATTATTACTACTCAATCCTCTTGCCTGGTCATATAAGTCCACTGTATTGTCCATCACATTAACTTTATATAAACCAGTCATTGTTCCTATCCAAAGATGCCCATTATCACTTGGTTGAATAAAATTAGTAAAAGTTTTAGCAAAGGGATTTCGCCCTTCTACCGTACTAAATGACGTAATCTTTTCCGTTTCAGGGTCAAAAAAGAATAGTTCAGAATCACTACTTCCGTCGGTGGCTACGATCCCAAAAAGGCCATCCTTTGTTTTACAAAAAGATTCTATTTTCTTTTCAAAATAAAATCTTTCCGTTTCCCATGTATCAACATTTACTTTATGTAACCAAGAACCCGTATTGTTAGTGGTACAAGTATAACCCCATAGCCTATTTGTAGATGCTTCATAATGAAACTGCTTAGAACAATTAGACCCAATTGGTTCTTTTGTGGTTTTATCTATTAATTGAATTGGCGCAACTTCTTCTGTTCGAGTATTTATTTGATACCAAAGTCCATCTTGATCAGCGACCACTATTTTATTGGAATCCACATTAATAATTCCCCTAATGACTTTTCCTTGATCTTCTCTTCTATTCGGTTTGTGGAGTAAATTCTTAATAGTGGAAGATTTATTTACGGCTATCTTAAAGCCAGAAACCGTAGCAAACAAGGTGGTTTTAAAAAAGTCATCACTTTCTAACTCTACAATAAATTGACCTAGTTTTTTAAAATAAGAAACATCTGTCCACCTATTTTTTCGATCTAAAAGGTAAAATTTAAAAAAGGAAGGATGAAAAGAAGGTTTTGATTGACCAAAAACAATATTACCTTTACTATCTTCCCATATTCTTGGAATATAATTATCTCCAATGGGTGTATCAAAATATTCAAACCGTTCCGCTTTTTCGTTTAATAAGAGTACACCATTATTCTGGATGATAGATAACCAGCATCTATCCTGTTGGTCTTCTTTAAAAAAATTGAGCTCAAGCGGTTTTTCAGAATTAAAAGTAACTTTCTCAACAGATATTGGTTTTAGTCCTTTCTCATTCTGTTTAAACAACCCAAGATTTCCATCAAAAAGATAAAAGTCCCCACTCTTGCGTTTTATCAACGTGATTTGCTTGCCCCAATTATAATCAGTTTGTGGTAATTTATATATATTAGTAATAGTTCCATTTACAGCAATCGAAGAAATATGAAAAACCTTTTCTCTTCCCCACAAAACATAAACCAATCCATTTTTTTCTGCAAAAATACTCAGAACTCGGCTTGTTTCGCCAATCAATTCTTTAAAATAAATTGGAGTAACTTTAAAAGAGGTAGGGTCAAAAAAATCAAAATTCGTTAAATTATTCTTGTAGGTTATTAGGAATTGACCTTTTTCAACTGGCTCTATCTCGCCAATATAGTCTCCAGAAATTGGATACTCACTAACTGTTCCAGAAGCAAAATGCAAAAAATTATATCCATCAAAACGATTTAAACCATTAGGTGTTGCTAGCCAAAGAAAACCAGCGGTGTCTTTTTCTATTCGGGTAACTAATCGGTGAGAAAGTCCATCCTCTAGTGAATAATTTTTAATCTTTAAATTTGCAGCTTGTCCCTTTAAAAAGGAAGTAGATAACCAAAAAATAGCGCCTAAAATCCACAGACATTTGAATCTCATAGAAATTGGTAAAGAAAATCATGGGATTAACTAAATATTTTTATTAAAAACAAATGTAGACAAAAAAATAGATAAAATTCTCATCCGCTAAATTATTCTTTATAAAAAAACGTAAATATGACTGTCACATTTTACATTTTTTTAGTTAAAAGTTAATAAGCTTCCCCATTAAAAGGGCTAATTCGAGGAATTGGATTACCCGCAATTCTACGCCAACTGTTTACTTGTCCAATATGTGTCAAGGCATCTGCAAGTGGGCCATTAATTAAATACCAAAAAGGAAAATGTTGGTCTTTTCGTTTTAAATAAACACTTACTTTTTCTATATCTACTGCTGATAAATTAAATAAAAATTGACTAAACTGTTGGGAAAGTTCAAGGGTTTCTATTCTCAATTCATCAAAATCAGTAAATTCCTTTTTTGTAGTATAGGGCAATTTGAAAGCAGTACTTGTCCAACTGATAAGTTGGTAAATATGTAGCAATAATTGGGACATATCCATGCTTTCTTCCGTTGGTCGAAAGTTAATTTCATTCATCGTTAATCCTTCTGTAGCAATGCGATAGCGAAAACCAATGCCATCCACAAGTCGAGCTAAAATTGCTCCTTCAGATACTTCATTTGGTGGATTAGGCAATGTTTGATAGGGTGTCATATTAGATTATTCTCTGATAAATGATTGGTATTAAATTTAGAAGCAAAAGTAAGGCTTTATTTACTTTACCAACAAAAAAGCCTTCAAAGGAAGTTACTTTCCTTTAAAGGCTTTTAAACAAATTATTAGGAGAAAACTAAATCGAATTTTTGGAGGTTATTTTCTGATTACTTTTCAAAAATTAATTCCCTGCACAACTTTCTTTCTGAGCTTGTAATTCTTCTGAACTATTCACCGTTACCGTCGTTCCATCGGCTAAAGTCAAGTCTATAGGAAACGCTAACATTGGTCTTTCCTCTCCATCAGGATTAGTTGCTTTCCAAGCCCTTACCCCCATTTTCAAGGTCATTCTATCCTCATAAACGGTAGTCGTTCCATCAGGAAAAATAATGCTAAGAGGAAACACTACCTCAAAACAACGATCTCCTTTATTATGATTCTTTCGGCCATTTCTTCTACAGGATTGCTTTAATTCTTTTAATGCATCTTTCGATTCTACACTAATAATAGCGCCATCTTCCGCAACTACTTCTAAAGGGAAAGCAAGCGTAGGCTTTTCTTCTGCAGCTGGATTCGCTTCTTTCCATGTTTTAACAGTTGATCTTAATGTTTCATAATCTTCAATGGAAGCAGTACTTTCATCGGGAAAAGTAATAGAAACTGGAAAAACAAATTCGTAACAACCCGTTCGGCCAACACTCCCAGAACGTTCGACAGCTTCCACACTTTCGTTGACAAAATTCTGGACAATTTCATCTGAGAGTACACTTTCTTTATCACAAGAAGTAAATAGAGTAGCAAAAATGGTTAAGGCAAAAACAGTACTAATTTTGAAAATACGGTTTAACATGGATTTTAATTTTAAACAGTCAAATAATGATTAATGATTTCAATACTATAAGGCTGCGGAATTTAAACTGTACTCATTTTTGATAATTTTATTTTTATTTTTTTCTAATTTCTAAAAACAATTAGGTTAATTTTTTTTGCTAACAAATACTTTTACTAATCGCTTAGATGCTTCGTATTATCAGTTTGAAATAAACTATTTAGGTCTTAAATGGGACAGTGACAACATGTAATTTAGCTCACTACAAATAACAATTAACTACTCCATTGTCAACATATTAAATCACATTCACTTCATTAAAAACCATTGCTATTCCTACAATAATTTCAATAACTGTCGTAGTCGTGATATTTCTGTGATATTTAGGTTATTATTCTGTAACCAAACCTTCATGTTTCTGTGATTCCCTAGCCCTTCTTTTGGAATACCTTTGTCTCATAAGATTTTAAAACCCTTTTTTATTAACAAAAATAAAACCCGATTTATGAACGCGAGTATTGCAATAGAAACAGTAGGAACTAGAAGAATAGGCCCTTTCAGTTTAAATACCCTTTTTGCTAATTTCCCTGAAAGAACCGCTACTAAAGGAACCGCTCTTGTAAAACGAAATCACTCTCTAGGCTATGTTTTTTATTTAGTAGATGGTATGGTCAAAACCTTAAGTTATTACCCTGAAAAAAACAAAGAATTAGTAAATGGCTATTTTACTGCTGGAGATATTATGAATCTAGAAATCTGGCATAAAAACAATACAGATATAACTACTTTAAAAGTAACCTCTCCAAAAGCAGTCTATAAAGTAATTCCAGTCAATGAATTCAGAGACATGGTTTTACAAAATAAAGGATTAAATCAATTAGTATTAACGACTTTATTAGACAAGGTGAACAAAAACAATGACAGATTACACCGATTATTGTTATATAAATCTAGACAAAGAGTCCTACAATTTTTAGTAGATTATGTAGGAGAAGTTGGTCAAAGAGTAGGTTATGAATATGTGATAAAGAAACCATTTACGCATGAAGAAATGGGAAATTTATCAGATACTAGTCGTCAAACAGTGACAACAGTATTGAATGAATTAAAAGCAGTAAATTTAATTCATTTCACTCGAAGGTATATCGTTATTAGAAATTTAGAAACTTTGGTAATAGAGGCAAAAAAAGAAGGTTAGCATAGCCCTAAAATGAAGAAAGCCCCGGTTTTAAACCGGAGCCAGAACAACTTGACATTCTTCAAAGATTACAGAAAGAAAAACGGGTTTCATATTAAAAAAGTTACAATATGTTTTAAAATTATTTAATCTTTTTTTGCATTTTTCTTTAAAAGGCAAAACTATTCTATCTAAAAGCCTAATTTTGTATTCAATTATAGCTAAATAGGATATTTTTCAATAAAAAAGAAAAGGGCTTGATTAAAGAAATTGAATTAAAAATATTACCAAAACATATTGAGAATCAAACTTTTATCCTCGAACGAATTAGTAAAAAAGTTCGATGGCCAAAAGAAAAAATTAAGGATTGGCAAATTGTCAAACGCTCTATTGATGCCCGTGGTTATCAGCCCTATTTTTTATTAAAAATTTTAGTCACTAAAGCGGATGCACTTCCGATAAGCCCATCTATTTTAGCTCATTTTTCAGATGTATCTAAAAAGAAATCTGTAATTATTGTCGGTGCTGGACCTGCTGGATATTTTGCTGCTTTAGAATTAATTGAACTAGGAATAAAGCCCATTATTTTTGATAGAGGGAAAGATGTTAGGGCAAGGAGAAGAGATTTAAGAGCCATTCAACAATTTGGAGAAGTTAATCCACATTCTAATTATTGTTTTGGAGAAGGCGGTGCAGGCACTTATTCCGATGGAAAATTATACACTCGTTCCCAAAAAAGAGGAAAAATTTCTAAAGCACTTCAACTTTTAGTAGAACATGGTGCACCATCAGATATTTTAGTGGATGCCCATCCGCATATTGGTTCTAATAAATTACCTAAAATTGTTGCTAATATTAGAGAAACTATCTTAAAATTTGGTGGCGAAATCCACTTTGATAGTTTTGTAACAGATATAATTGTACATAAAGGGAAAGCTAAAGGCGTTATCGTCAATGATTCAGCTGAACATTTAGCAGATGCTGTCATTTTAGCAACAGGTCATTCTGCTAGAGACATTTACGAACTACTTGATAAAAAAGGGATTACGATTGAATTTAAACCTTTTGCTTTGGGTGTAAGAATAGAACATCCACAACCACTAATAGATAAAATCCAATACAATCAAGAAAATCGAGAAGAAAATCTTCCTGCGGCAAGCTACAAATTAGTTTGTCAAGTCAATCAACGAGGCGTATTTTCGTTTTGCATGTGTCCTGGCGGACTAATTGTTCCAGCTGCCACTGCACCTGGAGAAATAGTGGTCAACGGCATGTCTATGTCCCGTCGAGATTCTCCTTTTGCCAATTCGGGCACGGTTATACAAATTACGGAAAAAGATGTCCTACCCTATCAAGACCAAGGGGTATTTGCAGGTCTTGCCTTACAAAAATCCGTAGAAAAAACTTTATTCGATTTTGGGGATGGAAGTCAAAAAGCACCTGCCCAAAGATTAACCGATTTTGTCGCTGGTAAAATTTCCGCTGACTTACCCAAAACGTCCTATATTCCAGGTATTTATGCTGCACCAATGCACCAATTATTACCTAAATTTGTTTATGACCACCTACAAAAAGGCGTGCGAGAATTTGGTCGAAAAATGAAGGGCTATTACACCAATGAAGCAGTAGTAGTTGGCACAGAAAGTCGGACAAGTTCTCCTATTAGAATTCCTAGAAATAAAACGACCTATATGCATGAGGAGGTATCAGGTTTGTTTCCTTGTGGCGAAGGTGCTGGTTTTGCTGGTGGTATTATTTCTGCTGCTTTAGATGGGCAAAATGTGGCTAAGGCTGTGAAGTTATTTTTTGAGTAATATTTATATGTTACAAGCAATCAAATGGAAAACCGAGGTGGTAGTGGTGTGTTGAAAATAGTACAAGGAGCAAATTTACAAATTGGCGAACGGAATATAATTTTAGGGCTTAATATTCCTGACTATCCAAAGGAGTAAACTTTTAATAATCTGTTTTTAAAGAAACGCTAATTTATTGAAAATCCCTTTTGGAAGTATCTTATTAAAAAAATGTGCCATAAATAATAAAAGTCGCTAACCGTTTCTTAATTTGCATTTTTGTTTACAGCATATAGGCCTAACTTTTCTTTTGAAAATTTTAAATTGAAAATTGAAAATTACTAAAGTTGCTACTTTTATTCACTATTAATCACAAAGCATGAGATATACGCTTTTCCTATTATTCTTACTTTCTTGTACGGCATTTAAAATGCCCGCAGGTGACCCGCCAACTAAAGAAACTATCATCAAAGAAGATATACCTTATTTAGTTGATTTCTATAAAAATCGACACCAAAATCCAGAAATATCACTTAGAGAAAAAGAAACAGCGGCAGCATTAGCCAATGAACTAAAGCAAATTGGCTTTGAAGTCACCGAAAATTTTGGTGGTTATGGTATCGTTGGGATTTTAAAAAATGGCGAAGGCCCAACCATTTTATATCGAACAGATATGGATGCATTGCCAATGCCAGAAAAAACCAATTTGCCTTATGCCAGCACTAAAACCGTGGAATATAACGGTTTAACGACAGGCGCTATGCATTCTTGTGGGCACGATATACACATGACCACTTGGGTTGGTACGGCTAGAGCAATGGTTAAAATGAAAGACCAATGGAAAGGCACTTTAATGTTAATTGGGCAACCAGCAGAAGAAATTGGTGCAGGCGCAAAATTAATGCTAGACAATGGCTTGTACGAAAAATTCGGTGTACCAAATTATGCCATGGCACTCCACTCTAGTCCGACTGTTCCTGCTGGTCAAATTGCCGTTACAGATGGTTACACGATGGCGAATACTGAAAGTGTAGATATTGAGGTTTATGGCGTTGGTGCCCATGGTGCCTCCCCACACATGTCTGTTGACCCTGTTATTATTGCCAGTATGATTGTCATGGATTTACAAACGATTGTTAGTCGGTCACTTAAACCTATTGAAGATGCAGTCATTACCGTCGGTGCTATCAAAGGCGGTACTAAACATAATATTATCTCTGACCAAGTCACCTTGCAATTAACCATCCGAACCTATAAAAAAGAAGTTCGGGAATTAGTGCATAAAAGAATTAGAGAAATTTGTAGAGGTATTGCCATAGCAGCAGGCTTAGGCGAAGATAAAATGCCTAAAATAACGGTGCCTGATACTTTTACACCCGCTAATTATAACCAACCTGAATTGGTCAATAAATTGAGAAATTCTGCCAGTACTGCCATCGGTAAAGCCAATGTTTTAGCAGATGAGCCAAAAATGCTTGGGGAAGATTATGCCATGTATGGACAAACAGAACATCAAGTACCTTCCGTTTTATATTGGTTAGGAACGGTACCAGAAGCACGTTTGAAGGCTGGTGAAGACTTACCTGGTTTGCATTCTCCTTTTTATTATCCAGACCCTTCTACCTCTATTGAAACGGGGATAAATGTGAATGTGCAGGCAATGTTGGATTTGATGAAGGGGTAATTTTGTGAGGTCGGTTGATACGGCTTCGGTTTTTTTCGAAAAATCCGAAGCCGTACTTAATTCTCAATTACCTCCTTATTCTTTTAAGCGATTATATTTTTCAAGTGTTTTAATTAATAAATCATGAGGTAAAGCATAAGCTTTATTTCCATTAATGCCTTCCATCGTTTCAGCAGCTACCATTGCATTGATAATTGCTTCCTCCACCGCCTGTACCGTCGCTTCAAAAACTGGCATTAATCGGTCATTTGACATGGTTTCTACTGTTGTTGCTTCGTCCCGATTAAAAGCATTTTCATTCGCAGTAGAAAAGGCTAGAAAAATATCTCCAGAACCATTACTTCCTCTTCCGCCGACTATACCAACACCTAAAGGGATTCTTTGAGCTATTCTTTTTAATTGATGTGGTAAAAGGGGTACATCTGTTGCTATAATTACGATAATTGACCCATCGCCTTCTTGTCGCCTCGATTTTGGTGGCGCATTGAAGACAGATTTTAAGGTATCTTTTAATTCCATGCCAACGGGAACGCCTGCGATTGATAAATTTCTTTTTGCGCCAAAATTGGCTTGCACAATTGCGCCAACGGTGTACGTCGAATCCTTGATTTTAAATACTCTTGAAGCAGTCCCCGTTCCGCCTTTAAAGCCCAAACACATCATTCCCGTTCCGCCACCCACATTTCCTTCTGCAATCTTTCCACCTGCTGCATTTTTTATCGCTTCTAAAACATGTCCCTCCTTGACATGAAAACCATATATGTCATTCAAAAAGCCGTCATACGTTTCTCCTACCACAGGATAAGTATACCACCAATCTTCCCCGTCATACCAGTCTGTATCTACATACCATTTCAAAACGGCATCCCGAACAACGCCAACACTATTTGTATTGGTTATCATGATTGGCGTTTCCAAAAATCCAGATTCGGTCACCCAAGTAGTTCCTGTCATTTCTCCATTTCCATTTAAGCTATACCAATTTGCATAAACTGGGCTAAATTTCTTGGCTTTCCCTCTTGGGAATATGGCAGTAACACCTGTTCTGACAGGGCCTTTACCAACTACATTTTCTCCTTTTCCAGAAATAATAGTGCTATACCCCACCTCAACGCCTTTGACATCCGTAATGGCATTAAATGCCCCTGTTGTACCGACAAACGGAACGCCTAAGTCTCTTGCTCTTTGTCCGTACGAATATACAGAAAGTAATACAATAATTAGGATGGTGATTGTTTCTTTCATTTTGATTGTTTTTTTAAGATGATACTATGTCCCTTCTTATGTGCTAACTTTTCTTTTTTCATTAATTTGTCCTTTACTAAATCAAAAATAATTGGGACAATTAGCAGCTATACTTTACTGTATGATGGCTTATTTATAAACCTTATTTCTCTTGTAAAAAATCAAGAACCTTTCTATTTACTAACTCTGCCTGCGAATGAGTTATATCATGACTGGCATCAGGAATAATTATTGTTTTTATTTGTGGTGCAACATTATTAAGGCGTTGCACAACCTTATCAGGAGAGTACATAACTTCTTTTTCTCCAATAAGGTACAATACAGGAATTTTCAGTTTTTGCAAATCATCATCCGTTAAAACAGTTGGTTTGATAAATTTTCTTTTTTTAAAACATTTCCCTGCCAAGACTACCTCCTCAGTCATTTTATTCGCAATAGCCCGACCTGCTTCTCCTTGTTTTACTAAACATTTTCTTTCCCAATATACTAGTTTTTTTGTAATAAAATGAATTGGAAAAAAATGAGCTGTTATTGCAGGAATCAAGTACCCTATTCTTGGTTGCATTACTGTTGCAGATGGAGAGATAAGTATAATTTTATTAAGTCTTTCGGGATGTGCCAGCGCATAAATACTTGCTTGCCATCCACCGTATGAGAACCCCAACAGATTAATACCATTTTTCAAATTTAGGGAGTCAAACAATTCATCTAACCAGTTAACAAAATCCCTCGGTTCTTTCAACGGACTTGAATATATACTACGACCATTATCATAGATGCAGTCTATTGCATATGTTTTATAATGTTCTGAAAACTCCTTTATCTGAGGCATCCAAAAAAGTGAATTTTCAGTATCTCCAGGCAAAAGAATTAAAGGTGGTTTATCTTCTGAACCACTTATTCGGACAAAGGTTTGACCATAAGAAGTTTCAATATATTTATTCTTTGATGGAACAGGCCACAGTTTAGCATGTTCATCATAAAAGGCAAGATATTTTTCTTTTGCTTTTTCTGACTTAAAAGGGTGATAAGATTTATTCATTCTAACCTAGTTTTTATTGCATGTTATGTTTTCTTGCTGCTTGCAAACAACCAATGCATATTTGTAGTAGGAGAATATTTGCTTGTTTTTCTTCTAATAAGAATTTGCCAAAATAGATAAGGTACTGAGCACAATTCTTTTAATAAGTTGTATCATTATTTTTTTGATTCATTTTCTTAAAGACAGAGAATGGTCTTGCATCTACGACATGACCTTGATATGCTTTTTTATTCTGTTTTAAACCTGGGTGTTTCAATTTCTTCAATACAATCTGGAGTTGGTTTTAAATTTGGATTATTGAAAAAATTATTGGCAGCTTCCATCTATGGTAAAACGTTTAGCGACACTAGCCGTCGAGTAGGTCAGGGCATCACTGCCCCTTCCCCTCTCAGAACCGCCCGTACTAGTTTCCCAGTAAGCGGCTCAAGCACTTGTAACGCTTATGGTCAGCGCAGCAGTTACCGATTCGTTT
>Ga0129327_10000257_pt1 | contig 32693 bp, 61 predicted proteins | sample CPBDNA_6_FD_111799 | JGI IMG/M metagenome (GOLD analysis project Ga0129327, IMG submission 111799) | Freshwater to marine salinity gradient microbial communities from Chesapeake Bay, USA - CPBay_Spr_31_0.8_DNA | ecosystem: Environmental > Aquatic > Marine > Coastal | place: USA: Chesapeake Bay... | reverse complement strand
CCATTGGGCAGGTAACGCAGTTGCAGCAAAGAGTTTCTTTAGTTGAAAACGATCTGAAGTATATTAACCGTGACCACAACGGAATTTTGGACATGGAAGGTGGAATGAAATGAGTAACGCACTAAAAATTCTGCAAGAAAAATGTGGATGTTCACCAGACGGAAGTTTTGGTCCAAATACCGCCCGTGGGATCGTAAAGCACTATGATCTGTCACCAGAGCGCGGAGCGCACCTTTTAGGTCAAGTTATCCATGAATCTGGTACATTTCGTTATGTGCGTGAAAACTTGAACTATAGCGTTGAGGCTATGATGAAGGTATGGCCCAGCCGCTTCCCAACAGAAGAAAGCGCAGAGCCATACGCCAGAAACCCCAAGGCGCTTGCTGAAAATGTGTATTTCGGACGAATGGGTAACGATACTAAAGAAAAAGCCAGCCTATACATCGGGCGAGGATTTTTACAATTGACCGGATATAACAACGTAAGAGCCTTCGCTAGTGATATGGGCAAACCTGAAGTTATGGAAGACCCTTCACTTTTAGAAGAAGATTATGCCATGGATACAGCCATTTGGTTTTTCCAATCTAACGATCTTTGGAAAATATGTGACGAAGGTGTTAATGATGACGCAATCAAACGTCTGACCAGAAAAATAAATGGTGGATATACTGGTCTAGACCATCGCATAAAAGAAACAAATAAAGTTTATGAATGGCTTAATTGAGCGGAATTCATGAGAACATCACTGGGTAAAGACGGACATTTATCAAGAGCTCAAATAGTTAGGCTCGGTGGATTGATAGCCGTTGTTTGTGGAAGAATACCATATCAACACATTCTTGATGATTTGTTGAGCAATAAATTTTTAACCCCATCAAAAGGCTGTTTTGAATTAACAAGTCGTGGAACTAAAGAATTAAACAGATTAACTGGTATGGCTGGGTTGATGCACACAGATTTCTCTGATAAATAAATTTAGTGGGTAGCTATCATCAACAATAAAAATCTACTTTGCCATGGAAATGGCGGTTGTTTACCTCGGATGACGTGTTGCAAAAAGCGCCAAAACTTTTTAATATAACGGCTACCCACACGATTAATTTCATTCTGTTTTTTCGTAATTTAATATCATTTCCTTTGTTCTGGGAAGTGACCTTTTTTTGACGATATTTCTAACAGTTTTGACATTAATATCTAATATGAGAGCAATGTCTTTGTGAGATATTTTTTTTCTCAAAAGATAATTAATCTTCATTGCGGTATCATTAAGTTCAATAGGGATTTTTTTCTGCCCACCCATCGAACCATATTCCGCCGCACTTCTAATCCGATTTACATGAGCCGCGCTTCTAGCTTTTCCGGGTTCTGACATTGCAACAGCTTTCATAAGCTGCCCAACGTCAGCTTCTGTTGGCCTACGGCGATTTTCAATTATAAATTGGTGAATGTGATTAATCATTTTTTACCTCAATGCTTCTAGCAGCCATTGCGTTCAGTGCGATGATTTCTTGCAATTTTTGAACTAAATTTAACCTGTTCATTTTTTGACTGTCCCTTTGGATTATTTCTAACAGTCTTTTTTGCCTTACAAGAGCTAACTGCGCATTTTCTGCGTCTTTCATATCGCATACCCTTTTTGCCTGTATTGTTTTTTGAATTCCAAGACTGCATTTTTAGCCTCGTAATACTTTTCTCGTGATCCTCTTATGGCGCAGCGATCTACCCAATTATCAAAACAGCGTTCTTGCTCTTTTATCAAACCATCCAAAGCCTGTTTGGCTTCAAGTGGAAGTCTCTTCATTTTTTATGCTCCGTATTTTTGCTTCAAACAGCATGGCTTCAAGTTCATTAAATGATCTTTGAGCACTTTCTAATTGACGCTCAATTCGATCCAGTTGCGCCTCAATTGACTTCATTGATGACTGTATCGACATCGTAAAATTCCCTGTTAGCGATTACAAATTTAAGCACCTCACATCCGCGAGAATAAAACTCTTTGTCTTCTTTGTGCTTACTCAGTCCAGTTTCATTAAATTGGTTGTCTGCTGCTGCCGCATCTTGGGAATTTAGCTTTAGCATTTCACGCAGTTCTTGAATGGTTCTGCTGTTGTAAAGATTGATTAAGCGTTCTTCATAAGCAGTCATTGTTTTGTCTCCGAAATCAAAAAGTATCTGGCAAAAGATTTGTTGCCATGCTTTTCCCTGACAGCTTCAATTGTATGCCCATCATCCCGCAAAAAACCTATGTAAGCGGCCAATCTGGTAACATGATATTCAGTAATTGCTTCCCAAGATGTTATGCCATTTTTGCTTGTTCGCAGATGGTTCAAAACTTTCAATTTTTGGGTATCCATTATGCTATCTCCTTTTTGAGAAATTCGCTGGCAAGGTCTCCAGCGGCTTCGTGCCAAGACTTTTTGTACATCGGGCTTTCGCCAAACTTGTGATGCCAAGTCGCTGTATCGCGTGTTGTTCCACAAGCTGCTGTTGTTGTCTTATATATTTTACCGATGGGGGTGTAAGTATCATCGCCATAAAACTTCCAAAGTATGAGTGCTTCAGCATACTCTCCTGTCCCGTGGACACGCGCCATAATGTCATAGCCATTTTTTTGGTATTTCATTTTCCGTATAGCGGTCATGTTTTGTCCTTTCGCTGCTATATATAAAGACTAGCTTTTGTTGGTGAGCCTGTCAACACAAAAGTTGAAATAATTAACAGCAAGGGGAGGTATGAGCTTATTTATGGCCTAACCCCCCCCTTGAAGTAATTAAAAATGGGTAAAGACTAGACCTAGTTCTTACCCCATTTTATTAGAAATGCTCTGCCCATTCACTTTCAGTAATTCCTGTCATTAGGAACTCACGCTGGGCTTCATTCAGATTGGGCATTGCGTCTTGGATTAACATCCCCGTCTGCCAGAGTTTTATTTCTTCTGCGGTTACTGGCAAATCCAATGTAGATTTTTTACCGGAAATCATGCTGGTTTTTTCGATTAACATATTAACGCTCCTAAAAGTTATAGTCATAAAACATCCGTGGTTCGTCACTAAGAGTATGGCGCCCGTATGCTGAGTGCCATCGCCCGTCTTTTCGTAATCTCATGCGTATTACTTTATATTCTGGGTTTGATGAATAAATCCATTTTTGAGTGTGTTGATTGGTGCAATGTCCAGCGAAGCCACCAGAAACCCATTCGGGTTTCCAGCTTGGATCAAGTTCAGCATCCATTTGACGTATCTCTACGGTTTTTTCGCTAACCCATCTAATAACTTCATACGGGTAAGTTTGGCTCCACCCTTGATGATTTGCGTATTTCATAATAATTCCCCCTTACTCGTAAAGTGCCAAGTCAAAGCCCCAATACGTTTCGCAGTGGCCCCACTCTCCGTTTGCAAAGACGCTCACAGCCCAATCAAAGGGTCCGCTTTCCCAGCAAACATGCCATACTTTTCCTACATATCCGTGGTCTTCGCTTTGGGATGGCGATTTGATCCATACTTCCGCTTCAGGGTCCATCCCCAGAGCCTTGCAGTGGGCGCACAGAGCCTTGTAAAGAGCTTTGGCTGCTGCCGCCTTCGTTTTGTATTTTGTAGGCTCCCAGCGTAACTCAAAATTGCCCTCGTCAGAATACACCTTCATTTTAAGTCTCCCCATGCTTGGTCCATTAAGACCTTTTTGGCCTCGGCCTTGGTTACGTTAAATTTTCTAGCGACCTGCTCAATGGTCACATTCATATTGCTGTCAAAATAATCGCAAATTGCGTATGCAGTCAGCTTGTCCAAGATCAGTACTCCCATCTTGGTGCGTATTGCAGCTTTCCATCAACGGTTATTACAGCCGCGCCTTTGTATTTCCAGCCAGTTCCTTCGGCTATAATTTTGCCCCAATTAATTGCGGCTTCCAGCGTGTCAAAAAGTTTTTCTCCGGTAATCATGGCTTGTCCTTTCCATTGCCTATAATTGACAATAGCCCTTCCTGTTAACATAGTCAACACCTATTTTACATTATTTAACATTTATGTGAAAAAAGGGGATGGTCTTTATTTTTAGAACCAATATATTGCGGTCATGAAGATTGGAGTGCTTATATATGGCAATCAAGACTTGTGAGTTTAAAGTTACCGGTAAACCAAAGGCCAAGGCACGCCCAAGGTTTTCAAAGTTTGGTCACGCATACACTCCTGCGGAAACCAAAGACTACGAGGTAAAGGTTAAACAGGCCGCGTGGATCGCCATGCAGACCGCGAGGCTGCAAAAAACAGATCGTCGGGTCAGTGTAATAATGACCTTTTTGTTTGAGATACCCAAGTCGTATTCAAAAGCAAAAAGACTTGAGTGCGAGACGGGTTCCAGAATACCGGGCAAGCCTGATTTAGATAATCTTTGTAAGTCAATTCTGGACGGATGTAATGATATTGTCTATTCCGATGATGCCGCAGTGTGGCACCTCTCAGCATTTAAAAGATATTGTGATGTAGGTCAGGAGGAGCACGTCCATGTCAAAATACAGTGGGATGAACCAATTCATCTTTGATGTCGATGGAACTTTAGTAGAAAGTTCATTGGGTATTGAGCCAAGTTTTCGGAAATTTTTGCACAATTTTTTCCTTAATAATAAATGCTACATAGTTACGGGCGCAGCTTATCAAACAACAGTGCGTCAGCTTGGTAACGATATTTGTATGGCTGCGGAGTATATGATTAACTCTGGCGGTGGGCATGTATTGAAACAGGGAAGAGAAATTTCCAAATCTTGTTTTACACTCAGTAAATTTAACAAAAAATATTTAGAAGATTTTTTGCACGGCAGTAAATTCCCATTCAAAACGGGGCATCATTTTGATGAAAGGGTTGGAATGTGCAATTTTAGTATTCTTGGAAAGAATTATTCTTCAATACAGAGGAAGCAATATATAGCTTGGGATATGGTTTCAGGTGAACGCAAGAATATCTGTTCCAAATTTAATAATAAGATGGGTGCAAAGGCCGTAGCAAGGATAGCAGGACAAACTGGAATTGATATAAGCCATAGCAATATATCAAAGAAAAAAACCTTGAAATACTTACATGATCCAAGCACAGCAGTATTTTTTGGCGATCAGACGCAAAAGGGTGGTAACGATTATCCATTAGCTAAAAACCTAGATCATGTGCATCAGGTTAATGATTGGCGAGAAACTTATGATCTGTTACTAGAGTATTCCCAGTCAGCGCCATAAAGTTCACGCCATTTCTTAGGCTCTTTGTGAATGGCTACTTTGCTTTTATCCCAAAGACCTTGGTGATGACCCTCGCAAAGCGGGATCGCAGTTCTGTCGCCTCGCTTCGCACGAGAAAACCGATCATGTATCGGGTGGTGCGCCGTTGTTGGGCTCTGCTGGACTTCTCCAAATTGCTCACAAATACAACACCTCTTCCTCCGCACCTCTTGCAGATAGTTTCCATCTTTCTTTTCCTTTGGTTTTTTGGGGTTTGACCACATTTTAACGAGTTTCCAACCTTTAAAAATAAAATGTATTGTATGTAAATTCTAAAACAAGTTTTTCATTTTTTGGAAAAAACATTTCATACTTATTTTTTTTAACGAGTTTTACGTTTCTTAAAATAAAATGGTTCATACTTATTTTTTTAGCAGAGTTTTTCATTTTTTGAAATAATCTTATTTACACTTATTTTTTTTAACGAGTTTTACGTTATCGCAGTATATTTTTAAAAAAATGGCTACAGAATGGCTGCAATTATACTTTTTGATTAAATAATTCATTATTAAATAACAAAAAAATACCAACAATGTGGAAGAAAAACAAAACTCCACGCTTTTGTCATATATAGTTCATAATGTACTATGATATGCATACTGCTCACAGATTAAATTAATCATCTATAAATTAAGCCCACCATAAAGGCTGTAGTGCATAATCCATATTATTGGGGTTACGACATCCATCAAAGCAGTATTGAGTCTTCCTGATCCTATGCTTAATACCAATAACTGCGTTTTTAGTCATTCCGCATTGCTGACCAGCGGCTTTGCATGACCATCCTTCGTTTTCAGTTAAATGAAGTACCATCAAAGTATCCTCGTCTCTGACGCGTTCTCTGCACTTCCTCATTTCAATAACTCCATTGGGTCTACTCCTATAGCCTCTGAAAGTTTGGCCATTGCGGCTTCAAAGAATTCATTGAATTCTTGTTGGTTCATTTTGTTCATGGCGATTGTGTCTGGGAAATAGTAAATGCCACCAAATTCACTGACAACCGTTTGGTAATAGCCACAGGCCATTTTTAGCTCGCGATGCAGATTGTCTGAGTTCGGCCATTTCCCTGTTGCTTTGCAAGCCCTGCCAAGAATTGTCCAATACAGCTTGTGATGTGGCTCCGATCTTTTGGATCGTAAAATCAAATCAAATTCCGTTCCGTTCTTGGCAAGGGCCAACTGCTCCGCATCAAATGCGGAACAGGGCTGAAATTCACCATTAACCAGCTTTACGGTTATTTTGGGCTTTTCGCTCAAAACGGAATATAGTCATCTAGCTCTTGATCTGAGGCATATTGGCTTGGATGCTCAGTTCCGGCGGTCTCTTTGGTTGGGTGTGGATCACTTGAGTTTTTCCCAGCAAGGGCCACACTATTCGCATTTACTTGCAAATACTTTTTGTCATTGTATTCGCGCCAAGAGAATTCACCGGAGACCACAACAGGCTGTCCTTTGCGGAGGTAAGGGGCGACAGCCGCCCCCGGTTTTCCCCAATATGATACGCTGAACCAATATGTTTCTTTGGTACGTCTGTCATTTACGGCAATATCAAAGCCGCAAACTTCCTGACCATTTTGGGTTTGGCGAACCTCTGCATCCTTGGCGCAGTTACCGAATATTGTTATCTGTTTCATTATATCATTCCCAATTCTGATTTTTTATAGTCAAGTTTTGTTTGAATTCGCCCCGCATACTCAGCATCTTCTACTTTTATGAGTGCAATTACTTCATCCGCTTCTTTAAGGGTAGCTGTAAGTTTTTTCTCAGTTACTTCATAACCATCTAAAAACTTCATCAAGCGCACCCCCCTATGAACCGGGCTAGGTTTTTCCTCTGGCACTGGCGTAGCGACGATTTGAGCCCTGTTAGGAGCCATGCGGCCCGTTGCTGCATTTCCATCATCATCTTCAATAGGAACGCCTGATATCGAGGCTAGTCCATATCTACGCGCATAGGTAATAGCACCCCCAAATGACTGCATATCGTTAGCCTTATATTCAAGGTAAACTTTTCCAGAAAATTCATCTCCAGAGATATGAATAAATTGTGTTTCTACAAACGCCCCAAACTCATCTTTCCCGGGTGTTTGCAAAATTACAAATTCGTTTGCGTGAAATGCTGGATAAACAGCATTTTGTATTGCAGTAAGATCAGCATATTTGTTTTTCAAAAATGGATTTTTTGCATTTTTAAATGCAGAACCCATTTGCGCCTGTGCTAAAGCAAAGGCTTTAATACTTTCTATTGGTCCATTGTCAGACATCATTTCATCCTTATTGATATAGTTTGAGGTCCAGTGACCAATTCGGCCCCGTCAATCTGAACACCCGCTTTGAGTTGTTTTTTTATTTCTGCCTTATCTGGCGTGACGGTAATCTTGCATAATTGTGATGGTATCTCCTTTTCGTTAATTATTGCTACACTCTCCGTTCCCTTGCGAAGCGATACTGTTGCCAACGGATGGGGAATTTTTGATTGATTGGCGCAAAGTAAAATGGTTTTGAGCATTTTGTTTAATCGAACCTTACGCGCATCAAGTAACGATCTACGCTCTGAGTACCTCTTAGCCATTTCGTGACATGCAATCATCCCAGCTTCAGTCTCATTAATCTCGGTTAAAACGCTGGTTACAATGTCCATTACATCTGTTTCACCATCCAGTGTGTCCCAGAATACTTCTAACTCTTCTGAGTACGGCGCAAGCTCTTCTGCCATATATGTAAGCATAGATGAATTGAGTCTCATTTCTTTTTCCCCTCAAAGTCATCAATTGCCTGTGTTATTGCTTTTTCAATAAATGAAATTGCATCTGCTGGGAATTGATCCGCAAGGTATTCTTGGTGCGTAATGGCTCCAGAGATGGCTTGCTCAACCAGCTTGGTGCCCCTGTTGGCAATTTTATTGGCTATGGTGGCCCTAATAAAGTGTATTGGTGTATTTGTCATATTAAGCGCTCCTGTCCTTATTAGCTCTTTACAATTTTTAATGATAGCTTTAAGCATTGTAAAGAGAAAAGTGAATAATTTAACTTTGGAGACAAAAATGAATGTAAAATTACTAACGGCAGAGCAAGTTCGCAAAAAGCTGATTGACCGCAGATTATCATATGTAGCTGAGAAATGCGGTCTTACTTATATGTCTCTTTCTCGCATACGTAAGAATGATGGAAACCCATCATTGCTTACTTTGGAAAAGCTGTCTGAGTATTTTTATAAAAATAAATGAAGCCCCGCGCGATGAAAGGACAAGAGACATGGGCGCAGGGCTTCTAGTAAAGGGCGAAAGCGAGCAGCAGTCTACCTATGACTGCTCATATACACTCATGGCTTCTCAAGTACAATATAAAAGTTGATTTTTGCATCGCTTTCTATAAATAGGTTATAGGACAAGAGAAAGGACATAAAAATGAGCATGAAGGCTGTAGTTTGGGCATTGCACCAGCCAGACCTAACACCATCACAAAAAATAGTTTTGCTGATGTTATCAGATAGACACAATCCAGACATGGGATGTTTCCCTAGCACAAAGAAATTAGCTGCGGACTGCAATATGTCCACAAGCTCTGTGTTTACACATCTGTCTGCACTTGAGCTTAGAGGGCTTATCAAGCGCAAAGGTAGAGCCAGAGAAAACGGGCAGCAAACCTCAAACGAATATGATCTTAACATGGGTATCCAAAATCTGGATGGGGGCTATCCAAAATCTGGACACCCCCCTATCCAAAATCTGGACACCAATAACCATGTAAGTATTAACCATGTAAATGAACCTAATATGTTCAATGACGCTTGGTTGGCTTATCCAAGGAAAGTTGGAAAGGGCCATGCAGAAAAAGCGTGGGCCAAGGCAATCAAAAAGATTGATGAAAGAGAGCTTTGCAAATTGCTTTCTCAATACATTGACAGCTTGGTTGGCAAGGATAGCAAATTTATCCCACATCTCAGCACTTGGCTTAATGGAGAAAGGTGGCATGATGATATTGAGGCTCCACAGCAAAACGGCATAGACCATATGTTTCGAGATATGGTAAATGATCTTGCGAGGGTAAGCCGATGAGTAATTTACCAGCCCTGCAATCTAAGGTTATGGATGATGATACACTTACCAAGCATCGCGCTTTCATTGCAATAAAGGCACAGGCTCTTATGGGCAGGTTTTTTCAAATGCCACAAGATGAAATTGTAAAGCGTGACATTCTGTTGGGATGGATGGATATGCTTCAGGATTTTACAGCGGGTGAAATCACCAAAGCCTGTTCGCAGTATCTCATAGAATACCCGTCCAAGAGGCCACATGAGGGCCTTGTAAGGCAGATAGTCATAAATAACCGTAAGAGATACATTGAGGCTCAACCTCGCACTCAAATCGAAGCTGCGCCGCGCAAGAGCCAAGATGCAGAGGAGCGCAAACGCATATCGCAGGAAATGATGGCTAACTTAGCTAAAAAATGGTAATGGAAAAAAAGGGGGTAGTTTTTTCCTTTCTGCCCTTAGAGCTTTCCTCCCAGACATAAGCTCCCCCTCTCCGTCCCCAATCGGAGAGGGGTTTATTAATTATAATTAACAATCTTGCTAATCTTACCTATGTAATTTATGAATTAAATAACAATTGGGAGTTATTAAATGGAAAATTGGGCTGCAAATAGTGTAGAAAATCGCAAGGTTGATGACCTTATCCCTTATGACAGGAACCCTAAAATTCATCCAGACACACAGATAAAACAGCTTGCTAATAGTATTCGTGAATGGGGTTGGACTATTCCAATTTTAATTGATGAAAATGACCAAGTACTTGCAGGTCATGGGCGATTGTTCGCAGCAAAAGAGCTTGAGTTGTCTGAGGTTCCTTGCATGACTGCAAGGGATTGGACCGAACAACAAAAAAAGGCTTATGTAATAGCTGACAATAAACTGGCTGAAAATGGTCAGTGGGATACAAATGAATATTTCGTTCAATTGAAAGAGATGGCTAACGATGGTTATGATCTTGGACTTATGGGAGTAGATATTGACCTATCTGCCTTTAATTATAATCCAGTTCTTGATCCTAAATTTGACGCTTCAGAAATTGATGACAGCAAGATGGAAAAGGCAAGTGACCGGATGGATCAAGACATGAGTGATCGGATCAAGGGTCAAGAGGGTACTGAGGTAATATGCCCACATTGCGCTGAAATATTTGTTTTTACGGGTAAATAATATGAACGAGGATTTAATCAGATTAGCGCACAACCTCAGAAATGCAGAGTATAAGTTCGCAAAGACCTATGCTAAAACTTTACCCCATTTCTATACATTAAAAAAAACATGGGACGATCCCAATGAATTTGTATGGACGGGCAAAGCTGTCAATAAATACGGTAAACTTAGAAATATGGTAGGAACGCCAAGAAAATATTATAAGTTAGATGGTTGGATTTATTGGCTCATGTGGTCGCCAGAAAAAGAAAACCTTATAAACAGAGCAAGAGATTAATGAAGTTTCTGGTTTTGGCTTGCGTAGACAATCGAAAAGAACTTTTGCACGACTGTCTTTGCTCTCTGTCGCATTTGGAGGGTTGGCGACTTGTGCTTGTCGGCCAAGAATTTTCAGATGAAAGAAAAGTAAAAATTGCAAATCTCGTCCCAAGCGGGTCTAGACTGATTTGGTGTGATGAAAAAATTGGTATGCACAACGCAAAGCGTATTGCATTGCAAGAGATAGATAGCATTGCATCAGACTATGTTGTCGCGTCAATAGATGACGATATGAAGTTTTTGCCAATTACAAATTTCGATGCAATGGCAGAGTTAGCGCAGCAAAAAGGTGTTGGGATAGTATCTGGAAACTGGGTCAGATCAGAGAAAATGCTTATGTCTAAAAAGATAAAGCCCGAGATAGTAAAACAGCACATAGTATATACGGCAGGAGGTATGATTTTTGATAGTGTTATCGCAAGAAAGATTATTGAGTTAGGAAAGAAAGATTATTGGTGTGACAATACAGAATGGTCACTGGCTTCCTATCTCAATGGTTATCAAAACATAAGATATTTGGGAAGTTTGGCAATACATAAGATACTTTCATCGGGGGGGCGAAAGTCTTGGGTAATTAGTAGTAATATAAAGCTGCCAGACCCAGAATACATATCCCTAAAAAGAGACGCAAAGGGCGGTTATCATATTCCATCGGGTTCAGAACTTACTTCATACGCAAAGAGCGTTCACCTTAATAAGAGAAAGGCGTTAATGACATGATTTATAACTCAGCTTTGAAAAATGGAACCAAGCAATTTCAGGGTATGCCACCAACGCAAAGGTTTGAATATCAGGGCTGCATAGGGCGTAGGCGCAATATTATAAGTGAGGGATACTTTGACGAATTAGATGCGTGTGACGTTATTTATTGTGAACCACCATTTCCCGCAGGTATCAAAGTATTTGATGAACGCGCGAAAGAAAAAACATCATCTTATAATGACTTTGCCCAAGGGTTTCGTCGCCTTTGGGACAAGATAGTAGATAAGCCAAAGTTAGCAATTACTAACAAGAAGTTAGAGAAATATTTACCAGAGCCAGATCAGTATATAACTGTAAAGCTCAATGGTCACTGGACACCTTTAAGCTGTTGGGGAATAGAAGTTCCAGAGGGTCTGACGAACTTAGAGCTGTGTGAGTATCTTGGTCAAACCTACAAGCGAATGGGTGATATCACTTGCGGTTATGGATTGCCAGTCTTGCATTTTAAAAAAGCAAAAAAGGGGAATACCTTTGTTGCTTCGGACTATGACGCTCACTGCATTTCAGTTTTAAGGATGTTAATGGATGAAAATACAACTCAAGGATAATGTTTGGGACGCTGCATTAGAGCGTGTCAGATATATTTTTAACGAATTTGAAGAGGTTGTTGTGTCTTTCTCAGGTGGTAAAGACAGCACAGTAACCCTTAATATTGCCCTTATAGTAGCGGAAGAAATGGGACGCCTTCCATTGAAGGTTATGTTTCTTGACCAAGAAGCTGAATGGCAGAACGTAATTGATTATGTTCGGGATGTAATGACTGATCCGCGCATTGAGCCGATGTGGTTCCAAGTGCCAATAAAAATGACAAATTCAACATCTAATGAACAGCATTATCTTCACTGCTGGACTGAGGGTGATGATGAAAACTGGATGCGTCCAAAAGAAGATTTTGCAATTACAGAAAATGTATATGGCAAAGATCGCTTCTATGAAATGTTCCCAGCTATTATGAAGCACCATTGGCCTGACCAAAGGCTTGCTGTTCTGGCGGGTGTTAGGGCTGAGGAAAGCCCAGCGCGTCTTGCTGGATTAACTACCGCAGCAACCTATAAATGGGTTACTTGGGGAAAGGCTGTAGATAAGAAAAGAGGTCATTACAATTTTTACCCACTCTATGATTGGTCATATACAGATATTTGGAAGAGCATCTTTGACCATAACTGGCAGTACGCAAAAGCGTACGATTATTTTTATCAATATGGTGTAAGCCCTACAAAAATGCGGGTTTCAAATCTTCACCATGAAACAGCTGTGCATCAATTGTTCTATTTACAGGAGATTGAGCGGGATACATGGAATAAGCTGGTTAAGCGTTTGGATGGGGTAAATCAGGCTCGTCACATGAGCAAAGAGGATATGTTCCAAGCCAAAAAATTACCATATATGTTCAAGGATTGGAAAGAATACAGAGATCATCTATTGGTAAATCTTGTTACCGATCCGGAGTACCAGGAGGCCATGCGCAAGAAGTTCGCAAAAATGGACAAGGATTATGCGCTAATCAAAGACCCTTCAAAGCTACATAAAGTTCACGTCACAACAATATTGGCTCAAGATATTGATTTTACAAAAGTCAGTAATTTTGAACAAAGCCCATATGCAATTACTTTTAGAAGGTGGAAGCGTGGCGATATGAAATTTGTAAACAAATCAGAACACAAAGATTGGATACCAGTAAATGTCTGAGCCATGGGGAACGAACGCGGATCATATTCGCAAGGAAATAGAACTTTTTTCGGACCAAGAAAAAATTGACTATTTAGAAGACTTAAAGATTGAGCTTCAAGAAATGCACCCAATCCAGCAACCAGTAGGTCAGGTGATGTGGGTTGATATTGATCTCGTACAAGCAAATGACTATAATCCCAATAGTGTAGCTGGCGCAGAAATGAAGCTCCTATATACCTCAATCAAGCACGATGGTTATACTCAGCCTGTAGTAACTATCTATGATGAAGAGCTTGATAAATTCGTAATAGTTGATGGCTTCCACAGATATTTTACTTGCAAAAGCAATCAGGACATCATGGATCGCAACCACGGCCGCTTACCTATCGTTGTAATAGAGAAAGACATAAACGAGCGGATGGCAGCTACAGTGCGCCATAACAGGGCCAGAGGCTCACACAGCGTTGATGGTATGGCTAATATGGTATTCTCAATGCTGGAACAGGGTTGGAAGGATGCAGACATCTGCAATCACCTTGGGATGGAGCCGGAAGAGCTATTGCGCCTCAAGCACATAACTGGCTTCTCGAAGTTGTTTGAAAATACCGAGTACAAAAAGGCTTGGGTTACTAAGCAACAAATCCTCATAAAGAAAAAATATCAGGATGAACAAGAAATATAAAATAGGCTTTACTGCATCATGTTTTGATCTTTTGCACTCTGGGCATATAACCATGCTGCAAGAGGCGAAATCTGTGTGTGAATATTTGATTGTTGGATTGCAGATCGACCCATCTATAGATAGGCCCGAAAAGAACAAACCAATTCAAACATTAATGGAAAGACAGATACAATTAAATGCTGTAAAATATATTGATGAGGTCATTTGCTATTCAACAGAATATGAGCTTCTGCACCTGCTATCAGCACTCCCAATTGATGTTAGAATTATAGGGGAAGAATATAGGGAAAAAAAATTTACTGGCTATGATTTTCCAATAAATGTTTATTTTAATAAAAGACATCATAATTGGTCTACAACAAGGTTGAGAAAGCTAATACTGGATAGTAGTGAAAATATATGATAATGGTGAGGACATGACCAACAAGATTGATGAAGCTCTTAAACTGAAGATAAAAGATGAATTCGTGCATGGATTCGTTGATGAAAATGGCGTCCGTAAATACCCTACTGTTCAAGCCCTTTCAAAGCGCCATGATGTTGCTTATGCGTCTTTGCACAGGAGGTCTCAATCAGAGGACTGGCAAAGCCAAAAAAACAAAATCCAAACTGAATATGAGAACGCTGTAACTAGAGAGCGGTTGCAGAAAATGGTAGATTATGGGGCAAGGCTTGATGATGATGCAATAAAAATTGCACTCGCTATGCTGGGTGATGCTGGTCGCCGCATGAATAAAGACATTCAAGATAGATCACAGCTTGAAGCCATTGCTCAAATGGACAATGGGCCTGACAGGGATGCGGCACTTGAAAAATTCAGGCTTACATCAAAGATATTGACACCTCACGATATGAGTGGGATTTCAAATACAGTAAGCAATGCACAGAGAATTGGTAAATTGGCTCTTGGTCAAGCTCAAGAAATTAGCAAGGTATCAGCAAATGTTACAGCACCAGACAGCTTACGAGAGGTTATCGAAGAGCTGGACAAGCTTGCCACAGCCAAGTCATCAAGCGCACAGCACACTTTACAGTAATTGGCTCAAAATGGCCCGTCCCCAGCAGTTGACCCCAAAGGGTGATTGGGGCGTGTGGCTTATTTTGGCTGGTCGTGGATGGGGCAAGACCATGGTTGGGGCATTTGATACAATGATCTATGCCTTGAATAACCCAGAGAGCCGTTGTGCTGTTGTAACCCCAACATTTGGTGATTTGAGAAGAGTTGCTTTTGGCGGCGTATCGGGAATTATGAACTGGCTACCAGATGATTGTCTTCTGAAGGGGCGTGGGCAGGGTTACTCAAGCTCTGCCGCTGAAATTAGGCTTTACAATGGATCAATTATTCAGGGTTTTGCCGCTATTGAGCCTAAACGCCTTCGCGGCCCTCAGTTTCATAGGGCTTGGTGTGACGAAATCGCTGCATGGCAATACCCAGACGCATTTGACCAATTAATGTTTGGCCTTCGTCTTGGAGAAAATCCTCAGTGTGTAATTACAACAACACCCGCCCCGAATGATTTAACGAGGTCTCTAGTAAAAAGAACAAACACAATAATTACGAGAGGAAGCACATTTGATAATGCTAAAAACCTTTCTGAAACTGCTGTTGCGCAGCTAAAAGAAAAATATGAAGGAACCCGACTGGGGCGTCAGGAGCTTTACGGGGAGGTTTTGGACGATCTTGAGGGTGCGCTTTGGAATTACAGTTCTATTGAAAGAACTAGAATTGATAAAATGAATTTGCCTGAATTTAACAGGATTGTAGTAGCAATTGATCCAAGCGTAACTAACAATGAAGATAGTGATGAAACAGGGATTGTTGTCGCAGCTAGATGCAATAATAACCGATATTATGTATTAGAAGACGCTTCACACAAAAATACACCGGATGGATGGGCTAGGAGGGCAATTGAATGTTTTTATTCCCATGAAGCCGATAGACTGATTGCAGAGGTCAATAACGGTGGAGATTTGGTCGAAAGAGTGATAAGAACTATAGATAGGAATATTCCTTACTCGAAAGTTCATGCTTCTCGTGGTAAGTTAGTAAGAGCGGAACCGATTGCGGCATTGTACGAGCAAGGCAAAGTCCATCATGTCGGCACACACAAGGAACTTGAGGATCAGATGGTATCTTATACACCAAACTCTCGAAAGTCCCCAGATCGAATGGACGCCCTAGTGTGGGCCTTAACAGAATTGAGCGCGTCTACCGGACAGCCAGCGTGGAGAATTAGCTAATGGCCCTTTTGGATTTTTTTCGCAAAACAGTAGCAATGCCTATGGAATTTAAAGAGGCTCCAAGTATTCATGTCCAACATACAACACCCTACCACAACCGATCTGATAACTTTAAGTCTTATGCGGTCGAAGGCTATCAGCAAAACGCAATAGTTTACCGTTGTGTTAATGAGATTGCGCAAGGTGCGTCTGCTATTGGGTTCAAGGTATTCCAAGGAAATGTTGAGCTTGAACAGCATCCGTTGATCTCTCTACTTAAACGTCCAAACCCGCTTCAAGCTGGCAATGAATACTTCCAGTCTCTCTATGCGTTCTTATTACTTTCAGGAAATAGCTATGCGATTAGCAGCACGGCGGGAGGTGTCCCATCTGAACTGCATCTTCTAAGACCTGATCGGGTCGAAATAATGCCCAGCAATACTGCAATTCCAAAAGGTTACAGTTATAAGTTAAATGGGAAGGTTGTAAAAACATACGATGCTGACCCGTTTACAGGCCAATCTGAAGTTAAACACTTCAAGCTATGGAACCCAATGGACGATTACCTTGGGCTTTCTCCACTTATGGCAGCTTCCATTGATGTAGATCAACACAATTTGATAGCAAAGCATAACATTGCATTATTGGTTAATGGTGCGCGTCCTACAGGGGCTGTCATTTTCAAGCCAACCGACACTTCTGGAAATACTATGACTCTTTCTGAAATGCAAAGAAAGCAAGTCCAAGATGATATCAATCGTCGTATGAGCGGTACTGCTAACAGTGGAAAACCAATGTTATTGGAAGGCGATTTCGATTGGAAAGAAATGGGAATGTCCCCGCGTGACATGGATTTCTTGCAACAAAAGCATATGGCCGCAAAAGACATTGCGCTTTGCTTTGGTATTCCCTCGCAGCTTATTGGTATTCCAGACAGCCAAACTTATGCAAACGTCCAAGAGGCTCGTTTGGCGTTATATGAAGAGACTATAATCCCGCTGGCAATGCGGGTCTGTAGTGATTTAAACGAATGGCTGGCACCATCATTCGGTGATGATATCCGTATTGAGTATGATATTGACAGCATCCCAGCCATGACTGAGCGCCGCCGCCGGATATATGAGAATGTTACTTCTGCGGTTCGTGAGGGTATTATTAGTCGCAATGAAGCCCGTGATAGGTTGGGTCTAGGGCCGATCCAAGGCGGTGATGAAGTATTTATAGCGGCGAACCTTTTCCCGCTAGGCGGCCCAGAGGTAGCCCCCTCAGAGGGTGATAAAGCCGCAAGTGATGGTGCGGATGCCTATGGCGAGTTTAAGCTGGATAAATATCCAGACGGTGCAGATGTACCAGACAGCCTTCCAGATGCTTACCAGATGGGCACTAGTGAGAAGCGCTGTGGAAATTGTGACCATTATGACCAAGGATATTGTTCACTTTTTGATGCTGATGTTCGCGCCCAATATGTTTGTGCAAAGTGGGAAGCTGAAATTGAAACGTCTGGCAAAGCTGAGAGTGATGTAGATACAGTTCCTACTGAGGCGATGGCTATAAATGGTCAACGCGCACTTGATATGCGCAAGGAATTTGGTCGGGGAATGACCCGTGTAGGCGTTGCCCGTGCCAATCAGCTTGTCAATCGTCAGCGCCTTTCTCCTGATACAGTTCGCCGGATGAAGAGCTTTTTTGCCCGTCACGAAGTAGACAAACAGGCTGAAGGATTTAATCGCGGCGAGTCTGGATACCCTAGTCCCGGAAAGATAGCATGGCTTGGCTGGGGCGGTGACGAAGGCCAATCATGGGCTAATCGAAAAGTAGATCAGTTAGACAAAGAACGGGATAAGTCGGAAGAGCTTGAAACTTATTTCAGTGATTGGTGGGATGAAAAATTACCTCCAGCGGAAGAGAAAGCCCCAAAGATCAGTGAGGCTGTAAAAAAGGCTCTCGCTGAGAAAGTAAAAGATCACAATGAAAAGCATGGTGATAAAAAGGGCAAGCGGGTTACTCAGCGTATGCTCGAAGCTGTGTTTGCCCGTGGTGTTGGCGCTTATAATACAAACCCTCAAAGCGTCCGGCCAAATGTAACTGGTCCTGACCAATGGGCCTATGCCCGTGTTAATGGCTTTCTTAGCGCAGTTCGCACAGGGCGCTTTAATAGTGGAAAGTTCGATACAGACCTTTTGCCAGAAGGTCATCCACTAAGTAGCAAGGAGTAAGTTTATGAACATTGGTTCAGTACAAGCCGCAAAGGGCGCATATGGTCGTGGGATTTACAAGTTCGGATACAACGCGGCTATTACCACAACTGAGGAAGTCGTGTGGGATGCTGGTAATGTGTATTCCTATATAGATACAGCCGCAGAGGCGGTTGTTGTTAGTTCAAGCGCAGCGGATGACGCAGCGGGAACTGGCGCACAGAAAATAAAGATTGAGGGATTAGATGAAAACTATGAGCCTCAAACTGTTGAAGTTACAATGGATGGTACAACAAACGTAACCACTGATGAAACATTCATTGCTATCAATCGTATGTATGTGACCGAGGCGGGAACTGGTGAAGTAAATGCTGGCAATATTACAGCTACAGTAGGCGCGATAACACGTTCACAAATCTCAGCGGATCGGGGTCAAACACTCCAAGCGGTCTATACCGTCCCTGCGGGTTACACAGCTTATGTGACAGATTGGATGGTTGCGTCAGGTGCTACGGCATCAAATAAATACCTTGAAGCGCGTTTGGTATCCCGTTCAAATGATGGTGTGCGAAGAACAAAATCAGTCGTTACTTTGAATAATACGATGGATAAAATTGATTTTGGAGTAGCCACAGAAATTCCTGAAAAGAACAGCATAGAAGTTAGGGCTGTAGCATCTAGCGGAACTGATGTTGTATCAGCGGCGTTTAGTGTTCTTTTGAAGAGAAATTGATTTTGAGGCGGGGGTTATTCCCCCGCTTCTCCCTTAAACTTAAAACCATCATCAGCTTCAATCATGTCCAGTACAATGTTCCGCAATCTGTTCATAACCACATTATAGGCTTCGTCTATATTTGATGGCTCTACAGTTTTCTTCCAATCCAATGCAACATAAGCTGCAAGTCCCGCGAACAGATCGCTATTTTTAAAGTCGCCTTCTAATTCAAATTTCTTACCGGAAACTATTTCGTATGATCTTGAGGTCGCTTTCCCAAAACTTCTTATGATTTTTGCGGCTTCATTCAGTTTCATTTTTCCACTCCCTGTACCAATCTAATAATACTTCTTCGTTCCATCTTCGCCCAATCCCAATATTTACTGAGGGTGGCAATGTTCCATTTCCTTCAAGCTCTAAGAAAGTGGTTATATCCATTCCCAAAGCGTTACAGGCTTCAACTGCCTTTATGAGTTTAGAATTCCTTGCCATTAGATTTCACATGGTGGTCTTACGATGGTCATAAGCTCATTGGCCTCAAGAAAATCAATTACGTCATCTTCATTGAGGTATTTGCAGAAAGCTACGATCAAATTGTAATTGTCAAAGCATCCGTATTCTACAGCTTCAAGGAATTCATTAGTTACTTTTCTTGCGGGGGTGCTCATAGCATTTCTCCTTTACGTTGGGTCCAAGTTCTGCGCTTCTGGTCAACTATGCGCCATGTTCTCCAATCAATCTGGTCAACTTCTTCGGCCATGTAATCGAAAGCATCTTGCAGGTTGTCAAAAGACGCGGATAGGTTCCAGATATTATCTGGGTCAATGCCTCGTGCAATATAAGCGTCCTTATGGCCTTGAGGCAGGTCATCATGGTATTCAACTCTAAATCGGTAAATAATTTCGTTAATCATTTCTTGTCCTTTCTGGCTTCCTTGTTAGTTTGATATATTAACTCAAAAGTTAATGCAAGCACAATTTTTGTTAAAATAATTAACAATAGGTGTTGACATATGTAACACCAAATGCTACCTATAATATATAGAGAGAAACGAAAGGACTAAAGAAATGACACGCCCTAATATAATCGAGCTTTTTGATACAGCTTTTAACAAGGCAATCCAAAAAACAGAAAACTGGGTATCAGATGAAGAAATGAACGCCAACTTCATTGAAGCTGATATTTGGATGGACCTTGCGGGAGAGCATGGAAGACCCGCAATACAGGAGGTAATGGATACAGAATTCCATGAGTCAATGAACGAATGGATGGGAACTTCCTTAGAGGAAATAAAAGAGCATTTCGCTGGATAACTTAACTGGGCTACGGCCCCAATGCTCTGGGAGGGCATGACATGACAAATCCAAATTTTACATATAATGACGGGGGCCGCGCCGCCTCTGGACGCAAGGGCAGCGCAGGTGATTGCGGAGTTAGGGCGATGGCTATTGCGCTGGGCCTTGACTATGAAACTTGCTACAAAGAGTTGGCCCAAGCCAACCAAGACGCTGGCAACAAGAAGTCAGCTAGGAACGGATTGGCAAAATCTGTTTATGAGAAAGTCCTTAACAAGCACGGCTGGTTTTGGATGGCTGCACCTAAGTTTGAAGGACGCAAGTGCAAGGCGTCTGATACTGAGGGTGTTTGCATTGCTAGAATGTCAAAGCATTACTGCGCAGTAATAGAGGGGGTTCCTCAAGATACCTTCGATAGCTCCAATAAGATGGTCTATGGCATCTGGGTAAATGAAATTAACCACTAAAGGGAGTGGGGCTACGGCCCCCCACCCCAATTAGAAAACATAAGGTCTTTATTTATATTTGTTGGCAGCTGGTGCCAACTAGCCAAAAGCACAAAGGAAACTAAAATGACACCAATTACGCTTCAAGAAGTAGAGGTCGCCGCCCATAACGCAGCATTTATCGCAAACTGCCAATGCCCTATGCGCTACCGCAACACCAAATGGGAGCGGGTGTGGCAAGAACTTCGGGCAGAAAAGTTAAAATAATTCACTTTTAGGGTTGACCCCATAGCGACTGTTAATTATATTAACTTTATGGGCAGCAATGAGGAGACACCCAATGAGAAAATTTACTGAAGCCGAAAAGAAATTCTTTGCTGAGAACCCAGCTTGGAGCGGCCCGTCTGAGGATACTTTGGCCGAATGGGAGAAAACAGATTATTTGGCTGAATGGGCTGCTCAACGCAAAGAGAATAGAGCGAAGAGCTTTTTTGCTACATGTGCAGCACCATCCCCAAGATAACTTAATTGACAAGGAGACACCCAATGAGCGGCGCAACTGCACAAGACTTTAAAAACTGGACAGCCAAGGCCAAAAAAGCCACTGTCTCTGAGCTTGAATATATCATTGCTGATTGTCGCAGCGCACGGGAAGCCATGAAGGGCTGGAACCCAGAGAAAGAAAACTACTATGCTGACCAAGGCATGACTTTCTCAGATGAACTTAGGAAAAGGGGTTAGGGATATGGACAAGCAAGACACAATGATCGCGGTAATATTTACAATTATATTGGTCATTGGAGCGATTAATATTGACCGCCTTATGGTAATGCTATGACCACCAGAGCGGCGATATTAAAGGCACTCAATGATGATCGTATATCCTTGGAGGTAGGGGATGAGTATTTTTACTTCCTGTACTCAGAGGCCGGAAATGATTATTACATGGATCGCTGCGTATATGTTTCTCGCTTAAAACACTTGAGCCTTGAGCAATGGGTCGAGGAAGGTAAGGCGTTTATTGCTTCAATTGACGATTAAACATGATATAGTCTGCCTGTGGCAGTGCATAATTTCAAACAGATAAAATTTTAGTAATACTATAATGCAAAACTTGTAAAAAATATTACAAGCAAAAACTTTTATTCAAAAAATTCTCAAACGTGTAAAAGTTTAGGGACGCAAAAGAAATATTTGCTAAAAATAAAAAACTCTACAAAAATTTAAAGTATAGAATTTTTGTTTGGAGAAACTAAAAACTTTGTATTTTATCAATGTATGATTGCATGGTATAGATATACCTATGGCAGTGCATAATTTCAAACAGGCTGGTGGCTCAAGATATAGCGCCAGAAAAGAAGTCATCGAACAGATGCGAGTTAGGCAAGCGTTTGAGCGCAAGCTGACCCTCAATTTAATAACGCAATTCTCACAGATAGGCGACATTGCAAGGCGTGAGTATTTAGAGCGAGGGTCTGTCGATCTTACGGGGACGTTAATACAGGGGCGTATTCTTTCTGTTCTTGAGCCTCACTATCGTGCAGTAATTGATGAATTTGGCCTTAGACTTCTTCGTAATTTGAAGCAAGAAAGCCAATTTGAAACTCTCATTCGTGATTACATAAAGATATTTGGTCTTGAGGCAGTCAATCGAATTGCACGAACAACAAGGGCTAGGTTAATATCTGTTCTTTTAGAAAATGAAGCGGAAGGTCTTGGGGTTCGCGCGGTTGCAGACGCAATTTATGAGTCAACTAGAGGGCAATATTCAAAAAACCGTTCTGCTACTATTGCTAGAACTGAAACTCATAATGCAGCTAGTTATGCCAATCATGAAGTTGCAAAGACAATGAATATTCCTGAGTTGCAAAAGCAATGGGTTTCGGTTTCTGACGATAGAACTCGTGGAGGTCATGCTGCTATGAATGGTAAAATTATTCCTATGGCTGAAGACTTTCAAGTTTCAAGCGATTTTGGGCCTGTTCCTATGGCGAGACCCGGCGATAGCAGGGGTGGGGCTGCAAATGTCATAAATTGTCGATGTGTTTTGCTCTATGTAACCCCAGAAGATGACATAATTGATGAGTAACTTGCTCAAAAAAGCTAAATGAGTTATCTTACAGCCAATACAAGTGATCTTTAAGTCTAACCCAATTTGAGGGCGGTAGGATGAGTAATGAACAAATCGATGTAGAAGAGTACATCGCTGACCAAGAAGTAAAATCAGAAAAAATTGATATTGCTTTTGAATACAAGGCTGAAGAGTCAGAAGATGACGATGGAACATTCTCCGGTTATGGCTCTATATTTGGAAATAAAGACCTTGGTGGAGATGTTATTGAGTCTGGAGCATTTGCCAAATCAATTGGTCGCAAAGGCGCAAAGGCTGTTAAACTTCTTTATCAGCACAAATCAGATGAACCAATCGGCGTTTTTGATGAAATAATTGAAGATGAACGTGGCTTAAAGGTTAAGGGCCGTCTTGCAATGGGAACACAGCGAGGCCGCGAAGTTTACGAACTTATGAAAATGGGCGCACTTGATGGTCTTTCAATTGGCTATCGTGCAGACCCCAAGTATATCGATTATGATGAAAAGGGCAAAACTCGCCGCTTGAAATCAGTCGATCTTATGGAAATTTCTGCTGTCACTTTCCCCATGAACCCACGCGCACGGGTCCAAGCGGTAAAAGGCACAGAACGCTCAGTTCGGGAATGGGAGCAATTCCTTCGGGATGAAGGGAACCTATCTCGTACTGAAGCAAAGGCAGCGGCATCTGCCGTTACCAAGGCACTGGAACAGCGGGATGCTGTGAAAGAGGAAACGCCTAAAGTCCTTGAGGCTCTCGCAAGCCTTACCAACATCCTAAAATCTTAACGGAAGGATTTTCCAAATGGAAAACGAAGTAAAAACAGCCGTTGAAGTGATGGCAGGTGCCTTTGAAGAATTCAAAAAGGTAAATGACACTCGCTTGGCTGAAATCGAAGCCAAAGGCACAGCCGATCCAATGACTGAGCAAAAACTTGCAAAGATCGAAGCTGATCTGGACAAGTTCGAGAACATCAACCAAGCCATTACCCAACAGCAAAAACACGCTGAAGGTTTTGAAGCAAAGTTGAATGACATCGAAACAATGCTCAAGCGTCCAGCCAATGCTATGGAAGCAAAAGATGTCGATCTGTCTTTGAAGGCATGGGACAGCTTCATGCGTAAGGGTGAAAGCCATATGGATGAAATGGAGCTTAAAGCTCTGACCGTTGGCACTGCCGCAACTGCTGGTAACTTGGCACCAGCTGAGTACGTCGAAGAGCTTATCAAGGTAATCACTGAGATTTCCCCAGTTCGTTCTGTCGCCCGTGTTCGTCAAACATCCAACAAAGAAATTGAAGTTCCAAGCAAAACAGCATCATTCGCTGCCGCATGGACTGCTGAAACTGGCTCTCGCACAGAGACAACTGGTTACACAACTTCTTTGAATACCATCCCAACACATGAGCTTTATGCTTTAGTTGATATTTCTGGTATGTTGCTAGAAGACAGCGTTTTTGACCTTGAAGCTGAAATGAACACTGAGTTCGCAGAACAGTTTGCAAAGGCTGAAGGCAATGCTTTCTTGGTAGGTAATGGCACTAATAAGCCAACAGGTATCCTTGACGGGACTACTGTTGCTTCTACGACCGCCGCTGCTGCCGCTGCAATCGCAACAGATGATATCATGGACTTGGTACATGGTTTGAAGTCTGAGTATGCCCGTAATGCATCCTTCATGATGAACCGTTCAACTCTTGGTGCAATCCGTAAGCTGAAAGATACTGCTGGTCAGTACATCTTCCAGACTGGTTTCTCCGGTCAATCAGGTCTCCCAAATACTATCTTGGGCCACCCATATGTTGAGGCCGTAGACATGGCTGACATCGCTGCCTCTGCTAAACCAGTGGTATTCGGTGACTATCGCCGTGGTTACATGATCGTTGATCGTGTAGCTCTGTCTGTTCTTCGTGACCCCTACAGCCAAGCATCAACAGGTAACGTGCGTTATATCGCTCGCCGCCGCGTTGGTGGTGAAGTTGTATTGTCCGAAGCAATGCGCGCACTTAAAATGGCTGCTTCATAAGCAACCAAGGGGAGAGCTTAACGGCTCTCTCCATCCCTTACAGGAGATTTCAAATGAAGATTATGATGGTAAAGAACGCCGCTGGGATTGATCGCGAGGATGGTGCATCTACAAAACGCTTTTTGGCTGGCGAAGAATATTCTGCCACTGAGGCTTGGGAAAAGAAAGTACTGCAAGGTTTCGTCAAATCTGGTGTTGCAAATGAAATCGGCGGAAACGCTAGTGTTCCAGAAACAAAAGCAAAACGTGCGCGAACAAGCAACGGTCAGCTTGCTTCTGACAACCCCAACACCCCTGACGTAAACGAGGCTTGGGAGAGTGGTAAAGCCCCAAAGAAAAAAGCTAAAAAATCTTAATAGATTAAAACGGAGACAGGCAAATGAGTGGTTTGAAAATTGTTACAGGGCCAGCCATAACGCCTGTTAGTAAAATTGAAGCTCTTGAATACTTACGTCTTGATGAAGGCATAGATGATATGCAAGTCAGGAGCTACATCCAAGCCGCAACGACTTGGGCTGAAAACTATACCAATAGATTTTTCATAAGTAGAACATGCCAAATGATGCTTGATGGAGCCCGTGAGGTTGATAGCCCGTTGTGGGAAGGTATGAAAACTGGACCATATAAAGTTTATTTGTCAGACTACATCGAACTAGCCGCCGCTCCAGTTCTGTCTGTTGAGAGTGTTAAGTATTATTCTGACAATGATACTCAAAGCACTTGGGATGCGTCTAATTATTATGTTGATATATTTTCAGAACCAGCGAAAATCTCTCTGCGCTCTGGAGGAACATATCCCACAGACTTGAGAAATCTTAATGGTCTTGAGATAAATTTTACCGCTGGATATGGCACTAACCCTTTTACAGTTCCAGAGCCAATTCGGGTTGCGATACTTCAATACTTAACTTTTCTGTATGAAAATCGTGGAGATGATGAGGTAAAAGCAAACCCGCCACAAATCGTAAAATCATTGCTTGATCCATATCGTATTCTTAGATTTAGCAGTTCAGTATATGATAAAAATATTAGGTCTGGAGTGATCTAATGACAGTGGGTGGAATGCGACATAAGCTCCAACTTCAAAGTAAAGATGTAACTCCGGACGGAGGCGGTTCTGATGGGCTAACCTCTTGGAATACTTTTGCCAATGTATTTGGCTCCATAATGGCTAAATCTGGTGGCGAAAGAATGTTTGGAGACCAGCTTCAAGAGCCAATAACCCATATTATTAGGATCAGGTTTCGTAGAGACATTAGCTTTAAAAACAGGATACAGTATAAATTCACCAATGAGGGTATATCTGTAACTCGGGTTTTTAATATCAAGAGAGTGATAAACGTAGATAATCGCGATAGGTATATTGAGATAATGTGCGTTGAGGGTGTAGCTACATGACTATTCGCACTACTACTCGCAGAATAAATAAATCCCGTGTTGTAATGGCTAAATATGAGTCAGAGGTTAAGGCGATAATTGAGCGTGGTGCAAATATGGTTCGCAACACAGCCGTTAAATCAATACAGCAACATCAATCTCAAGGCGTAACATACGGAAATCATACAGCTTCAACCGCTGGAAATCCTCCAAACTCTGACACTGGATATTTGGCATCAAATATTTTTGTAAAAAAGGACAATAATGGTAAGGGTGCGAGTGTAGAAAGTCGGGCTGATTATTCAGAGGCTCTTGAATTTGGAACAAGTAAAATGGGCGCGCGTCCATTTCTTCAACCAGCACTTGAGGAAAATAGACGTAAAATCATTCAAATGTATGCTAAATTGAAAGCAAGAGGTGCGTAATGGCTTTACACTCATGGGAGCTTCAAAAGGCTATATTTACGACTATTAGCGGAAATATCACTGGTATGACCAGTGCAAATGTACCTGTATTTGATGATGTTCCAGAAGGTACAGCATATCCATATGTTGTAATCGGTGAGGAAACTGCCTCAAACAACGGCACTAAAACTCTTGATGGAATTGAGCATACACTTACTATCCATGCTTGGTCCCAATACAGGGGTAGACGCGAGATCAAGGAGATCATGCAAAGCGTCTATGAAAAGCTCCATAATACTGATATAAGTATTTCAGGTGCATCGCTGGTTAATATTAGACAAGAGTTCAATACTACACTAGCGGAAACTGATGGTATAACGCGGCACGGAGTAATGAGGTTCCGGGCTGTCGTGTTTGATAACTAAGGAGTAAGATCATGGCGGCTCAAAAAGGTTCAGCCCTATTATTAAAAATCGGCGCAGATGCTACTGCCGCCGCGAGTGCAGATACATATACAACAGTTGGAGGTTTGCGCTCAACTGGTATTACAATGAATGATGAAGCGGTTGATGTAACAACCAAGGATAGTTCTGGTATTCGAGAGCTTCTAGCAAATGGTGGTGTCCAAACCTGTTCAATCTCAGGCTCCGGCGTATTTACTGACGCAGCTTCAGAAACAACTTTGAAAAACGCTTTCGGTGGCGCGAACTTCTCAAACTTTGAGATTATCATTCCCGACTTTGGCACATACCAAGGTAAGTTTATGGTAGCCTCACTTGAGTACTCAGGTGAATATAACGGCGAAGCAACTTATTCTGTAACTCTTGAGAATAGCGGCGCGTTTACCTTCACTTCAGCTTAATAGGAGCAATATAATGGCTTGGATAAATGCAACTGTCGATTTTAATGGGGTTACATATTTAAGCCATCGTAGAGGAATTATATTTGTAGTTCCTCATTGTTCTGGCCTTGAGGTTGGAGACATCTTCAAGGCCGACAGCTCTCAATTTGAGGTGCTGACTGCCGTTGATTTGCATGATCGCGGAGAAACTCTTGTAATGGATACAAAGGAAATAAAAGATGACAAACCCAAAGCGCGGCGAAATGCAGTTGGAGATCGGGGAACAGAAGTTCCAAGTGAAGATCACAATGGACACGTTGATGAGGATTGAAGCCTCAATTGGCAAGGGTATTCTTAAAGTAGCACAAGGTCTATCGGAGGGTGAAATGTCTGCAACTGAAATGGTTGCTATTCTTACCCCCATACTAAGATCAAGCGGCAAAGATTTAAAAGATAAAGACGTGGCAAATATTGTTTGGGATGCTGGATTTGCTGAAGGCTTAAAGGCTGTAGCTGAAGTTATCGCATTTGTCATCGGCGGCGCTGGTGGAAATGAGGGAAACGAAGTGGGGATGGAGAGCGCATAGATGAACTTCCGTGGAATTCTTGGATGCAACTGGCTTTTGGAAAAATGCAAATAAGACCAGATGATTTTTGGTCAATGTCTTTCGAAGAGTTTATGAGCGCAATTCAAGGTTTCTCAGAGTTTCATTCTAATGGGTCTTCGTCCCCAATGGACAAAGATGAATTAAGTGACCTAATGGAAAGGTATCCTGACTAATGGCGACCACAGTAGATACCCTCTTAGTCCGAATTGAATCGGATATGTCTGATCTGAAGCGTGATCTTAAAAAGATCGGCAATCAAACTGAAACAACAACCAATAAAATGTCATCTTCTTTTCGTAAGGTTGGTGGAGCTTTAGCGGCGCTTGGAGGTGCGGCGGCTTTAGGTGGGCTAATAAAGGGGTTCATTCAAACTGGTGCAGAAGTAGAAAATCTTGGTGTAAGGTTTAATACCCTTTTTGGATCAGTAGAAGAGGGCTCAAAGGCATTTCAGGTAATGTCTGCATATGCTTCACAAGTTCCATTTTCCCTTCAAGATATTCAGAGGGGTGCGGCTCCGCTTGCTACGGTTGCTAAAAACGCTGACCAGCTTGGACAAGCGATGCTTCTTACTGGTAATATCGCCGCTGCATCTGGTCTTTCTTTTGACGAAGCCGCTGGAAACATTCAAAGGGCGTTGACCGCTGGTATTAATTCCGCTGACCAATTTAGAGAGCGCGGCGTTTCTGCTATGGCTGGCTTCCAAGCTGGAACATCATACAGCGTAGATCAAACCCTTGCAAAGCTAAATGAAGCCTTTGGAGCGGGTGGAAAGTATGACGGAATTACCAATGATCTAGCTAATACAACTGATGGCGCTTTATCCATGCTTGGTGATAGCTGGTTTAACTTTCAAAGAACCGTAGCTGAAAGCGGTCTTAATGAAAGTTTTCGTGATTTAATTAATGCCTTAAAGCCACTTCTTGACGCACTTAGACCTCTTGCAGTCCTAATAGGGAAAACCTTGTCAGGTGGATTTTATATTATGGCATCTACTGTGCGGGTCGTAACCTCTCAAATAGATAAATTAGCTGTAGCTACTGCGGCATATATTGCATTGAAATTAGGGACAACAATTTTTCATACAGTTTCTCAATTGCAAAAATTAGCAAGGGTAACATTAATTAACAGAAATGTTCTTAAATCTCTCAGTGCGATAATTCGCAAAAATCCATTTATAATTGTAGCACTCGGTGCTGCGTATGCCGTAGACAAGCTAGGTGGTTTTGAACAGGCTTTATTAAATCTGGAGAAGAGATTTCCAAAAGTATTTGGTGGCATAAGCGATAGTGCTGAAAGTTTTTTTGAAGGTATGGGTGAGGGGATGTCTGAACTTGACGACATTCTCAAAACACCGCTGCAAATTGAAATAACAAAGGGTCTCGGTGGTGGAACTAAAGCTGCTGAAGACGCTTTGAATTCACTTAAAGCGATAGTAGATGCTAATATTGAACCAGTTCATAAAATGCAGGAAGAATATGATCTACTAAGCAAAAATATGGATAAGTTTTCTGGTCCTGCTAAAGAAAAAGCATTAGAGGCGTTAGAAACACTTGGTCAAAAAATAAATGAACAAGACCCAATTATCTCAAACCTAAGTTCCGCTATACAAAATATGTCATCTGGTTTCAGTGACTCAATGGCAGATATGCTTATGTCTGGAAAAATGAACCTTGATAGCTTGAAAGATGTATTTAGAAGTTTTGTAAAAGTTATGATCGCTAAGGCAATTGAGCTTTTCTTTGTAAATAAAATCCTTAACGCAGTATTTGGCGGTTTTGGCGGGGTGCCATTACCGACTGCCAGTTTCCCCGGTCTTGCTGGTGGCGGAAGCGTCAGCCCCAATCAGCCTTACATGGTAGGTGAGCGCGGTCCAGAGCTTTTTGTTCCATCTTCTGCGGGGACGGTAATGAATAATAGTAATTCAAAGGGTTTCGGCGGGGGGTCAACAACAGTGGTAAATCAAACAATCAACGTAAGCGCGGGTGTTTCCCAAACGGTACGGGCTGAAATGATATCCTTACTTCCATCATTTAAACAAGAAACAATGTCTGGAGTTGCTGACGCTAAAAGGCGTGGTGGTTCTTATGGCAGAGCATTTGGGTGATTTATGACACTGATAACTATGCCAACAAGCCCCGCCTTTACCAACTCTGATTGGGGCATAAGCCGAACCGTAGCTGTGTCTGAGAGTCCATTTACGGGCGCGTCACAGGTCCATTCGTATCCCAAGGCCCAATGGCAAGCTACTCTTACTTTACCCCCTATGAAGCGCTCACAGGCTAGTCAGTGGCAAGCGTTCTTTATGCAATGTGAGGGTCGCGCGAATACATTTCTTCTAGGCGACCCTGATGGAAAAGAAATTATTTCGGATGCGGCACCGAGTTCTATAGCTGTAGCCTCTAGCGCGGCTATTGGGGCCACAACAGTCGATCTTACGATTGGTGCTGGTAGACAAATAAACACTGGTAGCTATTTGCAATTCTTCACTGGGGCAAATTCAGTCTTGCATATGGTAGTAGATAATAACTCCGGTGATGGGTCAGTTACTATTCAGCCCCCGCTAAAAGTTGCGCTTACGACATCAACTCCTGTGAATTTTACAGAAGCGCAGGGTGTTTTTAGAATGGATAGCAATGATCTGCGCTGGTCAGCGGATCAAGTCAGTCGTTACGGCATAACATTTTCTTGTAGTGAGGTAATATGACCCGTAGTACTCCAGCATCATTATTGACTGCACTTAGTCAACCAGAGGTAAAGCCTTTTTATGCAGTCGAAATGAATTTTGACTCTGCTCCGGTGCGGTTTTGGACGGGATATGGCAGTCGTACCATAAACAGCCAAACATATACTGGTACTGGAAACCTTCTTAGCATTAGTGGTCTTGAGGAAGTGAATGACCTTTCTGCAAAAAACATCACTTTGAAGCTATCAGGAATTCCGGCATCTTTAGTCTCTTTGGCCTTGCAGGAGCCTTATCAACGTAGAGCTTGCACTATTTACTTTGGAACTACGGATACAACATCCGCTATTGAGGTTTTCAGTGGCTTGATGGACGTAATGACCATTGAGGATGGAGGCGAGACTAGCAATATCTCTTTGACCGTTGAGAGTAAGCTAATTCGTTTAGAAAAAGCATCAAACTGGCGTTATACTGAAGGCAGTCATAAATCACGTTATCCAAGCGATACGTTTTTTTCATACCTTGCTGACCTACAAGACCGTGACATTGTTTGGGGCCGAGAGGTCAAGTCTGACTGATGGGGCCAAGAGAACGACTTAACGCCTTTATGAAGGCCACTAAGAACAAGCCGTTCATCTGGGGAGAACATGATTGTTTGACGTTCACAAACGATGCTTGGCGCAGCATGTATGGTCACGGATGGGCTGACGAGTGGATAGGCCAATACATCAAAAGCAATCAAGTTATAAACAGGTCAGAGCTTCGCAAGGAATTGTATAGGTTACATGGGGCTAATAGCTTTGATGAAGCTGTAGATACGCGCTGGAAGCGTGTTGATGGGGTTCCTCCCCTTGGCGCTTTGGTAACAACGAAGAAGGCTCGTAAATGGATTACTGGCGTTGCTATGGGCATTTGCACTGGAACCAAGTGCGCTTTCTTAGATAAGGACGGCGTGATATACCTTCCATTAGATGATATTGATAAAGCGTGGATTAGATCATGAGCTACCGTCTAGGCGATTTTACAGTCAAGAACTGGAACTCTTGGGATAGAGTGCCTCGTGATCCAATTACAATAGGTAATGCCGTTATGGCTGCCGTTGGCGCTTCTACTTACTATTTATCTGTAATTTATGCTGTTGGCGTAATAACAATTGGTGTTGTTGCATCTTGGGCAATATCAGCACTTATTCCAAAGCCAGACTTTTCATCATTCGGGTCTCAAGGGACCTTGGTAAATTCCCGTGATGCAACTGCTCCTGTTGATTTTGTTTATGGTCAAGTTCGCAAGGGCGGAACAGTAAGTTATTATGAGTCAACTGGTGATGAAAATAAATTTTTGCATCAAATCATAGTTCTAGCTGGTCATGAAGTTGAGGCAATCGGCAGTATCTACATTAACGATGAAACAGTAACCATTGATAGCAATGGATTTGTTACTGATACTGCTTGGGATAGCAAAATCCGTATATTGATGCACCTTGGGAACCAAACATCAACGTCAGATGACTTTTCAAATGTTAGTGGCAAAAATCTTGCAAATACATTGATTGCAGAAAGCGAATTAACAGGATCAAATGCGCTGACATCTAACTTTGTGGGCAATGGAATTGCTTATCTTTATGTCCGATATGAGTATGATGCTGAAGTGTTCGCCAGTGGCGTTCCGCTTGTTACTGCTGTTGTGCAGGGCAAAAAGGTATATGATCCGAGAACTTCCTCTACTGCATATAGCAACAACGCAGCCCTTTGTATCCGCGACTTCATTACAAGCGAATATGGACTAAATGACAGCGCGATTGATGATGTGAGCTTTGCCGCTGCGGCTAACGAAAGTGATGAGAATGTAACTTTAAGCGGCGGCGGCACTGAGAAGCGGTACACGATCAATGGAATTGTCAAAGCTAGT
>Ga0129327_10000253_pt1 | contig 32888 bp, 30 predicted proteins | sample CPBDNA_6_FD_111799 | JGI IMG/M metagenome (GOLD analysis project Ga0129327, IMG submission 111799) | Freshwater to marine salinity gradient microbial communities from Chesapeake Bay, USA - CPBay_Spr_31_0.8_DNA | ecosystem: Environmental > Aquatic > Marine > Coastal | place: USA: Chesapeake Bay... | reverse complement strand
TAACCAATGCAGCTCAGGACCCGATCTCAAAAATGCCTGAGCTTAAAGCCTGCGCCGTAGCGGTCATCGCGCTGGAACCGGGTTGCTTGCCTCGGGATATGGATACCTTGCGGGGAGCGCTATAAATGCAGTTTTATCAATTGGAATCAACCGCAATATTGCAACAACATCTCACCCACTGCTATCAAATCTATCAGCGAATTGATGATTTGGAGGGTGATGCACACTGGCAGGTCGCCGCAACTGACCAAGCAACAACTGACCAAGCAACAAGCATCAACGAACGCTTACCGATCAGCTCACCTAAAGGTTTATTTTTTGGCGATAGAGAAAACCTGTTTAGCTTTGATGGCACCGCTTTCCGCGAGACGATTCCCGCCCCCGCACCCTTCGCACTATTTGGCGTGCAGAGTTGTGACCTCACTGCGATTGCCTATCAAGATAACTTTTTTGTTGATGACCCCTACTATCAAGCGCGTCGTCAACAGGCATTACTTATCGGCATTGATTGTCTCAATCCCTGCGAACACGGTTTTTGCCATCGCGTCGATGCTGGCCCTGGCGTTGCCGCTGAATGCGCCGATATTATTTTACATCGTCAGCCAAGCGGCAACTGGTTGCTGTTAGTCAGTAGTGATAAAGGTGAAGAAGCGCTGCAAGGATTAACGCTACCAGCCGCTGATAGCAACGCCCTGACAGAACGAAAAAATCAACTGGACCATTGCGTACAACAATTTGATGACAGCCAGACGATTGATCAGGGTATCGAGATATTATTAACGCAAAATATTGATGAGGAATTTTGGCAGCAAGCCGGTATTCAATGCCTGTCGTGTTCTGGCTGCACCAGCCTTTGCCCAACCTGTTCCTGTTACGGCACGCAAGACTTAGCTGACGATGAAGGCAATATTGTGCAACAGCGATTCTGGGATTCTTGCCTGTATGAAAGCTTTCAACGCGAAGCCAGCCAACACAATCCATCCGCACAGGCCGGTGCTCGCCTGCAACGTTTTTGGACACACAAATTCAGCCCGCAAACAACGGCGCAATTTGGCCGCCATGGTTGCGTGGGCTGTGGACGCTGTGAACAAACGTGCCCCGGCGTCATTGGCGCCCACTCAATCATGAAACGCCTGATCGCCCATCAAGAGAGTCGTAAGCTATGTTAAGCCTGACTCCCCAGCCGATTGAATTGCTCAGCTATGATGACGATGGCAAAGATAGTCGCCACTTTAGCTTTCGCTTATTAGCGCCTAACGCCATGATGATGCCGGAGCCGGGGCAGTTTTTTATGCTGCACACTCCCGGCATCGGCGCCGCCCCCTTTACCTTCAGCAGCGCACCGAATAAACAAGGCCATTTTCGCGCGTTAATAAAAAACGTGGGGGCGGTGACTAGCGCCTTATTTGACTGCCAGACGGGAGCTATTCTTGGTGCCAGAGGCCCCTTTGGTAAAGCTTGGCCGCTCGAGCAATTATCCGGACAGCGAATACTGATGGTGGCCGGAGGCTGTGGTCTGGCGCCATTGGCTAGCTTGATTGAGACCCTGTTAGAGAAGAAAAAACATCAACAATTAGCGCTGTTATATGGGGCTGCTAACACTGGTACACAGCTTTTTAACCCAGAGCGACAGCGTTGGCAACAGCAAATGGCTGTCTACAATGTGCTGGAAGATCATGGCAGCGCAGAGCCAAAAGACCCTGGCATATTGACCGGCACTCCGGTGGATGTGTTAGACAGCGTACTGGATCAACTAGAACAATTGCCAACCGCTGTTTTATTATGTGGCCCCGAAATAATGATGCAAAAAATAGCCCAGCAATTTACCAACCGCGGTTTAGCCGCCGCCTCGATCTGGCTGTCTATTGAACGCCGCATGCATTGCGCCGTTGGCTTATGTGGCCACTGCTACCTGCAACATGAATATGCTTGCAAAGATGGACCCACTTATCGCTGGGATCAGTTTCAGCCATTATCGCCTACTATGCCCGCGCCAACTGATGCCGTCGCGCTATGTAAATAGGATCAAGGTTAATAGGAGCCAAAATATTCGGCAAGCCAACATCAAAACATAGAAGGTCACCGTCATGTGCGGTCGTTTTAATTTTATTTTTAACACCACAATGCAGGCATTATTTTCTGACTTGGGCATCACGGCCAGCTTAACTAATCGGTTTAATATCGCACCCACCGAATCCGTCGCCATCATCCTTGAACATCAAAAACACTATGAGTGCCATCTGGCCCGATGGTGGTTAACGCCTAGCTGGTCCAATGGACCCGACTCGCACTATTCCATGTTTAATGCTCGCGCTGAAAACCTTGAACATAGCCGGGCGTTTAAAGGCCCCTTCCACCACAAACGCTGTATTATTCCCGCCACATCCTTTATTGAATGGCAAACCGGTAACGGTGATGATGACAAAGACAAACAAGCCTATGAGATATTTCGACCAGAACAGCAACCGATAGCCTTTGCTGGTTTATGGGACTGCTGGAATGACGAAATGATTTCCTGCGCCATCGTGACCACACAGGCAACCCAATCGATGCAGACAATCCACCCGCGAATGCCGGTTATGTTAAACAAACAAGGCATCAAACAATGGCTTAATCCTGATGCGGAAATTGCTTCACTGTTTATTTTTATGGCCGACCAACAGCCTTATCCATTACAAGCACAAGCGGTTGATAGGGCGATCAATAACCCTAGAGCTAAAGTTGTACCTAAAGCTGTTGGCGATATTATTTATCTAGCTCAATAAAAACTAGATGGATAATAGAGTTTTTTGCATGTATCACGTGTTGCGTCGGCATGAAACTAAAGACGGAACGCAAGGCCACGGCCTGCTCACGACGGCTAGAACCTCCCAGTTTCTGGCAGCTACATACCGTGGGCAACTGACTCTATTTTCCTGCTGAAATTATCAGTCTCAGGAAACCATCCGCCATAGTATTTGGACAAAAATGAAGAGAATAAATTACTGAGGACTTATTGCAGCGCAGAATTATCACGCTTTAGTTTTGGAGGGTAATCGTGCAGAAAGACATGACAGAAAAGACGCTAATCGCATGGCATAACTAATCATTAGAAACGGCACTTCATGAATTGAAGACGCACGCTTATGGGCTTAGTAAAAGCGAGGCAAAAGCACGGCTTGAAACCTATGGTGCGAACCGTTTACCAGAACCACCAAAGCGCAGCCGGTTAATACGCTTTTTACTTCACTTTCATAATATCCTGATCTACGTGCTGATCGGCTCCGCCATCATTACTCTGTTTTTAGAGCATTGGATTGATACCTTTGTGATTTTAGCCGTGGTGGTGGCAAACGCTATCATTGGCTTCATTCAGGAAGGCAAAGCGGAAAAAGCGATGGATGCTATCCGCCAGATGCTGGCACCAAGCGCCAATGTACTGCGCGACACAGAGCGAATGAATATCGAGGGTGAAACCCTTGTTCCCGGTGATATTGTACTGATAGAAGCAGGCGATAAAGTACCCGCTGACCTGCGCTTACTAACCGCACATGGACTATCAATGCAGGAAGCTATTCTCACCGGAGAGTCAGTCCCCGTAGAAAAACATATTAACCCGGTAGCTGCCGAGGCTCCACTAGGTGACCGATCCTGCATGGTTTTTTCCGGCACACTAGTGACATCCGGCCAGGGTAAAGGCGTGGTGGTGGCAACGGGAGTTAACACCAAAATTGGGCGTATCAGTGGCTTACTCGCAAAAGTGGAGATGCTGACCACTCCATTAGTAACACAGATGGGTGTGTTCGCTAAATGGCTAACAATTCTGATCCTACTACTTGCTACTTTGCTGCTGACCTATGGCTATTTTGTTAGCCACCACGATTTCGGCGAGATGTTTATGGCAGTGGTCGGGCTTTCAGTTGCGGCAATTCCTGAGGGCCTGCCAGCAGTGCTTTCCATTACGTTGGCTATCGGTGTACAGGCAATGGCACGGCGCAATGCCATCGTGCGTCGCTTGCCTGCGATCGAAACTCTGGGCTCGGTTTCGGTCATCTGCACGGATAAAACCGGCACGCTAACGCGTAATGAAATGATGGTAGTGTCCACCCTCACCCACCGCCATCTGTTTACTCTGGAGGGCAATGGGTATGCACCCAAGGGCGCTATCAAACTGGAAAACTCGCAGGTATCCCCTTCAGAACACTCTGTTCTAAATGAACTCGCTCTAGCCGCGAGCCTGTGTAACGATGCCCACTTACACGAGCATGAAGGCGTCTGGATGATAGAAGGCGATCCGATGGAGGGAGCGCTGCTGGCGTTTGCCGGTAAATTGGATATCAATGTCCGTAGCGAACAAGCAGGCTGGACACGTACGGATATGATTCCTTTTGATGCCAAACACCGTTTCATGGCCACCTTAAATCATGATCACGAGAGTCACGCCTTCATATTCGTGAAGGGTGCTCCGGAGAAAATTCTAGCAATGTGTCAGGATCAGCAAGGCGCAGACTTGAAACCGGAGCCGCTTAACACTCATTACTGGAACGAACAGGCAAACTCTATCGCCGGATTTGGCCAGCGAGTGCTGGCCTTAGCCGCAAAATCAGTAAAACCCGAGCATACAGTACTGGAACACGCTGATGTGGAAAGTTCGCTGACGCTGCTCGGCATGGTAGGGATGATTGATCCGCCGCGGCCGGAGGCGATAGCAGCGGTGGCCGAGTGTCATAGTGCTGGTATCCGGGTGAAGATGATTACCGGCGACCACGCCAAAACAGCCTCCGCCATCGGCAAACAGATCGGGCTGCAAAACCCGGATGACGTGCTGACAGGTACCAATCTTGATAGCATGAATGATGCTTCATTACAGCAAGCCGTGTTGAATTGCGACATTTTCGCCCGCACCAGCCCAACACATAAGTTACGACTTGTCATGGCGCTACAGTCACAGGGCATGACAGTCGCCATGACTGGAGATGGAGTAAACGACGCGCCCGCCCTGAAGCGTGCCGATGCGGGTATCGCTATGGGTAAAAAAGGGAGTGAAGCTGCTAAAGAGGCGGCAGAACTGGTGCTGGCTGATGATAATTTTGCCTCTATCGCCCTAGCAGTACGTGAAGGCCGCACTGTCTATGACAATATTAAGAAAGTGATTAGCTGGACACTGCCAACCAACGCGGGCGAAGCGCTAACCATTATTGTTGCACTGTTAGCGGGCCTCACATTACCGATAACGCCTATTCAAATTCTCTGGGTCAATCTGATCACTGCAGTGACGCTAGGCATGGCACTCGCCTTTGAACCCACCGAAGAAAACACCATGCGCCGCCCGCCGCGCCCACGCAACGAGCCTTTACTCAACAGTGAGCTGGTCTGGCATATCGTGCTAGTGTCGATATTATTTCTGTGCAGTGTATACGGTATTTACTCTTATGCCACTGACCGTGGCTACAGCATAGATCTGGCTCGCACAATGGCGCTGAATACGCTGGTGGTGATGGAAATCTTTCACCTGTTTTTCATCCGCAATGTCTACGGCACGTCACTGACATGGAAGACGGTACGCGGTACAAAAATAGTGTGGATCGTGGTTATTACTATTACGGCCGCGCAATTCGCCATCACTTACCTGCCACCGTTACAAGCCATCTTTACCACTGAGTCCATTCCATTTTGGGATGGAGTATTGATCTTTGGTATCGGTGCGGCGCTATTCGCCATTATCGAAACTGAGAAACAAATTCGCTTGCGCCTGCGGGCGCCATTATCCTCGTAAGGAAGGCTCCGTAGGTTCAAATCCTCTAGAGTGGGCCATTTCCAAAATATAACCGTCCCTTAAAGGGCCCTAACCTTTCATTTTATCTCGGCGATCAAACTGTCAGTTTTATCATTACGGCAAAGTGACTTTTCAAAGATTTGAGTAAAATGAGCTAAACCTTAAACAATTTATAGGCAATATATTCCAGCCAGTAAGAGTTTTCATAGCTCACTAAATTGCAGTTAAGTGACCTTAACTTTTTCGGTAACCAAGTATTATTTACCGGTCATAATATTCAAAGGTGCCTTAGTAGGACATTGAAGATAGCCGAATATCAATGTCCTATTTTGGGGTGGACTACCGCTGCTTTCTACGCCGCAGCCAACCAAATCAGAGCACAACTCAATGTCTATTTTAAACATTACTAAAAAATATTTTCCCACAAAAGCTGAATATATCGTTCACCGTCTAGTACAGGATTCTAGCGACTGCAGGTAGTTATCCTGCAAACAAATAAATAAGAGTCGCCGTTACCATGGCCATCAATAACGCTTCTAAACCGCTGCGAAACCAAGAGATATCAGCTATTCTTCCGAGGAAAACACCTAGTAAAAAAACCAGCAACAGTGCGATCACGATTGCACTATAAAGTGGTGACAATGGCAGCGGTAAACCCGCGTTCGCCAGCCACAAGGGCAGCAGTATCAGCAGCGAAATAATAAGCGGGGACAAACCATTCACCAGTGCAATGATCCATGGCACTCGCCGAGAAGCTTCGCCATGCGCACTGCTCTTAAGATCAGTAACCATTGCGCACTCCAATTTAGTCAACGCCCGTTTTCGTTCCGCAGCTTCGCTGATATAAGCGCTGCTCAAACCACTCATACCCAGAGCAATCGCCGCACCTAGGCACGCATTAATAATCACGGATAAGTCAGCAGCCGTACTGAGAGAAAAGCCAGTGATAAGCCCCAGCATAGTGAGCGCTCCATCAAAGCCATTGACCACAAAATAACGACGCACAATGTCACGACTGCTGGTGATATGCAGCAGAAATCTAATCTCGTTTAATACGTGCATATAACAACCTACCCGCAGGCTTTATTCATCAACATCAGCCTCACTATCAACAATGACTTCATCAATGCTATGCAGTGATCCCGCCATATCACTAATGCAGGTTTGGATAGCGGCGAAGTCTATTGCCGTTGCTGAAATTTCTATTTGTACTGTTTCGGTATCTTCATCCATCTCAAGGACGGTCAAATGCACACTATAATCGCTGCCTACACCGGCAATGGCCTTGGAAAATTCAACCGCATTGGGCTGGTGAAGTTTAAGCACATCCAGAACCATTTTTTTGACAGAAATCATATCCCTCTCGCCTCCTTTTTTCATAATGCGCAACAACTTCGCTTCGGTATCAGTGTAATGGATCACCTACATAATGCAGTGCTACTAGGACTACCCTATCGAAACCGGCTCACTGGAAATTGACGTGAGTCAACTACCTGCATGCGTAGAAGCGATAAGATAAAACGAAAATTGGTTTATCTATCAAGAGCCATCAGCATGATCTGCCTTGCAGGAACCAGCCCTATGACAACGGCCTGTCGTATCAATAAAGTCTGCCCTGCACACTAATTTCTTTTCAGGCGACAACATATGATGTTGAATTACTGTGATGTTAAACAGCGGCTTAATCTTCTGTCTCGTATCCTTCATTATTCAACCATCGGGCTTATTGTGATATTAACGATGCCTTTTAAACCACTATATGCTGCTGATTTTTCCGGTGCACTATCCTCCTATGAAATCAAGAAGGATGAAAATTTACTGACGATAGCTCGCCATTTTAATCTCGGATATGTAGAACTCATCGCAGCGCTTCCCAATATTGATCCGTGGCAACCTGAACCCAATACCGTTATTCAACTTCCCACTCTACATATTATTCCTGACGCAGAAAAACGAGGGGTTGTGATCAATTTGGGGGACTTTCGCCTCTATTGGTTTTCTGACGCAGACAAAACTTTACCGGAGAATAACGTCGAGAGCTGGCCCATCGCTATTGCCCGAGAAGGGTTTGCAACACCGCTGGGAAAAACTCAAGTCGTCAAGCTACGCGACAACCCGAGCTGGATGCCAACGCAAAGTGCTCGCCATGAAAACCCGGTGTTGCCATTTATTGTTCCCCCTGGCCCCACTAACCCGCTAGGTAGATTGGCCATTAATCTTGGCTTTCACAATATTATTATTCACGGCACCAACAAACCCTGGGGAATTGGCCGCCGTGTCAGCCGTGGATGCATTCGCATGTACCCTGAAGATATCGCACAGCTGTATCAACGTGTAAAAATAGGCACACCAGTCGCTATCATTAATCAACCGATTAAATTCGGCTGGCATAACAAACAGCTATATGTAGAAATTCACCCTTCATGGAAACAGGTAGATCAGCTTGAATACAACGGACACTTTGACCTACAGATACCAACGGAATTAGCCGCACTCGTACGCAAGAAAGCGGGGAGTAAACATCCACATATAAACTGGTTAGCCGTGGTCACCGCAGCCCGTGAGCGAAGTGGCATTCCAGTTCGTATCCTCGATTAAAGTCGAACTGACAACCTCAAACCAACTCGCTATTTTCTTAATGACTGATTAAATATTTTTGCCGTTTTTTTACTCATTTCCTCTGCCTTGGCGGCAGCAACTTCAGCACGATTGGCAGCGTCACGAGCACTGGCTGCAGCCGTTTCAGCACGCTGCGCAGCCTTCTCTGCAGCGGCAGCACTACTACGCGTAGCATTCAGCAATTCGCGGTCTTCCTCACTTAAACTGGCACAACCACTGAATAGAGCGACCAATGTAATAGTTAGTATAGGTAAATAATGTTTCATGCTTCTCTCCTGATTCGCTAGACAATTAAACCGCTGATTTATATTCGGAGCTAACAGACTTATACCTATTCAATACATTATGACCTGCGGGTATTGATCGCCATCAATAATCAAATAAGAAAGACCACGTATTCTTGATTAATTATCGACCTACATTGGGGAATATTTACATTAAAACGGCCAGATTCAGACTGAATAAGCGGACCACTTCCAAAATATATAACCTAAGGTACCTCTGATTAAGTACTTTTTTCGCGGGCTCCGGCCTGCCGCTGTAGAGGCACGAAATAAAGTGACATTAGCCTTTGTTTTTGCCTTTCTTCGCCTTGCTGTCACTAGCATAAAAAAATGCTCTACTTTTTCACGAACACTAACCTTGTCTTTATCGGTCGCGATCAATATCGACTGTTATGACAGCAGGATCTATTCCCCAGTCGCATCACGATAAACCAGACTAAACAGCTATCCAAACACCCAGACCTCTGAACACAGGGTTAAAATTGAAAAAACAACGGCGTCTTACACTCTATAGAAAAAGCAAATTCGATAGCAGCCATGAAAGCTTTAGGCCTACAGGTGAGCTCAGGACCAACACTTTGTTTTGATCAGAATAAAATAGCCTAAAACCACAACTAAGATAGATTTTATTCCAACAAAATCCCAGTCATTGAGCCTGTGCTCACCTCTAGCCCCAAAACAACCCATTTCTCTGTAAACAACGCCAATCAATTAATTCACTACTTCTGAGACAAGCGTTTGTAACTTGCTAGCCCCGCCTAGTTCTGCGGCACTGACATAGTGTGCCGCCTGCACAATAGAATCTGGATTGAGAGAAATCGAGTCGATACCGGCGTTAACTAAAAACTCTGCGAATTCAGGATGGTCCGACGGGGCCTGCCCACAGATCCCCACTTTACAGTGGTTCTCATGAGCCACTTTTATCACTTCGACAATCATTCGTTTAACCGCTTCATCGCGGGCATCAAATAAATAATTGAGTTCTGATGCATCGCGGTCAATACCCAATATCAATTGCGTTAGATCATTGCTGCCAATAGAAAAACCATCGAAACGCTGGCAAAACTGTTCTGCCAAAATAATATTGGAGGGAATCTCACACATGACATAAACCTGTAAGCCATTTCCCCCTCGCTGCAATCCCGCCGACGCCATCACCGCCAAAACCTCATCCGCCTCTTTCGGGGTACGGCAAAAAGGAACCATTACGATGACGTTACTAAAACCCATCTGTTCACGAACACGCTTAACCGCCTGGCACTCCAGCTGAAACGCTTCGCGATAGCGGGGATGATAATAACGAGATGCCCCCCTCAAACCCAGCATCGGGTTTTCCTCTTCAGGCTCAAAATATTCACCGCCCAACAGGCCGCGATATTCATTCGATTTAAAATCTGAAAAGCGAATGACCGCCGACCGGGGATAACAGGAGGCCGCTATTTTGCCAATACCCAGCGCCAATTTGTCGACAAAATAATCCTGCTGACGGTGATAGCCCTGTGTTAGCTGCTGAATGTTTTCACGCACGCTGACATCAACCACTTCTTCAGGGTGTAATAGCACCATGGGATGAATACGAATTTGGCTGGAAATAATAAATTCAATCCGGGTTAAACCAATGCCGGCTACCGGTAATTGCCACCAACGCATCGCTCCATCCGGCATGGCAACATTGATCATCAACGCTGTCTTGGTCGTAGGAATATCATCCAGCTGAATCTGTTTAACCGAAAATTTTAAGCTGCCATCATAGACTTTAGCGACCGAGCCACTGGCACAATCCATGGTCACCTCCATGCCATTTTTGAGTAGCGCCGTCGCCTTGCCCGCCCCCACAACCGCCGGCACCTTCAACTCGCGACTGACGATGGCAGCATGACTAGTGGGACCGCCAGCATCAGTAATAATACCGGCGGCTTTGCGCATCACTGGCACCCAATCGGGGTCGGTACGCTCGGTAACCAGAATTCCCCCTTCAGGAAAATCAGCACTGGCAGTAGGGTCTGATAAATAACAGACTTGGCCGCAGGCAATGGCACTACCCACACTGGCACCCTCAAGCAGCAGTTTCGATTTCTGCTGTAACTGATAGCTTTGCAACACCGCCTGATCTTTTTGTGACTCAACTGTTTCCGGCCGAGCTTGCACGATAAACAACTGACCACTGTTACCGTCCTTAGCCCACTCAATATCCATGCAGCGACCATAGTGCTGTTCTATCGCCACTCCCCATCTTGCCAGCTGCAGGACTTCCTGATCAGTCAGTACCAAACGGGAACGTTCATCATTAAGGGTACTAATGCTAATGACGGGCGTTGCCTGATTTTGTTCACCATCCGCTGAGAATACAGTATTTTTTCTGTAAACCATTTTTTCAAGCTTACTACCACAGCTGCGTTCAATAATCGGGGCCAGTGACGCCTTATCAAGCAGGGGCTTATACACCATAAATCGATCGGGGTTAACGCTGCCCTTCACCACACTCTCACCTAAACCCCAAGCCCCGCTAATCGTCACCACCTCAGGAAAACCACTTTCAGTATCCAGAGTAAACATAACACCGGCACAAGCGAGATCGGAACGCACCATCTGTTGCACACCTATGGACAGTGCAATATCCATATCATCAAAGCCCTGCTCCAGTCGATAGGCAATTGCGCGGTCGGTATACAAAGAGGCATAACAATTGCGACAGGCTTCTAGCAGCAGGTCAGCGCCACAAATATTGAGATAACTCTCCTGCTGACCAGCAAAACTCGCCTCGGGTAAATCCTCAGCAGTCGCCGAGCTGCGCACCGCCACGCCCGCGTCTACAGTGTTAATCTGAGTGCATAATCTCTGATAGGCATCAACAATGGCATCTCGCTGCGGCGCAGTAAACTCGGCGGCTAAAATCGCTATGCGAATAGCCAAACCCACCTCATTAAGATTTTTTTCCTGTCGATTTAGCGCCGACAACTGTTTAGCTATCTGCTGATCCAAACCGTTAGCGCGAATAAAATCCCTGTACATAGCGGCACTAATCGCAAACCCTGATGGCACGTGAACGCCACTGTCTTTCATACCACTGATCATTTCACCCAAACTCGCATTCTTACCACCGACCAGTGGCAAGTCGTCAAGACAGAGTTCATCAAACCACAAAATATTTTTTTTGTTCACCATTAGTATCCACCCGCTGGTTTCAACACTCTTTCCGGTGGAATATACCCCATCAAAAACCGTGGAAACTTGTCCCACGTCAGTATCTATAGCAATCAATAAATTAACATTCGCAAATGTGATTTATTATAAGAGACATGGAGAATCCCAATGTGACTGGCTTATCATCCGCACAGGCACTACAACAGCTGGAAAAATATGGTCCCAATAGCCTGCCAGAAAAACGCAGTGACAGGCCCTTTATTATTTTTGTTAAACAATTTAACAGCCCCTTTATTTATATGCTGTTCGCCGCTGCGTTGCTGTCTTTTGCTTTGCAACAAAATCTCAATGGGGTTTTTATTTTTGCCGTACTGGTGATTAACGCCACCATTGGCACCATTCAGGAATACTCCGCACAGCGAGCTGCGGTCGCCTTGCGAAAAATGGTGCCGCAACGTGCCTGCGTTTATCGCGACGGCGTTATTTGCACCTTGGATTCCACCGCCATTGTGCCGGGAGATATGGTTAAATTAGTATCGGGAGACAAAGTTCCCGCTGACTTACAATTAATTCACTGCCAAGAACTACTGGTCAACGAGTCGATACTTACCGGCGAATCCATGGCCGCCAGCAAACAGTCGCAAACCTTTATCGATAAAAGCGCGCCTCTGGCCGAGCAATCAAATCGTGTTTTTGCGGGGACAATCGTCAGCCATGGCCGCGCCGAGGGTGAAGTAATTGCCACCGGCGCGCATTCACAAATTGGGGTTATTGCTCAGGATGTGAGTGTTAGCGAGCATATCAAACCACCGTTACTACAGCGTATCGAACGATTTACCCTGCGGGTTTCTTACAGTGTATTAATCGTCATTGCGCTGTTGTTTACCATTACTGTATTACGGGGTGACGATCTTGCTACGGTATTTCTCTTGGGGGTAGCGCTGGCGGTATCAGCGATACCGGAAGGCCTACCGGCGGCAATCACCGTTGCGCTGGCGATTGGCATGCGGCGTATGGCCAAGGTCAATGTCATCGTGCGCAAGCTGATTGCGGTCGAATCGCTGGGGTCGTGCACCTATATCGCCTCGGATAAAACCGGCACCCTCACCGTTAACGAAATGACCGTCAAGAAAATTATTCTCAGCGATGGCCGTCGCTATGAAGTCAGCGGTGAAGGTCTCAATATTCACGGCGATATTAGAGACCGCGAAGGGCATCGCGCCCAGCCAGAAGATATCAAGCAACTGGTGCTAGCGGGGTTACTGGCTAACGAAGCCAGTTTGTCGCCACCTAAACATGACAATGGCGAAGACTGGCGGGCACAGGGGGACGGTGTCGATTTGGGGTTTTTAGTGCTTGCGGCAAAATACGGCATTGATCAGCAGCGCAGCCAACACCTATATCCAGAGCTGAGCGTCATTCCCTACGAATCTGAAAACGCCTACAGTGCTAGCATTAACCGCCTTGACGGAAAAACCTGCCTCTTTATTAAAGGCAGTTGCGAGCGCATTATGGCCATGTGCAATCAATCAGCTAACGGAGCACCGCTTGACCCTACCGCCATCGAACAATCGATGGTACAACTGGCCAATCAAGGCTATCGCGTGCTGGCACTGGCAAGCAGAATGCTAACCGACGTTAATGTAGCAGGTGATAGCTTCGAACCAACCTCAGAATTACACGACATGAATTTTCTGGGTTTGGTCGGCATGATAGACCCGCTTCGCCCCGAAGCGACGGAGGCCATTAAGCAATGCCATAACGCCGCCATCAAGGTAGGCATGATCACCGGCGATCACCCTAAAACGGCGATGGCGCTAGCCCGCCAATTAGGCATAGCCAATCAAAAATCTGTTGCCGTCAGCGGTGCGCAATTACGTACGGCAACAGCACAGGGCGAACAGCATTTTGCTCGCCTAGTAGCCTCTAGCAATGTCTTTGCCCGTGTCGAACCCACACAAAAATTGCAGATCATCCAACAATTGATTCGCGACGGCCATTACGTTGCCGTCACCGGTGATGGGGTCAATGATGCACCTGCACTGCGTCATGCCCATGTCGGTATCGCCATGGGAAAACGCGGCACGGACGTGGCACGGGAGAGTTCTGACCTAATCATTACCGACGATAATTTCGCCTCTATCGTGCAGGGAATAAAACAGGGGCGCATTGTTTATAACAATATTCGTAAGGTCGTATTCCTACTCATATCCACCGGCGCCGCTGAAATCACCTTATTTATCCTCAGTGTTTTATTTGGTTTACCCATCCCTTTATTTCCTATCCAGTTATTGTGGCTGAATCTGGTTACTAATGGTATTCAAGATGTGGCATTGGCGTTTGAACCCGCTGAGGGCAATGAATTAAAACAGGCCCCAAGGGCACCGTCAGAAACTATTTTTAATCGGCTGATGCTCCAACGCATATTTATCAATGCGCTGGTGATGGGGGTGCTGGCCTTTTGCGTATTTGTGTGGTCACTCAATCAGGGGGTGAGTGAACAAACAGCCCGTAATACCACCTTATTACTGATGGTGTTATTTGAAAATGTACACGTACTCAACAGCCGCTCTGAATCGCAATCTATTTTTAAACAGCCCTTTTTTAGTAATCCCCTTTTATTATTTGGCATGCTGACGGCACAGACTATTCATATAGCCGCTATGTATACACCGGGATTAAGAGAGGTACTGAATGTTGAACCAGTCACACTGCAACTGTGGAGCCGCCTGCTATTAATAGCGCTATCACTGATTATTGTTGACGAGTTACATAAGTTAATCATCCACCGAAAAAAAACCATCAGTCATGTATCGCGTAAGCGGAATAACGGTTTAAAAACATGATTGAATAATATAGCTAGCGACCCTGCTGGTAACGATCCCACATTAAGCATCGCTGTTCTGCAGTATAAAATATTCGCTTTCTTCGCTTCATGGCTATGCATCCTCTTCAGTTGAAGAATAGCGTTGCAATCACCAGATGAGGACACAGCCAAAAGCTGACATCAACACTCGCTATCTGCGAAAAAGGTCGCGCGTAATAAGCGTTTTATCCGACTGCATACATTTATCATGTGGTTTTTTGAAGGTGATATTAACCAGCCGAAATGTTAAAAAACTCACGCAAAAAAGGCGGTAAAATAGGCTAGCGATGCTGCTGCACCTCCGGTCAAGAGCGTACGTATTCCAGATAGAAATACAGGCTTGGCGAGTGCAAGACTCTTGAGCATACCGATTAAAAAGAACATGGTTGCAGCAAGAAAAGCACTCATTGAAAATTGTTGGCTCATATTCAAAGATGACACGACATAAGGTAACATAGGTATTGCACCGACTGTAACGAATGCCAAGAAAGTTACACTGGAAGATATCGATGGGGTTTGTGTATCTCTGCTAAGACAATGCTCTTCCATAAGCATTATTTCAAGCCATATTCTTTTGTCTGAGGTTATTTTATCTACGATTTTTTCAAGCATATCCCCCGCAAAACCTTTTGCTTTAAATATCTGCCTTATTTCTTCTCGTTCACCTTCGGGAACTTCTTCAATGTTCTGCTCTTCCGATTGCTTGATACTATCAAAATATTCATGTTCTGCTCTGCAGGATTCGTAATTACTTATCGCCATGCTAAAGCCATCAGCAAAAAGGTTTTAGAATCCGAGTATCACCGCTACAGACGATGGGAAACCGGCGCCAACAGAGCCAGAAACTACGACAAATGTCGTTATGCAACCATCGATACCGCCCAATACAGCATCAGAAATGTTTTGACTTTTGGGCCCCTGTGATAAGCGCTGCTGAATTATCTCTGGGTGGTGTCTCTAATGAGATCTTCTGTCTGTGTACTTTTCACTAAGCACTCCATCGTTCTCTTGTATGGGTTGAAGAACTGTTAAATAAGCATGGCTGGGGGAATTATAGTTTAAACCAGTGCCGGGTATTATTTGCAAACTTCACTAGCGACAACATCACTGGCACTTCAACCAACACCCCCACTACTGTTGCCAGCGTTGCGCCGGAATTAAACCAAACAATGAAATAGCGACGGTAACAGCTAAAAAAAGTTACTGCTGCCAATCAATGCTGTAGGGGCAGCAATGTTGTGGGGTAACTTTATATATCGTGCAGCAAACATCCCTTTGATGGGTTTATTCCGTGCTTTGATATATTGAAATACTATTGGATAGAAAAAACTTCATTTTTTGTTCCATCTTTCTAACTTGGGAATGCCGCGAGTTAATACCCAGGCAACAATGCCATTTATCCCTTCCTTCTTCATTTGTTGTACACAATATTTTTGAAATTTATTTGCCGTGTTAATTTCCGGCGGGGTAATAAACATTCCATAGGCATAACACATTGAACAATATTTACCATTGATAGATCCATCTGAGTTGGTACAAGAACCACTTCCATCTTTATTCATTGGGTAGCCACAACTTTGACAAAACTTACTCATAATTTAAATCCTTAACCATGGATACACGAATTGCACCTAGCGCCTTATGTCACTTTGAGGGTATTTCACCCGCACGCCATAAACTAAACTGAGTAATAACTGGTGCGACAATTTCAAATACCACGGTAGTTGAAATAATCAGCGGTAATACCCATTGCCCCAATTCAGGCAGGCGATCATTAACCAGCAAAGCCATGCCCAGCGCAAGACCCGCCTGGGGCAATAAACACCAGCCAATATAGCGGCTGATTAATGCCGGTGCCGAGGCAGCCCTCGCGCCGAGGCGGCCACCGATAACCAACCCAACACTGCGAGCCATAATATAGGCACCCGCAGCTACACCAATTGAATTCAGCGCGGATAACTCCAGTTTGTAGCCGGCAAGAAAAAAGAATAACGCCATAAAGGGTTCACTGGCTCCTTCAATCTCTCGAAATGGCCGAGTGTGATGTTTTGCCCGGTTGGCCACCGTGGCGCCCAACACCATACAGGCCAACAGGTACGACACCTCCAGCGCCGCTGCCATACCACCACATAAAAGTACAAAGCCCACCGCCTCCATCAGTGCCGGCTCACCTTTTTTCAATCGCCCGGTCAGCCATGCCATCGGGTAACCCAGTGCGCAGCCCAGCGCTATCGCTCCAACTACTTCCCAAATCCCCGCCCAGAGAAGAGAGGCATTATGATTACCCGGCAGGGTACTTTCCGCGATCACTAAAAAAATACTGAATAAAATAATACCCCAGGCATCATCTATCGCCAGCACCCCTAAAACCGTATTGGTCAATGGCCCAGAAGCTTTTGCTTCACGAATAACATCGACGGTAGAAGCTGGCGCTGATGCCGGCGCGATGCCCGCCAAAATCAAAGCGAGCATGGCATCCATGCCGATAATTAATAACACCACATACACCATCGCGGCGGACAATAGGGTTTCGGCTATAGAAATTGATAAAATAACGTTGCCGGTTTTTTTTAGATCCTTCCCATAGAATCGCTCGCCCAATAAAAAACCGACCATCGCCAAGGCAATATGGGTAATGGCGGGGAACCATTCGCCGAAATTGACGACAACAATATTTAAGCCAAAAGGCCCAGCGCACACACCTAACAACATTAGTAAGGTGACGCGGGGAACGTGAGCATAAGCGCCCAACTCATGGGCCGCGTAAGCAATCAGCAGCAATACGCCCAGTACCATCAAGCCATCAGCATCCAACGCGTTCAATGCATATCACTCCCCTAGCTGTAATGGCAACATATCCATACGGGTAACCATCGCTGACGACAATTTTAGAACAGGCCATTGAATCATTTAAACGACCCACTAAGCCCCAACGTTTTAACAACAGAACATACCCTGCGCAAAGGCTATAGCTTTAGAGACTATGGTTGTATCATAAGCTGATATTGACCCCGGTCATAATCTCTAGATGACTAGTCTCTACAATTTACGGTGTCAGTCCCAATCTGATCGATGCACGCTATAACCACCACTTCAACTCATAGTGGGTGCATGAATGGATTTCATCGATTGACCAACGTAGCCGGTTATTGATTTCAATACTACATGCACGAGATAAGGTACCATGCGATTACAGCAACCCCTTACCAAGACCCTCCGCATTATTCTATTATTGGTCGTCGCGCTGTGGTCACTACCAGCGGTTTACGCCACCGATGGGGGTATTGAAAGCCTGCGTGAAACCGGTAAAGCATTTTCAACCGTTGCCAAATCGGTTTCGCCCTCAGTAGTTTTTATCCAGACTGAAAGCAAGCAGAGCACCCAAGCCATAACCACCTTGCCCTCGCCATTTGGTCACGGCTCACCGTTTGAAGACGATTTTTTTAAACGTTTTTTTGGTGAATCCTTTCAAGGATTTCCACAACGGGAGCCGTTACCGAAGGGTCACCGCTACACCACCTCGCAAGGTTCCGGCTTTGTGATCAACGTTAAAGAGGGCCTGCTGTCAGACAAAAGTTATATCATGACCAACAACCACGTCGTACAGGGCGCCGACAACATTCGGGTAAAGTTTAGTGACGGCCGTGAATACGACGCGGAGATTAGCGGGCGGGATCCGCATTCCGATATCGCGGTTATTTCGATCAACGCTAAAAACTTACCCGTACTTAAGCCCAGCGATTCATCAAAACTTGAGGTGGGCGAATGGGTTATTGCCATTGGCAGCCCCTTTGGCCTGAGCCATAGTTTAACCGTGGGTGTGGTCAGTGCCGTGGGGCGTTCAAGCTTGGGCATCAACGACTATGAAAACTTTATTCAAACGGATGCCGCTATTAACCCCGGTAATTCGGGGGGGCCGTTAGTCAATTTAAACGGTGAAGTGGTTGGTATCAATACCGCCATTTTCACCCGCAGTGGTGGCCATATGGGGGTTGGTTTAGCTATCCCCATTAATATGGCAATGGACATTGCGAATCAACTGATAGACAAAGGTGAAGTAACCCGAGGCTTTCTCGGCATCGTTATTCAGACCTTGACCCCCGAGCTGGCAGAATCCTTTGAGCTAAAAAATTATCAGGGTATCCTTATTGCTGAAGTGTCTGAAAAATCGCCAGCCGACAAAGCGGGCTTGCGTCAGGGCGACGTAATCGTGGCTTATCGCGATGAGGCCGTTACCGATATTGGCAGCTTTCGCAATCAGGTGTCACTCACCCCGCCAGACCAACACGTAACCCTGACGGTTATTCGTGACGGTAAACGCAAAAATATCACAGCGGTTATCGGTAACCTCGCGCAGGATGAAACGGTAGCGACCGGCACGGCCCAAAGCGCTGAAGAAATAGGCTTAACCGTACAAACACTGAGCCCAGAACTCGCCAGTCAATTTAAAGCTAAAACAGGGGAAGGCGTGGTGGTCACTCAGGTAAAACCTGGGTCGGTTGCCGCTTTAACGGGGATAAAAACCGGTACTATTATCCTGCAGGTGAATCAGCAAGCGGTAAAAAATGCTAGCGATTTTCAGCAAGCGATCCAAAAAGCCAGTAAAGAACGGCGGGTATTACTACTGACCCGCATTGATGGCGGGCAGCGTTATGTGGTGATGAGCTGGTGAAATTTTTCTCAAAAAAATTCTGATTTCACCAATCATCAGACTGTCAAGAAAGCACATCAACTGAAAAATATCGATCGTACTACAATGGGGTTAAAGTAGTTCTACTGTAGTTTTACTTTATCTCCACCACCACCACCGCTAATAAATACTGTTATATAAATAGTGGCTTTCATGCGGTAAATTGTGCACGTAAGCGCTATTGCCAGCACGAGGTACTAAAACATAAGGTCTAAAACATAAGTCCTAAAACAAGAGTGATGATGTTATGCCAACATCTTTTGCTCATATTCTTGCTGAACACTCACCAAGCTCACCACATCATTAAGCTGATCGGAGAGAGTCTCGATAATGTCATCGATGGTTATAATACCCACCAGATAACCACTGTCGTTGATAATCGGAGCACGGCGGACACCGTTATGTTTCATATGCACGGTACACTCGCACAAATCATCATTTTCATTCACTGTCACCAGAGGCTTACGCACAATATCAATCACCGCAACGGTAGTGGGGTCAACTTCTGCAGCGACAATTTCAAGTGCGACATCACGATCAGTAACGATTCCCAACGGAGTATTACCCTCATCACGGCCATCGACAATAACGACATCACCAACATTGTATTGACGCATTAACAAGACCGCATCTAACGGTGTTTCATCCTGATTGATAATAATGACATCACTATTACAATATTCACCTACTCGCATTGGGTAACCCTCTCAAACAGTGTATGAATTGAATCGCACGAATATATTACGTCCCACACCTCACCTACCGCCAACACCACAGACAATAAAGATTGAGAACATATTTACATTTTCTGCTTAAAACATATTGACCGCTATCAATATAATGAAGTCTATTACTACTCAAGCGTTGGCGGTTAATAGCGGGGCATACGGCATATAATCGTCATACAATAGGAATTATTTGAATCACCATTAGAAATATCTTGTCTGATATTGACAGCAGTCAATATGCAAAAATACTAAATTATTATATATATTCCCTATGAACACTTTCGCTAGCGCGATTATTTTAACTAACTAAAAATAATTACCCTATGTGGTTAACAATTAGGTGGTATTGACAATGGAATTCACTAACTTGGCAAGTTATATGAAACAGGCTTGTGCCTCAGAGTACCGCTACCAAGACCTTGATAAGGTGGTACTGGCGATTGCCCGAGGGGCGGTTGAGATTCAACACACTATTCGCACTGCCAGTTTGGAAGGGGCTATTGGCGCCACCGGCACGACGAATATACAGGGGGAAGCGGTTCAATTTTTAGATACCGCCGCCTCCGATACCTTTGTAAAAACCATAACCCAATGCGGCCATGTTGCCGCTATCGGTTGCTAAGAAATTAATGAGGTCGTACACGTTGGAACGCATTCGCCCCGCAGCTATATTGTGCAAATGGATCCACTGGACGGCTCTTCAAATATCGACGTAGACATTAGCGTCGGGTCTATTTTTGGCATTTGGCAAGATGACGCAGATGACGCAGATGACGCAGATGACGCAGATGACGCAGATGACGCAGATGACGCAGATTATAAACTGTTACGCCCTGGCCGCGATCAAATTGCCGCGCTCTACACGCTCTATGGCCCCAGTACTTTATTGGTGGTCGCATTAGAAAATACAGTTCAGGGTTTCACCTTAAATCCAGCCAATGGAAAATTTGAATTAACTCACCCCGATATTAAGCCACCAAAAAACAGTCGTTATTATAGTGTTAATGAAGGCAATTTTTATCGCTTTGATCACGCCACACAAAACGCGGTACTGCAACTGAAGCACAAGTTCTCGCTTCGATATGTTGGCTCGCTGGTTGCCGACTTTCATCGCAACTTATTAAAGGGCGGAATTTTTTTATGCCCTAAGGACAGCGAACACCCCAACGGAAAATTACGACTCATGTACGAAGCCAACCCCTTAAGTTTTATTATTGAACAAGCTGGTGGTATTGCCTCTTCAGGTGACCAGCGTATTTTGGATATACAACCCAGCAGCCTGCACCAGCGAATACCGTTGCTCATCGGCAATAAACACGCGATCAATGAAACACTGGAATGCCTGCATGAAGAATACCAAAGTGCTTAACATTCAGCTTAGGTTATTACCTTACAGATAAGGTTATATGGCCTTGTGATAATTTCGTATATTCGAGCCGGTGAACTCGAATATATGTTTTTAATCTTCACCAACAATACGAGTAATGACAATGAGTAAAGGTACTGTTAAGTGGTTCAACCCAGATAAAGGTTTTGGTTTCATCGTTCCCGAAAATGGCAGCAAAGATCTTTTTGTTCATCATTCTGAAATCCAAAGCGGCGGCGGTTTTTCAACTCTCAGTGATGGTCAAGCCGTTGAGTTTGACATTGGGAAAGGGCAAAAAGGCCCCTGTGCCACTAATGTTGTTCCACTCTAGAGAGCACACAACACATAACAACACACTGTCCTCGCGACTAACCCGCACAATCAGCACTTAAAATTAGCCCTTAGAATCAGCCCGCAGATTCAGCCCGCTCATGTTAACGGACTTGACTCAATGCTCTCTGGTGAGCAGGATGAAGGTTCCGTTACTGTTAGCGACGTGATAATGCTGGAACTGAAACTACTGTTATTATTATTTGCTGCCAATAGTGCTCCGGTTTTCGCGCGGAATGTGTTGGGGCAACGCTGGCAAGCCTCCATCGACGGTGGCCGTATGATGGCGGATCGCCAACCACTATTGGGGCGTTCGAAAACCTGGCGTGGTTTATTCGCCGCATTGTTACTCACCACGGTGCTGGCGGTCTTGCTAGATTTAAGCTGGAGTTTCGGCCTGGTTTTTGGCGCCAGTTCTATGCTCGGCGACCTGTTCTCCAGTTTTATCAAACGGCGGCTGAGAAAACCCGCCAGCAGTAAGGCTATTATGCTGGATCAATTACCCGAGGCATTATTGCCGTTGATTGTTGGACGGTGGCTATTGGATTACAGCTGGACCGCGGTGCTATTAATCAGCCTGCTGTTTATGCTAACCGAGTTGCTTATCTCTCCGCTGCTATTCAAATTGGGGGTGCGAAAAAAACCGTATTAAAAAAGCACTTTTAACAAGGCACTATTAAATAAGCCTAATAAAAAGCCCCTATAAACCTAGCAAAAACTACTCATGGCTGTGCTTGGTTTTTTATTACTCAGGGTATGCACTGTAATCTCCGGCATGCAATTTAATCGAATATTAACAATCGACGTACCCGCGCCAACGGAGGTATAACCTTGCATCCTATGATACTGCCACGCACCGTTGCCCAATTTGCGCGGACAGCGTGAATCCAAGGTTAACGGCATCCCCCCGGGCAGGCAGATCTGGCCTCCATGGGTATGTCCACAGAGAAAAATATCACAGCCGGCATGGGCAGCCTGACGATACACTTCCGGTGTATGCGACAACAATATTCTTATACTATCGTCAGGGATCGAAGCCAGCGATTTTTCAATATTGTCTACCCGAAAAAAATGGGCATCATCGATGCCTGCTAAATAGATTGTCTGGCCCTGTTTTTCAATAGCCATATTTTCATTCAACAGCATCGAGATGCCCATATCTTCCATCGCAGGTACCATGCGTATGCTGTCGTGATTGCCCAGCACGCCATACACGGGGCCACGTAAATGACTGCGTACCGAAGCCAAAACCTCCATCGCGTGATCAATATCGCCAAAGGTTCGTGCGCGGTAATCTCCCGTCATCACACAAAGGTCATAGTCCACCTCCTGCAGGCGCTCAATCAACGCATGAATGGCCGGTGGATACATATCAACATGTAAATCACTCAGATGAAGAATGCGTAAACCATTAAAAGCCTCCGGCAACTGACGTAAGAAAAACCGATGCTGGCGAACAGCAATCTTGGTGGTATTGGTTTGCCCACGGCCATGCAACCCAGCCATGCGCACGCACTGACGAATCACTGCGTGTAAGGAGTACCAATTTTCGAGATGGAAAAACTTACCGCTACGGGAAAAAACGTGCTGCTGGTGTTCATTTTCAATACCCAATCGCTGCCGGGCATGCACTGTCCCGAGGCGCTGCTCCAAACGCTGTTGCAGTTCTTTAGCAATAGGATAAGCCGTCACAGTGATACTGAGCTCAGCTTGTTAATACATAGCGCTATGCCATTTAACCGGCTGGCCACACTCGGTTCTGCCGCACAAGTATCGAGAGTTACACGATTTTGATAATGGTAGTTGATAACACTCTCCTCAGACCCACAAGGTCTATCCCACTGGCAATGGTTCGAACACCCAGTTGCTCCCCTTTCCTGCCGTCATCATTACCCAGATCAATGTTAGGGCTAAAGTCTCATATTTACCGTAGCTGAAAATGATGGTGTTGATGGCTATAACGAAAAGTTTTTACTCTCGCCTCCTGGCCACCTGCTACTAACATACTGATTCCCAAACGAAAGAAACCGTATCCAGTAATGACCTGATTATGAATCAGGGTTACCCCTAGTTACTCTTCCCCGACTCTCGGCAATACTTACTATTCTACCGATTCAGGTTTTACCAATAGCCTGTTATCTGCACCATACCCAACTCGACATAGCACTACTGGATTGTTTATAGACACAAATAACGGAGATATTTTATGCAGACGATAGCCACTGATCGATCCATTACACCTCCCAATCTTGCACTAATCCTGACCACCGTATCACCTGAGGCTGGCGCATTGCTTCAGCCCTGCCACGACTGTGCCTGCAAAAGTTTCTGTGAAGCATCCTGTCTCGCTAGTCACCTAGATACACATCAGAATAACCCGCTGTTTCGCCCCCACAGAATCACCAAACACCAGCATATTTTTTATGCCGGCGAGGAACTCTCTACCTTATATGTGGTGAAATCGGGGCTATTCAAAACCTACCTCAATACTGAGGCCGGGGACGAACAGGTGATGGGGTTTCATATGCCTGGAGACGTGCTGGGCGCAGACGCATTAGCGCGTCACCGCCACAGCCTTTCAGCGATTGCCCTCGAAGCCTCCACCGTCTGTGCCGTTGCTAGTCATAAGCTAGAAAACGTCGCTAATCGCTATCAACCTAATTGGTTGATCAAGCAGGTCTATCAGGAGGTTTTACGCGAGCGCCGAATTCTGCAGATTACCGGTAGAAAATACAGTACCGATGCCCGCGTCGCTTTTTTCCTGCTGGATATGGCAGCCCGAAACAAAGCGCGGGGTTATTCTGACCGGGAATTTAAATTGAATATGCCGCATCGAGACATCGCCCATTATCTGGATATGGCACTGGAGACTGTCTCCCGTGTATTCGCTCGCTTACAGGACCGCGGTATTGTGCAGGTGAACCGGCCTTATATCACTATTAACAAACTCGGCGAGCTGCAGGCACTGATCGAGACGCCGTCACTACCGGAGAAACTCAGCGCTTGATGTGTTAAAGGCATTCAGCAGAATAGCTTATACCGCCCCCTCTAGCGTCCACTGTACCGCATGGCGGACCAGCTCTGATGATGTGGCCAGATTGAGTTTTTGCTTGATATGGGCGCGGTGAGTTTCGATAGTTTTAACACTTAGGTTGAGGTGCTCGGCAATTTTCATCGTGCTAAAACCCCCGCCGATTTGCTCAAACACTTCCAGTTCACGATTGGACAGCGCCTCTATCGGGGATTGGGGTTTCACCGCACTATTGCTAGCGTAGCTATTAATCAGCAACTGCTCGGTCACGCCCTCACTAAGATAAACCTTGCCAGCCAGCACTTTGTTCACCGCCGTGATCAAATGCTCCGGCGCTTCTTGCTTACCCACGTAACCCATCGCTCCAGCCCGCAGTACCCGCTCGGCCAGTAAGCGCTCATCGTGCATCGATGACACCAGAAATAATTGATCGGGATTGGTCGCATGCAGACGCTTAATTAAATCAAGACCACTGCCATCGGGCAAGCTGATATCGACAATGACCAGATCCGGCGAACAGCGCTTTACCTCGTTAATAGCTTCCGCTATGGAGCCAGCCTCACCACAGACGGTGATCGTCGCTTGCGTTTCAAATAGCTGACGCAGCCCGCGCCGAATCAGAGGGTGATCATCGACAATAAAAACCGTGCTGTTTTTTCCTGTATTCATCGGTATTCATTCCTTTAGACCTTAATCCACAGGTATTTACATTCAGGAAACTTACGTTCAACAATACGTACATTCAAAAAACTTACATTCAAAAAGACTTGTACCCACTCCCACTATACAGATTAAACCCATCGTTTAAAAACGGCCCCAAGCTAACCGGTTACCTAGCAACCCCATAGCATTAGAAACCCTAGCTACCCTTATTGCTATCGGGAAAACCCTGATAGTGAAAACAACAACGGACACGGGTACCCTTTCCCGGGGCGGTATCAATACTTAGCGTAGCGCCAACACTATTGGCACGATAGCCCATAATACGAATACCAAAACCGTCGTAGCTCATTAATTCCTCCATATCAAAACCAATGCCATCATCGCTGATACATAACTCGGCAACAGCATCAAGCTCATCCAGCGTAATGGTTATGTGTTTGGCTCTGGCGTATTTCAAGGCATTGTTAAAGGCTTCCTGAGCGATACGGAAAATTTGATTGGCCGCCTGCCGGTCACTAATAGTCAGCTTGGAATGGTTCTCGAAACAGCACTCCACATCACCCGCATCCCCCACTTTTTTGACCAGTGTTGCCAGCGCACCCCCCAAACCATCCGGGGTGATCGATATCGGCGCCAAACCATGACTGATACGACTGACCTCTTCCGCCGCGCCTTTCAACTCGGCGATAATATCCTGGACTAAGCCAACCTGTTCTGAATCAGCAAGATTATTTTTCACATGGGTTGCTAACATGGTCAAACCTGTTAAGCGCTGACCCAAACCATCGTGCAGCTCACGGCCGGTCCTCTCCTGCTCCCAGGTGCTGATATTACTGACTTCCTGTTCAAGCAACCGGTGCTCACTGAGATCACGAATAAGCCCCACAAACAAACCAAATTGCTTCACTTGCGTAACGGCAACCTGCAGTGGAAATGTCGTGCCATCTTTACGCAGACCAAAATGATCACTGCGCTGATTAATCATCGAAGCCTCCCCGCTCAGTAAATACGCCTCCATCTTCTGCTCGGACTGCTGCCTCAGATGCTCCGGCATTAGCTGACTGATATGTAACCCTGTCAACTCCTTGGTAGAATAACCAAACAGCTGCTCAGCCACCAAATTGTGCTCGGTGATCAAACCATTTCTATCAGCAACGATAAACGCTTCAGCGCTATGCTCCATAATTGCCGACAGCCGTTGCTCCCGCTCAGCCAATGCCAGCTCCGTCATCCGGCGCCGATTAATATCGATCACAGCACCGGTGATACGCAGAAAACTTCCATCCTTATTGCGAGTAATATGGGCAATATCAGACACCCAGTGATAATCGCCTCCGGCCATCGCAAACTGATATTGCTGCTCCCAACGCAGGTCCTCTCCTGCTATGGCCTGTAACAACGAAGCCTCCATATGCTGACGCTGATCCGGGTGGACGCGCTGTAGCCACCACTCCCAGGCATCCATAGTGGACTCAGGTGCATCACCAAACAAACAGGAGTGAATATCTTCCCACAACAGTGTCCGCTTTTTATCGGCGTCCATTTCCCATACCGCGGCGCCAGCCGCATTCAGTACTAGCGATAATTGTTCTTTGCTAGCTTGAAGTTGTTGCGTACGCTCCTGCACCCGCATTTCCAGCTCTTGCTCAAGCTGGTAGCGCTCGGTAATATCCACAAAGGTGACCACCACGCCGCCAATACGATCATTAGCCGCTCTGTACGGCACCATCCGCCGCAGGTAACTGCGAACTTCAGTATCTCCGGTATTGGTGGGCTGGGTCGAGACCACACGCTCCACTGAGGCAAGCTTAGCTAATACCTTGTGCGCATCCGTGGAAAAATCATCGTTGTTGACGCGACCACTAAAATCGCTGATAGGCCGATCAATATCACTGTCGCGTAGATGCAATAAATCCGCGGTGGGTGGATTAAATAATTTGATCCGCATCTCCCGGTCAAGGAAGATCGTCGCTATATCAGTACTGGCCAATAGATTACTAATATCATCATGACTGGTTTCTAGCTCCTCCACTTTTGCTTGCAACTCGGTATTGACCGTATTGAGTTCCTCGTTCATCAACTGCAATTCTTCTTTTGAAGTTTCCAGCTCCTCGTTAGCCGATTGCAACTCCTCATTCATCGACATCATTTCTTCGTTGGCCGCTTTTAATTCTTCATTGGAGCTCTCAAGTTCTTCAAAATTACTTTGCAAATCCTCCCGGGTCGCTTTGAGTTCGTATTCAAGCTGTTCAACAATGCGTTGCTCTTCAACGGTCTCCGGCATCTCCACTTCCGGCCCTGATCCTGACGACTCCAGCTCACAGTCTTCGAAGCTGATCAACAATAACTTATCGATGTCAGTGCTGTGGGGAACCGGTCTGGCGATAATCCGGCAATGAACATAATGCCCTTCGCGACTAACTCGGGCATTGTTATCGGCCACCAATTGTTGTTCCTGCCAGGCGCGATGAGCCACCGCTCTAACACGAGAAGTGAGCCCCTTGCGTAACATCGAGATCAAATCATGGGTGGGCTCACCGTTAGGCAACTCCAGGTACTGAGTGGTAGGCCCATAAAACTGCAAAATTTGGTAGTTGCGATTAACCAGTACTGATGCCGGCGCATAATCCATTAACAACATTTTAAGGGTTAGCTCACCAAAGTTGCTTTTGCTACCCGTAGCGGCTACCACACCGCTCTCATGGTGAGCTGGCTTAAGTAATTGCGGCGCGCCGCCAATAGGAATATCGGCCAAACTTCGCCGGTTCGATGGCAGGCATTGAAATAAACGCCACTTTTTAGATAACACGTGAAAAGATTCAGACTGCCGCCCAATCGACTCGGAGGGCCCAAGTAATAAATAACCGTTATCTTTCAGCGCAAAATGAAATAACTGAATAACCTTAGCCTGCATTTCCGGTAACAGATAAATCAACATATTGCGGCAACTGATTAAATCCAAACGGGAAAAAGGGGCATCACTGATCACACTCTGGGAGGCAAACACCAACAGATCTCTCAATTGTTGGGTGACCTGGTATTTATCCTCGCCAGCCTTAATAAAAAAACGCTGCAAGCGTGACGCCGATACATCATTCATTATGCTTTCCGGGTAAAGCCCTTGACGGGCAACGGTCAGAGCGCACTCATCAATATCCGTGGCAAAAATCTGAATGTTCGGAATTTTTTTCGCGGCCGAAAATCCCTCCAGTAACAATATGGCGATTGAATAAGCCTCCTCACCCGTAGAGCAAGCGGGCACCCAAACACGCACCGGTGTATTTTCATCACTGCGTTCAACTAGCTCCGATACGACTCGCTGATCCAATACGTGAAACGCCTCAGGATCGCGAAAAAAAGCGGTCACTCCGATTAACAAATCTTTGTTGAGGTTGTTGACCTCTTCAGGGGTATCGCGCAGATACTGCTGGTATTGTTCCAGAGAATCGAGATGGCATAAACTCATTCGACGCTGGATACGGCGGACCAGCATGTTCTGGCGATAGTGGCGAAAATCAAAACGGGATCGCGAACGCAGCACATTTAAAATAGGATTAATCTGCTCAGGTGCTATTTCAGTATCAGCAGTTTGCTGCGATAGATAGGGATGTTGAGCATAGTCGATTAATGCTGCCGGCATGTCGGTGGGGGCAAGCACAGAATCCACCATACCGGTATTAATCGCATTTTCTGGCATTTGCGGATATTGGCAAGTCTCAATGGTTTGAGCCAACACCAAGCCACCAGCCAACTTAATTTCTTTAACACCTTGAGAGCCATGGCTGCCGGTACCCGACAAGATAATCCCTACTGCCCGCTCCCGCTGGTCAACGGCCAATGAGCGCAGAAACTGATCAATCGCAGTCCATCGGTAGGTGGGGCTTTCCAGCGCTACCAACTGCAACTCACCCTGGCTAATATTCAAACCCTGACCGGCAGGTAAAATGTAAACTTTATTGGCCTCGACGTTTAATCCGCTGGCGGCCTGACAAATCGGCATCGCCGTTTTATCAGCCAACAACTCCTCCATCATACTTTTATGTTTAGGATCCAGGTGGGGAATTAACACAAACGCCATACCCGTTTGGGCGGGGATATTAGCTAACAACTCCCTAAAGGCGGATAAACCACCTGCAGAAGCCCCAACCCCAACAATAAGCACGGGCTCATTCGGACCATGCACGTCCTCTATTGTCTGTGATTTTTTCATTTTATTTGTATCCATATTCCCGGTTACCAATAGATCTACCCGAATTACTAAAACGCCTTGCCGAATTCAGTGAATTAAACCTAAGACTTGACTTCGATCAACAACCCCTAATCGGTGCAGACTAATATTTAAAATGTTTGTCAAACCCGTTGTTTTACCCAGAGAAAACAACCGTTAATAGTGGATACTCGCATGATAATAGAAGGTTTTTATCAAACGACTATTGATCAATATCGTATTACCACCCGCCCATCCAAGCATAATGGCAAACACCTGCCAGAGGAAGTGACTCAGCCAGCAACAACCCCTGTCCCGTGCTATCGACTGCTGTGTAGTCACCACAGACTCAGTTCAGACCAATTGCGAGAACAGCGGGAATACGACACTGAAAACCAGCTTCAATTTATCAGTACAGTGAACATTAATGGCCTTGAGCAAATTATTGCCGTTAGCCACCTCAAGGTTACGCAGAATAAGGAATTTGGTGAATTATCGGTCAACGTGGTGTCACAGTGGCAACATCAAGGACTGGCGGAAATACTGTGTAGAAAACTATTGGAATTTTCTCAGCAACGGGGCATGAGATTTTATTACAGTGATAGCTATAAGCAAATGCAGCTGCATACGGCTATATCAGGCTTAAAACGCCTAACAAAAAAAGAGGGCCGTCTACAGGAGGGCTATCATTTACCGGGGCAGCCCGACATTCTGACAAATCAACAAGATATAAGGGTCATTAGCTCGAATAATACTGGGGTTACTAAGCTGCTTCTGAAAGCATGACTTCTAACTGATTAAAAAAAGGCACATTGTAATCTGCCCACATTAAACCCACACCACGCTCTGACGTATGAACCACCATCACTTTCAACTGATGACGGAAGTTTGAACGGCCACTGTTATTAGCAATTCTAACGGTTAAAACATCACCTTTTTTTAAAGCGCCGCAGCAACTTAGTAACAGACCGCCGTGGCTAATATTACTCGACATATGACTGCCGTAACTCTTATTACCCCGCAATAACTCTACAGGAATAGCAATGGCAGCCCGACTCCCGTTTCTGTGTTCCATCATGACCTCCTAAACTTCTACCTATAAGAATAGGATTAACATACCTATTTCACTGTATGTGCTAACAGGAAACCCTACTTTCTCTTTATTACATTGCCAATATGCTGGCGCTAGGTTTAACCGGAATTGATACATTTTTTAAAGTCGACATTACTTCATCATAAGATACCGGCGCCGCCTTGGTCTTTTTGGGTTTTGCAGCCAATATCAAATCATCCATGGACAAAATACCCACCAACATACCTTGATCGTCAACCACCGGTAACCGCCGAACCTGCCCGGAATGCATGATTGACAGTGCAGCCTGTAAATCATCCTCACTATTACAGCTTAACAATTCATGGCTATCACAGACCTGATCAGCGCTAATATCCCACAGAGGTTTATGATTGATGGCTGAGCCCATTGAAATATCACGATCAGTGATCATAGCCACCGGTCTACCTTGTTGATTAATCACTGGAATAGCACCACAATCATTATTCCACATAAGCATTGCCACGGTTTCTAGATTAGTATTGGGTTGGCAACTTTTAACCTGCGATTGCATTAGTTCATTAACCTTCATTGATATTCTCCCATTTATAACCTTCCGCTAGCATCCTGTGAGCGGCTAGGCCCTGAAAAACAATAATAGGCAGCTCAACACAAACAAGTATTGACGGCCGTCAACATTGAAGATCAAGGAATCAATCTCGACGAACCAACATCATGGCCATCTTGTTTTTCAGGCTTTGGAAAGAACATCTCTTTATCATAATAATATTTCATAAAAGATATTCCAGGCGCCATAATCATGCGCCAAGCTAAATCAACTTCTTCGTCAAAATCTCTATCAAAAGCTAAAACTACTTCCATCAAACTATCGAGCCAATAATCATACAATTCCGGGGATATATTGTAACCATTGGCAGAGTGTGATTCAGCTATATGCTCAGCACTAGAGAAAAAAGACTTACTACCCTCAATATTGATAAGATCCAGCAATGATGCTTTCATCATTTTTTTTGCTGACGAAAACCTGAATTATTAAAGGCCCTTGGTATTTTTTCAGACTTTTCTAAAAATGTATTCAGAAAAACATTAAAGAAATCATCATCAACACCATTCAACCTATTTTCATAGGAAAATATCCTCTCATAACTGTCATTGAACTTTTCCGTATAATAGGTATTTTTAAATTTCATTTTCTAACAACCTCATAATAATCACCATAAAAAACCTTGCATCTAACCAACCAGAATATAACAAGATTATTTTTTAAATAGCACCAACTATTGAAGCAGTTACTAGCGGAACTACGCTTAATTCACTTTAAGTCTAATCGTTGCACCAACTCCAAACAGCGCCTGGAATAGGCAAATTCATTATCGTACCAAACCAGTATTTTTGCCGCTGCCCCTCCTACAACCCGAGTCGACAACCCGTGCACGATACCAGAACGAGGATCTCCAGAAATATCCGATGATACTAACGGTTCCTCTGTGTAACCAACGATTTTTCCTAACGAGCCATCTGAAACATTTCTAAATAACTGATTAATCTCATCGACACTCGTTTTAGCTGACAACTGCACACTGATGTCAGTAAGCGAACAAGTTAATACCGGAACCCTAACCGCAAGAGCAGCAAGACGCCCCTGCAACGAGGGCAGCACTGCAATAGTGGCTTTATCTGCACCGGTGGAGGTCGGAATCATATTGATAGCCCCTGCCCGCCCCTGAATCATTTTTTTCGGCCCCCGTCAACAATAGCTTGACTCGCCGTATACGCATGAATAGTGGTTACCATCGCATGCTCAATACCAAAATTTTCCAACAACAGTTTTAACACCGGTGCCAGTGAATTGGTTGTGCACGATGCATTGGAAATAATACGGTGCTTATCAGGAGCGAATAACGACTCGTTAACACCCATCACTAGCATTACATCGGCATCCAGTGCTGGCGCGCCGATTAACACTCGGCGAGCGCCTGCTATTAAATGTCGAGACGCTGCTTCACGGCTGGAAAATTGACCACTGCACTCAATCACTATATCTATACCCAATTTATCCCAGGGCAAATCTTCAGGCTTAGGTTCAGACAATAACTGCAGTGACTTGTCTGCCAGATTAAGCATGCCCCCTGC
>Ga0129327_10000252_pt1 | contig 32917 bp, 25 predicted proteins | sample CPBDNA_6_FD_111799 | JGI IMG/M metagenome (GOLD analysis project Ga0129327, IMG submission 111799) | Freshwater to marine salinity gradient microbial communities from Chesapeake Bay, USA - CPBay_Spr_31_0.8_DNA | ecosystem: Environmental > Aquatic > Marine > Coastal | place: USA: Chesapeake Bay... | reverse complement strand
ATCAGTTGAGTTTTTCTGACATATTAGTTTGGCAACCTTTTTGACGAAAATCAATAACTAATTGAAAATCAATGAAATAAATGACATATTTTATTTTTTAATAAGTTTAATTTAGTTCCTTGACTTTTCAACGCAGCTGCTTTTTTTCCATAAAAAGAACTTTTGCTGTCAATTAATTCCATCAATAAATCAATAGCTATTTTGTTTTGTTTATTTTTCGTTTGTGCTAAAGCCAAATACCAAGTCGCATCTTCGGATAACTCCAAATCATCTTTTCGCTTTCTTACTTCTTCTAAATTAGCGATAGCTGTCTCCATATTATTGACTTCTAAATTAGCTAGGCCATATAGAAAAACAGCCTTCGTATTTTGTGATTGGTCCTGGAGATATGTCTTGAAATGCGGGAGGCTCGCTTGATAGTTTTTATCGTTATATTCCTTTAAAGCAGCAGCTAGTTCTTTGGGCAAAGAAACATTATCATAACTTTCAACTCCTTCCCCTCTAGTTTCATCTCCTAATAAAATGGGATAACTTTCAAAATGTTCGCTATATAATCTTTCATTAGCCGTATTATTCCAATAAAAAATGGTAGATATACCTATAAATGGCAATAAGATACCAGCAGCGATTCTAGCAATAAATCGTCTTCGAGTCGTTAAGCTACGTCGATTAATGGTTGTAAATACTTCTTCTTTTAAAGTAGAGACATCCTCTTCGATACTCATCTGGTTGACGGTAGCAAAACTATCTTTGACTTCTGTACATAATTCACAACTGGAAAAATGTACCGTATAGTTGGCTTTATCTTGTGCGCTAATCTCGTTGCCTAAAAAGGCTTTAATCTCTTGTAGCGACAAACATTGGTGGCGAGCATCATTCCGTGGCATCGGTAAAAGTTGTAACTATAAATTAATGTGTGTTCTACCTTATAGTCATCTCTAAAAAAATAATATTTTGAACGATTGTCGGTTAACAATTAGTTAGTTGTCAAAACGTCAATCTTTATTTTTGGTTAGTTTCTTTCGCAAATTATTTTTCGCATGTTGGATATAACTTTTGACTTCATTAGGTGTAAAACCCGTTATTTCCGATATTTCTTTATAACTTTTCTTATCATAATAGAATAATTTAATACACCTTCGATGGTGGTCTTTGAGCGTACTCATCGCTTCTTCCAAAGCTTTTTTAGACGCCGCATCGTCCTCTGCTTCTATTAGACGCAGTAATTGGTCATTTTCCACACTATTTTGTGAATTTCTTTCTATATCACTCCATTCACTTAATTTTTGCGCTTGATTATTGACCTGCCGATGGTAATGTGTACATTCATTTCTTGTGATGGTATGTACCCAATTTCCAAAGGTTTTCACTTCTGTTTTGTGTAAATTCTTTAATACCTTTTCAAAAACTACCATTACTAAATCCTTACTAGCTTCTCTATCTTTAAGATACTTGCGAGCAATGATATATACCTTATCAACGTATCGCTGAAAAAGTTCTGCTACATAAATTTCCTTGCCCGTTTGTTTATACAATTGGATAAGTGATTCATCAGAATGATGTTGGCAGGCATTTTCTCTAGTATGTTTTTTGACCCAAAGCATTAAAGGTATATTCCCATTTTAAGTGTTGAATAGGACAAAGATAAGGAACGTAGGGCAAATAAGTTTGTAAATGTTGATAAATGTTACGGGGTGCGAGTTGCGGGTTGCGGGTTAAATTCAATCAGAATCTAATAATTCTAGTTGAACAACCTAAAATAATTCGTTATAATCAATTTTGAGCTACTTAAACAACTCACATTTGCAACGCCTATAATACACTTTCAGGCTGTCGCATATACTCTTGAAACAATTGAAAATATTTTCCAGTATGCCGACCATCTACGACCGCATGATGTGCTTGTACAGATAAAGGCATCAAGATTTTATCGCCTGCTTCAAAATATTTTCCCCAAGTAATCCTAGGAACAGAATCCGCTGGGGTATAATGCATCGCATGCGAAAAACTGGTAAAGGAGACCCAAGGAATAGCCGATAGAAATAAATAATCATCTCGATGTGCTTCATCTTCCATCGACGGATTAGTCAACATTTCGTCCATTACTTTCAAAGTGTTTTTTAAAAAAGTTGGAAAATTTTCAAAATAATCAACCGTACAAAAACTAAAAACATCTGCTTCCTCCGTATTGACCGTAAAAGATGGATTGACCGCAGCATGTTCTAAAATTTGATTGTCCCGAATTCGCCATCTAAATTCTGGGATTTCATTCGCAACTCTCGCAATAAAATAGACCATAGTCGGCGTAAAAGGATAGTTGTTTTCTTTAATAAAATCTAGAAAACCATTAATTTCCACATTGGCACAAATATTAAAATGGGGGCAATCCATATTTTTAAAAAAGTCAAAATGTTTTTTTCTATGGGGATTTGACAGGTCAATGTATTTAGACATAAGAAATTGGTTTATCTTTACCTTTGAAATATGATTAAATGGGGAATTGATTAAATGAATAAATAAATGCAAGTTGTCGTTTATAGTACCATATTAAAGGACAAAGATAGAATTTACGTCCAAGAATTATTTGATGTTTTACATGAAGCAAATATTAACGCTTATGTATATGAACCCTATTTAAAACAATTACAAGGAAAAATTAATTTTAAAAGGGATGTAGATGAATTTGCAGGGCATGTAGATTTTACGATGGATAAGCGATTTGATTGTGTGATTGCTTTAGGTGGAGATGGAACGATGTTGGCGGCGACCTCAGAAGTAAGAGACAGTAATGTGCCCATCATGGGCATCAACTTAGGTCGATTGGGTTTTTTAGCAAGTATAGAAAAACGCCGAATCAGAGAAGCTATTGACTTATTAAAAAAAGGTCGGTTTACTTTAGATGAAAGATATTTACTGCACCTAGATTCTAATATGCCTTTGTTTGGGGATATGCCTTTTGCCTTAAATGACTGTACGCTTTTGAAACGAGATACGTCTTCGATGATTACCATTCATACGTATATTAATGGTGGTTATCTGAATACTTATTGGGCAGACGGCGTCATTATCGCAACTTCGACCGGTTCAACGGGGTATTCTTTGAGTTGTGGTGGGCCCATTGTTTTTCCAAGGTCTGGAAATTTTGTCATTACCCCCGTAGCGCCTCATAATTTAAATGCTCGTCCCGTCGTTATTTCTGATAATTCGGTCGTGTCCTTTGAGATTGAAGGTCGTGCGGATAATTTTCTCTGTACTTTAGATTCTCGCTTTGAAACCATCACCGCAGCGACTCAATTAGCCATTCGAAAATGTGATTTTACCGTTAAATTAATTGAATTACCCGATACGGATTTTATGAAAACAATTAGAGGAAAGTTATTGTGGGGGAAGGATTCTAGGAATTGATACGAGTTGCGAGTTACGGGTTGCGTGTTGAACCCGTAACTCGCAACCCGCAACTCGAAAACATGAGTAATTTATTTAAAAAGATAGCCATTTTGCCCCTACGGTTCTATCAAGTAGCCATTTCACCATTATTGGGACCGAATTGTCGGTTTACGCCAACTTGTTCCAATTATATGATACAAGCTATTCAAGAATGGGGGGTGTTTAAAGGCATTTATTTAGGCATCAGGCGCATATTTAAATGTCATCCTTGGGGACCGAGTGGGCATGACCCCGTTCCTAGAAAAAAGAAATAATTAACCGAGTTGCGAGTTACGGGTTGCGAGTTGAATTAGTAGTAATGTTTAATAATTGAATGACTCCTATTAATACAGTTTTTTCAATTTTAAACAAAGCTCCTATATCAACTCGCAACCCGCAACCCGCAACCCGCAACTCAATAAAATGCTAAGAAGACCTAGAAGAAATCGTCGTTCTGCTGCCATCCGAGGCATGGTGCAGGAAACCAATTTAACCGTTGACCATTTAGTGTATCCATTATTTGTGATAGATGGAAAAGGCATCAAAGAGGAAATCAAATCCTTGCCAGGTAATTATCGCATGTCTTTAGATAATATTCTATTAGAGGTGGAAGAATGTTTGAAATATGGATTGACCAATTTCATTTTATTTCCTGCCGTCGAAGAACGCTTCAAAGATAAATTGGCGACTTATAGTTACCATCCAGATAATTTCTATTTAACCATAACAGCGGAAATTAAAAAGCGCTTTCCAGAAACTTGCTTGATTTCTGATGTAGCAATGGATCCTTATAGTTCAGATGGACATGATGGCGTCGTGAGAAATGGTAAAATTGTCAACGATGAAACTTTACCGATTTTAGCAAAAATGGCAGTTGCCCAAGCCGCCGCAGGTTTTGATTTAATCGGTCCGTCGGATATGATGGATGGCAGGATACAAGTTATTCGAGAAGCTTTGGATGAAAATGGTTTTTATGAAACGGGTATTATGTCTTATACCGTGAAATATGCTTCCGCTTTTTATGGCCCTTTTAGAGATGCCTTAGATTCTGCGCCAAAAGGAGGGGACAAAAAGACCTATCAGATGAATCCTGCCAATCGAAAAGCTGGCTTAATCGAAGCAGAATTAGATGCCAATGAAGGCGCAGACTTTTTAATGGTCAAACCCGCTTTAAATTACTTGGATGTCATTTATGCCTTGAAGCAGAATTTTGATTTGCCTATCGCCGCTTATCATGTAAGTGGGGAATGTGCGATGTTAACCGCTGCTTGTCAGAATGGTTGGTTGGATTATGAAAAGGCAATGCCAGAGACTTTATTGAGTATTCATCGGGCGGGAGCAGATGTGATTATTACTTATTTTGCTAAGGATTTTGCGAAGATGCAATAATGATTTTCTAATTTCTATACCAAGCCAACTTTACTCCCAATTTCCTATCTTTGCAGACTTATTACAAAAGAACAAACAACAGATTGAATTTTCTACAAAACTATTCATTTGCCAAACTGTTTCGTTCTTGAAAAATTATTAAAATCTAAATATTAAACACATAAAAAAGTAGGGTCTTCACATTCATAGATAGCTGTAAAAAACTAGGTTAAACTATGTGAAACGAAACTATGTGACTATGTGGTAAATAAAAATAAATGAGTACAGCATTCCATAAACTTAAAGTAGTCAACGTTAAAGCAGAAACAGACCAAGCCGTAGCCGTTACTTTAGCCGTTCCAGAAGATTTAGCTTCCACTTTTGAATATATTCCAGGGCAATATTTGACTGTCAAATTTACTATCGATGGCAAGGAAGTCCGTCGAGCATATTCCATGTGTAGTAGCCCTTTAGAGGAAAATATTACGATTGGGGTAAAAAGAGTTGAAAAAGGATTGGTTTCCAACCACATCAACGATAAGGTGAAAGTAGGAACGGAAGTAGAAGTGATGGCACCACAAGGAAATTTCCATACCAAACTAGCGGTAGAAAACCATAAAAATTATTACTTATTTGGTGGCGGAAGTGGGGTTACGCCTTTATTCTCTATTGCAAAAACAGTTGTTGAAAAAGAACCTAAAAGTTCAACTTTCTTGCTGTATGGTAATCAGAATGAAGATACCATCATGTTCAAAGACCAGTTGGAGGCGATAGAAAAAAAATATGAAGGGCAGTTTAAAATGGAGCATATTTTAAGCGAACCGAAATTATACAAACCAAGTGGTTTTGGTAGCGTCTTCAAAAAAGCCAAGCCAAGATGGATGGGCAAAACAGGTTTTGTGAATGCCAAAATCATCAATGAATTTATTGAGGAGAATGCAACGACTGCCAAAGAATCTGAATACTTCCTTTGTGGTCCTGCGCCAATGATGGACATCGTGGAAAAAGTCTTAAATGATAAAGGCATTGACCCGAAGAAAATTCATAGAGAGCATTTTGCTTCGCCAAAATCAGACGACGAAAAAGCAGCGGGTGCAGAAGGCACAACCGCAGGTGCAAAATTAATTGCGACCTTAGAGGGCAAACGAATTGAGTTGGTGATGGATGGTAGCAAAAATATTCTAGATACTCTATTAGAAAACGATTTTGACCCACCTTATTCTTGTACTTCTGGGGCTTGCTCTACCTGTATGGCAAAAGTGGTCAAAGGGTCTGTAGAAATGGATGCTTGTTTCGCCTTAGATGATGATGAAGTAGCGGATGGCTATATTTTAACTTGTCAGGCACATCCAACAACAGATGAAGTAGAAATTAATTTTGATATTTAGTCTAAATCATGGTGATTTTTAAAATCACCATGATTTGGTAAAAACAAGAGAAAATTGCAACACACAGAGATATTTATCAAAGGGGCGAATGGTAATAATTTAAAAAATGTCGATTTAAGGATTCCTAAAAATCAGCTAGTCGTGGTGACAGGTGTTTCTGGGTCTGGCAAATCGTCCATTACCATGGATACTTTATTTGCAGAAGGACAAAGGCGCTATGTAGAAAGTTTATCTTCCTACGCTCGGCAGTTTTTGATGCGGATGAAAAAACCCGAAGTTGATTATATCAAAGGCGTGTGTCCTGCCATTGCAATTGAGCAAAAAACGACGACTCGGAACGCTCGTTCTACCGTTGGGTCGTTGACAGAAATTTATGATTATCTTCGTTTATTATACGCTAGAGTCGGACGGACTTTTTCGCCTGTTTCTGGTGAATTGGTACGTCGGCATCAAGTGTCCGATGTAACGGATTATATCCAATCGTTTGCCGAAGGCGATAAGGTGCAATTATTTATTCCGTTGCAGCAGAAATATGATGACCGTCTACTAGAGCAAGAATTAAATTTATTATTACAGAAAGGATATACGAGGGTTTATTTAGATAAAAAATTGACTAGAGTAGAAGACGTTTTGGAAGGCGACTTGATTGATATAAAAAAGACCGTTGGAGACTATGCCGATGCAGATATTCGGATTCTAATTGACCGTTTTGTGGTTAAAAAAGACGATGAAGAAAATATCAAAAGAATCGGTGATTCCGTACAAGTTGGTTTTTACGAAAGTGAAGGGGAAGCGATAGTTGAAATTATGGGCAAAGAAGAATGTGCCTTTAATAATCGCTTTGAATTAGACGGCATTCTTTTTTTAGACCCTACCCCACATTTATTCAATTATAATAATCCGTTTGGTGCTTGCCCAAAATGTGAAGGCTATGGCAAAACGATGGGGATTGATGAAAACAAAGTAATTTCGCTACAATCTTTATCTGTTTATGAAGAAGCGATTGCTTGTTGGAAAGGAGAAAAAAGTAAACTCTGGTTGGATAAGTTCTTAGATGTAGCGCATTTATTTGATTTTCCTGTCCATACCGCTTACCAAGATTTAACAAAGGAACAACGCAAACTACTTTGGAATGGCAATAAACATTTTAGGGGTATTAATGCCTATTTTGAAGAATTAGAAGAAAAGACTTACAAAATCCAGAATCGAGTGATGTTGGCGCGTTATCGAGGGAAAACCGTATGCCATACTTGTGACGGCGGTAGACTGAGAAAAGAAGCCACTTATGTAAAAATAGGCGGCAAGGACATTACCGAATTAACGAATATTCCGATTAGCGATTTACTCGAATTTTATAACCAACTAAAGCTAAACGAATACGACGAAACGATTGCTAAGCGACTGATTTTAGAAGTCACCAATCGCTTGAATTTCATGATGGAGGTTGGCTTAAACTATTTGAGTCTAGACCGTATTTCTTCTACGCTAAGTGGTGGCGAAACGCAACGCATTAACCTGACTAGAACTTTAGGCAGTAACCTGACCAGTTCCATGTATATTTTGGATGAACCAAGTGTAGGTTTGCACCCAAGAGATACCAATCGCCTAGTAGAAGTCCTGAAAAACCTAAGAGATTTAGGAAATACGGTAGTGGTCGTGGAACATGAAGAGGACGTCATTAAAAATGCCGATTATTTGGTAGACATGGGACCAGAAGCAGGCATTCACGGTGGAGAAGTCGTTTTTGCAGGGCCTTACGAGGATATTTATGAGCAAGCAGCAGATAGTTTGACCGCAAAATATATGAGTAATCGGATGCAGATTCCCGTACCTGCCAGCCGACGAAAAATTTATAACAAACTCGTACTAAAAGGAGCGCAACAACATAATTTAAAAAATGTAACGGTTGATTTCCCTTTGAATACTTTGACGGTGGTGACAGGCGTTTCTGGTTCTGGAAAAACCACTTTGGTCAAACAAATTTTATATCCTGCCTTAAAAAAGCAATTAGATTTACCTCATTCTACTGCACCAGGGCGACACGATAGTTTGGAAGGGGATGTAGGCGTGATTACGCAAATTGAGATGATTAGCCAAAGTCCAATTGGGCGGTCTTCTCGTTCCAACCCAATCACGTATGTCAAGGCTTATGATTCGATTCGGAAATTGATGTCGAGCCAACAATTGTCCTTAATTCGAGGTTATAAACCAGGGCATTTTTCGTTTAATGTAGAAGGCGGTCGTTGCGAAACTTGCAAAGGCGAAGGTGAACAAGTGGTAGAAATGCAGTTCTTAGCCGATGTCCGTTTAGAATGCGAAGAATGCCGTGGCAAAAAATTCCGAGCCGAAGTTTTAGAAGTCAATTATAAAGGCAAAAACATCTTTGAAATTCTAGATTTAAGCATCGAAGAAGCACTCGATTTCTTTGCAGAAAAGAAAGACATTATTACCAAAATAAAACCGTTGTTTGATGTTGGTTTGGGCTATGTTAAATTAGGTCAATCTTCTAGCACCCTTTCTGGCGGCGAAGCCCAACGGGTCAAATTAGCCTCTTTCTTAGGCAAACAAAATAGTAAAGAACATATCTTCTTTATCTTCGATGAACCCACAACTGGTTTGCATTTTCACGACATTCGTAAATTATTAGACGCCTTAAATGCTTTGGTGGAAAAAGGACATTCTGTTCTTGTGGTGGAGCATAATATGGAGGTGATTAAATCAGCGGATTGGGTGGTGGATTTAGGCCCTGAAGGTGGTCGTGAAGGTGGGCATTTGGTTTTTCAAGGGACGCCTGAGGATTTGGCCGAGGTTGCTGGGTCTTATACTGGGGTTTATTTGAAGGAGAAGTTGGGGATGGAGCAGGTTGTTGAAAATTAATTATACTGGAATAGTCCAATCTTAAGCGAGTTTTTTCCTCAGCAAATAAATCTAAAGAGGAAATGATAGGAATAAATAACTTGAATAGATTTTAAAAGCTCATTTATTTCATCTGTTAAAAAAGGTTGGCATTTAAAATCCTCACAGAGGGAATCGAAAATATAAATTAGATTAAACTCAATACTATTTACCTTTAATGTTGAATATTATCAACAAAAGAGACCTTTTTGTTGATAATATTCAACAAAAATATTTAAATCCTAGCCTTATACAAAAAATGGCCTATCGCCTCAATCCACGATAGACCAAAATAATTTATACAAAAAACGTATTGAAACGTTCCAAAATATTTTTTACTTAAAAACCTCCCGCTTAACCGCATCCCCTTCCAATTCCCAACCGTACGTAACCCAATCTTCCTCATAATCAATATCCGATAAAGTAGGCAATAAAAAGTAAGTCTTACCAAGATTTTCAATACGTTCAATCGTAGTTGAAAAAACGGTCTCCGTACTCCATTCAATATCTCTAAAAACTTCAGGTAAAAATTGATTCATTCCCAACAAATAATAACCACCATCCATAGCAGGACCAATCACAAAAGGATACTCATCTAATTTATCAAAAGAGGCTTGGACAATTTCGGGCGTTAAGGAAGCGCAGTCACTACCAATGATGACTACTTTTTCGTGTTTTTTAAAAACGGTGTGAAACGCAGTCGCCATTTTTGCGCCTAAGTCTCCTTCAATTTGTAGGGCTTTATGAAATTTATCGCTTGTCCAATTATCTTTTTTATTAATTTCTTGACTATAAAAAAGGTGGCGAGCAACAGGTAAGGTCTCCGCTATTTTTCGAGTATGCTCCATCAAAGCAATATAAATAGCCAATGCCTTTTCTGCGCCAACTGTTTTAGCGAGTCGAGTTTTCACTTTACCCAATTCGGGATTTTTGATAAAAACAATAAGGGCATTTTTAGCTTTATTTTGCATGTAATGAATATTATTAGAAGTTACTAGCAGTTTGCGATGTTACGATGTTGCTGTGTTGCTGTGTTGCTGTGTTGCGATGTTGCGATGTTGCCGTGTTTGAGTGTAACAAGGCAACACCACAACACCATAATATAAAATGTCGGTAGCAAATTAGTTCGCTACCGACATTTTAGCTATCCTAAAGATAGTATAAAAGTCGTTCAGAATACAGTTCGGCTTAATCTATCCGTAAATCTTCGACATGAATGCCAGGGTATTTTTTAGCATTAAAAATAAAATCCGTGCTTTTATACGCTAAATTAGGTTTGAATTTAGTCACATCCATTGTGTATCTAGCACCATCAACTGCAAAGGCTTTAATGCGCATAATCTGATTTTTCTTTTTATCAATCGTCAAGCGCATTTTTGCATATTCTGAATCTTTATCAATTGGCTTAAATTCAATTTGCTGAATAGCAATCCCTTTTTCATAACCTTCATTGGTCAAGCCATAAATAAAATCTTCTTGCTCATAAATACGCAGTAAATCTTTAGGTGATAAAAAGTCTTCATCCTCCTCTTCAAAATCTTCTACATTATTAATTTGCACTTCGTTATTGCTTTTTAAGTATAACCAAAGCGTTTTGCCATCACTATAAATGGCCTGATTATTCAATTGTAATCTATATTTATCTCCATCTTGTGCTAAATTTCCTGTTTGTATTTCCTCTTCTTCTTCGGGAATTTCAATCGTTAAATTAAAATCTGCTTCCACTGTTTTAAATGCCTCGTATTTATTGCGTAATTTTTCTAAAATGGCTTTAGCTGCAGGGTCAGAAGTTTCTGAGACTTGTGCAAAACTGTTATTAACAAAAAGGAAGGCTAGTAGAAGAACGAATATATTTTTCATAAAAAGAGTTTTAGTAGTTTCTAGATAGACATAACTTGACTATACAATTTGTTGAGCAAAGTTCGCTATAAAAACGCTAATTACGTACTATTTATTCGTTAATGATTATAGCGGGGAAGTTAAAATTTGTTAAAAGAATTTATGAGGTAATGAGCTGATGAGTTTTATAAGTTGATGAGAATGCTTTCTCATTAACCCATTACCTCATTTACTTACCTAGCTTTCCATCTCCATCAATACCCGAAATTCCGCTTCACTAATTATCTCCACTGTCCCTATTTTCTGTGCCTTTTTCAATTTAGAACCAGCTTTTTCGCCTACAACTAAAATATTTAATTTGGAACTAACTGCACTAATGACCTTAGCGCCTCCTTTCTTGGCAATTTCTTGGGCGTCTTTTCGACCCATTGTTTGCAGAGAACCTGTAAATAAAATGGTTTTACCTGCTAAGGGCGCATCTTCGGCAATTTCTAACGGTTTGTCTTCTTCTGTTTGGCGCATATTTACGCCCAATGCCTCCATTTCTTCTAGTAGTGCAATGTTATCGGGATTACTAAAATACTCAATGACATTTTTAGCGACGACTGGACCAATATCTTTAATGTCCATAAAAGTTTCTTCTGTCCAATCTTTTAAATCTAAAACATGCTCAATTTGTTCGGCAATTAATTTAGAGGCTTTTTTACCTAAATGATGGATACTTAAACTATGTAATAATCTATGAATTGGATTTTTCTTAGCCTTCTCAATCGCCTTTTTAATATTTTGAGCAGACTTTTCACCAAAGCCATCTAAAGTCGAAATTTGGTCATAGTCTAGTCGGTAAATATCGGCAATCGTTTTAACCCAACCTTGTTCATAAAATCGCTCTACATAAGATTTGCCAAAACCATCAATATCCATAGCTGGCTTGGAAACATGAAAAGTAATTCGCTCTAATGTTTGTCTACCGCAAACACAATTTGGACAACGCCAAGCTGCTTCTCCTTCTCCCTGAACCAATTCAACGGGCGTATCCGTTTGATTGATTGGGCAAGCGGTTGGATATTCAATAGGAATTTCTGAACCGTCTCTTAAATCAGCCATCGCCTTTACTATATAAGGAATCACATCGCCAGCTCTTTCTACTAAAACCGTATCCCCTAAACGAAGGTCTTTGCTTTTAATAAATTCTTCGTTGTGCAAGGAAACCGAAGACACGGTGACACCTGCTAAATGTACAGGTTCTAATTTTGCCACAGGCGTTACAGACCCAACTTTCCCAACTTGATATTCTACATTTAATAATTTGGTGGTAGCTTGTTTCGCTTTAAATTTAAAAGCAATTGCCCACCTTGGATGATGACTCGTATAACCACATCTTTCTTGGAGTTCTCGACTATTTACTTTGACCACCATACCATCAATCTCATAAGCATAATCCTCTCTTTGTTCCTGCCATTTTAAGCAAAAATCTGTTACTTCTTTGATGTTTTTACAAATTTTCCTTTCAATGGTTGGTACTTTGAAACCTAGTTCGCCTAGTAGATTAATGCTTTCATTATGCGTTTTAAAATTCGCTAAAACATCATCCCCTTCTATTCCTTCCGCAAAACCTAATTGATAAATAAATGCTTCTAAGCCTCTTGTGGAAGATTCTTTAGCACTCTTCATTCTCAATCCTCCTGTTGCCGCATTTCTTGGATTGGCAAAAATAGATAGACCATCCTTTGCTCGCTTTTTATTGACCTTTTCAAAAATATCTTTTCTAATTAAAACTTCTCCTCTCAATTCCGTTTTTTGAATGCCGTATTTAGAAAAATTGGCTTTCATAGGAATGCTTTTCATAGCTCGGGCATTATGCGTCATTTCTTCCCCTTTTTTTCCATTTCCTCTAGTTGCCCCTCTTACTAATCGGTCATTTTCATAAACTAAAGCAATACTACCGCCATCAAATTTTGGTTCAACTACATATTCAATATCGGCGTCTTCCGCTATAGCGGTTAACTTTTTGATTTGTTTATCAAAATCTTTTAAATCTTCTGGATTATAGGAATTACCTAAAGACAACATAGGCGTTAAATGCGCCACAGATTGAGCATTTCCCGTCAAATCATTAGCCACTCTTTGGGTAGGAGAATCAGGAGATAATAAATCCGGGAAAGCATTTTCTAAAGCCTCTAATTTTTTATACAAGGTATCATATTCAAAATCGCTAATCACAGGATCATTCAAAACAGAATAGCGCCACTCGTGATATTGCACGACTTCGCTTAAGGCATTTATTTGGTCGCTTGCCGCTAATTCATTGGTAGCAACGTCCGTAGTTAATAATTCTTTGGAAAGATTGAATAAGGTTTTTTGTTTTTCTTTAGCGAACATAAAAACGGATGGTTTGGTAGAATTTTATCTACGTATTGTTTAAAAAAGGTATGTAGTTTAAGCTATTATCTTACAAAGATACCCTTTTTTGCGAATTAAATATAACTATTTTGCTATAATTTAATTATTTTTTGTGTATTTATCACTTTTTCGCTAGTAGTTTGTAAAAAGTAGATGCCAGTTGCTAATTGGCTCAAATCAATAGGTATTATTTGTTTTCCTGTAGTCGATTGGAACGTTTGTTGGTGAACTATTTGTCCAGTCGCATTGACGATTTTTGTTGCCATTATTCGCTGTTCTTGGCTGATTACCGTGATATACAATTGGTCGGTTACAGGATTCGGGGCAATTTGTAAGTCAACACCAATGGTACTTAAATCGGCAATGCTAGACACGATACTTTCTGCTAATGTTAGTTTTTGAGGAAGTGCAGCCCCATCACCACTAGTCGAACCATTTCGATTGACGCCATTGCCAACTGCATAAAAAGAAATATCCCCATTTCCTGCTGCGGGTGCTTGCCATTGTACCAAAAATTCATTGCTATCACTAACGCCTTTATGTTCGGCATAGACCCGATTAGTATTGGAAGATTCTTCAATTTGTACATTTTCAGAATGGCCCGTTGCTGCCCAACCATTGACATCGCTATTATCCGTATCAAATAAACTCACCATTTGGAAACCATAGCCTAATGCTGCTGGCCCTGCTGCGGAGTCAATGCGCACTTTTGCGGTGTACACTTCATTTGGTGTATAAGCCGTAATTGGATTATTATCGGTATCCAAGATTTCCAAGGATAATAAGACTTGTATATCTCCAGTCGCATGGCAACTTTGGCAAGTTCTTGGGTTATTGCCAATCATTTCGTCGCCTGGTGCGCCTGTATTTCCTCGATTTGAACTACCTGCTCTTCCGCCAGAATTGGACAATGAAATGATGGTGATAAATGCTAGTATAAAAGTGGTGTAGATGATATTCAGTTTCATATTACTAGAGTTGTAGATTAGTGATAAAATATTGGTTGAAATTACTTTTTTAGCAATGAATTTCGCAAATTAAGCCAAATTATTTTGTCGGCTAGGATGCCCGCCTTAAATAAATATTTAGCTTTTTTAAACTGGTAGTAGAGCCTGAAGGCCTTTACTACCAGTAAAAAAGTATATTATTTATTGAATTAAAAGTATCTTTGGCCGACTAAAAATAAGACCAATGACAGACCATAATACAGCTACTCCCTACTGGGAAAATCCTGCCATTTTTAATATCAATCAGGAAAGACCACATGTTCGGGTTGTCCCCTTTCCAGATATGGCTAGTTTTTTAGCCAACGATATAAAAGCATCCTCTTTTTATCAATCTTTGAATGGAAAATGGACCTTTAATTGGGTCGAAAAACCAGCAGAAAGGCCTGTTGATTTTCATCAAACCGATTATGATGCTACTCATTGGGATGCAATAGAAGTACCTGCCCATTGGGAATTAAATGGTTATGGTTATCCTATTTATGTGAATGACCGTTATCCTTTTAAAAAAAATCCGCCTTTTATTCCACATGAATTTAATCCAGTAGGGTCTTATCTCAAAACATTTGAGATACCGTCAAATTGGGAAGAACAAGAAGTATTTATTCAATTTGGTGCCGTTAAATCTGCTAGTTATTATTGGCTAAATGGGGAGTTTTTGGGCTACAATCAGGACTCTAAAACACCCATTGAATTTAACCTTACTAAATTTTTAAAAAAAGGAAAAAATACGATTGCCGTAGCAGTTTATCGTTGGTCAGATGGCGCTTATTTAGAATGTCAAGATTTTTGGCGGATGAGTGGCATGACTCGGGATGTCTTTTTATGGGCTGCTCCGAAGATGCACATTCGAGATTATTTTGTACAAGCAGATTTAACGGAAAATTATCAAGATGGATTGTTTTCTGTAGCTGTTGAATTGAATGATCATTTATCGAATGGGGTTTTAGCGTGTCAATTATTGTCCACGACTGGAGAGGTAACTATTTATGAAGAAGTTATAGTTTTAGATGGTACGACTTCAACCATTCCCTTTCAACAAAAAATCAAACAACCAAAAAAATGGACTGCCGAAACGCCTAATTTATATCAACTAGTACTTACGCTAAAAGATAGTAAAGGGAACACTACGAGTGTCACAGGCTGCAAAGTTGGCTTTAGAAAAATTGAAATCAAAAATGCGCAATTATTAGTGAATGGACAGCCAATTATGATTAAAGGGGTGAATCGCCATGAACATGATGAAATCAAAGGGCAAATTGTAGACGAAGCAAGCATGGTTTTGGATATTCAGTTAATGAAACAGTATAATTTTAATGCGGTGCGCTGTAGTCATTATCCGAATGACGCTCGATGGTATGAACTCTGTGATGAATATGGCTTATATGTGGTGGATGAAGCCAATATTGAAGCGCATGGAATGGGCAAAGTAACCTTTGACTATAATAATACGATTGATTTTATTTCGGATGAAATGGATGGCGATAATTTAGCCAAAGACCCCGTTTGGAAAGCAGCTCATTTAGACCGCACACAGCGAATGTTGGAACGGACGAAGAACCATCCTTCGATTATTATTTGGTCCTTAGGGAATGAAGCGGGAAATGGCGTGAATCTAGAAGCCTGTTATCAATGGGTAAAAGAGCGAGACTCTTCTCGACCTGTGCAATACGAGCAATCCTTGGAGGAGTGGAACACCGATATTATTTGCCCCATGTATCCAAGCCCTAAACACTTAGCTGGATATGCCCAAAAAAATCCTGACCGACCACTCATTATGTGTGAATATGCGCATGCGATGGGCAATAGTGTTGGTAACTTTGTGGAATACTGGGAGATTATCCATAAATATCCTGTTTTGCAAGGCGGATTCATCTGGGATTGGCATGACCAAGGTTTGGTAAAGTATACGGAAGAGGGCGAAAAATACTGGGCTTTTGGTGGAGATTTTGGCCCAGCTGATGTGCCCAGTGATGCTAATTTTTGTTTGAATGGTTTATTATTTCCTGATAGAACGCCTCATCCGCATTTATGGGAAGTCAAAAAAGTCCAGCAAAATATTGGTTTTAAAGCCATTGATATTAACAAAGGAAAAATTGAAATTTTTAACCATTTTGATTTTATTGATTTAAACAATTATCGAGTAGCATGGGAGATTTGGTGTAGTAGTGGAACAGTGCAAAAAGGTATCATTGAAAAATTGGCTATTGCGGCGCAGTCATCTAAGGTCTTTACATTGGCGTATGCTGATTTTAAAAAGCAAGCAAACAAGAAATATTATTTAAATTTAAAGGCTTTTACCAAAGAAAATCGACCGCTTATTCTTGCTAATTATGAAGTGGCTACTGAACAATTCGCCTTTCCTTTTCAGGAGCGGGTTAAAGTTGTAAGCATTATCCCATTAAAAACCGCCAAAAAATTAGATTATAAAGCGACTGCTGAAAAAATACAGTTAAAACATCCTCAATTAGTCGCCACGATTAGTAAAAAAACAGGCTTATTGATTTCTTTAAAGTATGAAGGTAGAGAACTGCTAGAAAGTCCACCTGTTCCCAATTTTTGGCGAGCGCCCGTGGATAATGATTTTGGTTGGGGGATGCCAGAAAAAGCAAAAAAATGGCGGCATGCAGGCGCGAATAGAATTTTGCAATCGGTTAATCTCGTCACTAGGCTTCCCACAAGTATTACCGTTTCTACTTCTTTTGAATTGCCCGATGTACAATCTCATTTTAAATTGGATTATATTTTATCTATAGATGGCACGCTGTTAATAAATGCTCAATTATTACCACCTTTCGAGCATGATTTACCAGAAATTCCTAGAGTAGGATTGCATCTATATTTGAACCGGGAATTGAAAAATATTAACTGGGTAGGTAGAGGGCCTTTTGAAAATTATCCAGACCGAAAAGAGGCAGCGCATATTGGGCGCTATGATAGTACGGTCACCCAAATGTATGAACCCTATATTTCACCCCAAGAAAATGGCAATCGGACAGCCGTAGAAAAGGTTGCTTTTTATGATAAAACAGGAGCGGGTGTATTAATTACAGGAACACCAACATTTAACTTTACCGCTATTCCTTTTAGTCCAGAAGCCTTGACCAGAGAAAAATGGGGTAATTTACACACTTATGACTTGAAAGATACAGGTAAAATTTCGCTTTGCTTAGACCATTTACAGATGGGATTGGGCGGAATAGATTCTTGGTTATCGACGCCTTTGGAGAAGTATCGAATTAAGGCAGATGGATTTAATTTTAGCTTTCTGTTTAAGGGAATTTAACTGGTAGCACAGACTTTAGTCTGTGCTACCAGTTAAAAACTATTAATTCCCACCGTCCTCTTCCTCAATATCATAAATAGTAGGATCCGCCTCTGACCGCTGAACACTCATATCTTCCATTTTATCCATAAAATCAAGCGCCTCATTCCAGAAATCTGTGAAAATGGGTTTTAATTTGGCCCCAACTACTTGCATTTGCCCAGGAAATTCTTTGGTATAATTATAAGTAATAGAGGTGTCTTTAGTGTTTTGGTCAATCATGTGGGACTTATCCGCAAACCATAATAAACTACTATAAACCAAAATAGCACCAGCACCTAGCACGGCACCACCTAAAATCTGATTGATAAAGTTAATATTAGCCGATTTTAATAAACCTTCCAGTCCTCTCGAAATCAATCGAAGTACCACCATCATAATGATAAAAGACAGTAAAAAGCCCGCTATAAACATCAACGGATTGTCGTTTTTAGTAATGTCTTCTAAAAACTTAGTGAAAGCAGGGGCCATCTTAAAAGCCGCTAACAAACCAATCGTAAAGGAAAGAATGGTAAATACGGTTTTAATAATCCCTCGGGAATAACCCATCCAAAAACCAAGGGCAGCAACCAATACAAAGATAATGTCTAAAGTCATGATATTTTTTATTGATGACGAATACATCGTAGGAAACGTCAGGTCTTCATCGTTTTCTCAAGAAGACTTATTCAAATATAAGGACTTCGCTTCAATTTTTCAGTTTATTTAGACGATTGTGGGATTTTTTTAGACAGATAATTGGAGAATGAGAGGAGTAGCGGTTGTGAGTTGTCCGTTGTCGGTTCTCTTTGACCGAGAATTACCGATTTGTTGAACCTGTTTTATTTAGTAAATCTGGATGTTATTGACTTTGGTATAATCGACCAAAACTTACCAGTTCAATTATTTTAAAGTCCATGTCTTTCCATTTAATTTAATAATTTCACTTTGCTTCATAGATTGAAGTACATCCAAAATAAGATGAATCAGTAAAAAAATACGACCTTTGAACTAAAAAGCGATGTTCGTTTTTCTCCTACAATATTTGACAATGCTTTTGACTTCAAAGAACAATTAAATAATGCGGCTAAGGCTATGATTGTCCCCGATTATTATACGTCACCCTAATTTAAAACGAAGCAAAATCAATTAAATCCAATCATTTATCAAAATAGAAATAATGGAAAAATTTGAAACAATTACACTAACCAAAACAGACAAGATTGCCACCATTACTTTAAATCGCCCAAACGCAGCCAATGGAATCAATCCAACTTTAGCGAGCGAATTTGCCGCCGCCGCTTTGGATTGTGATCAAGACGATTCGATTTGTTGCGTCCTTTTAAATGCGAATGGCAAGTTTTTTTGTGCAGGTGGCGATTTAAAAGCAGTTGGTGGAGACCCATCTAAAGCGGCAGTCAAAATCAAAGGTATGGCAGATAATTTGCATCGAGCCACTTCTTCTTTGGCGCGAATGAAGAAACCTTTTATTGTTGCAGTCAATGGCATGGCGGCAGGGGCAGGCTTCAGTATTGCCATTACAGGTGATTTTGTGATTGCAGCGGAATCCGCCAAATTTACGATGGCTTATACTGCCGCAGGATTGAGCCCAGATGGTAGTTCTACTTATTATTTGCCTCGTTTAGTAGGTATGCGAAAAGCAATGGATTTGATGATTACCAATCGACGGTTATCCGCTCAAGAAGCAGAAAGTTGGGGCTTGATTAATCAAGTAGTACCCGATGACGCTTTGCAAGCTACAGCGATGACTTTAGCACAAAAATTAGCGAATGGACCAACAGATGCTTTTGGCATCGTTAAAAAATTATTGCTTTGCAGTTTTGATAATAGCTTAGAAACTCAGATGGAATTGGAAGGACGAGCTATTTCTGAGCGGGCAGGTTCTGCTAATGGGCAAGAGGGCGTTTTAGCATTTTTGGAGAAGCGGAAACCTAAGTTTTCTTAAGTTAAAAAATATAATCTATTCAACCTTCTGATAAAAAGTGAGAGCGGTTTCTTTTTTTGAAAGCGAAATGGTAATACGGATTGTCAATCCGCCCTGAAAATAAAGATTTGATGCGAATTGATACTCCATATTACAGCTATCCTACAAAAAGACTTATAGTACTTATGTGTTAAAATATTACCGCCTATTATTTAACCCAAGTTGCGGACAACTGGTATAAAAACCTTTGACCCGAAAGCCTAAAGGCCTTTTACGACCAGTTTATTTCAGTTCTCCGCAACTTGAATTATTTTAACAGAAAACCAGCAAGAGAGGAGACAACCTTCTCCATGAATTATTGTTTATTTAATTCATTTGCTTTTGATGATAATCATCTGGTTAACTACCTTTTTTATGGACGGTTAAAGCAATTTGGGATAAAGGGTCGGATATAATTATTCGGACAATGATTACTGAATTGTTTTATTGCTATAGTATAGTATAGTATAGTATATCAATTTTTTATGATAACAATAAAATAATTTTAACAATACAACAATTATGTTCGACCCCTTAACTATTATTTTATAGAATTATGCGCAAAAAATAAACTGTGAGTCAGCAAATTACGACCATTACTTTTTTTCGTTATGCAGGGTTTAAAAATAAATTTTGGGCGTTTCAAATGATGCAATTTGCTCATGGGTCTTTAGCTAAAACGGAAGGACTTTCTTTTTATAAATTAATGGGTAGTGGAAAAGGCTTAGGGTTTAACCCTTTACCCGATTGGTCGGTTTATAGTTTACTGCAAATTTGGAAAAATGAAGCTGCTGCCAATGCTTTTTTTAAGGATGCCCCACTTATTAGAAAATACAAGGCGCATACCGTAGAACAATGGACGCTTTACATGAAGAATATAGCTGCTCATGGTAAATGGTCTGGTGGAAATCCATTTGAAAAGAGTACGACCTTAGATAAAAAAAATTTACCTATTGCCGTTATTACGCGCGCTACTATTAAGGTTCGTCAATTAGCCACGTTTTGGAAATATGTGCCCACTTCTGAAAAACCCTTAAGTCAAAACGAGGGATTAATTTATACTAAAGGCATTGGTGAAATTCCTGTCATACAAATGGCTACTTTTAGTTTGTGGAAAGATTTAGCTAGTGTGAAAAAATTCGCTTATGAAAGTAAAGAACATCAGGCAGCTATTCAAAAAACGAAAGCACTAAAATGGTATAAAGAAGAATTATTTGCTCGTTTTCAACCTTATAAATCCATTGGCAAATGGGAAGGAAAGGATTTAATAATGATGAATGATGAACGATAAATTTCAAATAGGACTTCCAAACGTGATCGGTCAACATCTGGTACATTGTTCCTTTACAAACTAGGCTTGGCAATCGCCGTCATAATACCTAATGAACGTCTTTTTTCCGCCCAACTAGTAGGCATAAATCCAATCATACCAACCACAAATCCAAAAAATTCTTCTTCCATATTTTTATTCCACTCAATTCCTTTTTGCTCCATTTGACTCATCCAATATAAGACATAAGGGTCTAGTGTACCGTAGGTCAAGACTTCTTGTGCTTCCCAACCACTATTTTTTAGAAGTAATCGAATATTTTCTGGAGAGAATAAGGAGGTATGTCTCGGCGTGTGCCAACCCGCCCAATGCTGGCCATACTTTTTTCTACTTTCGGACGCAAAATTGGGGATTTCAATAATTAAAGTCGTCTCTTTTTTAGCCCTTTTTCTAAGGGTCTTTAAATTTTTAATTGGTTCATAATCATGCTCTAAATAATGCCACATCGTGATAACATCTGGTGCTGTATTTTCTGGAATAGCGGTCACTTCCCCTACTAATAAACCTAAGTTATCAAACTGTCCATTACTATTTTTCCAACCTGCATCCGTAAAGTCAATACCAATTCCCTGACAAGTATATTTCTCTACGCACTTTTGCAAAAAAGTAGGATTCCCACAGCCCACATCTAGCACTTTTGTCTCGGTCGTTAACGGGTGAAATTGATGCACCAATTCTGCCCTCTTCGCATCTGTTTTTTGTTGACTTCCTGCTACCAGTTTTTCATATTTTCCCCATGCTTTTGGTCCACGATACGGTAGGTAATAGTCCGTATAATAATCCATTAAATCTTGGGGTAACACTCTTGGGTTTAAAAAGACCAATTGGCATTTTTCGCATTGGTCAAAATTGAATTGGTCTTCAGAAGGATGCATTTGTGCCTTGGTCTGAATAAACGAACTAAATTGTTTTGATTGACAGACTGGACATGCCGTTAGTTGTTGCATTAAATAAGATAGGTTAATGGATTCGAATACCCAAAAAATGATAGATTACTGCTTTTAAAAAATGACCCGCATCTAAGGAATTCATAATGCGCAATTCTTCCAGTATACTTGTTTCATCGTCCAGAAACTTAAAAATTTGCTGGATGTCATTTCGTTCGTACATTTGCGTATAAAGCGTCTCTGCCCAATCATTATGGTTGGTTAACACATCTAAATATAAGGTATCAATGAGTCTATATTTTTGCTTCACTAAGCCAGTCGAAGGATTTTGTTGTTGCTTTAGATTCTCGATTATTTTTTGAGAACCTCTCTCAATATTTTTAAAGGCATAACCCGTGGATGCCTTGACCTGTGCCCCTGCCGTTCCAATTTTAGTAATTCCTTTTTTATCCGCCTTTTCAAAAGGGTAATTAGTCATTGGGATGACGCCATATTCTACTTTCGCAATACTATACTGCTCGATTTTTAATTCCTCTTTTAGATACTTCGTCAATAATTCATCGTAGGCATCATAGGGAATTAATTCAGGCGTAAATAAGGTAAATTCTACAATCGCCGAAGTTGGTGTTAGCGGTAAAAGATAAGTAAAACTAGCGGTATCCTGCCATTTGATAGAAAAGTCCATCATCACAAAAGAAGACGTATCGAAAACTGGTTTTTCTGTTTCGACTAACCAGCCTTTGAAATGTTGTAAGATTCGATAATAGTTGTCTTTGCCTTCCTTAAATTTTCGGTCAATTCGACTATCAAAAACTTGTTTGGCTTGGTATTGATTAGTGGTTCCTTGAATCAATACAATAGCTCCTGATTCGACCGCCTGAACCTCCTCTTTTATCCACGTAAAATTACTAGCCTTCGCTATTTTTGTTTTCCCATCCTTATAAAATTCTAGCGCTTGTAAAGTTTTATAAGTATAGGGTTTTAGCTCTAATTCAATCGTTTTTTCTCTAGTTTTAAATACTCCTTTATCCCAACTTTGCGTAATAAGATGGTCCCACTTCCCCTCGCCTTTTTCCCAAAACGACCACGTTTTGTCATCTGTTTCTTTAGCATCCTTATCTAATATCAATACTTTTTTATCTACAAACCATTCGTCCGTTAACATAGCTTGCGCTAAGTGTAGGCCTCCTGCCCCTGCTCCAATTATTGCATAATCATAAACCATTATAAAAATAAAAATAGGTGAAAAAGATAAATTGACAGCCATATAAATTAGCACAAAATCTAGCATCTCCTTTCATCTTTGCCCCCTGAAAGATACTGTGCAAGATAGCTGCAATGGCAAACCAAGCGATATAATTTCTCAACGGTGCTAGGCCATCTGTAAAAGTCCAAAAATCAAAAACTGGAGCAGAATGTTCCATCAAAAAATCCAATAAAACCATCAGAAATGCTCCCAAAAATACTTTGCCTATTCTAGGAATCGTAAACTCACTAGCAATCTCTCCTGTAATTATAACTAAAACTGCCCAATTGATGCCAATCAGTAACGGAACACCGTCTATTTTAGGGCCTAAATTTTGCCCATATTCATAAGCGCCAAACAAAAAATCATGATGGACGCCTATCCATTCAACTAGCATTCCTGCTAAAAAAAATAGAATAGTTAATCCAATGTTTTTTAAGGAATTAAGCGGAAAAATAGCTATCAATAGGCAGAATGCCAGACTTAAATTAAGCGGTGTTTTGGGTATGAAAAAATCAAAAAAACCAATAGAAACCCCAATGATTGCCGTCAAATGAAATAACCATATTGTCTGAATCGCTAATAACTGCGCATCAAATTTATGTCTAAACGCTTTTAATGGTACTACTAAATTCATGCTTTTGCTATTAAATCACTAACAATTTTTGCCGATAATAAACATAAAGGAATGCCTCCTCCAGGATGGACAGAACCACCACAGAAATACAGATTTTTCATTTTGTTAGAAAAATTTGAATGCCGTAGAAAAGCAGCAAATTTAGAGTTACTGGCTGCACCATATAATGCGCCTCGATGAGAACTAGTTTTGTTTTCAATGCCTACAGGATCTAATATTTCTTCAATTTCTATCAGGGATTCAATATCTACTTTTAAAAGCCGAGTCAATTTATCGAGAATATTTTTTCTAGCTACTTTTTTAAGTGCTTCCCAGTCTTGTCCAAAATTGCCTGGTGCATTAATCATTACAAACCAATTTTCACAACCATCGGGTGCATCTTCCGCCTGTTCTTTGCTGGTTATATTGATATAAACGGTCGGGTCATTTCCTAGTTCCTTTTTTTCAAAAATCTGTTGGAATTCTGCTTCGTAGTTGTCACTAAAAAAGATATTGTGTAAATCTAATTCCCGAAACTGCCGCTTAATACCCCAGTAAAAAATTAAAGCGGAACTAGACCTTTCTTGTTTTAAAATGCTAGTTGGTTGTTTTTCTGTTTTCAACAATTGCTGATACGTTGAAAAGATATCCATATTGGAGACAATTATATCTGCCTCCTGTCTTCCTTTTGCCGTTTGAATACCTGTTGCTTGCCGCCCCTTCCGAATTATTTTTTCAACAGGTGTATTTAAATGAAACTGAACGCCTTTCGATTTTGCTAGTCGATATAGACTCTGCCCAATTTCATGCATGCCTCCTTTTGGAAAAAAAGTCCCAAAGTGCATTTCCAAATGTGGAATCATAGACATAATCCCAGGGGTCTTATAAGGCGAAGAACCGTTATAAGTAGCGTACCGGTTGAATAACTGAATTAAATGAGGACTTGAAAAATAATTTTGATTGACTTTGTTTAAAGATGTATGCACATCTAGCTTATAGCTTTGAATCAATGATTTAAGGATGTCTTTTGAAAAATACGTTCCCCACTTATGTAGTGATTTCTCTAAAAAAATACCTGCTGTTAAATCGTATTTTTCTTTACTATTGGCTAAGTATTTTTCGATTTTTTGTGGTGGGGTATTAAATGTTTGAGCAGCATCTTTAATAAATTGTTTTTGATTCGCAGGAACGATAAAGGTGGTCTGGTCCTCCCAAAAATAAGTACAAACGGTTTCTTTCTTTTTGTATTGAAAATATTCTGTAGGTACTAAATCGTATAATTCAAATAATTCATCTACTAAGTGAGGCATGGTAAACAAGGACGGCCCTGTGTCCCAACGATATCCCGCTTGTTGAAGAATGTGCAGCTTGCCACCGACATAATCATTTGCCTCAAAAACGCTTGTTTCATAGCCTTTTCGCTGAAGTCTAATTGATGCCGCTAATCCAGCAATACCTCCTCCAATAATTATCGCTTTTTTTTTCAAATTTTAGCCGATTTATAGGTCGATTTAATATCGAAGGAGTAACAGAAAGTGTAGCGTTTTGTTTAGCGGAACATCAGTTAATAAATGTTAGGTCGTTAATTTATAAAATAAAAGGTACTGTTTATTTAGGGAGCAAGAAAAATATAATCTATCGAATCTAGGTCACTTCAATTAGGGTTATTTACAACAAATACTCAATAATCCGTTCTTCAAAATTAAACGGCTTCAATTCTGCCAACCCTAATTCGTCAACAGCCAATTGAATGAATTCTTTTTCTGTTAAGTTAGTGACTCCTTTCTGTTTTGCATAATAATGCCCCGCAGCCAATATCGCTTCTAGTGGAATTAAGCCAATCAATTCAGAACCTGTTATTTTTGCACCATATTTTTTAGCAGCTATTTTACAAGCTTCGTATGCTTGATGAATACCCGTTATTTTAAAATTAGTCAGGTTCATGGATACCTGTGTTTTGCCATATTCTTCGATATACCAGCCAATGGCCTTTAAAGATTTACATTGCCCATGCTTCCGTACTTTCTCCCCATTTGCTTTTTTAATCAATTGCCCACTTTCTCTAACGGTTCTAGCTATTTGAGTCGCAATGTCTACAGATGTTGTATCTAAATTAACATTATAGGCAATTAAGAAATCTCTAGCGCCTAAAACAGTTGCGCCTGTTTTTGCATTAAAGAATTGTCCAAAATCGGGTCGCCAATCAGGAGATTCCATCTTTTTGGCTAAACCTTCATATTCTCCCGAACGAATCGTGGCTAAGTTTTTTCGATTAGGCGTTTTCGCAGAATGTTCGTACAAATAAATCGGTATGTCTAATTCGCCTGCTATTCTTTCTCCTAATTGTATGGCATATTCCTTTACCTCTTCCATCGTAATGTTAGCAATAGGTACTAAGGGACAAACATCGGTGGCACCAATTCTTGGATGTTCTCCTTTTTGAGTGCGCATATCAATTAGTTCTCCTGCTACTTTGATGGCTTGAAAAGCAGCTTCAATGACCTTTTGAGGTTCGCCAGCAAAAGTAAAAACGGTTCGATTAGCTGCTTCTCCACGGTCAATATGTAATAATTTGACCCCTGAAATATGTTTAATCGCTGTAGCAATTGCAGTTAAGGTGTTAGCATTTTTTCCTTCGCTAAAATTTGGAATACATTCAATAATTTGTTTTTTACGCATAGAATTGACCCTCAACTGTTTAGGTTTTTACCAAATAAAATTTCTTAATATTATATTATATTTTACAAAAACATATATAATTTGGCACTCATTTTGGAATAGAGTTTAGTATAATTTGATATTGATTACAACAAAAAACTACTACTTATTACTATCCAATAAATAATCGTTCTTCATTAGTTTACTATCTCTTCATTGGGAAATTCATGTTATTTTCCATCTCAAAAAAGAAAACGTTTTATCCATAAACAATTTTACTGGACTTTAGTAAAAGGGTTAATGTATTGATAAGATTTATACTTCAGTTTTCCTATTAACATAAACATACAGAGAAAAACTACATGACTTAAGTCTCGGGGTGTAAGGTACTTCGAGACTTTTTTTTGTAAATACTCAACTTCAACTTCAAAAACTAGCCTCACTCTTGAGATTTATCGCCTATTATTGACTGACTACTGGCGCTCTATCAAACCCCAATGCCTTCCTCATTTTATGATAAATATCCGTATTTTCATAAATACCGCTAAATAATTCCGAACCCGGACCATAAGCAAAAACAGGCACCATTGTACCCGTATGATAGCTACTCGTAAATGCTCCTTGAATAGAATCCATTCTTGATTTTGGATTAATCGCAAAACCGCCTGTTTCATGGTCAGCGGTAATAATTACTAAGGTTTCTTTATCTTTTTTAGCAAAATCTAGCATTTTCCCAATCGCTTTATCGAAATCTATTACCTCTGAAGTAATATACTTTGTATCATTTGCATGTCCTCCCCAATCAATTTGAGAACCTTCAATCATTAAGAAAAATCCTTGCTTTTTATGGCTGTTTAAAAAATTAGCTGCAATTATGCTCGCTTTAGGTAAATAATCTCTACCAGTTGCTTCTGGAATGGGCGAATCATTGGATGTAAAATAAGCTAGTTTTTTGGTATTTGCTAAATTGACATCTTCTAATTCTTCGTGCGTCAAACTAGAAACAGTAAATCCTTTTCGTTCCAGTTTGGGAATAAGGCTTTTTTCATCGTGTCTTTGCTCATTAAAAAATTTATAGCCTCCTCCAATAAATAAATCTATACCTGAATCCAATAAATCTTGTGCTATAAATTCATACATACTCCTCATAGGTTGGTGCGAAATAAATGCTGCTGGTGTCGCATGGACAATAGTAGATGTTGCGATTAATCCTGTTTTTAAGCCTTTAATTTCTGCTTCTTCTAGAATTGATTGAACAGGCACGGTATCTTTATTTACTCCAATTGCTGCATTATAAGTCTTCACTCCACAAGCAATGGCAGTTGCACTTGCCGCTGAATCCGTAATCAAATTATTGTAGGAATACGTTTTTTGTAAACCTACAATAGGAAACCTTTCGAGATTTAGATGGTTGCCATTGGCATACATCCCTGCGGTAATTTGGCCTAAACCCATTCCGTCCCCAATCATTAGAATCACATTCTTCGCTAGAACTGGGTTATCGACTGATTGTAAATTAGCAACAACTTGCTGATTCGTTGTTCCACAAGCAGATAATCCAATTAAGAGCCATATTGCCGCTATTTTATTTCCCATGCTACATTATTATTCTTGAATGATTTTTGCCCAAAGGTAATAACTACTTAATTAACATATATCTTTTTCCTGGCAAGGATTTGACAAGACCTTTAAATTCCATGGTTAATAGAAAGGAGGCGACTTCATTGGGCGGGAATTTGGAAGCAAGCGTTAATTCATCGATACCTATTTCGACAGATTTTTTCATTAAATCAGCAATCGCCTGTTCTTCTTGGGTTAGTGGAATGATTACTTTTTCTGCGCTATCTGCTTCTGCTTCTTCCCAACGCATGATATAGCCAATATCTGCTGCGCTTTCAATTAAAGCTGCTCGATGCGTTTTAATTAAATGATTCGCTCCTTCCGAATGGACATCCTTGATATTACCTGGGATAGCAAATACATCTTTGCTATATTCATTACCATATCGAGCAGTTATCATCGACCCTCCTTTTTTGCCAGTTTCCACGACAACTAGGGCATCACACATGCCTGCTACAATACGATTTCTCATAGGGAAATGCCCTGCCTCTGGTTTTGAATCACTTGTGAACTCGGTTAATAAGCCACCTTGGCTTAACATTTTTTCGGCAATTTGTCGATGTTGAGCAGGATAGATTTGATTGAGTCCATGCCCTAATACCCCGACTGTTTCCATGCCTAAAGCTAAACTTTTTTTATGGGCTACAGCATCAATTCCATACGCCAAGCCACTAATAATTAGCACATTATAGGCTTTTAAATCTGTTACTAATTCTTCACAAAGTAGGCTGCTAATCTCGGACGGTTTTCGGGTGCCGACTACTGCTACTATCCTTGGGTGATTTAAATCTGCTGTTCCTTTATAATAAAGCATTAAAGGAGAATCGTCTAAAGGTTTCAGTCTTTGTGGGTAGGCTTCGTCTAAGAAAAAAAGTGGTCTAATTTCTTTTTTAGCAATGAATTCTAGCTCTCTTTCTGCTGTTTTAAAATATTCTTTTTTTAACAAAGTAGCAGCCGTCTTTTCTCCTACTCCTGGAATTTTAACCAATGCTCTTTTACTTGTCTTAAAGACAGCATCGACACCTCCGCAGTAACTGATAAGATTGCGGGCAGTAATAGGGCCAACCTTTGGAATTTTGGTAATGGCAATTTTGTTTAACCAATTCGTCATTTGATTTTGTCGCTAAATCGTTTAGAAGTGTGTAGTTTCTCTTGAGAAAAAGCATTAAAAATGAGCCTAATTTTCTACTAATCTTTATCATTTGCTTTTATCTCTTCTGCAATTTATAGTTTTATTTTCTTTTGATTCGGATTAAACATTATATTTTTGGGAAACAATTATTTATACTGCTACCTTTTTTAAAAAACAAATAGCAGTTTGTACTGCCTTTTTTAAGGATTCACAACTACTTAATTTACTTTTACTATGAGTAAAAAAACAACAAATTCTAAAAAGAAACAAGTCGAAGGAGGTGTATTACCCAAGATAGAATTACTATTTATTTTCATCTTCTTTTTAGTGTTCATTACCTGGGCAATGTCCAAATGTGGCTCGGTGCAAGAAGAATATGCGCAAGAATCTAGTAATGATTCAGCATTGGTAGAAACTACTAAAGTCTCTGAAAAGGAGACGGAGGCAAAAAAGGAATTAGCTGCTAAACCTGTGGAAACAACAAAAGCAACTAGTAAAGCAATTGTAAAAATCGAAAAAAGAACCGTTTTATATGTACTTTTAGATGGTTTGAAAGTTAGAAAGGGGCATCACTTGGATAGCTCGGTTGTAAAAACTTTAAAGCTCAATGATGAAGTTTATTTTTTAGGGGAAACAACTGATTTTAAGCAAAAAATTAATTTAGGAGATAGAGTAGCCTTTGAGCCTTGGGTGAAAGTTAGGGCCTATACGGGACATGAAGGTTGGGTCTATGGTGCTGGTGTACATTATTTTAAGCCTAAAGTAGTAGTAGATACGCTAGGGCAATAAGCGTAGGTTTATTTAGTAAAGGGAAATTCAATTTCAATTTTAATATCAAAAAGTCCTAATCATTCAGGGTTGTGTAAAAGGTATTTTAGCATAATAATTTAGTAAATTTAAAACTACGGAGTTGCCCATTTACTACATCTTTAAAGTTTAGCACATCGGAGCTTTTTACACACACTTCCAAAACTAGATATTATGAAAAAACTAATCCAATTATTACCCTTATTCCTTAGCTGTTTATGCTTTAACAGTTGTGAAGAAAAGACAACAAATACGGAAAAAACAGCTGTTGAAGAAAGGACGACGCCCACTTCAAAAGTAGCCTTAGATAAATATACTTCTGTAAAGCTAACGACCGATATTAGTCAGTTAAGTGCTAAAGAAAAACAGATGTTGCCTATTTTAATTGAGGCAGCAAAAATTATGGACGAGTTATTTTGGTATGAAGCCTATGGTACTAAAGAAAAAGCACTAGCGGATGCTAAAGATTCAGAGGTCGCCAAATTCACAAATATCAATTATGGCCCTTGGGATAGATTGGCGAATAATGAACCTTTTGTCACGGGTGCTGGTGAAAAAGCAGCAGGTGCTAATTTTTACCCTAAAGATATGACCAAGGCAGAATTTGAAGCAGCAGATTTAGTAGATAAAAATAGTTTGTATACTTTTTTAAGAAGGAATGCTAAAGGTGAATTGATAACTATTCCATACCGAGAACAATTTAAATCACAAGTGGAAAAAGCAGCAGCTTTATTAGAACAAGCGGCCACTTTTGCAGAAAATGAAGGCTTTAAAAAATATTTATCACTACGAGCAAAAGCCTTATTAACGGACGATTATCAAGAAAGTGATTTTGCTTGGATGGACATGAAGACGAACCATTTGGATGTCGTTATTGGGCCAATTGAAACGTATGAAGACCAATTGTTTGGTTATAAAGCCGCGCACGAAGCTTATATTTTAGTAAAAGATATGCAATGGAGTGAACGGTTGGCAAAGTATGCAAGTGTATTACCTGAATTACAAAAGGGCTTACCCGTTCCTGTAGAATATAAACAAGAAACACCTGGCAGAGATGCAGAATTAAATGCTTATGATGTAGTTTATTATGCGGGTGATTGCAATGCAGGTAGTAAAACGATTGCCATTAATTTGCCGAACGATGAAGAAGTACAGCTAAAGAAAGGAACCCGTCGCTTACAATTAAAAAATGCGATGCGAGCTAAATTTGATAAAATATTACTACCTATCTCCAAAGCGTTAATTGTCGAAGACCAACAAAAACACATCACTTTTGATGCTTTTTTTAGTAATACCATGTTCCATGAAGTAGCACATGGTTTGGGTATTAAAAATACGATTGATGGAAAAGGAACGGTAAGGGCTGCTTTAAAAGAACATGCTTCTGCCTTAGAGGAAGGCAAAGCGGATATTCTAGGGCTGTACATGATTAAACAATTACACGACAAAGGAGAAATTGAAGGCAACCTTAAAGACTTTTATGTGACCTTTATGACGAGTATTTTCCGCTCAGTTCGCTTTGGTGCTTCGAGCGCTCATGGAAAAGCGAATATGATTCGTTTCAATTTCTTTAAGGAAAATGGCGCTTTTGAACGGAATCCAACAAATGGTCGTTATCGAGTTAATTTTGAAAAGTTAGAAACAGCGGCAGAAGCCTTATCTCAAAAAATATTGACCTTACAAGGAGATGGGAATTATGAAGGTGTGGCAAAACTAGTAGCTGAAATTGGAAAAATTGATGCGGAATTACAAGGAGATTTAGACCGTTTAGGTGCAGCAGGTATTCCAGTGGATGTTGTATTTGAACAAGGGTTGAATGTTTTGGGTTTATAGGGTTGCCAGTTTTTCGCTAAACAGGAAACCCGCAACTGGTAACTGGATATATTTACTTAATATTGTGTTTTTTATAATTTGACTTGTGTAAATGACGGAACCTATTAGAATTGAATTGCCAACGATGTACGGAATGAAGTCCGTCAATGCTTATCTATTTTTAATCCCAGAACTCACCTTAATTGATTGCGGAGAAAAAACCGATGCTACTTGGGATGCACTCCAAGCTGCTTTAACTGTTTATGATTTAGCGATTAAAGACATCAAAAGAGTAATTATTACGCATGCCCATGTAGATCACATTGGGATGGCAGGCAGAATTGTAGCAGAAAGTGGAGCAAGGGTCTGGGTGAATGAGTACTGCTACGATTGGGCGGTAAATACGGAGGCTCTGTGGAAGCGCCGTATCGCCATGATGGAAAAACATATCTTAGGAGATATGCCAAAAGATGGAGAAGGGGCAACTTTTAGCAAAATGTTACGGTCTTTTTTTGGAGCGGTCTTAAATGCTTGGGATGCTTTACCTGCTGAAAAAGTGACTACTTTTCCGATGGAAGGAAGTTTAGAAATGGGGGGAACAACTTGGGACATTATTTATGCACCAGGGCATACCAATATGCAAACCTGTTTTTACCAAAAAGAAAAAAAATGGCTGATTGGCGCAGATATGTTATTGAGTATTACGCCTACACCTGTTATTGAATTTTCTTTAACTGATCCAGAAAAAAGAGAAAATGGTTTAGCTGAAATGCTACAATCTTATCAAAAAATGTTGGATTTAGATATTGAAACAGTATTTCCTGGTCATTATGAACCTTTTAGCAATCATCGAAAATTAATTCAAAATCAATTGCGTCGCATTCACCTACGCAAAGAGGCTACTTATCAATTAATTGAGGACGGCAAACATAGATTTTATGAATTATTTGATGTCCTTTATACCAATAGATTAAATATGCCAGGGATGTCTATGCTGAGAGGGTATCTAGATTTATTAATTGATGAAAAGAGGATCGAGGAACGAATAGAAGATGGGTATACGGCGTATCGAATTGCAGCAATTCTTTAAGTACTGATAATCAATTAAATACAAATAAAAATACAAATAAATTATAATTTTCACTAACAATTAATGAATAAAAAAATGTATAAGTTGCATGTTGAAAAATAAGTCTTT
>Ga0129327_10000238_pt1 | contig 33530 bp, 21 predicted proteins | sample CPBDNA_6_FD_111799 | JGI IMG/M metagenome (GOLD analysis project Ga0129327, IMG submission 111799) | Freshwater to marine salinity gradient microbial communities from Chesapeake Bay, USA - CPBay_Spr_31_0.8_DNA | ecosystem: Environmental > Aquatic > Marine > Coastal | place: USA: Chesapeake Bay... | reverse complement strand
TAATTTGCTTATCTTTATTAAGTCTTCTTTTCGTGAAGGCATAGGACTTTCTTTTTTGTTTGTGTTGTAACTACAAAAATAGAAAGTCTTTTTTTATTCGTTTTGAACACGCTACCATAGGGGGTTCTAAGCCAACGCACAGGCTGCTGCCTCACGTTTGCGACTTAAGGCGACGCCATCGCCTAATATATTATCACTTGCGTTTCTATCTGCATTCACAGTATATCCGCAAGATTCACACTCAAATTTTGATTGTGATTTTCGATTGTTCTTTGAAATATGACCGCATTTATTACACTTACGAGAAGTGTTGCGAGGATTTATTTTGACTAATTTACTCCCTTTTTCAATTGATTTATAATCAAGAAAGGTAAAGAAGTAGCCAATACCTAAATCAAGCAATACTCGATTTAGCCCAGACTTTTGTTTAACCATTGAACCATGATTTTCCGCATCCCCTTTGGATGATTTAGTCATGTTCTTTAGTTTCAAATCTTCAACTGCAATGAAAGAATATTCATTCGTTAATTGATTGGAAACTTTATGCAAAAAATCTTTTCTGGAATTAGTAATCTTTAGGTAAATCTTTGAAATTTGATACCTGGTTTTACGCCAGTTATATCCAAATTTCTTTTGCCTAGCTAATTTCCTTTTAAGAATCTTTAATCTTCTTTGATGCTTTGCTAAATGTTTAGGGTTATCAAAGTATTGACCGTCAGAAGTTACGGCAAAGTAAGTAACGCCCATATCTATTCCTACTGCTTGATTATCACGAATAGGAGCAATATGGTCAATCTCAAAAGTTACGCAAGCAAACCAGCCATCAACTTGTTTTTTGAAAGTAGTAAACTTGATAGCTGCATCCTTTGGAATATTACGACTGCAAAACATTCGCAATTTCTCCACTTTTGGAATAGTTACTTTATTACTATCGTACTTCACATGTTGAGGCAAAGTAAATGAACTGTATTTATGTTTTTTAGCCCACCTTGGAAAGCCTCCGCCTTTGAAAAAAGAAGTGTATGTTTTATCCAATCGCTTCAAAACGTCCTGCCTAGCTTGCGCAGGAATACATTTCATAAACTCAAAGCCTTCTGTTTTGAACAGATCTTTAAGTTGGTATTGTTGATGGTAATACCCGATTCCTTTTCCTGTGCTTTCATAGTAAGTAATTCTTTCCTCCAAAGCAATATTGTAAAGGAATCTGCAACAACCCAATATCTGTTCCAATGACTGTCTTTGAACCTTGTTTGGTCGTAATTTGTACTTATATGTGCGATATATTTTGATGTCATAAAAATACAATTTATTTTAAAATAATTAAAATAAATACAAATTTATTTATTAACAAAAGACGTAAACCCCATCCCTCACATTCAACCCCTTGGCTGAAGACCGAACGGGATTTCTGCTATGCTAATTTTAGTTAAATAAAAAATAAGTTTAGACAGATAGGCCAAAAAGGTTATCAAGAAATACCAGTTATGGATACAACATATACCAGTTTCTCAAAGATTAATAATTGTTTTATTTTGAAAAAAAAAGAGTTACTTACATCATTGGAATAGTTCAATTTTGCCTGTTGATGGTTGAATAATAATGGCAATTATTTAAGATGCTCTACCACAAACCGCCGACTAACCAGAGGAAATTTATCGACCTGAATAATCATCAAATAAATCCCATTTTCATATCTATCTAAATCAATAGAAACAACTTCCCTATCAAACCTAGTTTCAGGAAAAGATTGAACCATTTGCCCAAAAGCATTGTAAATCTGAATACTTCCTTGTTTTCCAGAAAGGGAAGCTAACTGCAAATTAATCCTATCTCTAGCAGGATTAGGAAATAAAACTAAATTATTACCAAAATCAATTTCCTTATTTCGATTACTACTGTTATTTTCAATCGAAACCTGTTCTTCTCGATAGCAATAAATGCCATCATTGCCACCTTGGTTTATTTTTACTGCATACGCACCAGCTTGTAAGTCAGGAATGATTTGAGTAGAAGAGCAGTCCCCATCACAAATAGTGACGACTTGCCAATTCGTATTACGACCCAAAATTTCTACCTTGTTATAACTAGCAGTCAATCCATCAATAATGATACTATCATTTCGATTCAAAAAAATTAAGCCCTCACAATTGACACTACCAACAGCATTACTTTCGCTTTCAATAATTATTTTTTCCTCACGATAACAATAAGAACCATCTGCACCAGCTTGGTTGATTTTGACATTGTATTCGCCAGCTAATAAAACTGGAATAAGCAGAGTAGGGGAGCAGTCTCCATCACAAATAGTAATAACTTGCCAATCGGTATTATGGCCTATGATTTCTACTTTATTGTATTGAGCGGTTAACCCATCAATAGTAATTGCTCCATCGCCAGCAGTAAAAACTAGCTTATCACAATTGGCTTTATCCTTATTATTTTCTTCGTCACTTTCGACGAGAATAGCTGCTTCTCGGTAGCAATAGCTTACTCCATCAAATAAATTGACTTTCACCGTATATTCCCCTGCTGCCAAATGAGGAATGAGTTGCCTGTTGGAGCAATTGCCATCACAGATGGTAATTACTTGGTAATCCGTATTTCGACCAATAATTTCTACTTTGGAGGAAGTAGTTAAACCCGAAACGATAATTTGCCCTAATTCAGTTTTGAACTGCAAGGAGTCGCAAGACATAGGACTCATTTCTTCCTCGCAAATTCCTATACTATTTTCACAATATTGAGAAAAATCACTAAGTTCAATATTGCCCTCTGTGATTAAAGAAAAATTGGGTACACAAAAAACACCAAAGCCTTCTGGATAACAACCAGTTAGTTGATTGTTTGCTACATTGATACCGCCTGGCATGGTTAGAGCAGTTCGTTGACTGCCAAAGTTTTTTAAAGTGGGCGGTAAATTACCAGATAATTGATTATTGCTTAAAACGATAAATTGAGTATTGATTAGCTGTCCAATTTCGGCAGGAATACTTCCCGATAATTCATTATCTCCCAAAAAGGCAATAAATAACTTGGTTAGATTGCCTATCTCTTTAGGGATTTCGCTAGTTAAATTATTCTGAGATAAGTTCAAATTTTCTAATTGGTCTAAAAGGCCTATTTCTGGTGGAATACTTCCTGTGAGGTTGTTATTTTCTAGTGCTATTTCAGCGACTCTATTTTGTGCATTACAAGATATACCGGGATAATTACAAACGTCACAGTCTGATAGATCCCATTTTTCTACCCAATTAGGGCCATTTGTAGCCGTATAAAGTGTGGTTAAAGCAGGATAATCTGGATGGGTACAATTAGTATTTTGAGTAAAAGAAAGTGGTAAGTTGGCTACCATAAAGAAATAGCCCCACAATAATAGGTGTTTGTTCTTGTTCATTATTTTTGTTTTTATCAAAAGGAGGGCGTATAAAAGGGAGGGGAATTTATTCGGGTACTAATCTACAAACAAAATGGCTTCCATGCAATTATTTAATGGCGATATAACTAAAATTAGTTAAGTCTAACAGTCGTTTGTCGAGCGATAAGGATTAATTGTTCTAATACTTCGATTTTCTGTTTGCTTGCCTGAAACTTGATGAAAGTATTGATTTTTTCTTTTCTGATTTGAGCTTTTAAAAGTTCTGTTTCAAAAAGGTTTTTAAAGGAATAGAGGAATTCATTAAGGGTATCGTTTGGTATCTTTATTTCACATTCTCCTAGCTCTTCATTATATTGGTGGTAACGGATGGTAAATTCTGTCATAGGCGCATTTCTGATTTTATGCTGGACAATATAAGATTTGTTCTGAGTTATTGCTAGCCAGAACTAAAAAATTAACCTAAAAATCATCCCAAGCCCTATTATTTTCCGTTTTCCACGACAAACCGTCGAGTGATTGTCTTTCTGTTTTCTGACTCGATCATTAAATAGTATAACCCATTTTGAAAATTGGATACATCAAAATTTAAGGATTGCTGAGATGCATCCAATTTCCTAGTAAGCACCTCATTTCCTATTCTATTAAAAATATGAATCGTTCCTTGTAGGTTAGCAAAATGGCCAATGCTTAGATTAATTTCTGTTCTGGCTGGGTTTGGAAAAAGATTAATGGCATTTTCATCCACAAAATATTTTTCAGCACTAATAGTGGAGTATCGAAAAGTGCCACTTGTAAATTGCTGCTTAACTCGGTAATGATTCGTGCCATAATCGGGTCGTTCATCGACTAACTTAAAGTGGTAATCGGTTGGCGTATTAATTTCTTGGATTGGCTTAAAATTGATACCATCCATAGATTTTTCTAGGATGAAATTTTCGGTTTCGTTAATCCCACCTGCCACCCATTCTAGCTGAATGGTTTGTTGTAGAACCGAAGTAGTCAATTCTAATACATCTCTAGAAAGTGCGTTGCTGTTGAGATTATTAGTTAGCTTAATGTTCGCGCTACAAATTTCGTTATTATTATGGTAAGCCCGAACTAAATAATCACTAGGGCTAAGGTAGATTGCCTTTTGTGTATACCCACAATTATAGGTGCAACTAAAAACTTGTTTCCAGCCTTTTTGCTCATCATTGATGGAAAAAGTATAAGATTTGGTGGATAAGCCAGTCATCTCAATTTGTCCATTACCATATTTGATGTTGATTTCACCGCAGGATAGGGTAGTGGTTTCACCTTCCTCATTATGCTGAATAATTTCTCCTTGACAAGTACAGCCATCTGATAAAATGACATCATTCTCGGTTTGACTATTGCCATCATCACAATTAGTTCCTATAGGTTGAGGAAACAAAGGGTCATTAGGGGCACAATCTTCCTGATTACAAAAGCCATCATTATCACTATCTTCGCAGCCTTCTTCAGTCGAATTTTCATCAGTAGCTACCAGTTCAATAATTCCACAAGACTGGTAATTTATCCAAACTTCATAAGTACCCACAGCTAAATCACTAAATACCTTGCTGTCTCCACAGTTATGACAACTAGCTTGAGTATAGGGGGGCTGTTTTATTTGAATCTTGAAAGGATAGGATTTGCCCGTTTTTCCCTTGAAACTGATTTGCCCATTTCCATAACTGATATTGACTTCACCGCAGGTTAATAAATTGAAACTATTAGGCTCATTACCATTCGTTTCTTCTTCTATTTGTTCCCCTGCACAAGTACAACCATCTGAGCCAATAACATCATTTTCTGTATTGGGATTTCCATCATTACAGGTGGTACCTGCAATTTTTGGAAAGTCAGGGTTGTTATCATCACAATCATCTTGACTACAAATTCCGTCATTATCCATATCTCCGCCTAATCCATCGCAAGGGTTGGTTGCCACCATTTCGTCACTACCACTTAAGTGAATACGAGTATCATATTTTAACTCACAACCTAATGTCCAATTGGGATTGAATATTTTGAGGATATAGTCGCCTTCTGGTAAGTTGGTATAAGTCTTGGTATTCCCACAATTTTCGTTACATTGGTCAACCGCCTTATATTGCCAATTGGTTATATTAATCAATTCTACTTTAGGGTAATTAACTCCATTTTCTCCAGTCCATTTAATCCAATTGCTACCATAATTTATTTCAACATCACCACAGGTAAGTTGAATGCCATTTTCTTGGGTATTATCAGGAGGAGTGCTATCATAATCATAATCACAAGCGACTAATTGCCCATTTTTATCATAATAACAAGTTCCAGCATTTATAGGAATAACGATAGGTAATCCTGATAAATCAACTTTAACTTGATGATCGGTTATACCATTTTGATGAACCACTTGATTGCCTATCTTTTGAGGCTTTCCATCTTCCCAACCTAAGTAGAAATAATCTGCTTGTGCGGCAATCTTCATATTAGTAGATGGAAGCTGAATGGTGGTTAATGAGTTTCCTTTTTCGGAATCTCTTTCTGGATATAGCATGGTCTCAGAAACACCTAGATTATCAGCTCTCCATGCCACTAAATGAGTAGGTTTTGCTTTTTGGGTCGCTTCATCATAATCACCCAATAGAAAAGCAAAAACATCCCCTTCTTGGGTATAATTTTCTTCAATCGCTTTTATAAAATGTTTACCCGCCAATTTTTGCACCATCGTTTGAGTTGCATAAAAAGACAGTTTTTTATTGCCGTCCCTATCTATTAATCCAGTCGTGCAATAAAGTGGGCTTTCAGGGCTGACTAATTGTCCATCCTGAATATGTTTTAATTGGTCTTTGAGTTGATAATTAAAGACTTTATGCAAACTAAAACGAGCTGCAATTAAATTAGCTCGCATCAAATAGGCAGCTTGGTTGGCTTGTCCAACGCCATAATTACATTCTTCTTTGTCGCTATTCCATCCAAATTCGGTGATATTAATTCTGGCATGCTCCATTCCATTTCGTCTTCGCCACTCGTCCATATTTTTTAAGGACAAGAACCCACCATTTGGACTTTCTGGTGTATAGGCTAGTTTTAGATTTTTGACTTCCACCCCACAAGGTGTTTTGATAAAGGGATAATTATGCACATTGAGGTAGTCAATATAATGTTTGATTTCTTCCTCATCGGGAATCATCTCCTGCACATATTGCTTTGGTGCATTATGGCAAGCAAATCGTGCATCAAAAGCAGCAGTAGATAATTTCATCCGCCAATTGCTTTTATCGACACCATAAACTTTTTTCATAGCTTGGACCGCAGCTCTAAGAATTGCGTGATAGCCTTCTCTTCCTGGGGTAAAATTTCCCCATGGTTCATTGCCTATTTCCAAAACATCAATAACACATTTTTTAGAAGTATCTGCTGGACAAAAAGTGGCTACAAAAGGGTAGATATAATTATAAGCATGCTGTTGAATACTAGCCGCATCGCCGCCCCATTCTTCAGCGGTATACCATTTATCTGGGAATTTTCTTCCTGGCAGGGTATCTCTTCCATCTTTGATTAGGCAGGGATTGGTATCCCTTCTAATACAAACACCATTACTATACTCTCGACAATAGGAATCTTTTATAGGAATTTGAGCTTCTATAGCCGCATAAATTTCCCTCATTTTAAAATGATCCTTATTTTTCCAAGCACAATAGCGAACCTTATATTCATAGAATCCAAATTCATTACCAGATGGATTATGGTCAAGACATTTTTTGTCTTTTTTCTGTTTGCAACTAAAACTAAATATATCGCCACAATCGCAATCTATCGTATTCAATACCCTTTCCCTCGGATAATATGCATCTCCAAAATCAGCTTCCATTAAGTGAAAACTACGGGCGCTATTAATTACCCCTGCTGCATTAAATCCATCATGGAAAGCTCCGCCAATTTCTTTACCTAGAGAGGCGCCAATCATGTTATCAAAGGCAGTTGGATTGGGTTTTGAGTTTTCGGCAGCGAAATACGTTGGATTTAGTTGGGCATGTTCGATTTGCCAAGGTTGGAGATTTTGACTGAATCCTGCATAAGTAAATAATATGCATACTGGTATTAGCCATATTTTTAATGTAAAGGTCTTTCTCATAGCGGTTTGTGCTAGTAGGATATTAGGGAAATAGGAGGGGATGTTGAATTATTATGAGGAGTGGTAGTAGGAAAAAAGCAAGAAGGATGCCAGAAGTTTGTATGATAGATAAAGAATAGAATCTTTTATTTCCTACTTAAACCCATGTCGTTCCCAATGGTGAATTGGCTTCTTTTAATAAAATAGACTTGTGGAGAGCAATGCCGTATTTGGTGGGTGCTTGTTTTAAAGATTGAAAAACGGTTGTATAAAGCTATTCAGGATTAGTCAGAAAAAGACTTATTTATTCCCATAACCCAAACTACTCCGAAATATCCCTAGTTAATTTGGACAAAGGACGTTGCTGCAAATCTTCTAAAATAACATAGTTGCCAGAAATCAATCTGGTAATGAATCTCAATCTCTAAATAACTTTTGACCTTCAAATCTTTTGTAAAAGTCATCTAGATAGGATTTATTGAAAAGAAATGCTTTGTTCACCAATTCAAATACATATTCCAAGTGCTCTTGATAAACTTCTTTGAGTTTGAACGCCTCTATATTATTCTTGATATGCACCCGCAGGATACGTGTAATTAGTATTTAAAAAATATATTGTTAGGAAATTGATCATTGAATTTTAGCCAGTTTTACCTATCTATAAAAGAATACATTTTAAGACATCCACCATTTTGAGAAGGGTGTCTTAAAAAGGGTCTGCCGAATGGATTTATCAAAAGGCTGGAAATCAACGTCTTAAGGTAGGGGCTTTTGCTATCTTACAAAGAACACTTTTTTGGACAGTCATAATCAAGGTCAACTTACGGAGTTTCACCTTTTTGCTTTTTTAACAATAATACTACTGACTACCTTTTACCCGTATCCTGTAACTACCCCTAATACCCACCAAATTGTAATATGCCTTTCCTTATTGGTCACAGTTGTGAGACCTATGCTGTGCCATTTATCGCCAAAAATTAGTGCCATTTAATTTCAAACTTGACAGACGATTCCTACTAGATGAGTAATAATGACCATTTATTGGAAGTCCCAATTGATTTGTACACTAATCCGCTTTCGGTAGATTGGTGGTCTGCTAAGCAATCTATACCGAACACTAAACTTCAAGAGGAGTCAGAGTCAGATAAGTTAGTAGAAAAATCCAATCCCCTCTAATGAAAATTATACACAAACTTGAGGGCCTAGAAACCCTAGTTTCAACAAATTCAAATCAAATCCGATGTGGATAAGTAATTATAAAATTAATTTTTTTTAACTGGTGAATGTAAGCTCTAAGTATCAAAAAATAAAAATTATTATCCCCACAAACGCCCACTAGCAATCTTAGCCCCCTCAGCCATAGACGCCAATTTAGCATAAACAATATCCTCATCTACAGCACCAAAACCAGCGAAAGTAGAAAATCCACAATCCGTACCTGCCATCACTCTTTCTTTGCCAACAATATTGGCAAAGCGTTCAATTCGCTGCGCTACTAATTCTGGATGTTCAATAAAGTTAGTGGTAGAATCTAAAACACCTGGGATTAAAATCTTATCAGCAGGAATTTTGGCATCTCTAAAAGTAGTCCATTCATGCGCATGACGAGGATTAGAAGCCTCAAATAATAAACCCTGTGGCTTAGCTTTTAAAGCTATTGGCAAAACTAAACTCATCGGTGCATCATGATGGTGTGGGCCTTCATAATTGCCAAAACAAACGTGCATTCTAGCTTTGTCGCCAGGAATATTCCGCATAGCGTGATTTAAAACTTCCACATGTTGTTCTGCCAATCGAATATAGTCCGCCTCTGATTCATTTTTGAAAATCATGTGCCGACCTAAACCTAAATCTGGAGAATCTAATTGTAGAATAAAGCCAGCTTTTACAATTGCTTCGTACTCGACCCGCATAGCTTCTGCCAAAGCTTCTAAGTATTCGTCTTGCGTTTTATAATGTTTATTTGGTAGAAATAAAGCAATCACTCCAGGGGATGCCGCATTCATAAAGGCATCAGTAGGTTGATGTTTGTCTAATGCTGCCTGAAAATTAGCTATATCTGCCTCCAAAGGCAAAGTGCTTTGTACTTCAATAGCCGATACACAACAAGGCCGAGAATAGGTAGGCGTTCCACCACCTTTAGCTGCACGCTTTAAAAAGCCAGGAAACTCTTCTAAATCTTTCGGTGCATTTCGAGGGCTATCTCCTTCAAAACCAGTAATTCGGTCTTTGATATAAGTGGCGTAACTAATTTTACTCATTTCTCCGTCACTTACTACATCTACTCCGACTGCCTTTTGTCGAGCGACTACCGCATCGACGGCGGCCTTAATGGTATGGTCGAATAGTTCTTCATCAATGCCTTTTCCTTGTTCTTTGGCAAATACTAAATCCGTTACTGCTTTAGAACGAGGTAAACTTCCTACATGGGTAGTTAAAATTCTTTCTGTACTGGTTTTCATATTATTTTAATTTATTGTTTGTTTGTATGGGCAATCCCTTGTGGTTGCCCTATGTCGCAAAAGGGCAACCACAAGGGATTGCCCATACATAGCTCCTGTTTAACCCTGTAACGCTACATCAATCACCACTTTTACCAATCCCTCCAAAACAAAAGGTGGCTCATAATCCCGACTAATAGGCGCATGCCGATTCTCCCCACAACGCAAGCCAGAGTTAGGCGTATAAATTTCCCACATTCGAGGTAATTGACCTTGTCCGATAACGGCATCCGCTAGTAAAAGCGTGACCTCGGCTGTCCGTTTTTCCGTTTTATTCATTTGTAGGGTAATTGTGTGTTTTCCTTTGGGAATGCGGGTTTTAGATTGCACCACCGTCACATCTTTTCGCACATAAGTGTAACTAAAAAGAACAAAGCCATCTTTCATATATAGTTCATATCCAGCACCGCTGTCTCCTGAGGCTAAGATGACGCCATTAGTATTAGCTGTTTTGAAATCTACTTCCACTTTCCAATGACTATTATATTGAAAAATATCAGGGGCAGATAAACGGTCTAAACGAGTCATACCGGGGAAAAAATAATAGCGAGCTTTAGGTGGTGGAACTGCCGCAGCATACAATTTGATGCTATCATCATCCATAGGCAATATATCATAGCGTTCCGCTTCCTCAAACCAAATTTTGATGAGTGCTTGCAATTTTTCTGGTTCGGCATCCGCTAAATTATTAATTTCTGCAAAGTCTTTTTCCACATGATATAGTTCCCAAATATCGGTATCGAAAGGGTCTCCTTGTTTATGTCTAGTAACCGCTTTCCAGCCATTGACCCAGATAGCCCTATCGCCCATAGTCTCAAAATACTGCACCTCTTTTCGAGTAGGCATTTGAGGATTATCAAAAGCATAAGCAAAACTTGTCCCTTGAATGGGCAAAATGTCTTGTTTATTGACGGTGGTTGGAAAAGGTTGGTTGATTAAATCCAATAGGGTAGGCACTACATCAATAACATGATGGTACTGCTCACAAATTTCATTTTGTGGTAATTGTCCATTCACCCAATTCATAATCAAAGGCGCACGAGTGCCACCGCCATAAGTATCGGCTTTATACCATTTCAAAGGCGTATTACTCACCTGCGACCAACCTGTAGAAGACCCTCCGTAAGAATCATCCGTCCCCATTAAATCTATATTTGCCATTTTTTCAGCAAAAGGTTCTGGGCCTAAATAAGAAATCCGACGGACATCAATACTTGGAACTGGCGCACTTCCTGGAGCAGCCCCATTGTCTGACAATACTAAAACAATCGTATCGTCAAATATATTTTCTGCCTTTAAGAAATCAGTAATTTGCTGTAAAGCGGCGTCGGTATGTTCTAAAAATGCGGCATAAATCTCTTGCCCTCTAGTCACTAACTTTTTTTCATCTCCATTCAAATCCGACCAAGGGGTAACATTTGGATTAAGCGGAGACAATTCCGTATTGTCAGGAATAATGCCTAATGATTTTTGTTTTTTAAACCGTTTTTGCCTAGCTACTTCATAGCCTTCATCGTATTTACCTTTGTGTCTGCGAATATCATGACTAGGCGCATGCAAAGGAAAATGACAAGCCCCAAAAGCCATATACATCAAAAATGGATTTTCTGGCGTTGCCGCTAAATGGTCTTGCAAATATTCTACCCCTCTTCGAGCCAAATCGGTACTCAAATGATAATTATCGCTTTTATCTGGATAGGCAGCCACCGTATTTTCAAACATTTCAGGATGCCAATGGTCCATCGCATTACCATGAAAACCATACCAACGGTCAAATCCTCGGCCATTCGGCCAATGGTCAAATGGGCCTGTGGCATTTTGGTCTGCCAAAGAAGATAAATGCCATTTGCCCAAGGCTAGGGTAGAGTAGCCTTCTGGTTTTAATATTTCTGCTAAAGTCGCCGCATCTTGTCGTATCCAACCTTTATATCCTGGATGGTCCCGCCCCCATTCGGCAATATTTCCGACCCCTACTGCATGAGCATTTCTCCCCGTCAGTAAGCAAGCACGAGTCGGCGCACATAATGCCGTTACATGAAAATTATTGAACCGTGTGCCATTGGCTGCCAACTCATCCATACACTTCGTCTGCAATTCTGAACCATAACAACCCAAATCTGCAAATCCAACATCGTCTAAAACAGCGATTAAGATATTGGGCTTTTTGCCCAATTTTTTAGGGGTAAACCCATTGCCAACAGCCGTTAAATTGGCCGCTTTTTGTGGGAAATCAAAGGCGGTTTTACTGCAACCTAAAGCCGTTCCTGCGGAGGCAGCAGCGGATAGTTGGAGGAATTTTCGACGATTTAGGTTGGTTAATTTTGACATTGCGTATAAGTAACACAACTCTCTGAGTTGTGAGGTGATGTATGGTCTATTTAGCACAACTCAGCAAGTTGTGTTACTTTATACGACAATTATAAGGAAAGTTTATAAAATATTTTATTAAATATGATGTTTTTTAGAAAATAGTTTAGGAAATGGAAACTTGGCTAATGCTTTTATTTAAAATCATCCTAAAAAAGAGGAAATGGTTTTTTCAGCCAAAATATTTTTTGAGAGTTTTTTTGAGAATTTTTTTATGATTCCTGACTTGCCTTTTAATTGATTTGTCGCCCATAATTTTACTCGCCCTATAAGCATAACCAATAAAATTACCCCAATATTTTCGGTCTTTCTTCTTTATTTTATATTCAAATATTCCAGTAATATCGTTTTTTTCTAACCTTGAAATTTTGGCGATTATTTTTTTACTACGACTACCTTTGTCAGTATAACTTCTATATATTTTTCGTTTATAAATCGGAACTTCTGTTAGTAAATTTTTCTCTTTTAAAATTTTTATTCTTTTTGCTTTACTCTTTATTGCATACTTCATCCTTCTATAAAACTTAGAAAGATTCTTAGACTTTATTAAAATTTTTCTTCCATTAAATTCAAATCCAAGATACTTTAAGGGTATGCCTTCTATTTCAATTTCTTCATCCTTAATTTTTTTGATTCCATAGGAGTCTAACAACCCGTTTGTATTTCTTTTAAAACGACAAATTTCTGTTTTTCCAGAACTTATATTTAGATGATATTTTTTTAATTTTTTTTCAACAATGGATTCTATTTCATTTTTATGCTCAAGGGGACAAACGATTGCAATGTCATCAGAATATCTACGATATATACCTCTAAATTTTATCGAAATTTCATTATACATCTCTTTGTCAAATTCAAAAAGATATAAATTTGCTAACATCGCACTTATTGCTAACCCTTGCGGAATTCCACAAATTTTCTTGTCCTTATCAAGAAATTGATTTTTATAAATTCTTAATTCTCCATCGTTGATTTTTTTCCTAAATTCATGAATTGAAGAGAAAAATGCTTGAGTCCCCATTTTTCTGTTTTCAGATAATTTCTTTTCATCATAGGATATTGGATTTACCCTTAAATCATTTAGATTTATATAAGAAAAATTTGTTATAGATTTGAAAATATTATAATGGTCAGGAGGGAGAGATTTCGTATCTAATAATTGACACCAAGCTTTTTTTAAATGCTTGTGATTTAAACTTGAAAAGAAATTTTCTATATCAAATGCAAAAGCAACACATTCGTCTTTTGATTTAATTTCGTCAAATATTTCTTTTGCAAAATGTATATTATTCTTATGAGATTTAGAATTATCAATTTTGATTCGACGATAAGCTAAAATACATTCAGATAAATGAGAATTTTTTATCAATTCTGATTCATATTTTTTTTGCAGGATTTCACTAGAGTAATAAGAATAAATTTGAGCATCAATATGGGTAGCATAATGAATTGGACGTATTTTTTTAGTACTTACCTTCTTTCCTTTTTTATCAAATTTTGAATGATTTCTAACAGCCGTACCTTTTTCTGTGTAAGAAATTACTTTATAACGTCGTTCTGTTATCTTTTTATGGAATAATGGGCAAAAAGCATGTTTTGCTACTAAGCTAGGGTTTTTGACTAGTTTATTTATTTTACCTCTTTCATTACTAATATTTATTCTGTTAGTTATGTGGAGGTATCCTTTTGCTTTGAGCCAGTCTTTTTTTTTAGGTTTTTTCATAAAAAATGAACTAGAAGGGTATTCGACTTATGTGGAATGTCTTATAATATTTCCCAATATTAATATCCAAAATACTTACATCTACTTAAAGATTATGGTCGTCAACCAAGTTCTTGATTCCCACGGATTCGCGACTTAGAATAGTATCTAAATACACAACATTAAATTTGCATATGAAGAATAATATTCGTATCTTAGTAAATGGATTTATTAGTTTCCCACGTTCTGACATAATAGTCTAGTAACTGAGTTGCCAATTAATCATAAACAATTGATACTAACCTAATTCTCTTATTACTGCTTATATTTTACAGGTTTTACCCATTATATTTCTATAACGTCAGAATTGTACGACAATTTTTCCAAGGAAGCGGAGGAAATTGCACGATGACCAGTTCCAGAAGTACAGAGGAAAAGACTAGAATACACCTTCTAGCTACTTAGATACAAATATATTGTTTTTAATAGTTTAAAAAAGATTTAGATTCAAATATGTTAAAAAAAAATAATTTTTCCAATGAAATAAACCTTGGAGATTTGGTTGAGTTTGTAACGAAAGAACATCAATTCGGTATAACGAAATTAAGGATAAGAAGAAATAGTAAAACAAGAATTTATACAAATGGTCAAACGAAAATGACTCCTCCTGTCATGGTTGTAATTGAAAAAATTCATGAAAATATTGGTCAGGCTTTAAATAATAATAAATCTACTAAGTTATTTTGTCAATGGTATTCTCATAGAAACAACAAATTTATTTCTAAATGGCTTGATTCAACACTATTAAAAAAGAAAGAATATTTAGAAATTAAAAGAGAATTTAATCTTCAAGATATTGTAAGTTTAAAAACAGCATTAAATGGAAATACTCATCAAGAGAGTATTGTTCGACACAAAATTAAAGAAGAGTTTGAAGAGATAGATTACAAATTGTCTCAAATTTTTGATACAACAATGTATTTACCTCCACAGATGGTCATTACCTCAATTGAACCTAATAATAATGGATTAAATCAGATTGATAAGAAGTCTAATTTTATAAAACGCTATTTGCCTAAAAACCGAATCAAATGTATGTGGTTTGATAGTTCAACAAATAAATATTCAGAAAATCATTTTGCTCAAGAAGCATTAATTGCAATTGATAATTTAAATTTTGCGAATAAAGGGAATTAGGTTTTAAATTTTTTTAAAGAATACAATAATAAATTTTATTGTCTTGATTCTCCAAAAAGTGCAAACAGACTTTTTATTTGGTCAATTAATAAATTATTAAAAGTTGCTAATTCCTCTAAATTAGAGTCTAAGACGTTAATCGAAACTTTCGATTTATTGATTGCTGAAAAAGCAGTTGAATGATAATTTTTTTTTGTGAGATTAGCTTTGAATCTTAATATTTGAATCCTTATTGCACATTCATGAAATTGACTAGAATCAAATTTTTTCAATGTAAATTCTTTGGATAATTGTCGTATAGAAAGGTCTTTATGATTTAGAAAATAATCTTTTTCAGTCGTATTGTCTTTAAGAATTTCGCAAATTATTACTCCGTATTTAGACTTTTCAATCATGTTTAATACTAATTCATGTTTTTCACTAGCTAAATTTAATAAAGATTCTAATTCTGCATCTTCTAGGATTGAAAAAAGCAAAAGGGAAATATCTTCTATTGAATTCCCTATCTCTTTTAATTTCATTTCATTTTCAAGCTCTTTAATTTTATTTTTTTCTAATTCTGTAATTTTGATTTGATTTGGCTTTGAGTCATAATTTTTAAATTTTCCATGTTCACTTTTATTCCGATAGGCACTTTTTATTGATTTTTCCACCTCATTTTCTGTAAATTGGCTAGACTCATATTTTGAAACTGCGAATTTTATAGCTGAACTTTCTTGAATACCAAACCTATTCAGATTACAGCCTAATCGAAAAATAAAATTATTTCTATTTCCATCTTTAAATGATATAGACTTCTCAGTAAAATCTATTGATTTTTTTATTTTTTTATCCATGGTAAGTTCAAGTGAAACTTTAAAAATTTTTGAATTTTTATTGAGATATAAATTTGGGTCATAGGATAAAAAACATAATCGAGTAATATCTTTACCACTTGGGTCAACTTCAATATTTAACTTCTTCTGAAAAAAATGCATGACCTTCAATGTAGCCCATTCATGATGTTTAGATTCAGAATCAATCTTTACAATTATCTTATATCCATCTTTACTGGGACTTGTAAAACCAGCAAAGACTTCTGGGATTTTACTAATATGGGCTTGAATATTTGTAATATTTGTACCTTGTTTCGATAAATTATCAATATCTAAAATTGTAAAGTAACTATAACTGGATATAGGTAAACCCTTCTTACGTTCAATAAATACACCAGAAATAGTAAAGCATGGAAGTTGTTTTTTTAGGAAGCTATATTTTGGAAGCTTATTTCCATTGGAATCTATATTCTTATGAATTTCATTTATCTTTTCTTTAATACGGTATCTTCCGGTTTTGATAGTATTTAATAGGTCAATAAGAGGAAATTCATTTTGTGGAAATTTACTTTCCGTCCCTCTTTTGAAATATGAAACATTTGGATTCCTAGGCATTTTTATTAGAGTGTATAATGTTCAGAAATGAATTTTGTCAATGAGACAAAGATAAAACATTATATACATCTACTCTTTATATATTTATCAAAATAGGTAGATTATTGCCAAAGATTAGGTAGTTACAAAATTATATTTGTAGATTATTAGCTAATATTCCCCATCAAATCCACCCCAAACTGCCGAAACAAATGAATCATATCAACAAATACCCAATTCTCAATATACTATTCCCCATCCCGTTTCCACCAATTTAAGCTATTAAAGTCAATCGAATTATCTATCTACAAATTCCACAAAAACCAATCTTCCAACAGCCCCTTCAAATATTGCAAAAACCTAGCAGCATCTGCGCCATTTATCACCCGATGGTCAAAACCGATAGTAATAGGCATACATAAACGAGGTTGGAAACTACCATCTACCCAAACAGGTTCTAAGCGACTAGCAGCGACCCCTAAAATAGCTACTTGGGGAAAATTAACAATTGGAAAAATAGCGGTAGTTCCGATACCTCCCAAATTAGATATGGTAAAAGTAGCGCCTTCTAAATGTGTGGTGTTTAATTGTTTAGCCTTTGCTTTTTGGGAGATTTCTTTTAAGGTGATGGAAATTGCTGTTAGACTCTTTTGATTGGCGTCAGCTATTTTAGGCACTAATAACCCTCTTTCGGTATCAACGGCAAACCCTATATTAATATACTCCTTGTATATTATTTCGTTGGTATCGATATCAATACTTGCATTAAATAGGGGGAATTTCTCTAAGGATTTAGCCACTACTTTAATTAAAATAGCGGTTATGGTTAATGCGCCTCCTTGTTCCTTTACTTGATTTTTATGCAATTGACGTTTAGCCTCTAAATCTGTAATGTCAACTTTTTCTTGTAGCCAAGCATGGGGAATTTGGCTCCATGCCGTTGTCATATTGTTGCTAGTGACTTTGGAAATACCCGACATTGGTTGCCGACGAATCGTTCCCCATTTTTCAAAATTAGGTAATGGAATGGCTGGGGTAATTTTATTCGCTTTTTGTTGATTGACCTTTTTAGCAAAATCTTTTACATCTTGCATTGAAATCCGTTTGCTAGGTCGAGTAATAGTAATCTCCGAAATATTGATACCAATTTCTCGTGCAAATTTTTTAGCTAAAGGGGAGGCACGAAAACCACCTTTTGCTTTTGCTGATTTCGGCTGAATTTCTAGCTGATTATTTACAGTCGCAGGAGTTTGTGTTGGAGTAGCTACTTGTTCTAGGACGACTTCCTTAATGGGCGTAATCGTTTTATTTACGGGTGCTATTATCTCCATATCTCCAGTAGTTCCAGCAGAAGATTTAACCTGAAAAATAGGCGTACCTTCTCCAATTTCCTGCCCCACTTCTACTAAAATGGCTTTGACTATCCCTTCGTATTCAGCAGGTACTTCGGCAGTCACTTTATCCGTTTCGATTTCCATTAAAGGCTGGTCCAATTGAATCGAATCACCGACTTTTACCAAGATAGAGATAATCGTTCCTGTTTCTACACTTTCGCCTAAGGATGGTAAGGTTATTTCTTTCATTTTGAAATGTTTGTTGTATCTAAATCATCCTGATTTTCAAAATCATGGTGATTTAAATAGTCGTTAATCAGCTGGATTAATTTTGTTCAAGTCAATCTCTTGCACTTTAATGAATTCCTGAACCTCTTTTTTAGTAACCAAGCCTTCTTTTCTTAATAATTGCAAGGCAGATAACGCAATATATTTAGCACTAATTTCAAAATGATTTCTGAGCGTTGTTCTGGATTCACTTAAACCATAACCATCCGTTCCTAAAACATGATACGCCTTGGGCATCCATTTAGCAATACCCATCCCTAAAGACTTAACGTAATCGGAGGCGGAGACAAACACTCCTTTTTCTTTGGCTAATAATTGTTCAACATAAGCTTTCTGCGTTTTATCATCCGTAGAAAGCAATTGATTTCTTTCCGCATTTAGCGCATCTCTTTGTAATTCTGTATAACTGGTCACGCTCCATATATCGGTGGAGATTCCAATGGATTCCAATAATTCTTGAGCCGCCATTACTTGCATCATAATTGCCCCACTTCCCATCAAATGTGCTTTTTTACCTTTGACTACTTTTTTCGTAGATTTTTTGAAACGATACATCCCTTTAATAATGCCCGTTTCCACATCTTCAGGCATGATGGGCATTTTATAATTTTCATTGGTGACGGTGATGTAATAAAATATTTTCTCTTGTAATTCATACATTTTATGAATACCGTCTTTAATAATTAGGGCTAATTCATAAGCAAAAGCAGGGTCATAACTTTTCATATTAGGCACGACACTCGACAACACATGAGAATGCCCATCTTGATGCTGCACCCCTTCGCCATTAAGGGTTGTCCGACCAGAAGTACCGCCAATTAGAAACCCCTTACATAACATATCTCCACAAGCCCAAATCATATCTCCGACTCGCTGAAAACCAAAAATGGAGTAAAAAACATAAAATGGAATCATCGGCAATCCGTGCATGGCATAAGCCGAACCTGCTGCCATGAAGGAGGCAATTGCTCCTGCTTCGCAGATACCTTCTTGTAGGATTTGTCCATCTGTACTTTCTCGATAATAGGAAATACTCCCTGCATCAACGGGTTTGTATAATTGCCCTTTGGGTTGGTAAATACCTGCATAACGAAATAAGCCATCTAAACCAAAAGTTCGTGCCTCATCAGGAATGATTGGAACGATGTATTCTTTTACGTTTTCATGTCGCAGTAATTTAGTCATGATTCTAACTAAGACCATTGTGGTAGAAACCGCCCTTTCTTCTGTCCCTGTATAAAACTCTCCAAACAACTCGTCTCCTGGTGTTTTTAGCGGAGTACTTTCCGTACTTCTCTCAGGTAAATAACCTCCTAAATCGAGCCGACGTTGTCGTAAATATTGAATCTCTGGACTATCATTGGAGGGGATATAAAATTTAGCTTTCGATGCGTCTGCTTCGCTCATAGGAATACCAAATCTTTTGGCTGCCTCAATGCGTTCGGTTGCATTCATATTCTTTTTCGAATGGGTGGTGTTTCGCCCTTCTCCAGCACTTCCCATGCCATATCCTTTAAGGGTTTTCATTAAAATAACGCTTGGTTTTCCATTGGGGCGGGCAGCTTTTTGAAAAGCAGCGTATATTTTTTTATAATCATGTCCACCTCGTTTAATCGTTCTGATTTCTTCATCACTCAAAGAATGCATCAACTCTGCTAATTCTGGGCTGTCTTTCACCCAATGTTCTCGTACTTTATCTCCATCCAAAACGGAATATAATTGATAATCTCCGTCCAAAGCAGCCTCCATTCTGTTGACCAAAATGCCCTTATGGTCTCTTTCTAAAAGCGCATCCCATTCACTTCCCCATATTACTTTGGTCACATTCCAACCCGCCCCTAAAAAACTGCGTTCTAATTCTTGAATAATTTTTCCATTGCCTCGTACTGGTCCATCTAATCGCTGTAAATTGCAATTTACTACCAGAATTAAGTTGTCTAATTGTTCTCTTACAGCAATGTTTAAGGTCCCTAATGTTTCAGGCTCATCCATTTCACCGTCCCCTACAAAAGTCCAAATTTTGCCTCCTTTTTTAGGTTTCAAGCCTCTGTTCTCTAAATACTTTTGAAATCTTGCTTGATAAATAGCACTTACTCCAACTAAACCCATAGACGCAGAAGGAATTTCCCAAAACCAAGGCATTCTTCTTGGGTGAGGGTAGGAGGGAAGTCCGCCTCCAGTTTGTAATTCCTGTCTAAAGTTTTTGACTTGTTGTTCCGTCAATCTTCCTTCCAATAATGCTCTAGCATAAATCCCAGGAGAGGCATGCGGTTGGAACGCCACCAAATCCCCACCATAAGTAGCTGATTTTTTTTGAAAAAAATGATTCATCCCAACCTCGTACATACTGGCAGCAGAGGCATAGGTGGCAATATGCCCGCCTAAACCTTTTCCACTATCGTAAGCCTGTAAAACCATAGCCATCGCATTCCACCGATTGATATTTTCAATTTTCAATTCAAGTGGGGTATTACCAGGATAAGGTGGTTGGTGCTTAACATTAATGGTATTGATATAAGGAGAATTTAATGCTTCTCCTGCAAGTCTTACCCCTTTTCGAATAGCAAAAGCTCTTAATTGGTGGATTAAATTCGCAGCTTCTTCGGCTCCTTTTTCTGCGATGACATCGGATAGCGCTGTCCTCCATTCTTCCAATTCTAATTGCCAATCTTGGTCGGATATTTTATTCATATTATACGGATTAATCGTTTAAATATTCTCCTGTTTCTATAGTCTTAAAAACAACAATAAACGTTCAATAAATAGACGTATTTATAGTGTCATTTGATAAATAGAATTGATAATTAGCGGTCATTAAAAGTTATTTAAATTAGTATTTATGTTTTTCAATAAGGAGTATTTTCCTTGAGGAAGTTTGACGCGGGTTTATATGGTAAAGGTAAGGAGTATAGGAATGAATACTAAATTTTTAATTTAAAGGTTTAAATATTCCCGTTTTTAATAAAAAAATAGGAAATTAGCGTTTTATTTTTATGTTTTAAAAACCCAAAAAGGAAAAATTCCTATGACTAAATTAGACGCAACGGATAAAAGATTATTAGAAATGTTACAAGCCGATTCTAAAATCAATATAAAAGAGATTGCAGCTAAGTTAAAAATCACGAAAACCCCTATCTATGAAAGAATCAAACGGTATGAAAGAGAAGGCATTATCAAGAATTATGTCGCTATACTTGATAGAGAAAAAATACCTTCCTCTATGGTCTTTTTCTGTTCGGTTTCTTTAGAAAGCCAGAAGTTGGAAGAAATCCAAAAATTCAATGATGCTATTGCGAAAATCCCAGAAGTAATAGAATGTTATTTGATGGTCGGTAGTAATGATTTTTTATTAAAAGTGGTGGTAAAAGACCTGAAATCTTACCATCATTTTTCTGCTGGAACAATTGCTGCGCTACCAAATATTGGGCAAATCATTAGTACTGTAGTATTAAAAGAAGTTAAAAGTTCGACTGTTTTTCCTATTTAGAAATATCAAGTTTTTATCAAGGAAACACTAATCAACGGGAGTTTTGGATAATACTAATTGGTAATCAATCGAATTACCAGTAGCTGGCACATTCATATAAGACTCAGTATAGATTGCTTTTACGCCTGCCTAGCCAGGACCTCTATTATAGTTAACTTCGGCAATCAAGGCATCTCCGATGTCCTAAGTTTGCAGACTGTCGATTTTTTAAGAATCTTTCTTAAAACTAATATCTTTACTTATTTTAATCAGATTTAATCTACGAATCGCCCATAAGTGTATAAGTAGGCAGAAAAGGAACTATTTCTGCTCTTCTTATACAGTAAGGGGGCATTCTTATATTATTTACAAATCAAAGAGTTGCTTCTTCTAACTTGCGGACATTATTGGGTAGGTTATTTAATTCCTCCTCCCATAATCTACTGATGCTGTAAGAAATCACCCAATTATTAAATCTTTTTCTGAAAGGTAACTAGCATTTCAAGATGTTAGTTATCTCTTCCATAAAGTAGTAGTAGGTATGAGACTGTCCATCAACACTAAAAAAATCATACGGGTCTAGTTTATTTTTCCTTCATTTAAATGGAATTAAATTTAAAAATAAATGTTATGAAAAATTTAATCATCAAATTTATCTTCTTTTTTACTATATCGTTGCTTTTATCACCAAATATTGGAAAGGCACAAAAAGATTTAAAACCTATTGTTTCTATTGAAAAAGTAGATGAATTATTTAAAAACTGGGATAATCTTAAGAAACCTGGTATCGCCGTTGGTATAGTTAGCAATGGGGAAATCGTTCATACCAAAGGGTATGGGCTTGCTAATTTAGAATTCGACATTCCTAATACAGCAGAAACAAGGTTCTATATCGGTGAATTATCCAATCAATTTACAGTTTTGGCTATTTTATTATTAGAGTCCCAAAACAAACTTTCCTTACAAGAGGATATTCGAAAATACTTACCCGTACTTCCCGATTTAGGTAAATTAGTCGCCATAGAAGACCTAATTCATCATACAAGTGGAATTCGAGATATGGCTATAGCAAAAGCATTATCAGGTTGGAAAAATAGCGATGCAGTTTCTGAAGAACAAGCTATTCAGTTGTTCGTCAATCAACAAAAATTGAATTACGAGCCTGGAAAAAAGCAGCAGAAAAATATTTCAAGTTTTTTATTATTAGAAAAAATAATAGCCAAGGCATCAGGCACATCCTATACCGAGTATATTAAAAAAAACATCCTCGATCCCCTTCAAATGACAAACACTTTTTTTGATACTGCATCAGGAACAATCATCAAAAATAAAGCAACTGGTTATTATCCAAAGGGAGATGGATTTATTGCAGGCACATTGAATCAAATGGAATTGAACAATACCAATGTCTATTCTACAGTAGGAGATATGTGCCGTTGGTTACTGAACTATTACCACCCAAAAGTAGGTAATACCTCCTTGATAAAAAGATTTTCAGCATTAACTACTCTGAATGGAAAACCAGTAGAAGAAAGAAACTTTAGCTTCTATGTTAATCAATTTCATCATTGGAATTATTATGGTACAAAAAAATTATCTCATACTAGTATAGAAGGCGGTTATGCTTGTAAGATTATTCATTTTCCAGATCAAAATATGGCTGCCGTAGTCCTAGGAAATGGAGGAACGTATGATGATGAAATAGCTAATGATGACATGGCCACTATGTCGGCCGAATTATATGTAGAAAAGTATTTCGATAAATCTACCTCTTCTGGACTTGTAAAAGTGGAAGGCATAAATATGGATACTAAAATTTTAGAAAGCTTTACGGGAAATTATTGGGAACCTACTGGGTTCAATAGTAGGGCCATTTACCTAAAAAATGATACCCTAATGTATTCTAGAGGTTATAATGAAAGTCCAATTATTCCGATTGGAAAAAACAAATTTCAGATGCTTACCTATAGCAATGTTTATGTTACATTTGAAAATAGAAATAATAAAAAGAGTATGCTGGTAGAAGTGGAAGGAGTCGGAGAATTCGAACATATTGCTTATCAAAAAGATGCTCCGTGGACAAAGAATTTAGAGGCATATACAGGCGTTTATTTTTGTCAAGAATTAAAAAAAACTTACCATATTGCTAGGAAGGATAACAAACTTATTATCAATAATCTCCGAATAGGAGCAATTGAATTCACCCCAATCCTAAAAGATGTCTTTATGGGAAATCGTCGCTATTTTAATGAATTGAAATTTAGTATAAATAATAAAGGGATTAATGGGTTTCAATTAGCTACTTCTAGTGGAGATAAATTTTGGTTTGAAAGAACCCCTATGGTTATTGCTAGGCAGACTAAATTGAATTAGTATAGAAAATTCAAGTATCAAACTCCAGTTCAAAATATATAAAATTTTGACAATCAGATTTTTATGTTTTGAACTGGAACTTTTTTAATAAAATCACTCTACTGCAAGACTTCTAACAAATCCACTCCAAACTGCCGAAACAAATGTATCATATCCACAAATACCCAATTCTCAATATATACTTCGCCCTCCCGTTTCCACCAATCTAAGCCATTGAAATCGATAGGCTTTCCAGTAGCAGGAACATTCATATAAGTGCCCGTATGCGTCGCTTTCACGCCTGCCCAACCAGGTCCGCCACTATAATTCCCTTCAGCAATCAAGGCATCTAAATCTTGCACTTGTCTATCAGGATAAGCGACTAACCAAGGTTGCTGATGTAAATCTTCAAATTCTTTAAAACTCAAACAAGCACCAATTCCACCTGGACCATACCATTTAACATTGGGATGAAAATAATCTGCCATGCCCATGCTTTTTAAATTAGACTCATCAAAAGCATTTAACCCATTAAAAATAAATTGCCAAATATGGTCGAGACTATACCTAGAGGTTTTTACATCTTGTGCAGTTTGTAACACCCCATCCTTAGCGGCAGGTGCTGGATAGAGATTGTCTTTCCCTTTGCTAGGAGGCAATACAGAAATGCCGACTTGCTGCATTAAATCAATTAAATCCAATTGAAAATAGACTTCCGTGATTTTTCCATTTTCTACTTTACAAAACTCACCCCAACGGATTTTTACCTTTTTACCATTCGCAGGAATGGTCAAATAATCTTTCGTAAAAGTGGCATTAAAATACCCTGTTCCACTTACCCAATAATGCCCGTCTTTAGAAATATCGCCATCAATACGTCCATTGGAGATACCGCCCATAAAAATATGGGTTTCTCTTTCTAGGTCTGGAAAGGCTGCTCGAAAGGGTTTCCAGAAAAATTCGGTAAAGGCATAGTTGCCAGATAGATTATTGATGGGGTCAAAGCCAAACCATTTTACATCCGAGGACATCGTTGTTTTGGCTGATTTTTCGTAATCTGTAGGTTGACCGTTGTCTAAGGTTTGCCAGAAATTCCAAACGAGGTCTTTATTTTGTTGATTTAATTTGCTATTCATATTGTTGAGGTAACACAACTCTCTGAGTTGTGAGGTGACTGTCGATAGCACAACTCAGAGAGTCGTGTTACGTTTCAATAAATTAATACTCACCGTCCCCAATTCAGAATTTGGAAACTTTGTGAAATGTTTTTCTACCCGAAACAAACCAGCTTCGACCGCTACTTTATTAAACACTTCGATTTCTACAATAAATTGGTCAGAGAAACCATGGGTCGCATCATAGGCAGTTGCTGCTGTTTTGCCTAAATTTTGTGCGGTGATAGATGGAGAAATGGTATGCAATTCAATGACCAAGAGACCAAAACGTTGCACATAAGGCGACCATTTTTGTAAATGTTCTTTTAAGTTGTCTTCTACCAAAGCGTTAGATAACCTCTTTCCTCGAAAGGCATAAGCCCCTGTTGAATTACTTTTTCGATTAGGAGTTATTGCTGTTGGTTCGCTCCAAATTCGATTATGGTCTAGAAAGGTTCTAACATTTAATAAATCGCCTAATTGAATACCATAATTTTCTTGTAAATCGTCTGCTAATAAATCAGGTCTACCAATGTCTCCAAAAATGATTTTTGCCCAAATATCCGCTTGAATGATATTGCCTCTGGTTACTTTTAAAGCCGCCTTATTATAGTCTGCTCCCACTAAAAAAAGTGGATGTTCTTCTAACATTTGCCCTCTCAACGTGCGATTTTCAATCACCTCAAACAGGTGAATTAAGAAAGCGCCATTGCCACAACCCATATCTAGAATTCCTTTTGGTTGTTCTTCGATGGGTTTATTAAAAAGGTCAATAATAATTTTATCTATTACTTTAAAATACGCCGAATGCGCGCCTCCGCTGCCCCAAACATTCATGGCTCGGTCAACATGGATTTCGGTCGCCCCTGCGGGTAAATTCCAAAAAATAGATGGGTCACCGAAAATCAACTCTTTGACTCTTCTAAACATAGGAATATAGGAAACAGTCACGCCATAAGCACTCGCTCTTTTGGCATAAAAAAAACCTTTTGGGGTAAAGCTATACGTGTTATTTTTCTTAGTAAACCATCCTAAGAAAGTGAAAAAATCTAATAGCTTTCCAAAGCTTTCTCCATCCTTGTGAAATTCCTCTGGCATAAAAGATGCCTCCATAAAATACTTGTGAAACATGCCGCCCATACCTAAAGCGACTACGGAAGGACCAACTATATGTCCTTCAATATGTTTTAAGACTTGTTGCTGAATTTCCCGTTCAACACCTTCTTTTGAAAAAACAATCCCATAATTTTGTTTGTACTTTTTAACTATTTTTTCTAAGGCTAAGAAAGGAGCTTTTTCAAACTTTCGTTGATGGAATTTTCCTGAAAGTTGTATTAAATCAACGACATCTTTAAACAAGGGAATTAGACCAAAAGCAATCGCACTTTTTTTGTTAGTGTACACCCAAATATCGTTTTCTTCTACAATTTTGTAATCCAACCAACCTTGTGCTGCCAAAACCCTCAAGGCTACATTTAGATAGCCTTCATTGGCTTTGAATGCCTTACTTAGTTCTTGAAGCGCTACTTTTTCCTTTTTTAAAATATAAGTTAAGACGCCTTCTTCGTGCAAAGTGTATGCTGTTGGCGCAGTTACAATACCATCCAAATGTCTAAATAGGTCTGCTCTTAAATTACTTTTTTCGGCTTTTGTCATAGTGATAACTCTTAATTTATGCGTAAATTTTCAATACCTAGTCTTTCAATTTTAGAAAATTGTACGGGCAATCCCTTGTGGTTGCCCCTGTTCGGGCACAAAAGGGCAACCACAAGGGATTGCCCGTACAGAATTCCTGATTGATTAACACTATGGCAAAATAACAGGAATATTATAAGCCAACCCACCTTCGGAAGTTTCTTTATATTTTTTATTCATGGCTAATGCAGTATCCCACATGGTCTTCACGACGGTATCAAATTGTACAATAGCATCATCTGGGTCACTAGATAAAGCTAAATTACTGGCAGTAATCGCCTTGATAGCACCCATAGAATTTCTTTCTATACAAGGTATTTGGACTAATCCACCAATAGGGTCGCAAGTCAAACCAAGGTGATGTTCCATGGCGATTTCGGCTGCCATTAATACTTGTTTGGGGGTACCGCCTTGCACTTCTGTCAAACCTGCTGCTGCCATCGCAGAAGAAACGCCAATCTCTGCTTGACAACCACCGACTGCAGCTGAAATAGTTGCGCCTTTTTTAAACAAGCAACCAACTTCCCCTGCTGTTAGAAAGAATTTTTGAATATCGGACATTCCTTTATTTTTGCAAAATGCTAAATGGTATAATAGGACCGCAGGAATAACACCTGCTGCACCATTAGTAGGAGACGTGACGACTCTGCCTAAGGCTGCATTTTCCTCGTTAACCGCCATGGCAAAACAACTCACAAATTTGTTAATCGTCGTAAAATCTTTAGGCTGTTGCCATATAGCTGCCAACCATTGTTGCGGTGTATCGAAATGGTCAGCTTTTAGCAAACTATCTGCTAATTTTTTAGCTCGTCTTTTTACATTTAAACCGCCTGGTAAAATACCCGTAGTCCGACAACCTTTAAAGACAGATGCTAACATGGTCTGATAAATAGATTCAATTTTAGCAGCAACTTCAGTTGATGTACGAAAGTGAATTTCATTCTCCAAAACAATTGCTGAAATAGATAAATTGTTTTCCTCTGTATATTGTAAGAGGTCTTTTCCTTTATCAATAGGGTAGGGTAATTTAATTGTAGATTGAGCCTGATTGTTAGCCCCTTTCTTTTCAATAAAACCTCCCCCTACGGAATAGTAGGTTGTTTTATGCACTCGTTTTTTAGCTTTAAAAGCTTTAAACGTTAGCGTATTAGGATGTGCTTTTTTACTTGTTTTATTAAAAAATATATGTTTGTTAGGCGTAAAAATGATAGTTTTTTGATTGATACAAATTTGCTCGGCATCTCTAATTTTAAAAAGATAATCGCTGATGTTTTCGGTTGGAACGGTTGTAGGGTCGTGACCTTCTAAACCTAGTTGTACCGCAGTATCGGTAGCATGACCTTTACCCGTTTTAGAAAGAGAACCATATAAATGCACTTCTACCTCATCATAGTCTTTGTCTTTTAACGCTGTTGCAAAATCCAATGCTGCCTTCCACGGGCCTAAGGTGTGGGAACTTGAAGGACCAACTCCAATTTTAAAAATATCAAAAATACTTAGTCTTTCCATGATAATTGATGTAAGACAACTCTCTGAGTTGTGATTTAAATGAAAAGCGACACAACTCGGAGAGTTATGTTACTTTTAAGCGACTAATTGCTCGTAAGCGGCTGCATCCATTAAGAATTCTAATTCTTTTGTATTGGATATTTCAATTTTTATCATCCATCCTTCACCGTAAGGGTCGGTATTCACCAATTCTGCGTCATCTTCCAGTTTTTCATTGATTTCTATAATCTTCCCAGAAATTGGCATATACAAATCAGAAACTGTCTTGACCGCCTCTACAGAACCAAAAACGTCCCCAATGTCTATAGAAACATTGACTAATTCTAATTCTACATAGACAATCTCACCTAGTTCACTTTGTGCAAAGTCAGTCACCCCAACTGCCGCAATGTTACCTGTTATTTTGACCCATTCGTGGTCTTTGGTGTATTTTAATTCTTTTGGAAAATTTATTTTATATGGTTTTGTTACGTTCGATTAATTTGTCTCATTCGCTCTAAGACATTCAAGCCTTGTGCGTTTAAATAATGAAGAATATCAATATAGACCCAGTTTTCTGCTAATTTATCTCCTTCTCGACGGTAGATATCGACCACTCGCATTGGTGCATTCGTATCATTAGCAGTCATGCCTAAAAAGCCACCTGAATTTTTATTATTTAAGTTGGGCCAACCAAAAAAGCCACAGTAATTGCCTTCTGCAAAGCGAGCAATGTGTCCATTAAAGACTTTGCTATGCAGGTTATCTCTAAAGGGATATTGGTGTTGTTGCTGATACCGTCGGATGGTATAGGATGCGCCGATGCCAAAAGGCCCATACCAAATCATGTCCTCGTTCCAAGTTTTAGCTAATAATTCGGGGGGGCATTTTTTTGCTCCATCTACATTTAAAGAGGTTAAATCGGCTATCATTTTATTAAGGACTTTCATGGTCTTTTTTGCCCCTTTAGGATGTTGTTTTTCATATTGCAAACCGTCGTGTGTTCGTGGTCCAGGGTATAAAAATGCTGCACCCGTCATTGGTGGTAGGGGGTAATGTCCTGCTTGGTGCATCACACTTATGATGTCACAAAAAAGCGCAGTTTCCGCAATTTTGCCTTCAGGTGTCACTCTATGAAATTCGGCATAGCGCAAAAATGCCATCTTACCTGTGGAGGGGATTCCTAACCAATTATTATCAAATAGGCCTAAAAAATTACCCACATTAACCACCCATTGCGATGCTCCATCATCACAATCATTTGCTCCAGCGAAAAATATATCTACTCGCCTTTGAATAGGGGAGAAGGCTTTGCGGAAGGGTTTCCAAAACGATTTTATGACATCCTTCGCGCCATGCTGCTCATAGAAAGGATGCATGCCTCGCCAATGGTAATCTTTGGTCGTATATTTTTTTAAGACTTTGGTTAAGTCTTTATCGCTTGCTTTGTCGAAATCTTGAATATAATTTCGGACAATTGACTTTGCTTTTTGGAAATTTTTCATTTTGTGTTACGTTAGTGGCCTTCCTCCATCAACAGGAAAAATACATCCTGTAGAAAAAGTGAAATGCTCAATAATCCCAATTAATGCCTTTCCCACATCACTTGCGGCTGCAATTCTTGCTAAAGGTGTTTTATCCTTTTGTTCTTGAATATAACTGGCAGGTGATTTTTTGGCATATTCCCCCATCACCCAACCTGGAGACAATGATACCACTCTTATTTGAGGTGCTAAAGCCCGACCTAAGGAGCGAGTCATAGAGTCCATTGCTGCTTTGGAGGCACAATAGGCAACATTACTCCCCACTCCTGTTCGGGCTGCAATAGAGGATATATTTACAATAATTGAATTTTCTCCTTTTAAAAGAAGGGGCTTAAAAGCTCGAATACAAGCAAAAGCCCCTCTAAAGTTGACTTGCATAATTCTATCTATCCAGTCATCTTCCAAACCATCCAAATCATCGTGTGGAATGGGTTTGGTCATACCTGAATTGTTGACTAAGACATCCAATCTACCATATACTCGCTCTACATATTCTGCCATTTCTTTTAAATCGGTACTATTGGTAACGGACGCTTTGGTAATTACATGTCCTTCGCCTTTTAAACTCTTCAAGGTTGCTGCGGCTTTCTCTTTATTGGAGTTGTAATTGACGATAACTTGATAATCAGCTGATGCCAAATGTCTGCACAATTCAGACCCGATGCCGCCACTACCTCCTGTTACTAAGGCTACTTTTTTGGTGTTCATATCTTTATTTTTTCTTGTAGGTTTTGTTGTATGGGCAATGCCTTGTGCTTGCCCTTTTGCGCTAGAACTGGGGCAAGCACAAGGCATTGCCCATACTTGGTCTCTTTTTAGACTCTAAACAAATCAACCCTTCTTCCCTTAACACCTGGCTTTACCGCAAACAAAGCCCCACCATTTGTATCTCCTTCCTTTGCACCACTAGTAATATAAAGCGTATCCAAATCTTCTCCTCCAAAAGTACAGCATGTCGTACATTGAGCAGGAACATCAATTTGTGCTAATTTCTCCCCTGTTTTAGAATCAAAACAGACCACCTTTCCACCCAAATAAAAAGCCACCCAAAGATTATCATTTTCATCGATGGTCATACCATCAGGTAAATCGGATTCGAATGCTTTGAAAATCTGTCGATTGGAAATTTCTCCTGTTGTATTATTGTAATCAAAAGACCACATTTTAAAATGCCGAGTATCAATGTAAAATAGTCTATCTGCTGCTTTTGTCCATGCCAGACCATTAGAAACAATTGCATTAGGAACTATCTTTTTTACGACTAAATCGCTGCCTATTCTATATAAACTACCTACTTCTGTTCTAGGTGGATTCATCGCCATTGTTCCTGCCCAAAATCGACCAGCAGGGTCGCATTTCCCATCATTAAATCTATTGAGTGGTAAATCACTTTCTGGGTCGGAAATAGGCGTTAATTGATTATTCTTAGGATTATAAAAGGCAAATCCATGTTGCATGGCTAATAATAAATCGCCATTATCGCAGGGGGCTGCTGCGCCCACCATTTGGTCAAATTTAAACGTCCAACTGGATTTATCTTTTGGTTTATAATTGTGGATTAATCCGTTGGGGATATCTACCCATCTTAATAGGTTACTTCTATAATCCCAAACTGGACCTTCGCCTAGTTTCGTACCTTCGATGTGTTGTATTATATCTACTTTCATGGTATGAATTATTATGGTTGAGCAACTCGGAGAGTCAGGTTATTTTTTGGACTGCACAACTCGGAGAGTTGTGTTACGGTTCTTTAGAAAGTCAATAAAAACAAAAAGGTTAAGACAAAAAAGCCCAATAAATAATAACTCACTCTATCCAATTTACCAGGCACGACCCACCAACCATTTTCTTTTTCGGGCAAACCTTCTGCCTTAAATTTAGCTTGTAGCCCAGGAACAGAATAAGGCGACCATTCTGCTTGACGACCATCTAGTAGGATGCTGGCAGCAATGGAAACGACTATATTCACCCCACCACCGATTACGGCATACCAAGGCCAAGCAACAGTTGTTTGAGTAGCGACGTAGGCTAATGCCACAAAACCAGCAACTACACCAACTAGCAATCCTCTTTGGGTCGTATGCTTTGAATAAAAACCTAAGCCATACATACTTAATTTAGCGCCAACAAAATAGGAACCTACTTTGGTTAATAATTCTAGTATAGAACCCGTTGAACTAGAGAAAGCAATCGCAGGAATAATTATCATACCCGCCCAAAAAATAGTAGACAATCGGGCTATTTTTAAATAGTGTTGTGGCGTTTCGTTCGGTTTATAATATTTTTGATAGAATCCTTCTGTTGAAATAGTGGCAAAAGAATTCAAAGCCGAGGACAAACTGGACATACTTGCTGCTAAAACAGCAGCTGCAATGATACCAATAAAGCCAGGGAATCCTTCTTTTTCGGCAAATTCTAACATGATGGTATTATCATTATCGAATTGTCTGCCTTCATAATATTGGTAAAATAATACGCCTATAAAGATGAACATGAAATAAATGAAGAAGGCAGCAAAACCCATCAAGGCTAAGGATTTTTTGGCATCTCCCATATTTTTTGCGCCCAAGGTTCTTTGCATCATCATTTGGTTCGCTCCATAAACCGTAACGTGGTAAATGGACATGGCGAAAATACCTGCCCAAACGGTTGTTGTGCGAGAAAAATCCATATCCCAAACCAATGGATTGATTTTGTCTTGTGTTCTTAAACTGGCAATGGTTTCGCTTAGCGGTTCCGTCATTTGCGAAAGCAGCATATACAAAACGATAATTCCTCCTCCAACGAAAATAAATGATTGCAGCACATCCGTCCAAATTACAGCCGTCATCCCACCTAAAGAGGTATAGATTAGGGTAATAATGCTAACGATTATAATACTTTGAATTACGCCGACCCCTGTAATATAACTTATTACCAAAGCCGAACCATACAAAACGGCTGCGGAAGATAGTAATTGAGTCATTATAAAAATAAGCGCAATGACCGTTCGAGAGGCTTTCCCAAAGCGTTTTTCTTGATATTCATAAATGGAAACAACCCCACTTTGCATAAAAAAAGGGAGAAAAAAGGACATGACCAATATAATCACCAAAGGGTAATTAAGGTGAATGGCAATGACAGATAAACCTTCTTTATAAGACCAAGCAGGCGCACCCAAAAAGGTCATTGCACTTACATAGGTAGCCAGTACGGAAATACCAATAGCCCACCAAGGTGTGGTTTTTCGACCTATATAAAAATCTTCTGCGGTGGTTACTTTTTTGGACAATACAAAACCTAGTAGTAAATTAGCAGCTAAGTAGATGAAGATGATTGACCAGTTGAGAATGCCTATTTCGCCCATGTTTTCTCGTTTTGTTTTATATGCATTTTTGACGCTGAGAGACGCTGTTTGAAATTATGAATTATTATGTTTTCTTATCAAGCAATAGTCCGTGCAATTTTTTAGGTAAAAAAACTTGACAAAAATAAAAAAAGCCGTGAGATTTAGTTTGCACACAAAAATCCACGACTTATGTTAAGCACCATTACAGTACTCGGACTAAT
>Ga0129327_10000230_pt1 | contig 34119 bp, 26 predicted proteins | sample CPBDNA_6_FD_111799 | JGI IMG/M metagenome (GOLD analysis project Ga0129327, IMG submission 111799) | Freshwater to marine salinity gradient microbial communities from Chesapeake Bay, USA - CPBay_Spr_31_0.8_DNA | ecosystem: Environmental > Aquatic > Marine > Coastal | place: USA: Chesapeake Bay... | reverse complement strand
TAAGCTTATTTAACCGGACGCCATAATCTAAAAGAGCCTTGATTTCTTTAATACTTGCGATGCGTTGTTTATTGCAAATTAGCACCCCGTCGTTATTTGATTCGACATGGTAGTAGGCGTTACTTTCAAAAAAACGCACTAGTTCGTTTGTGAAAAACGCTTTTATTTCTTCAGGGTTTTCACCCCTTAAGTAAAATCTATTTGAAAAATCTTTGTGACTCTCAAAGTCAATATCTTCGTAGCCTGCTAGAGCATAAAGCCGCTCTAAGAGCCCTTCTTTATCAAGAGTAAATGCAGGAATTGTTTTAGAAGTTTTAATAAAAAGCATTGTTGTTCTAACAACCTCTTTTGCAATAAATTCTCCTTCTGAAAACGTAACATCAAAAGATCGATATTGACCGTTCTTTTCTGTCAGCTCATTAAATATATGTTCTATTTTCTTTGTTTTAAAATAGATGAAATTTTCCAGAAACTCTCCGTATGTTTTCTTTATAGGATTATAAGTTAAATCAAAATTATCAGCAACCAAACTTAAATTGGTTTGACGTTTTGTTTTATTGTCTGGCAAGATTTTTTGCAGAGTTAACATACGCCTTAAAGCAAACGGATGCTTAGATTTAGCACCTAAAACATCAAGTCCAATCACCTCAATATTTCCTCCTTTTTTATGAAATAATTCCTGGTAATCATCAACACTTTCCATCACCGAGTGATCTACGAAACCACACAACGAAAAGTCAATAATTACGTCATTATTTTCTGGAATTGCTTCTAAATTATTTTTTAGGGTGTTGAAGTTTAAGAAGCTGCAAAAATGCTTTACACTAACAAAATAACTGCCGTCTTCTTCTTTATACATTAGCACGTTAGGCTTTAATATGTTTTTCATAAACAGACCAAGACTCTTAGTAACAACCACATGAATTATAAATGTTGCAATTAGTCCTGCTACAATCCCTGAAATTAAGCCAATCTTTAAAGTTACCAGTAAAGTGGCAAAGAAAATTATAAGCTGTTCTTTTCCTATAGTAAATATTTTTCTAACAATAACAGGAGACGCTAGCTTGTACCCTGTATAAACCAGAATAGCCATTAGTGCGGACAAAGGGATTCTTGTTAATTCCGAGCTAAAAAGAAGAATAAAGACCACCAGAAAGAGAGCGTGGAATAAGTTTGAAGATCGATTACTCCCTCCATTGTTTACATTGACAGAACTTCTGGCAATTACCGTCACCACATTAAGACCCCCTAAGAACCCACTAACTACAGTAGCAAGCCCAAGAGCTTTTATGTCCTTATTTACATTAGAACGCCTTTTGTCAACGTCTAATTTATCAACCGCCTTTATGCTTAATAAAGACTCAATACTTGCAATAAGTGTCAGTGCGACCACGCTCGACCAAAAGGAAAGACTTCCTACCATTTTAAAGTCTGGCGAAGGAATTTCTCTTACAATAGTTTGAATATCTGGAATGGCAGGAATCATATAGTCTAAAGATATAGGATTTGGGGACTTAAGAACCAACTGGTAGTAATAGCTAAACCCAACAGAAACAATCACAATCCACATAGGAGCTGGTATGAGCTGTAAATATTTATTCCTTATTTTTGAATAAAATACCATAATAGCTAAACTAAGAACTCCTGCAAGTGCGGCATAAATTAACCCTTTATCCTCAAACTGAAAAACCGTTATTATTGTGTTTGGTATTTCTAACAAATAATCAATACCACTGTCTCTGACAATTTTATTTCCAAGCATTATATGAAACTGCTTCCCCAGAATAATAAGCCCTATGGCTGCTAGCATTCCTTGAATTGCCGATGAAGGAAAATAATCCGCTAGTTTACCAAGCCTTAAAAATCCCAGTATAATTAAAATGATTCCGGAGCAAATAATAGCAGCATATGTAGCTGTCAAACCAAGTGATGTAATAGCAATTAAAACCACTCCAACTAGGCCATTTCCTGGCCCAGAAATTGTTACAAAACTACCCCCCAGAACGGAAACAATGACACCCCCTACTATAGCTGTAATGACTCCAGCTATTGGCGGTGCCTCGCTGGCCATGGCCAGCCCAAGACCCAATGGTAGTGCGATAAGACTTACCACTAAACCAGAAAATATATTTTTTGGCAGTGCTTTTATAAACCCGCCAAGTGAAGATTCTTTTGATTTCATTGTACGATTAAAACATCTGTTGGTAATTCAGTTAAAATATGTTCAATATCATGAGGAAACAAACGGTCCCAAAAAGTCATTTTGCTAGGGGCGTTCATTACTAATAAGTCAGCACGTGCTACTTGCGCATAGTGACCTATTGAATAGCCGCGTTTCCCAAAAATTGGCTGAGACTTGATCATAATGTCTTTTGTAAGTTCGTTAGGAATCGTTTTTAGTATAGCCTTCACGCGCATTTCCTCTCTCATACGTAAACGCTCCTTAACTATTGTGGACTTTCTTAGTGATTTATCGTCGTCCACTTTCACACTCACTTCGTCATCACCAATTTCCTCAACAACCGTCACCCTGCTAGCTCCCAATTTATGCCCCACAAAAAAAGCAGTTGTAACCGTTTCTTCTGTCTTAGGGTCTTTTAATCCATTCACTACTATGTGGTTACAACTCACCCTTTCCTTTGAAGGGTTTATTAATAATAAAATAGAGCATGTAGCCTTACGAGTAATTTTTCTAGCAATAGAACCTAGGTAGTATTTAACAAAATTTTCTTTTTTAAGGGCTCCTATTATAAGTAAGTCAACTTTTTTTTCTTCTGTAGTTGATAAAATCACTTCTACAGGATCACCCGCTTTGAAAGAAACTTCAAAATCCAGCCCTTGATCCTTAAAAGGATTTAAAAAAGATAGAAACGTGTTTAGTTTCTCGTCTGATGATTCACCTACATGAATTAACACAAGCCTGCCGCCTAAAAACAAGGCCAATCGAGCAGCTTCATTTATATTCGCTTCCAGGTTTGGAGAAAAAGTGACGCCAATCCCAATGGTTTTAAACGCTATTGTGTCCAAGTAGTTTTTTGTTAAAATATTAAGTTGAAATATAAGAATTTCTTTAAAAATACAAAAACAAGAACTTAAATTAATCGTTAAGCTTCAAAACAGCCATAAAGGCTTCTTGAGGTATTTCTACATTTCCTACTTGTCGCATTCTTTTCTTTCCTTTTTTTTGGTTTTCTAAAAGCTTTCTCTTTCTTGAAATATCACCACCGTAGCACTTTGCTGTTACATCTTTACGAACTGCTTTTACCGTTTCTCTAGAAATGATTTTTGCTCCAATTGCAGCTTGAATAGGGATATCAAATTGTTGTCGAGGAATGAGCTCTCTTAATTTCGAGCACATTTTCTTCCCAATTGTCACCGAGTTGTCGATGTGAATTAATGCTGATAATGCATCTACTGTTTGTCCGTTTAACAAGATATCAACACGAACTAATTTTGAGACTCGCATTCCAATTGGCGAATAGTCAAAAGAGGCATAGCCTTTAGAGACCGTTTTTAATCGGTCATAAAAGTCAAATACAATTTCAGCTAAAGGCATATCAAATGTTAATTCAACGCGCTCTGTCGTAAGGTAAGTCTGGCTTGTAATCTGTCCACGCTTTTCAATACATAATGACATTACATTCCCAACAAAATCTGCCTTCGTAATGATGGAAGCCTTAATATAAGGCTCTTCAATTCGCTCTAGGCTTGATGGTTCCGGAAGATCCGAAGGGTTGTTTAGTGTTAGAATTTCTTCTGGGTTTTTACGTGTAAATGCGTGGTAAGATACATTAGGTACGGTTGTAATGACCGTCATATTAAACTCTCTTTCCAAGCGTTCTTGAATAATTTCTAAGTGTAACATCCCTAGGAAACCACAACGAAATCCAAACCCTAAGGCAGCAGAGCTCTCGGCTTGAAACACTAAAGAAGCATCATTAAGCTGTAGTTTTTCCATAGACGCCCTAAGCTCCTCATATTCTTCTGTGTCCACAGGATAAATACCAGCAAAGACCATAGGCTTTACATCTTCAAAACCATCAACCGCCTCGGTTGTAGGGAAGTTGGCGTCTGTAATAGTGTCTCCAACCTTTACATCTCGTGCATCCTTTATTCCGGTGATCAGATAACCTACATCACCGGTTTTAATTTCTTTTTTAGGGGTTTGAGTAAGGTTTAGTGTCCCAACCTCATCGGCCCCATAAGTTTTTCCTGTTGCAATAAACTTTACCTGTTGATTTTTTTTAATGCTTCCGTTTTTAACTTTAAAGTAAGTTTCAACTCCTCTAAACGAATTGTAGACAGAATCAAAAACCAGCGCTTGTAGCGGGGCTTCTGGGGATCCGCCTGGAGGAGGAACAAGTTTAATGATAGCATTTAATATTTCTTCAATACCAATTCCTGTTTTGGCACTTGCAGGAATGACATCAGAAGCATCACATCCAAGAAGGTCAACAATATCATCTGTTACTTCTTCAGGATTTGCGCTTGGTAAATCAACTTTATTTAATATAGGTATTATTTCTAGATCATTTTCAAGCGCTAGATATAGATTTGAAATTGTTTGCGCCTGTATGCTTTGTGCGGCATCAACCACCAAAAGAGCTCCTTCACATGCCGCAATTGATCTAGAAACTTCATAGCTAAAATCAACGTGTCCAGGCGTGTCAATTAGGTTTAAAATATACTCTTGCCCCTCGAAGATGTATTCCATCTGAATGGCGTGTGACTTTATGGTAATCCCCCGTTCGCGCTCCAAATCCATAGTGTCAAGTAGTTGGCTCTGTTTTTCACGCTCTGTCACGGCACCCGTAAAATCTAATAATCTGTCAGCCAAAGTACTTTTACCATGGTCAATGTGTGCGATTATACAAAAGTTTCTAATATGCTTCATTTACTCTCTTTTCAGGACGCGTTGTATGCGGTGGTAAAAGTAATCAAATTTACCACACAACATTTAGATAAATTAGTTACTATCAATCAGTGATTGAATTCTTTTTATTGATTCTTTTTTTCCAATTAAATACATGATGTCAAAGACATCAACTCCTTCAAGCGCCCCCACAAGCGCTATCCTTAGTGGCATCATGACCTTCCCAAAACCAATTTCATTTTCTGTAATCCACCCCTTAACTGCGCTCTGCAGCTCATCAACCGTGGTGTCTTTAGCTTCACCAAGTACATTGATCAGTTGAGTCATAACTGTTTTTGAGTGGTCTTTCCAGGCTTTTTTTATACCAGCTTCACTATATTCAGTAGGCGCATTAAAAAAGTAGTGACTTAGCCCCCATAGTTCTGAAGGAAATGTTGCTCGCTCCTTAACGTGCTCAATAACAAGCTCAATAAACCCAGGGTCAACAGAGTTTGTTTGTGGATTGTCATTCATAAACACTGAAACTAAGTCCTCAGCGCTTGTTTTTTGCATATACTGATGGTTAAACCATTTTGTTTTATCAGGATCAAACCGAGCTCCTGCCTTGTTTACATTTTTAAGATCAAAGGTATTTATTAAATTTTCTAAGTTAAAAATCTCCTGTTCAGTTCCTGGATTCCATCCCAAGAAAGCTAAGAAGTTTATTACAGCTGCTGAGTAGTAACCTGCTTCCTTATAGCCTATTGACAAGCTATCCGTGGTTCGGTCTTTCCAGTTCAGGGGAAACACTGGAAACCCTAGTTTGTCTCCGTCACGCTTACTTAACTTTCCTTTTCCAGTAGGTTTTAAAATTAGTGGCAGGTGTGCGAACACAGGAGCCTCCCATCCAAAAGCCTTGTAAAGCAGCTTGTGAAGCGCTAATGATGGCAACCACTCCTCTCCTCGAATTACATGAGTAATTTTCATTAAATAATCATCCACAACATTTGCTAAATGATAGGTTGGCATCCCGTCTGATTTAAACAGAACCTTATCATCAAGGGTGTTTGTGTCAATTTTTATTTGCCCTCTAATTGTATCCGAAAGCATGATAGTTTGCCCTTCCGGAGACAGAAAACGAACAACATAGTCGTTGCCGTTGGCGATTTTATCTTGCACTTCTTTTTCGGATAAAACCAAAGAATTAACTAAGCGTCCCTTTGTTCTATTATGCCAGTTATAAATAAAAGTTTTTCCATTTTCTTCGTGATTTTTTCGCTCTTTGTCAAGGTCTTCAGCAGAGTCAAAAGCGTAATATGCCTTGTTGTTTTTTATCAAGAGGTCTACATATTCCTTATATAAGTGTTTTCGCTCACTTTGTCTATAGGGGCCAAAATCACCTTCTTTACCTGGCCCTTCATCAAATGGAATATTACACCAATTAAGAGATTCTATAATATAATCTTCAGCGCCATCCACATAGCGTTTTTGGTCCGTATCTTCTATGCGCAACACAAAAGTACCGCCATTTTTTTTTGCAAATAAATAATTAAAAAGAGCGGTCCGCACGCCGCCAATGTGAAGTGGTCCAGTGGGGCTTGGTGCAAATCTTACACGAATAGGGTTGTTCATTTTGTTCATTTAGAAATACAAAGATATAACTGCTAGTCACATTGCCCAAAGAAAAACGAAGGAAGCTTTAATTTAAATCATATCATCAGGAACTCTCTTGTTCATAATTCCAAACCATAAGGGGGGTATCATTGCCAGAATCATAGAAGTGGGGTAGCCGTAAGGAAGTATAGGGCTTTCCTCATGTGATTCTAAAACTTGATATTTTTTTGAAGACTTATAGTGGTGGTCACTGTGCCTAGTAAGTTCATATAGAATGATACGCCCTATCACGTGATTAGAATTCCAGGAATGAATTTTTTGAACACGCTCATACCTTCCAGAGGCGTTTTTTAATCTAAGCAATCCGTAATGCTCTATATAGTTTACGGTTTCTAAAAACAAAAAAGACACGACCCCTGTAGCTATTGCTAAACCAAGCCCCAGAGCTCCGAAAATAAGGTAAACACAAAGTAAATATGCGAACTGAATAATAACATACCAAAATACGTCATTGTAAAGGCTAAAAAAAGAGCGATTATTGTTTTTTAATAACTTCATTTGCACCTTCCAGGCCCCAAAATATTGTCTAACAGTTGATGTAATCCAAAACGAATACAGTGTTTGTCCATAGCGGGCTGTAGCGGGGTCTTCTTTTGTAGCGGCATTTAAGTGATGATTGTGGTTGTGTTCTATGTAAAAATGCATGTATAAACAAGGTAAAAGCAGTGCTTTTGACAAGAACCGTTCTATGGACTCTTGACGATGCCCCAGCTCATGAGCCACATTAATTCCATTTGTGGTCAGAACCATTCCAATCGAAATAACCAACCCCGTAAGCTCAATGGTGCTTAGATTAACGGTTGATACGACGTTAAAGCCCCAGATAAGCAACCCGAAGACAATAGGAGCATTAGCATAAAGCATCCAGTCGAAGAAACGATTCACTGCTCGTTTTTCTTTTGTTTCTTCTGATAAGTTCTTAGAGCTTACAGGCATTAGGTGCTCAATAATTGGTATGAACACAAAAGCATATACAGGCGTAAGGAACAGCCACCCACCCTTTACATACAGCCCAATAAACGCTGATAATGGGATGGTAAGAGCAAACAAATACTTCAAGTCTTTCATTAGTATAGTATTTTAACCCACATGAATTAAGGTTTGCAAACATAACAACACAAACTAATCGCAAATAAGTTTTATTATTGTAGATTTATTCCTCCTAAAGTTAATGATAATTGGACAGTTTTCAAAAGATAGAATTAAATTTAAGGCTTTTTATTCGCCAATACTACATAAGCGCTCTGTTAAGGGGCGTGCTTATGTTTCTTTGTGTTGGTCTTCTTTTTGCTCTTTTTCTGTTAATTATTGAACACTTTCTTTGGTTTAGCTCATTAGGGCGCACCCTTTTATTTTGGTTTACAGTTAGCTTTGAACTTGTTATATTTTATGGTTTTATTTTAAGCCCATTGTTCAAATTATTTCAAGTTCAGAACGGGATTGGTTTTGAAACGGCGTCAAAAATTGTCGGAGAGCACTTTCCCGAAGTAAAAGACAAGCTTTTGAATGTCTTACAGCTCAAACAACAGTCAGACCATACAGAACTGTTACTTGCAAGTATAGAGCAGAAGTCCAATCGCTTAAAGACAATTTCGTTCAAAAAAGCGGTTAATTTTTCTGAAAACAACAAGTATATAAAGTACGCTCTTTTGCCCATCCTCATAATATTTATCTTTTATGGAGCCGGCAAGCAATACGTTTTCACAGACAGCCTGAAGCGCGTTGTTAATTACCAAGCCAGCTATTCTCCACCAGCCCCTTTCGATTTTGTTGTTAACAATTCTTCGCTATCTACTCTCGAAAACGAGTCATTTACTCTTAAGGTTCTAACACGAGGTTCTGTAGTCCCTGAAACCGTTAAGATTATTTATGACAACGACAGTTTTCTGTTAAAGTCATTAAGCCCAGGCGTTTTTGAGTATCAGTTTCTCCAGCCTAAAAAGACCTTCAATTTTAAGCTTTTTTCTGGAAATGTCACATCTAAAAGCTTACAATTAACAGTTGTCCCTACGCCTGTAGTGCTTGGGTTAAGCCTTTACGTTTACCCACCTGACTACACGCGGCAGCCGACCAGGAAAATAGTCAATAACGGAAACGCCACCGTTACTGAAGGCGCCATGTTGAAATGGGAGCTTCTTACGAAGTCAACAGACTCAGTGGTGTTTTTGACTGGAACTTCACGTTCTTTTTTTGATAAGTATAATCAGCAATTTACCCTCTCTAAGCAATTTTTTAATTCACAGGGTTACACTATAAAAACTAGTAATTCAAAACTCGCCAACTTTGAAAGTCTTGATTATTTTATTAATATCACCAAGGATAAACCCCCCACAATTCAGGTTCAGATGAAACGCGACTCTACAATGGAAGCCTCTCTTTATTTTTACGGGCAGCTTTCAGATGATTACGGGCTTAGGGAATTAAACCTACATTATTTCCCTACCAACAACCCCAGCATCAATAAAAAAATCAAGTTGCCATTATCTGAAGGCAATTTTCTAGAATTCACCCATTTTTTCCCCTCAAACTTAGAGCTTTTAGAGGACACAGCTTATTCACTATATTTTGAGGTTTTAGACAACGACCCTATTCATAATTACAAGTCAACACGTAGTCGGACTTTTAAGTATAATCACAAAAGCGAGAAACAGATTGAAGCTTTAAGAATTAATCAACAGAGCCAGGTTACGAACGCTCTCCAAAAGGCGCTAAAAGCACTCGCCCAGGAAAACAAAACACTTAAAGAGATTTCTCAAAACCAAAAGGAAACTCCCCGTCTTAATTATTCAGATCAGCTAAAACTTAAGCAGTTTATTGAGCGCCAAAAAAGTCAAGACAAATTACTTGAGACCCTTAATAAATCAATGCAAGAAAACTTAAGTCAGTTTAAAAAGACCGACAAGGACCCATTTAAAAAAGAATTACAGGAACGCTTAAAGTCACAAGAAGAATCTCTTCAAAAAAACGAAAAGTTACTAGAAGAGATTGAAAAGATTGCCAGTAAAATTAAAAAGGAAGAGTTGGCTGAAAAGCTTGATGAAATTGCGAAGCAAAGTAAAAACAAGCAGCGAAGCCTAGAGCAACTTTTGGAGCTAACAAAGCGTTACTACGTCACAAAAAAAGCTGAACAAATTAATAGTCAAATAAAAGCACTTTCAGAAGAACAAGAGCTATTGTCTAAAGCCCCTTCAGATCAAAACGCCAACTCGGCCCAAGAAGCTCTTAACGACTCCTTCGATCAGGTTCGTCAAGAACTTGATGCTTTAAAAAAAGATAACAACTCATTATCTAAGCCGCTGTCGCTTCCCGACGACCCTTCACTAGAGGAGTCTATTGCCAAAGACCAGCAAGAAGCTTTGGCGAATTTAGATAAAAAAGAAGAATCTTCTGAACCAAACATCAAGCAAAGCGCGCTAAACCAAGCACAAAAAAGTCAGAAAAAAGCAGCTCAAAAACTTCAGCAAATGGCACAAAAAATGGGACAGAAAATCGGTGCTGGCGGAGCGAAACAAATGGCAGAAGACGCTGAGGTCCTGCGTCAAATTTTAGACAATTTAATTTTCTTTTCTTTTGAACAAGAAGCTTTGATGAATCGAGTTGCCTTGCCCTCTACTAATCCCCGCGAACTTGCTGTTCAGCTGCTTAAACAAAGCAACCTTCGCACTCATTTTGAGCACGTTGAAGACAGTTTGTTTGCGCTATCCTTACGACAACCAATGATTTCTGAGCCTATTAACAAAGAGGTCACAGAGGTGTTTTTTAATATTGACAAAAGCTTAGCGTTGCTCTCAGAGAATGAACTTCAAAAAGGCGTAAGCTCGCAGCAATTTGTAATGATGGCCACTAATAAGCTGGCAGACTTGCTAAGTGAAGCTCTAAGCAATATGGAAGCCCAACTAGAGCTCTCCCCGGGTCAAGGTCAAGAAGAAATGCAACTCCCTGATATTATTAAGAGTCAAGAGGCCTTGAGCGAGGAAATGGAGAAAAAACTAGGCAAAAAGGGCAAAGACTCAGAAGGTGAAAGTGTAGATCTTAAACCGGGTAATAAGGGCAAGGAATCAGGAGATCAAAATGGCACCGAGCCCTCTTCGGGCTCTAAACCCAGTGATTCCACACAAGGGTCTGGAAATGAAGGAGATAGTGGTGAGTTGTTTGAAATATTCAAACAGCAACAAGAACTAAGAGACGCCTTGCAAGACTTGTTAATGAAAAACGGATTTTCTACATCAGACAACGCGCTTCTAAAGTCTATGAGTAAGATCGAAGAAAGCCTCATCAACAACGGAGTTACTCAGAGCACATTGGATCAGATGAATGCCTTGAAGCATCAACTTTTAAAACTAAACAAAGCAACGCTTGAGCAAGGAGAAGACTCTAAAAGACAATCAGACACGGGTGTGAGCACGCTTACAGCTGAACCTTCTGTAGGTCCCGAAACGATAAAACAATATTTTAATACTACTGAAATATTAAATAGACAAAGTTTACCTTTGCGTCAAGATGTACAGAAAAAAGTTCAAGAATATTTCAAAACAAACAATGATTAGTTTTAGCATAGAAACTCAATTTGAATTCCTTAAAACCAAGGCCGCCTCTAAATGGCTTAGCTCTATTATTTCTAATGAAAGCCGTGGTGAAGGAGAAATATCAATTGTTTTCTGTAATGATGACTTTCTCTACAAGCTAAATGTAGAGTTTTTAAATCACGACACTCTCACGGATGTTATTAGCTTTGACTATTCAGTTGGCAATGAAGTCCATGGAGAGATATTTATTTCTGTGGAAAGAGTTAGAGAAAATGCAGTGGAATTTGAACAGGTTTTCGAAACAGAACTCTACAGGGTTATGGCTCACGGAGTTTTGCATTTTTGCGGATATAAAGACAAGACTGCTGCAGAATCTTCTTTGATGCGCAGCAAAGAAGACTTCTATCTACAACAACTAATGGATAAGCCTTTCTAAATCCCTATATTTGCAGACTCAACTGATTTGTTCCACGTGGAACATTAAACAAGTAACCAATGTTTGATAAAATTTATGATGTAATTGTAGTAGGTGGTGGCCACGCAGGTAGTGAAGCTGCTGCTGCTGCTGCCAACATGGGGAGTCAAACGCTGCTCGTTACCATGAACCTTCAAAACATAGCTCAAATGTCATGCAACCCAGCAATGGGTGGTATAGCTAAAGGGCAGATTGTTCGCGAGATTGACGCCCTAGGTGGTTACAGCGGAATTGTTAGTGACACGTCTGCTATTCAGTTTAAAATGCTTAATAAGTCAAAGGGCCCAGCAATGTGGAGTCCAAGAGTTCAAAGCGATCGTATGCGTTTTGCTGAAGATTGGAGAATGCTTCTTGAACAAACTAAAAACTTAGACTTCTACCAAGAAATGGTCACTGGCCTAGTTGTTAAAAAGGGTCGAGTTACTGGTGTAAAGACTTCTCTAGGAGTGGAAATTAGAGCTAAGTCTGTTGTGTTGACCAACGGCACCTTTCTTAATGGGCTTATACATATAGGTGATAAAAATTTTGGAGGTGGCCGCGCAGGGGAAAAAGCTGCCACAGGAATCACAGAACAACTTGTAGACTTAGGCTTTGAGTCTGGTCGCATGAAAACAGGCACCCCGCCACGAGTGGACGGTAGGTCTTTAGATTTTTCAAAAATGATAGAGCAACCAGGAGACTCAACGCCTGAAAAGTTTTCATTTTCTGATATTACCAAACCCTTACAGTCTCAGCGTCCTTGCCATATGTCATACACTAGCACAGAAGTACACAATCTTTTAAAGGAGGGCTTTGATCGCTCTCCGATGTTTAATGGTCGCATACAAAGCTTAGGGCCTCGTTACTGCCCTTCAATTGAAGATAAAATAAACCGCTTTGCAGACAAAGATCGTCACCAGATTTTCGTGGAGCCCGAAGGTTGGAACACTGTAGAGTATTACATTAATGGTTTCTCAACATCTCTTCCTGAAGACATCCAATTTAAGGCTTTGAGAGCGGTTAAAGGTTTTGAAAAGGTTAAGTTTTTCAGGCCTGGATATGCTATTGAATACGACTACTTCCCCCCTACTCAGTTAACACACTCCTTAGAAACAAAACTTGTTAGTGGCTTATACTTTGCGGGGCAGATTAACGGGACAACCGGTTATGAGGAAGCAGCGTCTCAAGGCCTAATGGCAGGCATTAATGCCAGTCTAAAGATCCAAGAAAAAGACCCTTTTGTATTAAAAAGAAACGAGGCTTATATAGGCGTTTTAATTGACGACCTTATTACTAAGGGTACAGATGAGCCATATAGAATGTTTACCTCTAGAGCCGAGTACCGTACACTTTTAAGGCAAGACAACGCTGATATTCGCCTAACTCCAAAAGGATATGACTTAGGAATTGCTAGCGAAAAAAGATTAAAACGAATGGAAGAAAAACTTTCTAAAGCAGAAGCTTTTGTTGGGTTTTTTAGAACACAAAGCGTCAAGCCAGCAGAGGCTAATCCTGTATTGGAGAGTAAGAATTCGGCTCCTATTAGACAATCAGATAAGATGTTTAAGGTTTTTTCAAGACCTAATATCGGTATCGAAGACGTTCGTAAATTTGCAGCTGTTGACGCCTATATAAATGATCATGAATTAGATCGAGAAGTTATTGAGCAAGCAGAGATTCAAGTCAAATATTCAGGATACATCGCTAAGGAAAAGAATAACGCAGACAAATTAACGCGTTTAGAATATGTGAAAATCCCAGCGGGATATGATTATTCGCAAATTAAATCTATGAGTTATGAGGCTCGAGAAAAACTTAAAAAAGTGCAGCCATCAACAGTTGCTCAAGCCTCCCGAATTAGCGGGGTTTCTCCAAACGATATTTCTGTTTTGTTAGTTTATATGGGGCGATAATATAACTAAACATGTTCCACGTGGAACGCTGTATGAAGACACACAATAAACATATCACTCTTAAGGATTATTCTGTTAGCGGCGAAACATTTTCGCTTCTTAAAGACCCCTCTCTGGACTTGCTATACACCCACCCCAAGCCAAGCGACGAAGAGCTGAAGGCGTTTTATCCGAAAGAAGGCTACATTTCACACAGTAATCAATTAAAGACTCTCTTTGACTTTCTATATCATGCCGTAAGATATTTTTCTTTAAGAAGAAAAGTTAGGCTTGTAAAGCCCTTTAAAACCAAAGCAGCCACTCTGTTAGATATTGGCGCCGGAACGGGTTATTTTATAAGAGCCGCCAAAAAAAGCGGTTGGAATGTTAATGGGATAGAGCCCAATTCTGTAGCTAGAGAAATTGCAAATATGAAAGAAGCCAACACGGTAAATTGCGAAAAATCCTTAAGCAGTCTTGAAGATGCGTCTTATGATGTCATCACACTTTGGCACGTTTTAGAGCACCTCCCAAATATGGAAGAAGACTTGAAAACGTTTAAAAGATTGCTTAAGCCAAATGGTCGCATTATCGTGGCCGTTCCTAATTTCAAAAGTTTTGACGCCCTTTACTTCAAAAGTTTTTGGGCTGCATACGACGTCCCAAGGCATCTATGGCATTTTTCCAAAGAATCTATTCCCAAAATCTTTTCTAAAGTCCAGATGAAATTAGAAAAAACATATCCAATGCGTATGGACGCTTATTATGTTAGCATGTTATCCAACAAGCAGAAAACAGGTTCCATCCGTTTTTTAAGTAGCCTTCTCACGGGCTTTCGCTCAAACCTCAAAGCTTCAAAGTCAGGAGAGTACTCATCCCTAATTTATGTGTTAAAAAACACTTATTAGCGTTTTAAAGGTCTTTAAGCCCTAGTTGACACTCAAGCCAAACATCGGCATAAAGAAAAAACGTTTATTTATTAGGACGCTCTAAAAGCGGATGTTTTAGATAAGATAATCCAATGAAGGTCTTGATTTCCTATAGTTTTTTTCTATAACGCAACTCGTTTGAATATTTTGTGTTTTTGCCATTGGTTTTTTTTACTTTTACAAAATCAAATTAAAATATACAATTATGAATAAACTAGCCCTTTCTTTTCTAGCGTTAATAAGCCTTGCTGCATGTCAGCAACCAAAAATCGGATTTGTTGACAATGTTGTTCTTATAAATAAATATCAAGAACGTGTGGACATAGAATCTAAACTCCAAGCTAAAATTGAAATATTCAAAAAGCGGACAGACAGTCTTCGCTCTGCTTTTGAGCTAGAAATCAAAGATGCTGAAATAAGAGCCCGTAAGATGTCTCAGTCAGCTATTCAGAAGCTATCTCAAGAACTACAGCAAAAAGAGCAAGTTTTACAACAAAGAGTTCAGTTTGAACAGCAATCAATTGCTCAAGAAAGTCAAACTCTAAATGACTCAATTATTAATAAAGTAATTGACTTTGTTAAAGATTATGGAAAAACTAACAGTTTCAACTTTATATTGGGAAGTAATGAAGCGGGTAGTGTTTTGTATGGGCAAGAGTCTTCAGATTTAACTCAAGAAATTCTTGAGGCCTTAAACGAAAAATACAGTAAAAATTAAGCTTTTTTCAGGTGTAACAAACGAGTAAGTTTTATTGATAAATCTGTGAGAACAATCTTTGCATTTGCATTACGCTCTATGTGGTAACTCGCAAGTTCAATTTCTTTAGAAATCTCAGAAATATTGGAGGCGTCTATAAAAGGCGCAAAATTTTCTATTTTAAAACTTTTGTCATTTAACTTAATGAAAACCAAATCCTTAGCTCCGTAATTATAAAGTAATGCCTGCCTAAAAAACCGCAAGCTGTAATCTAAAAACTGTTTTTGAATTTCTCGTCCTGACTTAGATATCTCTTGGCTCCACGCCATGAGGGTATTGATCGATTGTTTATTACTTTTTGCCTGAAATGCAGTTCTAACCCACTCTATAAACCAAGCTTCGAACTGAAGATCCTCAGGTTGCTGATTCAGCAAATCAAGCGCACGACTATAGCTGCCTTCAGACTGATGGGCTATGTTTGCAGCTAAGTTAGTTTCTGTATTATACTTTTTAATTAAGGTGTCTCTTATTTCATTCTCTGAAAGAGAGTTTAAATGCAAAGTCTGACACCTAGAGCGGATCGTTCCAATTAGCTGCTCTTCATCCTCTGTAATTAGAATAATAACAGTCTTATCTGCGGGTTCTTCAATTAATTTTAAGAGCTTATTGGCGCACATAGAATTCATCTTTTCTGCCATCCAAATTATCATAACCTTATACCCTCCGTTAAATGCCTTAAGAGACATCTTAGATACAATATCACCTGCTTCTTCTACGCCAATATTTCCTTGTTTGTTACCAACACCAATGAGATCGTACCAATCGTTGATTGAGCCATATGGGTTTGATTCCATAAAAGTACGCCATTCACTAATGTAGTTAGAAGAAATCGGTTTAGACTTCACCTTATCACTTGTAGTTACTGGATATACAAAGTGAATGTTAGGATGTGTTAACGGATTCATATCGAGCCCCCCCTGCTGTTTCATCAAGTAGTCCGCATATGCAATAGCCATGGGAAGGCTACCAACACCACGCTTTCCAGCGTAAAGCTGAGCATGTGGAATGCGTCCAGAACGGATCCCTTTAATCAAGTGTGTTTTTAAAAATGATTGCCCAATAATATCATCAAAATTCATAAAACAAAGATAGCAGATTTAATTGAATCTCATAGTTAAACATACTTACACTAAACATTAAGGGTATACCTAACTTATTTATTGATTAGGCGTATTAGCACATAACTTTTTCTCGTGTACATTTCACAAGCTAAAAGAAATACTTACCTTTGAGGTCTTATAAAACTAACCAAACTTTTCAAAGTAATGAAAACAATACAAGACCTAAACTTTAAAAATAAAAAAGCACTAATACGAGTTGATTTCAACGTCCCTTTAAATGACCGATTTGAGGTTACAGACTCCACTAGGATTGTTTCTGCTAAACCTACAATTATAAAGGTTTTAGAAGATGGCGGAAGTTGTGTTTTAATGTCTCACCTGGGTAGACCAAAATCTCAAGAGCCAGCTTTTTCATTACGACACATCGTGAGCACGCTTGAAACTGTTTTGGGCGTTGAGGTTTTATTTTCTAGTAATTGTATTGGAGAAGAGGCTCAAGCCGCTTGTGATAATCTCAAGGCTGGCCAAGTGCTTTTGTTGGAAAACTTGAGATATCATTCAGAAGAAACAAGCGGAGATTTAGGGTTTGCAGAAGCGCTATCAAAGCTAGGAGATTTTTATATTAATGATGCCTTTGGAACCGCTCACAGAGCACATGCTTCAACTACAATTATTGCACAATTTTTCTCAGAAAACAAATGTTTTGGAAGCTTATTAGCTCAAGAAATAGAAAGTATTGATAAAGTAATGCAAACAGGAGAAAAACCTGTTTTAGCAATTTTAGGAGGTGCTAAAGTATCCTCAAAGATTACAATTATAGACAATATATTAGACAAGGTAGATCATTTAATTATTGGTGGCGGGATGACTTTTACTTTTGTAAAAGCGCAAGGCGGCAAAGTCGGAGATTCTATCTGTGAAGATGATAAAATGGAGCTGGCGCTTCAAATCTTAGAAAGAGCTAAGGAAAAAAACGTACAAGTTCACATTCCTGTTGATGTTTTGGCTGCAGATGATTTTAGTAACGATGCCAATACCCAAATAGTAGATGTTAGAGCAATTCCTGAAAACTGGCAGGGATTGGATTGTGGTCCAAAATCAAAAGCAATATTTCACGACGTAGTTCAACAATGTAAGACAATATTATGGAACGGTCCTTTAGGCGTTTTTGAAATGGAGACTTTTTCAGCCGGAACGATTGCATTGGGAGATTCAATTGCGGAAGCAACCAAAAACGGAGCTTTTTCTTTAGTTGGAGGAGGTGATTCAGTTTCTGCAGTGAAGCAATTTGGTTTTGAAAATAAAGTTAGTTATGTAAGTACAGGGGGGGGCGCAATGCTTGAAAGCCTTGAAGGGAAAACGCTTCCTGGTATTGCCGCAATTCTAAAATAAATACTGGTTAGAGTTTTTAGAAGAAACGAAGTTAATATTGATTTTATAATGCTTAGAACCTTTTTCTTTTTAGGAATATTAAACACGGGAGCTCTATACGGGCAGACCATAGACAGCTTAGACCTTTTAAAAACCTCTAAAAAGGACTCTTTAAAGGAGAGTCGTTACAGTGTTTTGCAGATGGAAGAGCGTTGGCAAAACACTTTATTCGCTAATGATCTTTTTGTAGCCCTCACAGACTCCATTGCCAATCAATCCTTTGAAGCGGTTTATTATCCAGAACTTCCTACCGATACACTCAAAAAGCGACTTGCTATTTTAGATGCTAAAACGCCTTTTAATATAGCATACAACCCGACGCTTGAAAGCGTTATAAAGACACATTTAAAGTCCCGTAAAAAATCTACAGAAACTTTAATACAATTAAGTCATTATTACTTCCCATTGTTTGAAGAGGTTTTAGACAAGGAAAACCTTCCTTTAGAAATCAAGTATTTAGCAGTTGTAGAGTCTTCGTTGAAGCCGCGCGCCAAGTCTCGTGTTGGTGCTACGGGGCTATGGCAGTTTATGTTTTCTACAGGAAAACAATATGGATTGGAAGTCAGTAGCTATGTTGACGAGCGTTGCGACCCGTTGCGTTCCACGAATGCTGCCGCCCATTATTTGGCGGCGCTATATAAAACATTTGGAGATTGGGATCTTGCCTTAGCCGCGTATAACTCAGGCCCAGGGAATGTAACCAAGGCTATTAGGCGCTCAGGAGGGTATCAGAATTACTGGAATATTCGCCCTTTTTTGCCTAAAGAAACTGCTGGTTATCTTCCGGCGTTTTTAGCAACTATTTATCTTTTTGAGTATGCAGAGGCTCATGGATTTAATCTTGATAAAAAACAGATGCCAATATTAGCAACTGATACTGTTCATGTAAAACAGATGATCTCTTTAGATCATGTAGCGGAGCTTACACAAACAAAGATTGAAACATTACAGTTTTTAAATCCTTCTTATAAGTTAGATATTATTCCTGTCTTAGAAAACAAGAACTATTCTCTTAGGTTACCACTTGATAAAATTGGTGATTTTGTTCAGAAAGAAAATCAAATTTATGCCTTTGCAAAATCAGAATTTGAAGCAAGAGAAAAGCCATTGCCTCAATTTTTTGAGATTGATTCCAAAATCAGATATAAAGTCAAAGCTGGGGACTACCTAGGGAAAATTGCTCGCAAATTTAATATTAGAGTGAGTCAAATAAAGCAATGGAACGGTTTACGAACTAACGACCTAAAAATAGGACAGCGCTTAACAATATATTCACGCAACCCAACAGCAGATATAACGGCTAAATCTACACAATCAATTTCAAAAGACATCATAGAAAAAAGAACGTATTTAGTGAAATCAGGCGATTCTCTATGGAGTATATCAAACAAACTTTCTGGAGTGTCTATTCAAAACTTAAAAGAATGGAATGATATTTGGAACAGTTATTTAAAACCAGGAATGACGTTAATCATTTCGAATTAATTTATAATACGATGCAACGATTTTTAAAGGCTCTATGTTTATTGTTAATAGTATCTGCTTGTGAAAATGCAAATGACAAAATAGTCTATAAGCCTCAGTCTTCAGGTAACATTAATGATTTATCTGTAGTAATTGATAACCAGCTTTGGGAATCTTCTGTTGGGGAAGCTATTCGATCAAGTATTGGAGCTCCCTTATATGGACTACCACAGGATGAACCTCAGTATAAGTTAAGGCAAATCCCTTCATCCGTTTTTTCAGGTTTTGTAAAAAACACTCGTCTTGTTTTAAAAGTTACCAAAGGCATTGAAGCGGACACAAAATTTTATAAAGACCCTTACGCCTCACCTCAACGATTGGTTTTGGTGAGTGGAATGACAAATCAAGAAATTATAAACCAGCTTACAACTAACCAAGATAAAATAGAGAGAACTTTCAAGGCTTATGAAGTTAAAGAGAAGCAGCGCCGCTTTAGGAAATCCTTATTCAATTCCTCTGCCATCACAAAACAGTTAGGCATAGGAATCCAATTTCCGTCTATTTACAGGTTGGCAAAACAAGAAGACGACTTTTTCTGGCTTCGAAGAGACATTAAAACGGGCACAGTAAACCTGTTGTTGTATACGGTTCCATACGATCAAAACAGCACAAGAGAAGCACTTGCAGAGCGTATTATAAGAACCAGAGATTCTGTAGGAAAAAGGCATATCCCAGGACCTGTTGAAGGGAGTTACATGACCACAGAAAAGGCCTACACCCCTTTTTTTGGAACTGAAGAGGTTGCGAGTTTAAATTCTTTTAAAACAAAAAGTATCTGGCAAGTGAAAGACGCGTTTATGTCTGGGCCTTTTATTAATTATTGGATAGAAGACAAGGTTAATAATCGGTTTTTAGTAGCCGAGGGATTTGTGTTTGCACCATCAGTTGAAAAGCGCGCGTATGTTTTTGAATTAGAAGCGATTATACAGTCGATTTCTATTCAGTAATAAATTCCAGATTAGCGGGACTTTATTAGTCCTTTTTTTCTTCAGAATCTTTTGTTTCTTCTTGACTGGCTTTTTTGAATTCTTTAATTCCTCCACCCAAACCTTTCATAAGCTCAGGGATTTTTTTGCCGCCAAACAACAAAAGAACGACTACCACAATTAAAATAATTTGTGGAGCTCCGATAGCCAAGGGTATCATATAAGTGTTCATATTGCTATAAATTTAGACTACAAAGTTAGCAATTATCCTTTAAATAAACAGCTATTTCAAACAATAGTCAGGTTTAAATACAATAATCGCTTAATTTTTATTTAATTTTGCCTGTAAATGGCACAAAAAAAAAGAAATAAAAAGAAACTTCAGAAAAAGCTACTCCATAAATATCGCCTAGTGGTGTTGAACGAGGACACCTTTGAAGAGCGATTTGCAGTCAAATTGACACGACTTAATGTGTTTTTTTTGACGTCATTAGCAGCAATAATTCTTGTGACCCTAACAACTCTTTTAATTGTTTTCACGCCATTACGTGAATATATTCCTGGCTACTCTTCTGCGGCATTACAAAAACAAGCATTGCAACTGGACACGAAGACGGACTCTTTAATGAAGACGATCAACATGAACGATGCTTACATCAATTCTTTAAAAAGGGTACTGCGAGGCGAGGTTAGTACGGTTGTAATTAATAAAGATTCTATTTTTAAGGCAGCTCAAGTAGATACAGATATTTTAGAGTTAAACCGCTCAAAGGCAGATTCTCTACTAAGGGAAAAGGTTCGTAATGAAGATAAATATAACTTATTTGAAACTGCTTCAACCGTAAAGGATTTTGTGTTTTTCCCACCGGTTAAGGGCTCTATAAGTTCTAAGTTTGATTTAAATGAAAAGCATTTTGCGGTAGATATTGTGATCCCGATCAACACGCCAGTTAAAGCGACATCAGACGGCCGCGTATTGTTTGCTTCTTGGACTTCAGATGCGGGCTATGTAATCATTATAGATCACGGAGATGAGTTAATCTCAGTATACAAACATAACTCATCTTTAACAAAATCTCAAGGCGATTTTGTTAAAGCTAGAGAAGTGATTGCTATTTCAGGTGCTTCAGGAGAATTAAGTACAGGTCCACACCTTCATTTCGAACTTTGGAGCAACGGAATCCCTCTCAATCCAACAAATTTTATTGACTTTTAAAATTAATTATAATGCCATCAATTAAAGCGTTTTTCGCCAAGTTATATGCCGCTAGAACCTATAAGAAAATTCAAAAATGGTCTTCAAGCCCGCTTGAGACCCAAAATCGCGTTTTCCAATCGTTAATTTCTGAAGCGGCAGCAACTAGTTTTGGGGTGGACCATGATTTTATAAGCATAAATTCTCACGAAGACTTTGTTAAGCGTGTCCCTGTCCGGGATTATGAAGCACTCAAGCCTTATGTCGATAAAGTGGTATCCGGAGAAGCAAATGTCTTGTGGAAGGGTAAACCTCTTTACTTTGCTAAAACTTCCGGAACTACATCTGGGGCTAAGTACATTCCGATCACCAAAGAAAGCATGCCTAGCCACGTTGAGGCGGCCAAAAACGCTATTTTATTATACATTCATCAAACAGGAAACACTCAAATTGTAGACAGGAAAATGATTTTTTTACAAGGCAGCCCTGTTCTTGAAGATAAAAATGGAGTTCAGCTTGGGCGTTTATCAGGGATTGTCGCTCATTATGTTCCCAAATATCTTCAAAAAAATAGATTACCCTCTTGGGAGACTAACTGTATTGAAGACTGGGAAACGAAAGTAAATAAAATTGTTCAGGAGACAATACACGAAGACATGTCTATTATTGCTGGAATTCCTTCTTGGGTTCAAATGTATTTTGAGAAATTAGTAGATCAAAAGGGTCAAAAAGTAGGCGATATTTTCAAAAACTTGAATCTCTTTATTTTTGGAGGAGTTAACTACGAACCGTACCGCTCCAAGTTTGAAACTCTTATTGGGAGAAAAGTTGATAGTATTGAGCTATATCCTGCCAGCGAAGGGTTTTTTGCGTTTCAAGACCTACAAAACGAGACGGGTATGCTTCTTCAGTTGGATTCAGGGATGTTTTATGAGTTTATATCTGCAGACACTTTCTTTGACGCCTCTCATCAACGACTCACATTAAAAGATGTTAAAATAGGCGTTAATTACGTGATAATTATCTCGACTACAGCAGGACTTTGGGCCTACAATATTGGAGACACTGTACAGTTTACTAGTCTAGCCCCTTTTAGGGTCATCGTAAGCGGCAGAATAAAACACTTTATATCCGCTTTTGGGGAACATGTTATAGCAAAAGAAGTTGAGCACGCTCTTTTGTCTGCTTTAAAAGCGACAGACATTAGCGTTAGCGAGTTTACCGTTGCGCCACAAATAGCACCCTCAACCGAGTTACCATATCACGAATGGTTTATTGAATTTGAAAACCCACCCTCAGACCTAAAGGCTTTTGCTTCTAAGATAGACGCTGCTATGCAACTCCAAAACAGCTATTATAAAGACCTTGTGGTAGGCAAAGTGCTACAACCACTAGTTATTACTCCAGTGCCCAAGGCTGGATTTCAAAGTTATATGAAACAAATTGGTAAGCTAGGAGGTCAGAATAAAACCCCCCGTCTGTCTAATGATCGAAAAATTGCGGACGCGTTGACAAAAGCGATTTAGACTAATTACTGTATATTTGCCTTACATATGAAACAAACCCAAACTAAAAATTTAACACGCACACGAGCTCAAGAAAGTTCAAATGCTATTGAGCGATTATACTTGACTATGCGTCACTTATTTAATCGTGGCTTCTATAAGCCAATGGGGGTTTCAGGCGAGACCTTAAGACAGGCATTACTGCAACTACGACCAGAAATATATGGTTCCATAGCCGGAGAAAAAACAGAACTGGAAGGACTCCTTTATGTTATTGATCGTCTTCCTATTGGAATTGAAGAATGTGTATTGATTAACCTCACCAGTGCCGAAGGGTTTGGAAACTCTCACTTTGAGGTTATTGTCCCTTCAAAAAGACGTCGAAACTGTTATCGTATCGATTTTGAGCAAATGAACATTGAGATTACTAGAGGCCGCTCAGAGATTTATGATATTTTGACACACCTAACCTTCATGTTCATAGAGTCTCATAAAATTGCTAAGCGAGTAATTATTGATGATAAAGGTACTACAACTAGAGACTGGGTAAAATTAGAAGCTGCGGTACTTTCTAAGAAAAAGTTAAGTCAAAAAGACAAGGAGCTAGCCATTACTCATACGGGTAATATCCTTGGCAGAACTTTTGAAGAAATTTTAGAAGTATATGATCAATTTTCGACAGCAAAGCGTCCCGACCATTTTTTACATCTTATCTATTGGCTAGGTAAACGCGCTATGGGTGAGATTATAGAAAACTCTAAACGAGTAATTAATTTTAGCCCGGTACTTAGAGAGCGCTTAGGACATCATATACACGGAGAGGCTTGGGCAAACACTATTAAAGAGACACTTAAGAAAAATAAACTATTAGACAGACCGATCCATATTATATCGGCAAACGTGCACAGTGTAATGAACACGCTTCACGCCCCTAAAGCATTAAAGTCTCTATGTGCTAAGCATGATATTTTTACAGTTTATGAGATTTTGAGCAAGGAAGAAAATGAGTCTCTTCGCAATAAAATAAAGCAAATAGCGTTGCAAGAGGGAATGATTTTTATAAAAGACACCTCAGGCACCAACATAGACGTACAAATATTTGACTCATCTAAAATAGATTTTTCTCATACAGAAATTAATCGCGAATCTTCAACTGATGATCCGGTTGTGATTGTAATGGACTATGCATTTGGTGAACAAGCCTATGAGACGATAGACGAGCTTTTGAAGCCCTTTAAAACAGGGAAAAACCAAACGCATCTAAACGTAGATTCTATTTCCGTCATGGGTAAGGCAGGGATCTTAGAGGGCTCGAAAGGAGATATCATGATTCCTTCTGCTCATATATTTGAAGGTACTGCAGATAATTACCCTTTCAAAAACGAATTAACCGTAAAAGATTTTGACACAAAAGACCTTCAGGTTTTTGAAGGGACTATGGTAACCGTTTTGGGGACTTCTCTTCAAAACAAGGATTTGCTTAAGTTCTTCCACGACTCTACGTGGAATGTTATTGGCTTAGAAATGGAAGGCGTTCATTATCAGAAAGCAATACAGGCGGCTTCAAAAATCCGCCGTAGTATTAATCCAGACGTTAAAGTTAGATACGCCTATTATGCAAGTGACAATCCTCTTGAGACAGGAGGAACTTTAGCCTCGGGAGGGCTTGGTTCTAGTGGCGTCAAGCCAACCTATTTAATTACTCAACAAATTTTAAAACAGATTTTTAACTAACACATTATGAGTACAAACTCTAACAAACCCAACACTTCAGAAGAAGTTGATTTAGGGCAGCTTTTTAAGCTTATAGGAAATGCCTTTGATCGTTTCTTCAATTTTTTCATCACTATTTTTAAGAGCATTTTCTTAGCATTTGTATGGCTCGTATTTTTGGTTAAGAAGCGTATTATTATCCTGTCTTCAGCAGTGGCTTTAGGATTTTTAATAGGCCTTTTTTTTACAGAAACATCTTCCCCAAGGTATGAGTCCTCCGTGACTATCGTGCAAAATTATCCCACAGGAGAAAACTTGTACAACTCTGTTATTTACTTTAACGACCTTGTAAGACAAAGAGACCATGAGACTTTAGGATCTGTTTTGGGTATAGAGACTCAAAGAGCGGAATCTATATTAAGCTTTGATGTCCAGCCACTGGTTAGCGACAACGATAAACTGGTGGCTTTTAACGACTATATAACAAAGTTAGATTCCTTGGCCGCTTCAAAAATTGGATATGAAGACTTTTTAAAAAACAATGAAGATTACACGCACAAACACCAACAAATTATAATTAAGTCTACACTTAGAAATAGTTTTAAGTCTGTATTCTCAAGCATAGTTGAGTCGATTAATTTAAATCCATTTTTTGTTAACGAGCAACTTAAAGATATTCAGGAATTAACACAAACTAAAACCGCTTTAGAATTTGCATTAGTTAAATCAGACTCGCTTCAAAACACCTATAAACGAGTTTTAGAGCGAGACCTTAGCGCTAATAAAGCGTCCGAGATAGGGATTACCTTTGAAGGCTCTAGTGAGGTCGAAAAAACTAAAGAGTTTGAACTATATTTAAGCGACTTAGAACTAAGGGACAAACTTATTGAGATAGAAAGAGATTTATTAGATAAACAGTATATTGTAGAAACTATTTCTAACAAGCAGGATAGTGGATCTGCCTCTAACACAAAAGACTTTTTTGGACTAGAGCTTCCTTTGAACTTGTATATGGGGATTCTTTTTTTCTTGTTGACTTTTGCAGTTTTATTAGCACTTGAGTTTTCAAGATTCATAGAAAAATTCAGACCACAAGTCAGTAATTAGCAAACTTTCAAATTAGAATTACGAGATGGAGATTATCAACACTGCACTGATAGACTGCAAAATACTTTTACCCACCATTCATAACGATAGTCGGGGCTATTTTCTTGAGACCTATAATCAAATACAGCTAAACAAAGCTCTAAACTGCGATATATGCTTTGTACAGGATAATACTTCTTTTTCAACTAAAGGCGTTTTAAGGGGGTTACATTTTCAAAAAGGAATCTTTGCTCAGTCCAAGTTGATTCGTGTTGTCTCTGGTAGCATTTTAGACGTCGTTGTTGATCTCCGAGAAAAATCCCCTACCTTTTTAAACCATTTTTCCGTTGAGTTGTCAGAGACGAATCAGAAACAACTATTTGTACCCCGAGGCTTTGCACATGGATTTGTTGTGCTGAGCGATAACGCCCATATATCTTATAAATGTGATAACTTTTACAATAAAGACTCAGAGGGAGGGGTTTTATATAACGATAGAGACTTAGGGATTGACTGGAAATTAGAACAAGACCAAATCAAAGTCTCTGACAAAGACTTAGAGCTGCCAAGCTTGTCAGCCATTTCAATCGCGAACCTATGGTAAAAGTGTTGGTGACGGGGGGTCGAGGCCAGTTAGCGAAATGTATTAAGATGGCCTCTAAGCGCAGGGCAGACTTAAATATTTCTTTTGAGGATTCGTCACTATTTGACATTACTAATAGCTCTCAAATGCGGGTCTATTTATCAAAAAACAAGGACTTTGAATTCCTAATAAATTGCGCAGCATATACCAATGTAGATTTAGCGGAGAAAAACAAAGACAAAGCTTATCAAGTGAATGCAGAAGGTGCAGAGAAATTGGCAAAACTATGCAAAGAGTTTAACATAAAGCTAGTACATATTTCAACAGATTTTGTGTTTGATGGCTCAAACACTAGGCCTTACAAAGAAACAGATGTACCAAATCCGTCAAGTGTTTATGGAGCAAGTAAATTACAAGGAGAGAAAAACATTATGGAAAGGTTAAGCAGCTATTTTATTATTCGAACTTCCTGGTTGTACTCTGAGTTTGGGTCAAATTTTGTAAAAACGATACTAAGATTAGCGGATACGCAAAAAGAGATTAAAGTCGTCAGTGACCAAATTGGTTCACCCACAAATGCACATGATCTTGCGGATTTTTTACTTGAAATAATTTCGATTAATTCAACTAACTATGGGACATACCACTTCAGTAACACGGGGGAAACAAGTTGGTATGGATTCGCTGAAGAAGTCTTTAGGATTTGTAACGTTTCAGCTGATTTACGGCCAATTTCATCTAGTGCATATGCCTCATTGGCGAATCGCCCAAAATACAGCGTCTTAGATACTAAAAAGGTAAAAGAAACGTTTAGCGTTAATCCAACTTATTTTAAGCACAGCTTAGAAAAGTTTAAAAAGAGAATTTAAATTGTTCAATTTCAACTCATTCGTTAAATCTTCTGCCTTTTATTCTCTTGGAATTCTTGGCTCTAAAGCTGTATTGTTTGCAATTGTACCATTCCTTTCTTTTTACCTAGAAGAAAGTCAACTAGGTCAATATGACTTAATACTAGTATCGATAACTTTTTTAACTCCATTAATCACAATTCAAATTTCTGATGGAGTCTATCGGTTTTTATTGAAGGAAAAAAAAGAGACTGCAAAAACAGAAATAGTAAGTACAGCACTTGTAATTGTTGTGTTATGTTATGTTGTCTTTGCCATAACAGCTTGGACTATAAACCTATGGCTTGATTATGTTTATTTTTACGAATTTATTTTTTTACAACTATCTTCTTGTTTATATGTTTTTGCACAACAATTATTTCGAGGGTTAAAAAACAATAAATGGTATGGAATTATGGGGGCCCTAAATACGGTCTTGATATTAGTACTAACTGTTTTATTTATAGCCGTCTTAAAGCTAGGGGTACAAGGACTTTTAATCTCTCTTTTCATTACTCAAGTCATTACAATCACACTGGCCCTATTGTTTAGTAACATCTCTTTAAGTTTGAGCCTTTACTCATTTAACAAAAAAGAAGCCAAGCGCCTTATTAGTTATTCTTGGCCTTTGCTTCCCAACGCCCTGAGCTGGTGGTTAATTGACCTTGGAAACAGGTACATTATATTACTTTTCTTAAATGAACAATATAACGGGGTCTATGCAATAGCTGCTAGGTATGCTGGAATTGTCGCCATTGTAAATACTGTTTTTATTTTAATCTGGCAAGACTATGTGATCTCTTCTAACAAGAACACCTCTAATTTCAGCTTATCCAACTCTTTTAATCGTTTTATGATTTTTGAGATTAGCCTGATAATCGTTATTTCAACCTTATCTAAGACGATTGTTCAATTCACCACTGCATCAGCGTACCATGAAGCAGGAAACTATCTTTCTTTACTGTTTTTTTCAACTGGACTTGCGGCATTTTGCGCTTTTCTTGGTGCAGTTTATCTAAAACAAAAAAAGACTAAAGGTATTTTTGTTACCACTATTATTGGCGCGGCAGTTAATTTAGTGTTTAGCGTTTTATTCATTAAACATATCGAACTTTACGCAGTAGCAATAGGTTCATCGTTAGGTTTCCTTACCACCTTATTGCTAAGACTAAGACATTTTAGAGTTCAAATAGAGTATAAGAAGTTATTGATTCTTCTAGTATCTTTTTGTGTCATTCTTACAGTTCAATTTATTTACTACACCACTCTTATTTCCTTTATATTGTTTATCATTACATCAGCTATATTTTTAGTGGTCAATAAAAAGGCTTTACGTATACTAATCAGAACCTAAGTCAAATAATAATACTCAACAAACATTTAAAATGAAATACGCATTATTCAAGCACACCCAAAACAATCTAGGTTTAGTTAACATAGGAGATCACATTCAAAGTTGTGCTGCAGAGCAGTTTTTACCAAATGTAAATTTTTATGTTGAGAGAGACGCCCTTGATAAGCCAATTGAAGAAGCTGCTAAAATAATAATGAATGGATGGTTTACAGATGCTCCAGAAAACTGGCCACCCAATCCAAATCTAATTCCTTTATTCATATCATTCCATTTACAGCCAAGCAGCGCACTTGTTATACTCGATAAAAAAGAAAATATAGATTACCTAAAAAAACACGCACCAATTGGTTGTAGAGATTACAATACACTACAACTCTTACAAGATAAAGGAATTGACAGCTATTATAGTTTTTGTCTAACGACCACACTAGATGAGAAGTTTAAAAGTAAAAAAAGGACCAATGACATTATTTTAGTAGACCTACTTTATTCCTACGACAAATCAATTTTAAGAAAACTTAATTTTGTTCAAGTGATTAAAAAACTACCTTTCAGTAAAATAAAAAAACTCAAAGGATATTTTATTCCAAAGGCACGGGTTAGCCATTACTTGCCAAAGAAAATCATAAATAATTCAATTAAGCTAGACCATTATGTCAGTGCTAGTCAAACAAATGAAGAGTTGTACGCTACCGCCAAGTCATACTTAAGCAAGTATGCGACAGCTAAGCTAGTTATAACATCAAGAATTCATTGTGCTTTGCCTTGTTTAGCTCTTGGCACTCCTGTTTTATTTTTAATGGAGGGATTAACGGATGAGGGGCAGCACATGTCTAGATTTAGAGGCGTATTGGACCACATGAACATATTAACGAATCAAAACAAAGAGGAGTTTGAAAAACATTTTGGTAAAAAAATGAATGTATACAAGCCTGAAGACATCGATTGGGATAACCCACCTACAAACCCAGACTCTTTCAAGTCGCTGTCAGAATCGCTAAAAGAGAAGTGCAAAGACTTTGTGAAACATTAAAACGCTTTTAACATGTTGCTTAACAAAAATACAGCTGTTTTTATAACTGTAATTATTATTACAATGTTATTTGGTGTTTTAGCTCCATTTCTATTGCCAGACAAGTATTATTTTGATGCTAATTTAATTGCACTAGACCCAGGAAATGAAAAAGGGTTTATGGGTAGTTATTCTTTTACAATGTGGTTTTATGACTTTATCAAGTTGAATAGATTAAGTTATTCAGTTGTTTCAATGATTCAGCTTCCAGTTATTTTCTTAATTATTCGCAAACTTGGAATCCCGGAAATTTTCAGTAAGTTATATTTGAGAAATGCTTTTGTTTGGTTATCACTAGTGATTTTAGGAGTTTACCTTGGGATGCCTTCAAAGGAGTTTATTACCATCATTTACATAAGTATTATTTGTTTTGTATTACAATCTAAATTACAATTAAAGTTTAAAATAATAATTGTTACGTGTTTGTTTTTATTCTTTGGGTTTTGGTTTCGTCCATACTTTGCCCTCATACCAATACTTGCGTTAGTTCTTTCATTAGTAACTAGTTTTAAGATAAGAAGTAAAGTTTTTTTAAATATTTTAATAGCCCTTTTAATAACTTGCTTTATTTCTTTAAGCTATGGTGTTTTAAAAGGTGAGTTTATGTCTGAAGGATCTAGAGAGAAATTAAATATAAAACGACAAGGAAGGGACGACTCCCAAACAATGATCGTATCGCCAGTTAAGACCGATACTTTTGTTGGCGAGAGTGTTGGCATCTTTTATGGGTTTTTTACAGTAAACTTTCCTGTTAATGGTCTAACTTTTTTTTATAAGCCTCAGGTAGTAGCTTTTGTTCTTTGGCAATTAATAATGTCTGTATATATACTATTATTTTATAGTAAGTGTTTAATGCAAAGAAGCAAATACGCCCATGAGTTGTGGGTTTTTCATTACATTATAGCATACTTCATTATTCAAGGAGTATTTGAGCCAGACTTAGGCTCTGCAGTGAAACATAAACTGGGAGTAATACCTCTAATATACTTGGCCATTTATTACGATCAAAAGTTATTGAGTAGATCAATAAAAACAATAAAATATGTATTTAAGGTCAAAGAGTAATTTTATCAAGAACAACTATTTCCTTTTCTACGACACCATGCTTGGTGTCGTAGCAAGCCTACTTCCTTTTGTCAAACCAGCTACGTTCGCTATTTTATTTTTTTTATTTTTAAACATTCTTTTTTTAAGGAAAATAAGATTTACCAAAACAACATTTTTACAACTAGTATTAATTAGCTCACCATTTTTTTTACATATTGTTTTTTTATTAAATAACGATAGTATATACGAAGGGTTAAAACACACAGAAAAGTATCTCTCCCTGCTCATTTTCCCAATTTTAATTATAGGGCAACAAATTTCAGTATCGATAAGTAAGGTCCTTAAAGTTTATTCTTTTTTATTTACCCTCATCCTTTTTTTAGGGTTTTTAACACATTTTTTGAGAAACTATGAGTTGTTTCAGCAGTATTTTAATGGAATATTAGTGTGGCAAATGGGGTATAAATTCGCAACAAGTCTAAATTCTCACGGGCCAGCACTTAATATGCATGTTGCATTTTTAGTAGTAACAAATGTTTACTTAGTCATAAATAGTCTTTTATCTAAGCACAACAACAGTCGACGAGTTTTCCGTTTAATATTACTACTATTATCTTTAGGCGTTTTATTTGTCTTAAACACAAGGGTAGCATTCTTAAATACTATTTTAGGAGTGCTATTAATTTCCATTATTAGCCTTAAAAACAAAATATCTAGAAAAAAACTAATAATTTCTATCTCGACAGTTTTTTTGTTTCTAGCCTCTATAACCACAGTATTTATTTACAATTTCCCATATATGGTAAAAAAATACACTGATGTTACATTCAAACACATGGACAAAATAGGGAGCCTAGATGACTTTGAAAACCCAGAAGCTGAGGTATATAATAGCTTGGTGACAAGGTTAAGTATTTGGAAATCTACATTAGATATTGCAAAAAATAATTTACTTTTTGGAGTTGGCGCAGCCGACGGTAAACCAGTTCTGTTTAAGAGCTATACAGAAACAAACCAACTATTTTTAGCTAAACACAAGTTTCCTGTTCATAATCAATATTTAGACTTTTTACTAAAGTTTGGAATTCTAGGACTGCTCGTTTTGCTCGCTTATATGTTTAATATTCTTTGGATAGCAAAAACCACAAAATCAGCTCTTGCGCTTTTCTTTTTTATTTTATTCTCAACATCTAATTTAACAGATGATTTCTTGTTAAGATTTGACGGGATTGTATTTAGTGCTTTTTGGATTTGTCTTTTTGCCTCAAAACACACTCTTAATGTTTCAAGTAAATCTCTTCCAAGCCTTTAAAGTTTTTATTACTATCAAAATACCTTTCAACTCTTGCCAACCCTCTCTTGCCAAGACTTAATCTATGGCTTTCGTTCAATAGTAATTTTATATAGCCACCTAACTCCTCCTCATCATCGAACAAATAACCAGTCTCACCGTGCAAAACAACATCTTTATTTCCAATTACATTTGTTGCCAATACCGGTTTTTTAAAAGCCATCGCCTCTAGGACTGCGATAGGAAGGCCTTCCCACAACGAGGTTTGAAGATAAACATCAATCAAATTTAACTGCTCAAGTGCTTTTTCTCTTTGAGACCAACCAGTTACCTCAATATTTTTTGAAGTAATCACGGTCCGCAACTCCCCATCTCCAATCCAGATAAATCTGATTTCAGGATGCTTTAGAGCAATTCTATTAAATAATTCAGGGTTACGAGCATAAGTAATCCTACCTAAAATACCGATAGTTAGCTTCTGATTTTCGACTTTTGTAATTAAAGTATTGATTTTTTTTAAGTTTATTCCGTTTCTTACTAATAGGGAATCACTAATTTTTTTAGCTAATTTAAGCTCAGTATCTCCACATGCTATTGTCAGACCACCAATTTTCGCAAAATACTTTTCAATTTTATAATACACTTTCCGTTTTCCTAGTGACACGTCTTTTTTTAAAAATGGATAGCCGTGCGGAGTGTAAAACAGTTTTGACCTTGAGAAAGATAAAAGATGCGCTAACCTTCCAAGAACGGACATTCTTGAAGAGTGTAAGTGAATAACATCGGGCTTTAGATCCTTTATAACTTTTATTAAAACAATCAGAGCTCTCAAGTCTCCAAAAACAGAAGGTTTGTTAGTCATTGAGACAGGAGTCAATCCCACCTTGCTATGGAAGTCTGTTTTTACCTTGGCGGGGTCAATTTCAGGCCTTTGGTCACTGTAAACAACATGGCTCTCTGTAGACTGGCTTTCTCCAAAGAAATGAGAAAGATCAATAAAGTAACTGTAAACTCCCCCTCCAAGAGCCTCAACTAAATGAATAATTTTTATTTTTGCCATTGAATAGTTATATCAACAAAGGTATGTTTTAAAAATTAATCTCTACTTTTGATTTTCATATAATTTATATTAAAATTGAAAACAATTCTTATCTCTGGAGCCGCAGGCTTTTTAGGATCCCATCTATGTGACCGCTTCGTAAACGAGGGTTACAGGGTCTTAGGCATAGATAACTTTATAACTGGTGACAAGGATAATATTCTGCATTTGTTAAACCACCCCAATTTTCATTTAATAGATCATGATGTGACGGTTCACATAGATATTGAAGAGTCCATTGATTACATTTTACACTTTGCCTCACCAGCTAGTCCCATTGACTATCTTAAAATACCTATTCAGACCCTTAAAGTAGGCTCTTTGGGAACACATAACTTGTTAGGCTTGGCAAAAGCCAAACAAGCACGTATACTTATTGCGTCGACTTCTGAAATTTACGGCGACCCCCTAGTGCACCCCCAGTCTGAAGACTATTACGGGAACGTTAACTCAATTGGACCAAGAGGCGTTTACGATGAAGCCAAGCGCTTTCAAGAGGCAATAACTATGGCCTATCAGCGTTTTCATGGAGTGGAAACCCGAATAGCACGGATATTTAATACTTATGGACCTCGAATGAGACTTAATGACGGTCGTGTTATACCTGCTTTTATGGGCCAGGCATTAAGAGGAGAAGATCTAACTGTTTTTGGAAAAGGGTCCCAAACTCGTTCATTTTGTTATGTTGATGATTTAGTGAATGGAATTTATAAACTATTATTTAGCGATTACTCTCTTCCAGTTAACCTTGGAAATCCAGATGAAATTACAATAATTGATTTTGCACATGAGATTTTACAACTTACAAACTCCGATCAGAAAATTAGCTTTAAACCTTTGCCCGAAGGCGATCCATTAAAAAGGCAGCCAGACATTTCATTGGCAAAAAAAGAGTTAAATTGGCAGCCTGAAATAAGTAGGGCTCATGGGATGAAAATAACATATGATTATTTCAAAAATTTACCAACAGAAAAATTACATAAAACAGAGCACAAAGATTTCTCTAAACATATAAAAAATTAAGTGAGTTTATTTAAACAAGGACGATATTCAGGTTTCATAAGACCCATTTCTTATGTTGCTGACCTTATGGTTATAAACGGTTTTGCGCTTTTTTATTTTTTCAAAGAAGTTCCATCCGTAAACTTTGTATTGTTAATCTCTTTCGGGTGGACAATTACGGCGTTAGCATCACAGTTTTATGAAGTTTATAGGTTTTCATACAGCACGAGAGTTTTTAACTTGCTTGTTATACAAACGC
>Ga0129327_10000222_pt1 | contig 34674 bp, 21 predicted proteins | sample CPBDNA_6_FD_111799 | JGI IMG/M metagenome (GOLD analysis project Ga0129327, IMG submission 111799) | Freshwater to marine salinity gradient microbial communities from Chesapeake Bay, USA - CPBay_Spr_31_0.8_DNA | ecosystem: Environmental > Aquatic > Marine > Coastal | place: USA: Chesapeake Bay... | reverse complement strand
CTGGCAATGGTAAATTGATTACCTCCGTCAAAAGTATCCTCTCCTGCAGTGGAAACCACAATGTAGTGGTTACCATTCAGATCAGCTGCTTTACCGGTGCCAAATGGAGTATCAGTTTTATGCTGAGTGTTTACCAATGCATGCGAACTATTTCGCAGGTAACCATGGTTATTATTTCCGGATGAATCTTTAACCGTGGAATTGGTATCGGTGTCGAATTTCCACCAACCAATCAGGTTGGCACTTTTAGTGGGAGAAGACTGAATAGAGCTTGCTGTAAAACTACTCGAACTGGTTGCCCAGGTTGTACCCGTCCAATTATTTGCCTTGGCCCGGAAAAAGTAAATAGTGGGCGAACTTAATCCGCTGGTAATTTCCCCAATCAGATTACCGGGCTGTGCATTAACAATAGTGATTGCATTATCCCATGAACCCGCAGTCGTACCACCATCATTATCACCCCAGTAAAAAGTGACATTGGAATCTGCACCACCTGTACTTTGCAAATTCACATTCAATTTGGCCGCGGAGGATGTGATATCTGTCACAGAGTGCAAATTACCAAGAATCGGAGCACTCACTGAGGTCGGGGTGGTAAAGGTTTGCACGGGTGACCAACTGGTTCCACCAGTGCCTCCAGCTGCATTTACACCTTTAAAAGCATAGTAATAAGGGGTTCCACCGGTGAGTCCGGTGATATCATGAGCCAATGCAACCTGTCCCTTCGATCCGAGATCTGCATTTAAATCCCAGTTCCCTGCGGAGGTACCGGCATTGTTATCTCCCCAGTAAACCGTAATTGTGGCATCCCGTCCACCGGTACTGGCGACTGAACCTTTCAATTTGGCACTGGTCATAACCAAATTACCGGGTGCCTCCACAGTGAGTAGGGGAGCGGAGATTGGAATAGTAATCGTCAATGTGGCGGAGGCATATTCATTACTTGTCGAAGACTGGGCGACCAAGGTTACTGCATAAGTGCCACCGGCTAGGGGAGTACCGGAAATAACCCCGGTACCCAGACCACAGGTTAGACCAGCAGGTAAATTAGCCGCCTCGAATGCAGGGTTCGTCACATCTGTGGTAATGGTGTATGAAAATGAGGAACCAACCGTGGCCGATGCCGTAGCTGCACTGGTGATCGATTTACTAACCGGAGTGGTTAAGGAAGACTTGTATGGATGACTGCTTGGCAGGTCTCCAGTCAGACCCCATTTATGAGCAAGATAACCCTCGACCATTTGAACTTCTCCAAGTGTAAAATCTTTATTAAAAATGATTAATTCCGCTAAATCTCCGTTTACATAGCGACCACCGATATTTCGATCGTTTGAGAAGTTATTTGCCTGAACATCTGCGGTTGTAACCAGTGACATTATACTGACCCCGCTTGGCCAGGCAGCGGATTTATCGGAAGAAGTACCGTTTATATAAAACATATTACTAGTGGAAATACCACTATGCCAATGAGCCGGACCGATAATATCATTAGCTCCGTTTCCATGGAAGTGATGAGTGCTTGTATCTCCCAATAGCCACCACGCACCCGAGTTATATTTCAAAACCCAAAATACGGTGCGAATATCTGAGACTCGATCAAATGAGTGGTACTGACCGGTCGTGCCATTATATCTCATGAGTGGTAATCCATTCTGAGCATTGGAAACGACCGACGGAGAACCATTCTTTGTGGCATCGTTACTACTGCTTGATCGGTCAGTCCAAGTTGCACCCGATGCCGATGAATGATTGGCATCCAACCAAAGTTTCATGTTTGCAGGATAAATGTTGGCAACATTGATAGTCTGTCCCCCCTGGTTAGATACAGAAAAGATTCCTAAACTATCAGATACAATCGAACCGGAACCATTACTTGCCGCAGTCCTGAAATAGTATACTTTTCCTTTTTCCAAGCCGCTCAAGTTTGTTGAGAACGGACCGGATCCAAGCACACCCATTGCAACCTGGTTATCCCAGCTGGACAAGTTCGCGTAGTTGGTTCCGGCATCATTATCACCCCATACAAAATAAACGGTGGGGTTTTCTCCACCGGTTGCGGTTAAGGTACCATTCAAGGTTGCCGTGGAAGCAGGGGGAGAAATAGCTGTGGAAACTGTATCGCTTGCGTTAACATCTCCCAGGGTAGGGGCAGTCAAGCCAGCCAGGGTGGCAAAAGTACCGGCTGATCCAGTCCATTTTAATGACCCTCCAGCATTGGATACGGCTAGGCGATAACGATAAGTCGTGTTAAAGGTCAAACCACTCAATACACGACTAAATGAACCGGGTGTCTGGTTTTCCAGAATAAAATGCTGAGCCCACGCGGATACATTGCTATCTCCACGGTCAGCAGTATCGACCAAGAAATGAACTTTACAGTCAGTACCCGTTGCATCCGCAAAGGAACCGGTAAGTGTGGCACCATACATACCCAAGTCAGACGCTCCTCCATCGGTAATGGAAGTGGGGATTGGATATGCTTTCATAATCACCGAGCTTGTGGTTTTTCCGTATCCATTGGTGGCCATCAGATCAACGGCATGATCTGTTCCCGTATTTGCGGGAGTGCCACTAGCCGTTCCGGTAATCGCACCTGTGTTAGCATCGATGTTGAGTCCTGCTGGCAATCCGGATGCCGACCAAGTTGGACTATACGCACTAACGGTAACCGAATAAACAGGTTGAGTAACAGACGGAACGCCCGCATTGAATGGAATCACATTATCGATATTGATAACAACCGCACCAGATTCCGCATTTACTGAATTATATAAATTGAGAACTTCAGCGTCGGTAAAAGCGACATTGTATAAGCGAAAATTTTGCAAACTTCCCTTTAACCAATTACCATTACCAGATGCATTAGCCGCAATGTAAATGTTACTAACCTGATCTACAGCCACTGTATCGTTAACAGTAGATGTCTGGTTGGGAGCACCATTGATATAAGTCTTTGCAACACCAGGATTACCCTGATTCATTAATGTCACCATCGTCCAAGATTCTGGAGAAACCCTGTATGCGTCAGTTACACCAACATTCCAGTTCCCACCCATTTTAAAGCGGTGATGAACATATCCACCATTGGCATTATTATTATTTCCAAATTCAAAAAAGTAATTTCGGCCATTACGGGTAAAGATTCCCCCCCAAGCTGCCGTTCCCACCTCATAACGGAGCCAAATATTGGCAGTATATTGACCATTATTATTCATTCTCATCGCTCGATGGTTGCGGATGGTAATTTTCTTATTTGCCGAGCCATCAAACCGGATAGCGGAACCAGTTTTACCGGGAAAACGAGCGGGGTTACCCTGAACCTGACCAACTAACTCATGCGGTCCCCAATCCTGAACGGTGGTCGCATTCTCGACTTCCCCCATAGGAAAATAAAGAGCAAGATTAGACTCTTTCATGACCGCCGGACGAAAGAGAATTTCCTTGGTGGATCGCTGATTACGCTCACCAGTTGATGAGGATGCAGCCGCCCCCTCCGCCACCTTGATCTTAATACGAGCAGGATTAGTGAGCGGGGTAAGGTTCATCGTGTAAGTTGCACCCGATCCGGATACATTGGAAACTGATGCCCCTTGCACCACAAAATCATTACTGGATACACCCGTGCTTGTAGGTTGTGATGATTTATAGGAATGATTGGAAGGCAATACGGAGGTAATCCCCCATTTATGAGCCAGATAGCCTTCGACCTTTTGGCGATCACTGGTACTGGCTACACCATCGACCACAATGAACTCTGCAATATCCCCTTCAAGAAAATCAGCGTTAGTCAGGTAGTTCGTACCAATATAAACACCATTACTGAGGCTATACGAACCAGTATTCTTACCGGTTACCGTGGTTCCGTTCACACTTAATTGACTGCTCGTATTATCAAAAACCGCAGCAATAGTGAAAAACCCTGTTGGAGTTGTTATATTTGAGTTTGCCCAGTTGCCAGCCCAGAACTGAACCTTTCCGCCGTTCCGTAACGCGATAAGACTACGGGAAGCATTCGTTACACGACCATCAAATAGATAATCTCTGCCCGAACCGGCGGTTGTTTTTACAACCGAAAAAATGGAATAACTCTGAGTTATGCTGAGCCCGGGAACGGATATGTAGTCGTTCGATCCATCAAATCGAATAGTAGACAGACTATTTTGGCCGTTTGCAACAAGAGTGGGGCGGTTACCTGAAGTAGCCTGTTCTGCTTGAAGAGCCTTTACGCTTTTGTCGTTCCAAGAATGAACCACATTGGAAGAATGAGAAACACTCGATGTATCACTCGCATCCAACCATAACTCCAATCCTGATAATGTTGACGGTTTAAAGGAGGTAGTGAAATCATTGGCAAAATTACTTACCGAATGATTAGATCCACCTTTCTTGAAAGTTATGGTTACTGGGACGGGATAAGTTTGGGTTGGGCTGGTCGCGGTAATTTCTGCGGATATCCCACTGCCAATTCCTGCCATAAGGTCACGATTGGCATGGTCAGTTGGAAGTTGATGTGCAATACCCCACTTATTGGCCAAGTATCCTTCCACCGCCAAATGATCAGAAGCACCAAGCACGCGGTCAAATGCAATAAACTCTGCAATTTCACATTTGGAAAATTCGGAAGCAGTTTGATAACCACCAAACTGTAAACTCCTTGGTAAATAATTGCTATTGTGAGCCGAACTTCCATTTACCGCTCCCACTCGAGTGCCATCGAAAAAAGTATTTCCATCATCGGTGTCTGACATCGAAGCCACATGCAGGTGAAACTTAGTGTCTTTTCCATTGGCAATATCCGTTAACCATCCTTCGAAATACCACTTGTTCATATTACCTGAATGGTATCCAAATAACCAGTTGCGTGCCCGGTCTGAAATAACCCGTCCATTATTGGTGGAATGCGTGTAACGGGAAATCGAAAACATGGTAAACTCCCGTTTACCTCCCCATTCGTTAGCTGAATAGTAGGCATCATTTCCATCAAAATTCACTACGCCCAGTCCATTTTGAGAGGCCCATGTGGGATCTCCTGCTTTGGTCAAGTGATATCCATTACCCGACTTATCACTCCAGGAATTCACCGCATTTCCCGCACTGTAGCCCGTATCAGTCGTACCATCTGCATTTAAATCCGATGCATCATACCACATTTCAACATCCCCCAGAGTCGTGGTAGAAAAAGAAGCCGGATAAGAGGCAAGAAAGATCTTACTGACCACATCATTTTGATACACTCCACCACCACCTGCGGCCGCTCCTTTGGGAATCGTAACCGTTACTGTAGATGGAAAAGTAGTAGGGGTTACCTTAAAAGTGTATGTATGTCCACCCCCTCCGGATGAACTGAAATTACTGACGGTACCCCCACTTACGCTAATGTCACTGGATGCAAATCCGGCTACGGGAAGATTGGATCCTCCGCGTTTAAAAGTAACACTCACCGGAACGGGACTAGAATTCGCATATTCATCCACGGTTAGGGTTGGAATGGTTGAGGTATAGTATCCCTCACCCGCTCCGCTTGCATACAACGCGGAAACAGCGGTAGCATTTAGCTCTTTGCTGTAGAGTCGGAAGTCGTCAATCGTTCCTATAAAATTAATTCTGCCTCCACCCGTGCGGTCCCCTCCGATAGTGAAATTTGCACTTTCTCCAAGGTTAAAGGTTGAACCACCGGCACCTCCATCAACAATGGTTGCCCCATCAACATAAAAGACAACTCCACCTAAATTTGCATTGTTTGGTTTAAGGGCAACCAAATGGTGCCATAATCCATCACTAAAAGTATCTGTCGAAGTAGCTGCACCACCTCCGTTATCCAACCTGATTTTACCACCGTCAAAATTAAGGGTATATCTCAGGTTTCCCGTTGTTACTCCCCAACTTGCGAAGGACTGTTGGGCAGTCGTGTTATTGTAAGTCGATTTGAACCATAGAGCTACTGAAATAGGACCAGTTCCAGTTACACCTCTAAAATTGGGAACATTAATCTGATCTCCCGTACCGTCCAACTCAAGGGCATAACCTCGTTTACCGGCGACCCAGGTCGGATCGCCCACTAAAGTACCATCCCTACCACTGGATGAACGGTCTTTTGTCGTCGTACCAGTTCCTTCGTCGAAGGGGAGGTATAAAACCAAAGAGTTATCATCAGTTACTAAGTCACGGAACTGGGTAAGAGCAGAGGAGGACCCAGTTGAAGCACCCCCGCTTGTGGTCGCCGCACCGGCAGGAATGCTGATAGTAATGATAGCTGGGTAAACAGTGGGAACAACATTGAATGTATAAGTATGTCCAGAACCAGAAAAGTTGCTAATAGTGGCATCATTTACAGAAATATCAGAGGCAGTAAACCCAGTGACGGATACATTTGAACCATCCTGTTTAAATGTAAGACTGGCGGAAATTGGAGATGATCCAGATGTTTGAGCGATTGTAATAACCGGAGCGGCTAGGGTGGGCTTTTTGAGCAGAGTGATGCGAGCTGGTACATGATCATTAACCGTTCCGGATGTTGATTCAATACTGGCACCCACAGAAATAATATCATTTGCTTTTAATCCGTTTAACACGGTGGCCAGGGCGCCGGATGAGTAGTTGTGCCCACTATCAGCCCGAATGTAGTGGGTTGAAACTTCAGCACCAGGGACATTATTACCATTTACTTTAACCATCATTTTCGGATTGGCCCGTGCAATTGTTGAGGTTAATCCATCATTATATAATAACAGATAATCCCCGTCACTATCTACGGCAACTTGGTTGGGGTTGGAGGAAGTTGAGTGAGTAAATTTTCCGGTGTCAATCGTTTCCTGGGTGGACCATTTCACATCCGAACCAGTGTTCCAGTTATCTCCTGAAATTAATTGGGTGGCAGTAGCGGAAAATAGATTATTGGCATCCGCCAATTTTTCGATAAAAATTGATCCTTTTTCATTGGTCTGTACATTAACGGTCCCAGCTTCAGCCCTTTTGCTCATTTCAATCGTAAGAACTTGATTGGTGGACGCAGATTGCACTAACCCTACCCAGTGAATAGAGGAATTGTTTGTGGCTTCCATATTACGAATGTAACCCTGTGAAGCAAACCCACCTGTAACCTGAGTACCATTTAGCTTAATTTGCATTTGGGGAGAAGCCCGTCCGGTGTTTGATTTAATCGGAAGATTGGCAAAGACTAAGTATGCTCCAGCCGCATCAAGAGTAATATTGTGGCTGTTTGAAGTGTTGCTGTGTGTAAAGCCTGAGTCGGCTATTTCTTGTGTCCATTGCAGGGCCGATGCGTTAACCTCATTAAGGTTGGTACTCGAAACAGTCCGAATTGCAGTTCCGGAAAATATGGTCCGGGAAGAGGCAACCTTTTCCAAAAATAGAGAAGTGGTACCAAGGCTGACTGTATTCGCAGAGGTATCAAATGCTTTGGCATACACTTCGACATAATCATTGGTTGATAATGAAGTTAGTAAAATATGTAAATGACCGCTACTCTCAGTATGGTCTGAGTCATGACGAACATAGGTCGAACTGGTTTTAGCAGTTGGAATCGCGGTGCTTCCATTTTTCTTAACAAAGAAATGAACCTGAGAGCGCACATTTGCTGACTTGGATGCTTCCGTTATGGGTCCAGTAAAAGAAAGGAAATAATCTCCCGCTGATTTTACCTTCAGACGGGTTGGGGTGGAGGAATTAAAGTCAAACGCAGTCGTGTCGTAATCCAGTTGGTTCCACTTGATCGCCTTCGAAGTAGCACTGGCTTCGGGTATCACGGTTGTACCATCTGAAAGTGCATCCCCCTTGACTAGAGCACCCCCCTCGACGGCAGCGTCAAGCGTTCGCTCAATGGGCAGGGAGAGCAGGACTCCGAACAGGGTCGGAAAGACCCAGCTGAATGATTTAGAAGTATTATTAGACTTAGTGGCTTGCTTCATAGGAAGTAGTGACTGTTTGTTAATTAAAAAATTTCGCATTAAAACGGGTATTGAGATGTGTGTGTGCGCGTGCACAGGTCTTTTTTTGACTTAAACAATCGATATGGCCCGAAAATTTGAACGAGTACACCCAGCCACCTGAAAAAAGGTGAAACAATAAAGGGACTGTCTCTAAACAACTGATCTAAAACTTGGGCTAAAATATGTTAAGGTTACAACATATATTAGTGTAGAATCAGAATTTAATACGAAAAAACAAGGTTTTATTAATGGCGCAAAAATAAACCCATGATAGTCAGTAGTTTAGGTGAGAAAAAATAATAATTTTTTTTGTAAAACTCGCTATTAGCTTAAAATAACAATAAATAAATCATAAAATATGAATGATTTTAAATAAAGAGTTCAGATGAAATTTCAAGGGATTTGCCGGAGTAATTTGGTCAAAACCTTACCGGGTCCGCATTCGATAAATTCTTCAACCCTTTTTAGCCTAAGTCCCTGGATAACCTCGGTCCATCTAACTGGGCTAAATATTTGTTTAATCAATAATTCAGGAATGGCATCAACGGAGGAATATGGTTGTGCTTCGACATTTGAAAAAACAGGGAATTGGGGAAGAGAAAAAGAGAAGTTTTGTAAAAAAACTGCAAATTCTGCTGCCGGTTCATTCATCATGCGGGAGTGGAAAGCTCCGCTTACCTTTAAAGGAACCACCATTCGGGCACCACTCTCTTTAAGAGGAGAAAGAACTTGGGTAATTTGTGAGGCAGGACCAGAGATAACGATCTGTCCAGGCGAATTAAAATTGGCCAGATCAATTTGATCGGCTCCCTGTTCATCCAAAATAGAGGTAATTTTATCAGCATCCATGCCGATCACCGCAGCCATTCCACCACCCGAAACTTGGGACATTATTTCGCCCCGCTTCGCCACCATCTGTAGACCATCAGAAAAAGAAAATGCATTGGCGCATTGCAACGCAGCAAATTCTCCCACTGAATGCCCGGCAGCAAAAGAGGGTGATTTGCCTTCTTCAAGCAATGCTTTCGTCTGCAAGCAACTAACCGTGTAAAGAGCAGGTTGGGTAAAGTTTGTGAGGTTCAAGTCCGTTGCATCTTCCCGCAAACATAATTCCTCTATTGAATAGCCAAGAATTTGATCACTTTGCTCCACAATGTCTGGAAATCGTGAAAATAATTCGGATCCCATACCAACCGACTGGGAACCTTGACCAGGAAATAAAAATGCGGTGCTCATAATTTTTTAATAAGTATATTGTAATTGCGAAAAAGGAGGGAGGATAGTACCAATGAACTCTCTTTTTTTACTGAACCCACCTAAAATGCAAGAACATCTGATCATTGATGGGAACAATGCCTTGCATGCGATCCCAGAATTCTCCAAGGAACTGACCCGAGACCGTAATTTGGCCCGCGACAGCCTGATTCGATTTCTCGAACCTATTCAGACGGGTGAGAATTGTCTTTTAACCGTTGTTTTTGACGGAAGAGGAGGGAAGGGAAGGATCTATCAGCATGAAGGAAATAAAAACTACACCATTATTTATTCTTCTTCGGTCCAGGGTGCGGACGGAGTAATTGAAAGAATGCTACTGGCAGCAAAATTTCCAGAGCGTATTTCTGTGGCAACTAATGATGGACTTATTCGAAATTGTGCTTACGAGTCAGGTGCAACCGCAATGAGGATTGAAGAGCTTATCAAAAAACTGGATAATAGTATAGATCGTACCCGTGTGAAAATAAATCACTACCGGAATGAAGAGAAAGGTCCGCTCAAAAATCAACTGTCATTCCCCGAGAAGGGAGAGAGGAACCCACATTAATGGCAAGTTTTCAGGGAGTGGAAGAAATTCCTGGTTTATATGGAAGCTTACGAATTGAAGAAAAAGTAATTCAACAAATTTGGGCAGATCAGGATTTTAATGATTTGGAACTTCATACTGAATGTGGCAAAAGGCTGATTATTTCGAACCCAGGAATATGGAACCGTGCAGAGGAAGGACCGGATTTTAAAAATGCATCTCTTTCACTCGATCAATTGAAACAAGAAGGAGATATTGAAATCCATTTTTATTCTTCTGACTGGGAGAACCACGGGCACAATCGCGATGCAAATTATAACCGAGTCGCTCTTCATGTTACCCTGTTTCCAGAGGCAAAAAAAAGGACGCCTTGCCAAACAGTGAAGGGAGTGCAGATCCCCCTCCTCGTTCTTTTGCCCCATCTCAGGCAAAGTTTAGAAGAGCACATGGAATCGATTGCGATCGAAAACTTATCGGCATATGTGGCAAAAAACACTGGTTCACTTTATTCTCGAATTGACCAAATCGAGGTTACTCAAAAAAATCATGAATTGGCCAAGGAAAGGTGGTTGAAAAAGAAACAATTTGCTCAAAAACGATTACAAAAAAGCAAGCAGGAAGAGGCCTTTCATCAATGTTTCCTCGAAGTATTAGGCTACCGGAGAAATCGTGCGATAATGAGCAAAATTGGACAGAGTCACCCCACCCAGGAATGGAAATGCGGCGCAATTGATCCCGACGAGGTTTTCCAATCAGAAAAAAGTTGGAAATTGAAAGGTCTTAGACCTGCAAATCATCCCCGGAAAAGATTACGACAATATGGTGAATTATGGCGGGCAAACCCCAATTGGATTGAAGATTTATTAAAGATTAATATCCCATTCGATGGAAATTCAGAAGGAAGTAATCGAAAGAATCTTGGCATTCACAACCTAAAAAAACTATGGATTGATGAGATACTTTGTGGAGTGTGGGGAGGTACTCGGGTGGATACACTTTGGGTCGATGCCTGCCTGCCCTTATTAGCAGAAGTTCACCGTCGGGATTACTTTCCAACCTGGTTTCATTGGTTTGCGGGTGACTTCCCCGATCCGTTGAAAGAAGTGAGCAGATCTATGGGGATCGCAGGGCATTCCCGAGCTAAGCCTTTTTCAAATGGACCACTTCAGGGCCTCCTCGGGTATTGTATTAAAAAGGGAATTCTTGGATAATTAATCACATATCTTCTTGCCAAATAAAAAGCACGAATTAGGGCTGAATACTTAAACAAAACCAAACACTATGATCTATTGCCTCAATACGAGTACCATTAAACCCCAATCTTTAATAAATAAAATTCGCCTGGTAGGAGAGGCCGGATACGATGGGATTGAACTTTGGCTTAATGATGTATGGGAATATGTGGCTCGTGGGGGTGAGGTGACGGATATTGAAAAGGCGATTGCGGATCATGGATTAATTGTACCCTCCGTCATTGCGATGAGGCAATGGGGAGACCTTGATGGATGGGAACATCAACTGGTATTGGACGAAGCACGCAGGCGATTTGCTTTGGGTGCTCGGTTAGGAGCCCCTTTTATTGTCGCCACTCCACCGTTGGAAAAAACAGAAACCGAGCATTTGCCCGAGCGCTATGCAGAACTACTCAAAATTGGCCGAGAGGAAGGAATTCGGCCTACCTTTGAATATATTAGCTTCTTTCAATCGGTGCATACTTTAAGCAAAGCATGGGAAATCGTTCAAGTCACTGATGATGAAGACGCCACCTTGATCATCGATGCATTTCACAATTGGAATAGCGGATCCACCGAATCAGAATTACGATCTATTCCAGTAGACAAGATAAGTCACTATCACATTGATGATGCAGACCCCGTTAAACCAGCAGGGACTCAGACAGACCCGGACCGTGTCATGCCAGGGGATGGCCAAATCGACCTAAAAGCAGAAACTACTGCTTTGAAAGAAATGGGATATGATGGGACAGTAAGCCTCGAATTATTTAGTGAATCATGGTGGAAAATCGATCCAAAAGAAACATTGCGAATTGGACTACAAAGAATGAAGGCACTATTTGAAAATTAATTCGATATTTGATAAATTTTCTAAGGATTAGTAGTTCTTTTCGTCTTCCTCAGTGAAATTAAATATTTTAAACCTTCTTCTTCTCATTTCATACTTCAGGTTCTAATCAAAATATGAAATGTGACGAAACTGAAAGTCAATTGAAGGAATGGTTTGAAAAACTAGAAAAACCATTAATGAATTATGCATTTCAAATTGTTCACGATCGTGAGGAAGCACAGGATTTAGTACAGGACACTTTTCTGCGTTTTTTTAAACAGGACGAAAAAATCCTACAACCCAAGGCCTGGCTCTACAAAACACTTCGAAATCTTTGTATTTCATTTCTTCGAAAAAATGGTCGATTACAGCGTACAACTGATGAAGAGCAATTAGACTTCCTCGATTCATTTAACCGTACGACTGAAAGTATTCTAGTTAAAAACCTTGAAAAAAAAGAAGCTGTCGATCGTGTAAGTCATGCCATTTCATTATTACCCAAAGAATCAAAAGAGCTTATAACGCTTAAGTTCGATCAGCAAAAAAGTTATAATGAAATTTCAAAAATTACCGGATTAAGTGTGAGTAATGTAGGTTATAAATTACATCACATCATAAAAGAATTAAGTAGTGAATTAAAAGCAGAAGATTTTTTCCGATGAATAATGATTTAGATATTAGTGAAGAAGAAATTATTTCGTACCTGCTGGGCGAAGTTGATAACGATAAAAAGCTTTTCATTCAAAGGCTCATTTCTGAAAACCCACAATTGCAGGAAATGGAAAGAGTTTTGACTGACACAATTAGATTAGTTGAACAGTCCACGAAGGAACCTCTACCTGACCTAGAAGAAGGAGAACTTTTATTAAGCCAAAAACGGAGAAATGCAATCCTTGGACTAGTAGAAAAAGAGGAAACTCAAACGCTAGAAAAGCAAAAGTCTTCCCTACCCAAAGATAAAAAATCAGACCATTTTCTTTTTTGGGTCCCTTTAGGCATTGCGGCTTGTGCATTCCTAATTTTATCCGTGACTGACTCAGATCATTTATCAACCGCCGAAATCACCCTCAATCGCGAGCAAGAAAGTACCAGCGAGCAGGACGAACTTGAAGGGACAACGACAGATGCAATTGATATTGAAGAGGAACTTGCACTTAATTTAGCTCTTGAAAACCAGGCTCAAGAAGGAGTAGTCCAAATACTCACCCAACGGTCAACCATTGAAGTTGAGGCCATGAAAAGGGATTTAAATAATTCCCTCTCTATTGGCGATGTACTTGCGTACTCGGACCCAACACCTTTCAACTCAGTGGAAGATTCCACTTCTGTTGTTTCACCAGTCCCATCATCTGCTAATAGGAGTGCCCCCCCTCGAGTTCAGTCCGAAACCTTATCAAAAATACAAAACCTGGGCGTAGATCATTCAATCATGCTTCACACAAATGAACTGGGTGCGGAATTATCAGTAAAAAAAGAAAAGGTAGTGGATCCCTCACCGAAACCAATAATAGAAGATTCGGTAGTTTCCCCCCTTCGTACCGAACAAATTGAGCAAAATGAGGATATAATCATTACAGAGAAAAAGCGGAAAGCAGCTGGTTCGGAAAATTCCACTCAAACAAATCGAACCTCTTCCGGGAGAGCCCAGACGCAAGCGATTCCTCAATTTCAAAAGGGCTTAATCAGTGAATATCTCCCCCGACTTTGGGGTAGTTCAGAACCTACTTATTTGTTTACCTCGAAGGGGAAAACATTAGGTAAAGTTAGGATAATCAAGAAAACTGATACCGCTATTGAATTTGTTAGACTGAACGAAACAATGCGTGGAAAATCAACGCTACCCGATGGTCTTGGCTACCAACTCCGATTGTCAGACTCAAATTCTTCCACAGTGATTATAGTGGGTCATTTAACAAGGGTTAAAGTGGCCGAAATAAAAAATAAAAGAATGGCAAAAAGTGATCTAGTAAAAGACCTAGACTTTACCACTTACAGTATTCAAATTGAAGAGGCGTGGAAATTAGATGAGAAAGAGAATCGGATTCCGATCAAATAATCTATCCCTGGTAATTCCATTTTACTGGAGTGATTTAAAAACTATGAAGACCGCGACCGTCGACTGAAAGAGCAGCTTCCTTCAGGGATTCCGAAAGGGTGGGGTGTGCGTGAATGGTACGGGCTAAGTCCTCGGCTGAACCTCCATATTCCATATGAGCTACGGCCGACGCGATCAATTCCGAAGCACTTCGAGCCACAATTTGGACTCCGAGCAATCGATCGGTTTCTGCATGTGCAACCACTTTCACGATACCATCGGTTGCTCCCGTTGCCAGAGCACGACCGTTTGCAGCTAATGGAAAAGAACCGGCTCGAACCGGTATATTTTTCGCTTTTGCCTGGGCCTCACTTAGGCCAATATTGGCAATTTCTGGATCGACATAAATAACTCCGGGGACGAGATCATAGTTCACATGTCCGGACTGTCCCGCAATAATCTCAGCGCAGGCAACACCGTCCTCCTCTGCTTTGTGAGCTAGCATGGGTCCGGGGATCAAATCACCAATGGCACGAACACCTGCGATATTAGTCGAGAAACTCGCATCAACCAGTACACGACCTTTATCATCCGTTTGCACTCCAATATTCTCTAAGCCTAAGCCATCCGCACAGGGTGCACGACCTACCGCGACGAGAACCCGATCCGCTGAGACCAAGGATTCTTTTCCCTCTGACTCTAATGATAAAGTAGTTCCGGTTTTGGTATTCTTTGCGGCAGTTACCTTGGTTGAAAGTGAAAATTGGAGACCCTGTTTTTCCAAGATTTTTCTTGCTACCTTTGCCACCTCTAAATCGAGTTGTGGGCAAATCTCAGGAAGAAACTCAATAATAGTAACCTCTGCCCCAAGACGCGACCAAACGCAGCCAAGTTCAAGACCAATCGCACCGCCTCCCACAACCACCATTTTTTTCGGTACTTTTTCAAATGCAATGCCATGGTCACTATGGACAATTTTAGTGCCATCAAAGGGGAGAAATGGAAGTTCAACCGGCTTGGAACCGGTTGCTAAAATAATGTCATTTGCTGTTAAGGTCTGGGAGGAATCCTGATGAGTCACCTCTACTTTACCCTCCGGTAAGAGTGTTGCAGTTCCTGGTATCAGCGTGACACCTTTCTTTTTGACCAAGGCGGCTACGCCTTTTCCAAGTTGGTCCACAACCGCATCCTTTTTTTTCATCAATTTCGAAATATCATGGCTTATTCCTTTTGCCACGATACCATGGGACTCGGCGGAATGAACGAGTTCATGATAAATTTCAGTGGAGTGAAGAAGAGCTTTGCTCGGGATGCACCCGACATTGAGGCAGGTTCCTCCTAATCGAGGATTTTTCTCAATCAACCCAGTCTTTAATCCTAATTGGGCACATCGAATGGCACAAACATAGCCTCCAGGTCCGGCACCTACCACTAAAACATCAAACTTTTCTTGGTTACTCATAACTTAAATCCCCAAGGCCAAGCGAGCAGGGTCTTCCATCGCTTCCTTCAACTTCACCAAAAAGGTAACTGCTTCTTTTCCGTCCACTACTCGGTGGTCATAGGACAGTGCAGTATACATCATCGGACGAATTACCACCTCTCCATTCACGGCGACTGGCCGCTCTTGGATCGAATGCATTCCCAATATACCACTCTGGGGCGGATTAATAATCGGAGTCGATAAAAGGGAACCGTAAATACCCCCATTAGTGATAGTAAAGCAACCACCCTGCATATCCTGAAGGGTAATCCCTCCAGTTCGAGCTTTCTCAGCGTACTGAACAATAGATTGCTCAATTTCGGCAAAGCCAAGTTGGTCACAATCCCGTAACACGGGTACAACCAGTCCCTTCTTCGTGCCGACTGCGACTCCGATATCAAAATAATGGTTTTCAACCAATTCATTTCCTTCCATCCGAGCATTGATCTGCGGAACGGCACGAAGGGCATGAACCACGCCCTTTACAAAAAATGACATAAACCCGAGTTTCACTCCATTTTGTTTTACGAAAGAATCTTGATGCTTTTTTCGTAATGCCATGATGGCGGAAAGATCAACCTCATTAAAGGTCGATAAAATGGCGGCGGTTTGCTGTGCCTCCACCAATCGTGAGGCAATTTTCCTACGGATTTGAGAAAGAGGCCGGCGGGTGCTTCGACTATCAACAGAGGCAGGAGTAACCGGTGCTGCCTTTGGAGGGCTCACCGGAGTAGAAGGGGCAGCCACTGAGGGCGAAGGTTCAGCACTTTTAGCAGCAAGTACATCGGCTTTCGTAATACGACCGTCTTTTCCAGTTCCTGAAATTGTGGTGGGGTCAATATCAGTCTCAGCCAGGATTTTCCGGACAGCAGGGGAAAGAGGTAACGGGGCGGAAATCGAGTCATCCAACTTTGGGTCAGATTCGTCTTGAGAGGGCAAGGAAGGGGAGGGGGCATCCATGCTCTCAGGGGGTGCCGCAGTAGTAATAGCAGGCACTTCAACTACAGGCTCCTGTGCTTGTGGCTTTGGCGCCGATGCTGAGGAGTTTGAATTATCCGCGGATTCATCAATATTGGCAATCGTTGCTCCGATCTCAACTTCATCACCTTCTTTCGCTAAAAATGAAATTACTCCGGCCACTTCAGCAAGCCCTTCCTGGGTAATTTTATCCGTTTCTAATTCGTATATTGGTTGATCGATCTCAACATAAGTTCCCTCCGATACCTTCCAAGCGGATAGAACACCAGAGGAGATTGATTCACCAAGTGCGGGGATTTTTACATCAATAGGCATAACTAAAAAAATTAAGTATGAGAAGTTTGTGTTTGATCTAAGGCGTCTGCAACCAGTGCCGCCTGTTCAATCTTGTGTAAGGTCAAAGATCCAGTTGCCGGGCTGGCAGTGGCAGTTCTACCGGCAAAGTAAGGTCGTCGACCGAGCATTTCTTCAAAGATAGGGAAAAGAAAGTTCCATGCTCCCATGTTGTAGGGTTCTTCTTGGCACCAAACGATACGTTTTGCCTTGGCATAAGGTGCAACGACTTCTTGAAACTTCGCTTTATCAAATGGATAAAACTGCTCGACTCGTATAATTGTGGATTTTGAATTCCGAATTCCCTCCCTGGCTTCAAGTAGGTCATAGTACACTTTACCCGAACACAAAATTAAGTTTTCTGTCTTTTTTGCGGGTGTTGGATCGGGTAAGAATTCTTCAAAACTTCCCTTGACCAAGTCTTTCACTTCCGAGATGCACAATTTATTTCGAAGTAGGCTCTTTGGTGCCATGATGACTAATGGTTTTGCATACTCTTTTTTCTTCTGACGGCGAAGAGCATGAAAATATTGTGCTGGGGTACTTAAATTTGCCACAACAATGTTGTCTTCTGCACAGCCCTGAAGAAATCGTTCCAGTCGGGCAGAACTGTGCTCAGGACCTTGGCCTTCGAAGCCATGTGGTAATAAAAGAACGATATCTGAAACCGCCCCCCATTTATCCTCCGCACTCATTATAAATTGATCAATAATGACCTGGGCTCCATTGACAAAATCTCCAAACTGAGCTTCCCAAATCGAGAGCATGCTTGGATAATCAAGCGAATAACCGTAGTCAAAAGCTAATACCGCCGCTTCAGATAAGAGGGAATTGTAGACACAAAATTGTCCCTGCCGGTCTTCCATATTCAATAAAGGAACATATCGCGTTCGGTCCTTACTGTCATACCAAACTGCATGACGATGACTAAAAGTACCCCGTTCACTATCCTGTCCAGAAAGTCGGATAGGAGTACCATCTAACATTAATGAACCGAAGGCCAACAGTTCAGCAAAACCCCAATCAATCCCTAATCCGGACTTGAAATTCTTTGCCTTCGCATCGACCTGCCTTTTGATTTTTGGATTTAGGTTAAAACCTTCCGGGCAAGTCGACAGTGCACGAACCACTTTTTCTAAGTCCTTCTTCTCGACCGCGGTTGAAACTGGTGTAAAGTCGTAGGGAATTTGCTTCACCGCAACGGACCCCTCAAAGGTGCTCGATTTCTTAACCGTTTTCACTTTTTCTAAAGAAGCGTCCAAATGACGACGTAAGCGCTTGTGAATTTCATCACACTCCTCTTGATTGAGATCCCCCGCACTTACCAGTTCCTTGGAAAATACATTAGAGATTCCCGGCATAGCCTTGATTTTTTTGTAAAGCAGGGGTTGTGTGAACGCGGGGTCATCGGCTTCATTATGACCATGCTTTCGATAACAATTCACATCGATCACCACATCTTCCCGGAATTTCTGACGATACTCCAATGCGATTTCCGCGACCATAGCAACTGCAAGGGGATCATTTCCGTTCACATGAAAAATGGGTGCCTCAATCACTTTTGCCACGTCTGTGCAGTATAAACTGGAACGGGCCTCTGTCGGGTCTGTAGTAAAACCGATCTGATTATTCACCACCACATGAACTGTCCCGCCTGTGCGATATCCTGGTAGTTTGGAAAAATTAAATACCTCTGAAACAACCCCCTGTCCCGCCATGGCAGCATCGCCATGTATTAGAATGGGAAGAACGCGACTGCGATCCTTATCCCCGCGGAGACGCTGACGAGCACGCACTTTTCCTTCAACCACACCATTTACTGCTTCTAAGTGACTGGGGTTGGGAGATAAATGAATGACAACCTGCTGACCGCTGGAAGTGGTCCGTACAGACTCATATCCTAAATGATATTTTACATCTCCGCTTCCATGTGCACCGTCTGGAACAAAATTTTCAGAGAATTCACGAAAAATAAATTCGTGGGATTTCCCCATCACATTGGCGAGCACATTTAATCGTCCACGATGGGCCATTCCCATTACAATTTCTTCGACTCCCTCATCAGGGCATTTTTGAAAAATTGAGTCCAAGGCAGTAATGAGGGTTTCTCCGCCCTCCAAGGAAAAACGTTTTTGCCCGACATAACGGGTATGAAGAAAATTTTCAAATTCTTCGGCTTGAATTATTTTTCGAAGAATCCTAAGTTTTTCATCATGATTGAACGAAGGAACATTCATCTTAGGTTCGATCTTAGACTGTATCCAACGCCGTTTCTCAGTGGTCTGCAAATGAAGATATTCTACGCCTATATTGCCACAGTATGTCTTTTTTAATCGGTCTAAAATTTCACCAATCGACATTCGAACACCACCTAAATAATTACCAGTAAAATGAACTTCGTTCAAATCATTAGGGTCAAAGCCCAGTCTTTCCAAACTTAACCGGGGGTTTTCTTTAATCTCATCACTTAAGGGATCAAAAGTACCCTGTGTATGACCGATATCGCGGAAAGAATAAATGGCACCGTAGAGACGAGCATGTTTTTCTCCCACCTCTCTATCCGGAGATGCAATTGGACTAGGTGCGTCATCTCGGTCGGGGAGCCCGTCATGCTCGCTCCCCAAATGAAAGCCTTCAAAGAAATATTGCCACTCCGTAGATACTGACGAAGGAGAATCAAGCCAAAGGGCGTATTGACGGTCAATTTCGTCGACATTCCAACGGGAGGCAAAAGTAGGATTTTTAATCATAGTGAGCGCGGTAATTCGTACGCTTTAAATGAATTAAAAACAAGTAAAACCCGAAAAAAATATTCTGGGGAAATATTTTTATATAATTTTCAAATATTGGCCGAGAAATTAATGCTCGAAGAATCGGCAGTAATGGTAATTTCATCTCCATAATGGGCTTCTTCAATAAAGGGTGCAATTACCTCTAATACTGAAGGGTCCTGTTTAAATTCGGGCTTGGTGGAGGGATGAGGCCAGTAGACAAAAGATTCATAGATAATCGAACACCCATTCATTGAAAGAGAGCATTGATAAAACGAAAAATTTTCGGGAGGTAAATCAGTAGACCATTGAACGAGCGGAAAAAAATATCGAGGCCGTCCTAACTTGAAATCAGCATCCTGTAATGAAATATTCAAAGTACCTTTGAAAAAACAAGTTATATCAAAACCGTTTTGTTTAAAAAAGGGGGATTGCATTGCCAAAGTACCCTGTGGAAAACGAACATCTCGATGTTGTCCCGAGGCAATTCTGTGACCTCGCGTAATAAGACCGACAGCAGAGGAGATCATTACCTATCTGGCAAGGCACCCCATTTGCATTAGGGACAAAAGCATTTAAAAAAACGATTCCCAGTACCTCCTGGTGCAATTCTGACCCGAATCGGGTGCATGCAACGGGGACAATGACCAGAATATGCGGTACCTTGTTGATTTTTGTAAATGCGGCCATAGGTTCCGCACTTCACAAAATGAATACCAAGGAACTCTTTTCCCTTTCCCCCAGGTGCGGGAGAAGAAAAAGTCTGATCGCTATTCATTCTTGAATCAAACCCTGTAAGCCCTGAACCAATCCATCCACCCGCTTAGTAATCAAGTTTGCCTGAACTGATAATCCATCTTGCCCATCAATTACCTCGGAAACCCATGTTTTTACACGTTCTTCCAGGAATTTCAGTTTTTTATGTGCACCTGGGTCAGCGGCGAGAGCTTTGAAGCTCGTTTGAAGATCCGTTTCCGCGGCATCTGACTGTCCAAGCATTTCCTGAAGAGCTTGTAAGCAATTTTGAACCGTTTTTTCATTCACCTCGTCTTCATCATGCTGAAGAGGTTCAAGATAGTGAGGTGCTGCATGTTGCTTAATAACCGGAGCGCTTGGCCCCGCTTCCTTGAAAAGCTTGAATGCGGTGTCCTGAGCATTCTGACTGAATAAATTACGCTGATTAAACTCGAGACTAGAGAGCCAGTTTAATTCCTGCCTGAGCACCTTAAATTGCTTTCGTGAAGCTACCTCTTCCTCCCGCGAAACCGAACGAATCACATCGGCTTTCATGGTGGGTGCCAATGTGGTAATTTCTTCAAGAATTTCGACTGTTCTCTCCAGCACATTTTGCTGGGTTTGCAAAAAAGAAATTGCCGATTGAAGATACTCTTCAAGATTTTCCTTTGTCTTTAAAGGAATCTGATCATCTTTGATCGGTAATTTTTTTCTAGTTTTTTTAGAAAGACGCAGGCGCATAATGGTAATTATTGAACTAGAATAGTTTTGATATATAAAAAGAGATGAATCAAGCTGAAACCTTTATTCAATGCTTTGATCTGCTCGACCAAGAGAGCTTAAGCAGTAAGTCCCCCCTCCAATGAGCCTTTCTCCATCATAGAGTGCCAAGACTTGACCTGGAGTTAAAGCCCGTTGGGGTCGCTCAAAAATAATTTCCGCTTTCGTGGAATTGATTGGACGGTAGAGTAGGGGAACGGAAGCATCTCGATAACGGGGTTTTCCCAATAATTGAATCGGTTCGGTCGGATGGTTTTCCGTAAGGAAGGACAGGGATTCAATTTCATACTTACGCCCCCATAATGTAGGTTCATTTTCGTGATCAAAAGCAACAATTAGCTGATTTTCGCCTTCATTCTTTCCCGTGACTACAAAATTTTCATTATCTGTGTTGGATGGCACCCCAATCCCGCGTCTCTGACCTAAGGTATATCGGTGTAAACCTTTATGCCTACCAACAACTCGCCCCTCGGTCGTTACAATCTCACCAGGCTGGTCGTCGAGAAAATTAGATAAGAATTCTCCTATTTTTACTTTTCCAAGAAAGCAAATACCTTGACTGTCTTTTTTCTCTGCAACGGGAAGCTCATATTTCTTGGCAATTTCACGAACTTCTGGCTTTGTAATCTCCCCCAGAGGAAAGCGGGCTCTTTCAAGTTGATTCCGAGTAATGCGGGCAAGGAAATAAGACTGATCCTTATTTTTATCTATTCCCTCCCACAATTCTGCGGTGGAATTTGAATTTTTTACTCTTCTACAATAATGCCCCGTGGCAAGGGAAGAAAAACCATTTTCTTCCGCGTATTCTAGTAATGCTCCAAATTTCATCGCTCGATTACATAAAATATCAGGATTGGGAGTAATTCCATTTTCATAGCCTCGCACCATAGGTAAAACCACTTCATTTTGGTAAAAATCAATAAAGTTTACCACGGAAAATGGAATACCAATTAATTCCGCTACCAAACGCGCATCCTTTAGATCACGAGCACCGGGGCAATCGCCGAGTAAATCATCCTCATGCTCCCAGGTTCGGACATAAACTCCCGAAATAGTGTAGCCCTGCTCTTTGAGCAATAAGGCAGAAACCGCACTATCAACCCCGCCCGATAGGGCGACAAGAATTGGTTTATCGGAAGAATCATTCATTTCGACAATAGGTACTAGTAAATTCTTTTAAAAGGAGCAAAATTTTTCGATTGGCTCGAGCGAAAGAGTAGATAAGACAATAAGGCTATGTATTCTCGAGGTGGGCATGTTTGCATGGAAACTATTAACAAAGGCTTAGTCTTTTTGGAAAAAGATTGGGACGGTGGGCGCTTACCCGAAGATTTGGTGGAAGAATCGGGGATGATTGGCTCCACATTCTCAATTATTGAGAGTGAAAAATCGGCACGATTGGGAGGTTATGTTAAGAGAGGAGGAGAGGTCCATTTTTTGGTTAATAAAAATGACTACCCCTCGCTGGAACTGAGTAAAGAAAGAATATTCCTCGCCACTGATTTTAATGGTTGGGCAGAAGCAATTGGAGAACCGCAATGGGAATTACTACCAAAAAATTCGGAAGTAAATATCATACAATTATCAATCGATTGGAAAGTTGCTTTGGAACTAAAGACATTCTCCTTTAAATTCGTCACTGAAAGGAAAGTCTGGTTGGAACCAAATGACCCGATTTCAAGAAGTGAGATAAACGAGATTGGATCGAGAAATTTTATTTTTAATCCTCAAAGAACGGGACAGGACATTCTGTGTTTTGAGCTAATGGAGGGTCCCCGAAAAGAAAACTTAGATCGATGGATAAACGTGGTTCCAAGTGGGAAATTTGGTTATGAGCAAACTTTGGAAGGTAGTTCATTTCGAGTTTTTGCTCCCCGAGCGGTTACAGTGGATTTACTTTTATATAGAGAGAAAGGAATGGAGCGGTATCCGATGACTCGGATGCATGATGGTTGTTGGGAAATTACTCTTTTGGATAATTGCGAAGGATTGCCCTACAAATACTCGGTTCACCAGGTTACAAGAAAGGGAGAGTCCGAGCTTTTCGAAAAAGAAGTTGTGGACCCCTATGCCCGTGCAATGGACGGAAGGAATGGGCCTGGTCTCGCGTTAACAGTTCAACCATCAGAAAAAAAACACTCCTTTCGCACACCCCAAAAACAAGACCTAATCATTCTCGAGACCCACATTCGAGATCTACTTACAAATGCTCCTATTCCTTTATCTAAAATGGAAAGAATGGAGTTTCGCGGGCTTTCGAAATGGCTCCAATCTGAAGATTGCTATCTTCGCAAGCTGGGGGTAAATGCTATCGAAATCCAACCCATTCATGAATTTGATGCCCGCACAAAGGAGGAGTACCATTGGGGGTATATGTCAGTTAATTTTTTTGCACCCTCGTCTGCCTATGCAAGTAATGCAAAAGATGGTTCTGCCGTACACGAATTTAAGAGTCTTGTCGACCGGTTCCATGAGGCAGAACTAGCCGTTATCATTGATGTGGTTTATAACCATGTCGGAGTTCCGTCCCACCTCTCCTTTCTGGATCGTGAACTTTATTTCTCAACGGATGAAAATGGAAACCTGAATAACCATAGTGGTTGTGGAAATGATATTAATGCAGAGTCTGGTGCGGTACGAAGACTAGTGATTGATAGTTTGGTCTCGATGATCAATGATTTTGATGTTGATGGATTTCGATTTGATCTTGGTGAACTCTTAGGAATCAATCTTCTGTCTGAAATTGAGGACGAGTTACTAAAAGTAAAGCCCGACATAATATTAATTGCCGAACCCTGGAGTTTTAGGGGTCGTTTGCCTGAAAAAATAAATCAGACGGGATATAGTTTATGGAGTGATAATTGTCGCGAAAAACTCCTTCACTTTGTCCGAGGGAATGGAAAGCAATGCGAAATTATTAATTTACTCAAGGGAAGGTTGGACGAGCAAAATACTCATCCATGGCAATCCATTAATTACCTTGAGTCTCACGATGACCTTACCTTTATCGATCGACTTTGCTCCCCAGATGACTGGAAAAACGACCGACCTCCTGCTCCAGTAATCGCCCAGGCGAAACTAGCCATAGGATTACTGCTCCTTTCACCTGGGATACCGATGATTGCATCTGGACAGGACTACTTACGAAGTAAAAATGGCGTTCAAAACACCTATCAAAGAGGCGACTTAAATGCCCTCGACTACAACCTTTTTAGGGAAACTCAAGATTTCCATAATTGGACAAAAGAGCTCATTTCATTACGCAGTTCCAAAGAGGGTGAACTTTTCCGACCCTATCATTTTATTGCAGAAGATCGATATATCAGTGTAAAAGGCCCACATGATACAATAGCCCACATTATTTTTGCGGAAAATAATGTCAGTGTGTCCTATTGTTTGCTCCTCTTAGTAAACCCTAGTGAACAGGAAATTAATATTCCTTTACCTGCAATCTGTTACGGCAAAAAGGAAACTATTTTGCTAGGAGAAAGTGATTCAATACTTGGTACTATGCCACCTCTTTGCCTGCAGGTTTGGAAAATTATCGGATAATTGGGACGAGAAATAACGGTGACTCTTTTTTTAACCTTCATTTTGAAGTGGAAACCGAACTCATTATACTTTCCGCGACACCATAGCGTAAGTTGTGAAAAGAATGAGTAATGCTGGTTAATTGACAAAATTTCAAAAGTTCTAAGATAACTAGGATGGCAGAGGGAAAAACATCTGCACGATCGGCAGGCAGAAGGGGAAACTCCTGACAACGGGATGCCAAATCTAATCCATTCATTTTTCTTGAGATTACTTTAATTGAATCTTCAGTGAGTTTAGATTGTTTCTCAAAATCGAGTTGATTCGTAGAAGAAATCAGTTGTCTGAGAAATACGATTGACCCTCCTGAACCCACAAGGTGTGAACAGTCCTGAAGCAAAGCCGTACAACTATCTGCCAAAGTGGTAGAGACATAATTCTGTAATCTAATCCTATCCTCTTGAGCCGGTTTGTTCTCCAAATTACCGAGGAATTCCTCCGCAAGCACAACAGCTCCCAGAGGAAGACTCTTCACACTTTCACATGCCCCATTACGAATCCGCATAATTTCCAGACTCCCCCCACCTAAATCGACAGCACAAAATTGGGAAACCTCCTCAAAGGCGGGATCTGTTAATAATCCACTGGCGATAAAAAAAGCTTCTTCTGAACCACTCAAAATCTCTATATTTAAAGAAAATAGATGTTGCACTTCTTTAATTAACAGATTCGCATTTTCCATTCGGCGAAGTGCTTCTGTTGCAACAATACGGGTTTTAACTGGGGAGAATGGACTGGCAAATAATAGAAGTTGATCAATTACTTTGATCGTAGCTTCCATCAATACAACAGAAAGAACTGGGCGTTCTTGTGATAAAGCGGTACCCAAACGACAGGGGTAACTTTTTTCGGCGACCGACTCCAGTTTGCCGGCCTTATTTTTTGCCGCGATTAAAATTTTAGTGGTATTGGAACCGATATCTAAGACCGCAATATTCATCCGAGTAATATTTTGATTATAAACTGTATCCGTCCGGGGCGATAACCAGTGTAAACTCTCCTTTGGAACTGCTCGTTTTCATTCTTTCCAAAACCTCCACTACAGTTCCTACATAAAAGGTTTCATGAATTTTTGTAAGTTCTCTCGATATGCAAATAAATCGTTCTGGACCGAAGGTTTCTTGAATCCCCAGTAAAGTCTTCTCAATTCGATACTTTGACTCATAAATAACGATAGAGCCTTCAAATTCCTTCCATTGCTCAAAAACCCGTTGGGCAGCGGCCGATTTTTTGGGTAAAAAACCAAGATAAAGAAATTGATGCGTAGGCAAGCCAGAGGCGGCCAAAGTAGTGATTGCCGCATTGGCTCCCGGTATAGGGCAAACTTCAATTTTCCGCCTTCTGCATTCTCGCACCAGCCGGAATCCAGGATCACTAATACCGGGATAACCGGCATCAGAAACAAGCGCAATCGATTGACCGGATTCAATTAATTCAACAAGTTCAAGCGATTTAACTTTTTCATTCTCCTCGCGGTAAGAGACAAGAGGTTTGTTTAAATCTAAAAAATTAAGCAGCCTTTTTGTAATACGAGTATCCTCACAAGCGATTTGATCCACCTGGGCTAACATTTCAGCGCCACGTGTGGAAAAATCCTTTAGATTACCAATGGGAGTTGCCACTAACCACAACCTACCGTGAGCATCGCTCACTTTCATGGAACTGAGATCGAGATTCTTGGCTTACCGGTTGAAACCACCACGGTCAAAACCACCCGGTAAACTATACTCCCAACTTGCGGGACGACCTTGAGGCATTTTGGAATCGTCAGGGGAAGCGGTAAAGCAACCTGATAAAAAGAGACTAATTCCAATAACTGAAATAATTGAGATGATTTTTTTCATTACGATAAATTAAAGAGTTTTCTTTTTAGTAGGAACAATTTGGATAATATCACCAGGACGCAATCGATTAGGTTCTCCAAAACGAGGTAGAATGTAAGCAAGTGCAAATCCTTTTTGGCTACTTTGTACTTTTATTCGAGCGGCTTCTTGTTTCCCTTTCCATAGAGTAAAGATTTCACCTGCTGCCATTCCACGATCGGTACCAATCGGTAACATGAGCATCCCTGAACGGCTGTCAATCCTGGCAATTGTAGATGTCACCCCAAAATCACTAATTTCTTTCATCTCAGTGATGCCTTCAACCGCACCATTCTGTAAAACGGGGGGGCCGTCCGATTCTGCAGTAAATGGATTGCTCGATAATTCTGAATCCCCGTCCACACTTTCTCCTCCAGTCTGCTTTGCCATCATTTCATCAATTCCTCTTTTGTAGCCTGAGGCATCCGCAAGTGTAATTTCTTTACCAAGGGCTTTAATTTTCTCCCCTTGCTCAACCTTCATAGCATCAATTTGAGCAATATGTGCTTTTTCGTTGTCCAATTTCTGCTGTTCTAAACCTGCAATGTTATTGTTAAGTACTCCAATCTGTTGGTCAGCAGCCTCCTTTTCTGACCTCCTGTCTGCTTTCTCAGCAGTTAAATCCGCCTCGACTTGGCCCAGTTTAACTTCAAACTCTCCAGATTTTCTTTCCCACTCTTCCTTTTGTTCTTTCATCTTATCAAAGAGGTTTTGCGATTCACGAAGTGCTTCATCTCGCTCAACGATCTTGGCTCTCATTTTTCCGATTTCAGAAAATTTTTCGTGCCTGTCTTTGTAAAACATTCCAAGCAAGGTTCGAAGACGATTTTCTCGAGACACACCCGGAATAATGGAACCATCTTCTTTTTGCACATCTTCTTTGGGGAAAAGTTTTTCATCGGAGAAAGGATCTTTTAAACTAGCAATTGAATCCGCTTTAACCGAAGGGTTTACCTTCCATTTCTTTGCTTCCGAGTCCCAAATAAAAGTACCCGCTCCAAATTCTTTTGAGTGTTCATCCAAGGCATCACGATAATCTGGGTTTCTCAAAATTCCATCTTCTGCAGTTCGCAAATTAGAAAGTGCATCGGCCAGCGGGTTTTCGTCATTCAAACCAACAGGTTGGTTATCGTCAAAAACTTCATTAAAAGCACTTCGTTTTGTCGAAATATCTTTCCATTGTGCCTCTTTTGCAGACTGTAAGATTGAGTAGCCATTTCTTACTTGTTTATCTAGGAAAACATTATTTTGCGTTTTTTTAGTCTCGGACAATATCCAAAGGTATGCGGCGAGACCAGCAACTGAAAGCAGACTTAATAAGCGAAAGAGTACGGCAAGGGCATTCATGGGCAAAATTGGTTAGTTATGTTTTCAAACATGTAAGGCAAATCAAAGGAATGCAAACTGATTAATTTCATGAATAGGCACGGACTTGATATACTTGTGCTCGATTTAAACCGTGAGTCTGGATTATTTCAATTTCAATCGCACGGGTTTTTACAGTTTCAAAAGAGTGGCGAGAAAATCCGAATTCATTATTAGTTACTTCCAACAGTTCTTCCCAATGACCAACATCATTCATGTAATATAGTTTATATTCTTTCACAATCGAGGGTACAATGGGATGTGCAAAAGATTGGGGTCGAGAGGGAAATAAAAATTCAAGAGTAGCATCCCAGATAATCTCGACTGAGGAGACATCCAGAGGTTCTTCCCAATGAAATTCGAGATACTCAGGAAAGCGAAAGTCAGTTTCTTCAGAGATCCATAAATTGGGTAAATGGTCTGGGCGTATTTTGTCATTTATCACATTTCCCACATCGTAAACATGCTGCTGAGGAAAAACTTCTAATGCAAGCGAACTGGAGAGGTGAGGGGATTGAGGCAGACTCGGCAAATAGCGAGAGTATGGATTTAGAAAACCCGATTTACTTTCTTTAATAGACCGATGAAAAAGTAGCCCCACCGCGGTGTTTGATTGTTCGTAAAAAATAACTTTTTGATTGTTGGTGAATTCGATGAAATGCCACCCTTTTTTTGCAACAGGAGACTCCAATGCAATTTTCTCCCATCGTGCCCCGCCTTTTTTTATTTTTTGCGAACTGGAAACCAAACAACTTCCTGGCGTAGTACTTAAACTGGAGGAGCATTCAAGGAGACGGAATTCTACAGTACAGTCTTCACTGCTTTCTAAATACAAATAAATTTCATCAATCGAACTCGATGAAACGGGAAATTGAATCAATCCCTCGAGCGGGCAAGAATCGAGCTTCTCTGCGGTACTCTTTCCTACAAAACTGCCCAAGGTTGTGGAAGCGATGACCTTGGATTCGGGAATCAAGTTATCTGAATCTTCTATGGGCAAAAGACTGCAGTTATGATTAACCCGCATTAATCTTTTTTGTAGTGCATGAACGTTACCAACTTTGGCAACCGTTCGAGGAAGTCTATTTTTAGAAATACAAAATGCAGCACATACTCCCACGGCCTCTCCCATCTGTGCTGAAGTAGGTGGATGTGAAAAACTTGCTGATGCGCGACTTGTTGCAGAAGAATGCTCTCCCGCGAAAAACAAGTTTTTGACCTTACTGGAATAAAGAGCACGTAATGGAATTTCAAAAGGTTGGGGGAGGGCGATCTTACCTCGAGGCGAGCATAAAAGAGAATCAGCTACATCAAGTGGAGCACGACCTAAAGCAACTGAATCATAAAAATGCTTCCCCGACTCCATGTCCTCAGGCGTAATGATATAATCTCCGGTTGCCCTAAAACCTTGAGAACTTAGGGTGAGCGGAGAAAAATCTTCCAAGAACCAATTTTGAGCTCGCTCAGCCATGGGAGAGCGATTTTTTAAATAATCCCATGCAGACCAGATTAAATCAGCAGAATTAACAGAGAGTTCGTTTTTTGCTTTGCCTAACCATTCCACATTATGGACTCCCTGGATTTGTTTATCTAAAGATTCGAGTAAATCAAGTTTCGCAGACTGATGGTTTTCCTCCCATTTTAAAGAAATCCAGGAGGGTAACTTAAAGGGAATCGGTTTTGCAGAGACTGTTAACTGCATACTGGCAGCAGCTCGAAATGTAACCGGAGTAGATGAGGCAGAAGATTTCTCGTATTCCCTTTTATCTAACCCTGTTTCTCCTGGAGCATTTGCCAATTGAGATAAAGTACCATTTCCAGAACAGTCGATGAAGTAGGGCGCACGAAAAATGATACGGCCTCCACGCTGGCTAGATATGGCAATAATTGATTCAATTTTATCCCCTGCCGAATTTTTTTTCACCTCGAAAAGTTGGGTTTCTAAAAATAACTCGACTCTTTCCTGTTTCCTAATCCAACTAATCAATGCTCTTTCCTGACCACAATAATTACCTTCTTGGTTTTCCTGGTAAATAGTCGTTTTAATTTCATCTAAAATTCCTGTCTCCCGTTGGTAAGCATAATTGGTCGTGCCTTCAAAATCATACGGAAATTGAATTTCTTTTCCTATTCTTCCACCAATACAAGACCTTGACTCGATCAAGCAAACAGTAGCACCCTCCCTGGACGCACTCACCGCAGCACAAATCCCTGCTAAACCGGAACCTATTACTACTAAATCACTTCTTTGCGATAATGTTTTCAAAATTTGTAATACAGCATTTCGTCATTTGTTTACGAGAATGCAAGAGTCGAATTCCTTAAGCAGATCTAATACCCAAAATTAAGCCTAGTTAATAGTTTGCAGCTGAAATGTTTGGTATTGTAAGGCACAGTTCATATTTGTAGTTTATTTGGAGTGTTTAAGCCCGCTTCATTTATTTGTTATCTCCCCACCATTTCTCTCGCCCAGAATGGTTTAAAACCTCTCGGATTTTATTGCGAGGCTTACGCTATCTGACATGAGAAATCTTTTTCCTAGATGGGTAAATACGATACCAGTTAAAGTTATCTTATCTTTGGGTATTATTGGTGGTACAGTAACCGCAGGCATCACTTACTATGCAACACCAAAATATACAAGAGTTGGTTATCAACCTACTCAACCGGTTTCTTACGACCACAGTTTTCATGCTGGTCAATTGGGTCTCGATTGTCGTTATTGCCATCACGGCGTTGATAAATCGTCACATGCCAACATCCCATCTGCTAATGTCTGTATGTCCTGCCATAAGAACATTAAAGCGGATTCCCCTTTACTCGCTCCAATTCGTGATTCTTATTTCGGAGAGGATGAAAATAAGGACGGCAAGCTGTCCGAAGGGGAAGACTTGAATGATGATGGAATTTTAAACGAGGGACCCTCTGTACCATGGGTTCGAATACACAAGGCTCCAGATTATGTTTATTTCAATCATGCGATACATGTGAACCGCGGAGTGAGTTGCGTGGAATGTCATGGCAGAATTGACCAGATGGAAGTTGTCCATCACGACAAACCTCTCAGCATGGCATTTTGTTTAGAATGCCATCGAAACCCTGAGAAATCACTTCGCCCGATGAATGAAGTCACTAATCTAGCTTGGTCTATTGCTGCGAAAGAGGATGAAGATTCTCACATTACGCAATTTCACGCTGGACTGGATATCAAAAATAAATGGGGTGTTAATCCTCCCCTAAGCTGTACTGGATGCCACCGATGATTAAACAAGTGACCGAAGAAACCTTAGAGAACGGAAAGCGTTACTGGAAAAGTCTCGATGATCTAGCTTGCAAGCCAAGTTTTAAAAATTGGGTAGAAAGAGAATTCCCGGAAGGAGCTAGCATGCTCGAAGGCGTACAAAGACGAGGATTCATGAAATTAATGGCCGCTTCGTTCGGTCTTGCAGGATTGGGCATGACAGGTTGTAGAAGACCAGAACATACTATATTGCCTTATGGTAAAAGTCCTGAGGAACTTATCCCTGGCGTACCCAATTACTACGCAACCTCAATGCCTAGTGCACAAGGTCACACACCGTTAATTGTTGAAAGTCACGAAGGTCGTCCAACTAAAATCGAAGGAAACCCTAGTTACATCCCCAACGGTGGTGGTACTTCTATTTACGCACAAGCTAGCGTCTTAGATCTCTACGATCCCGACAGAAGCAAGTCTTCTCTTAAACGATCTAAAGAAAATGAAGACTCTTGGGATGTCATTTCTTCGGATCAAGTCAAAGAAGATTTGGTTAACCTGATGAAAGAAGGTAAGGTTGCGATCCTTGCTGAAAAATCAAGTTCAACTGCAAGAAAAGTTCTTTCTGAGTTGTTAATTGAAAAGGGTGTTATTTGGACGGAACATGAAGCAATTGATCTCACTTCCCCCGAATACAAATTAGGTAATGCAATTGGAACAGATGGCGGCCTGCGGTTGATTCCCAATTTGGGTAAGGCATCTCATGTGTTATCATTGGATTGTGATTTCCTAGGAAACCGAGAACCATTTTCACTTGCGAATACCCGTGCGTTAATGAAAGGGAGGAAAGTTCTCTCTGCCAAGGACGCCAAAAAGATGAATCGTCTTTACAGCGTGGAGTCTGACCTGACGATTACGGGTGGAGTGGCAGATCACAGGTTACGCCTCGAATCTTCTCAGTTTATTGCATTTACTAACTTGCTTGCCGCAGAAATTTTCACAATCAGAAAAAGTGGATCTAAAGCCGAGATCACACGGCTTCAAGAAAGAGGTAATGTATTAAAAACCCATGCAAAATGGATCAGGGAGTGTGCGGTTGATCTATGTTCCAAGCACAAATCAAGTGTTATTTTACCCGGCAGTCATTTACCCGCAGAAGTTCATTTACTTTGCTACGCTATCAACCAAGCACTAGGTTGTATCGGGCGAACGGTGAAATATCAGGTTACTGATAAACCAGCCTCAAACTTGTTGTCCCTACAGGAAGCAATTGGTAAAGATAATGTAAAAACACTTATATTTTTAGGTGGTAACCCTGTTCACAATGCAAGCTCATTGGACTGGGGAAATTTATCAGATAAGATTTCAAATAAAATCCACCTCGGTGATTCGGTAAATGAAACTACATCTATTTGCGATTATCATATTGGTCAGTCCCATTATTTAGAATCTTGGGATGAAGGAGAGACATGGGATGGAACCGGAATTGTTCCTGTCCAACCCTTGCTTGCTCCCCTTTTTGAAACGATGGCAGATTTAGAGTTACTCCAATTGTTGTTAGGTTCTTCTCAAAATACCCATGACTTTGTAAAATCTCTCCAAGAAAAACGCTCTTCTACTGATTCTTATGAAGATTTCTTAAGACTAGGTGTTGAAAAACAAATTCCAACTTACTATTCGAAGGAAATTCCGCTTTCAGAATTAAGTAAACATAAAGAACAGATACCAAAACCGCCCACTTTAGATAGTTTAGAAGTCTTACTGATCCCAGATTTTCATGCATGGGACGGTCGTTACACAAACAATGGTTGGATGCAGGAATGTCCTGACCCTATCTCTAAATTGACTTGGGATAATGCTCTTTTAATAAGCCCAGCATTAGCCAAGACCCTTGAAGAAAAATATCCGTCCTTAGGTCTTCTTCCCGAACCTACAATGCTAAACAAGAATGGTGAAATTGCACCGGATGCGGCTAACTTTGATCATGGTAAGCAAAAAGCACCTATTGTTACACTTTCATTAAGTGAAGATCAAACCATTGAAGGTCCTCTTTATGTTCAGCCCGGTTTAGCTGATTGTAGTATTATTGCAAGCCTTGGACTTGGTAGGACAGAAGTTGGTCGGGTAGGCAATGGGACTGGATATAATGCCTATCCTCTACTCGGTAATAATTTCGACCGAATCGTATCCAATGTTTCTATTGAACCTACTGGTGAATTTGAAACACTCGCAAATGTACAAGAACATTGGTCCATGGAAGGAAGAGCAATTGTACGAGAGGGGAACGCAGAGGAGTATATTTCAGACGAAGCATTTGCTTCTCACATGGGAGCTGAATCCCATTCACCTAAAATTTGGGGAAAAGACCAAGAGGCTGACCTTAAATTTAAAGCTCAAACTACTCCTCGGGGAAATTCTTCTTATGAGCACCCGGATCATAATTATGAGAAATCTGAAACCCCCGGTTTACACCAGTGGGGTATGGCAATTGATTTAAATCAATGCACAGGTTGTAGTGCCTGCGTCGTTGCATGCCAGAGTGAAAATAACATTCCAATTGTAGGAAAAGACCAAGTTTTGAGAGGTCGAGAAATGCATTGGATCAGGTTGGATCGATATTTTAGTTCAACAGCACGAGATGGGGCAGAATTACCGTCCGATGTTCAAGTTTCATTCCAAGGTGTTGCCTGCATGCATTGTGAAACCGCACCATGCGAAACAGTATGCCCCGTAAATGCAACTGTGCATGATGAAGAAGGTCTTAATGCAATGGCTTACAACCGATGCGTCGGTACCCGCTATTGTGCGAATAATTGTCCTTACAAGGTAAGAAGGTTTAACTTTTTCGATTGGAATAAACGCCAAACCGATGAACTGTATAAAGGACCTTTGGGTAAGAAAAATGACCCACTTCCAGATATGGGCAAAAATCCAGATGTGACCGTCCGTATGCGCGGAGTAATGGAAAAATGTACCTATTGTGTTCAAAGGATTCAAGAGTCGAAAATCCAAGTTAAAATAAAGGCACAAAGAAAAGCTTTATTAGAAACTGGTAAGGATGGAGCAGATATTGTGTTAAAAGAAAGTGATATTAAAGTGCCCGACGGTACAATCAAAACAGCTTGCCAACAAGTTTGCCCAAGTGATAGTATAAGTTTTGGAGATTTATCTGATCCGGATAGCGAAGTGAGTCGTCTTAAGAATAATCCGCGTGACTATTCAGTTTTGGGTTATCTTAACACACGTCCGAGGACCACATTTCTGGCTAAAGTCCGAAATCCAAATCATAATATGCCTGATTTCGCATCTTCTCCTCATTCTGCTCGTGAATACCATGACAAAGCACATCCTGTTCACCACGGCGAAGATGCACATGATGATCATGGAAGTGAAGGAGAATCTCACTAAATGTCGTCTGATATTAAAGAGCACGGGGATGAAATAGCTCCCGAACTAATGAAGAAGGTTAATCCTGCGAAATGGGAGGATATTCCATTAGTATTAAACAACAGAAGTTTTCGTTGGGTCACTGAAAAGATTTGTGGAATCGTAGAGCAAAAAACCCCGACTTGGTGGTGGTATTGTTTTATAACTGCACTTTGTGTAGCAAGTTTCACCGGTATGGGATTAATCTATCTCGTTTCCACTGGAGTTGGTGTATGGGGTAACAACAATCCGGTAAATTGGGGTTG